>Ga0213869_10000005_pt1 | contig 303383 bp, 281 predicted proteins | sample PICome_10_FD_160083 | JGI IMG/M metagenome (GOLD analysis project Ga0213869, IMG submission 160083) | Coastal seawater microbial communities near Pivers Island, North Carolina, United States - PICO132 | ecosystem: Environmental > Aquatic > Marine > Coastal | place: USA: North Carolina... | reverse complement strand
ACCGCTCGCGTAGCGAGTGGTGGAGGGGCACAGGCCGGATAGCGCATCGCTAAGAGGCACCTGCCCCTCCGTCAGCGCTTCGCGCTGCCACCTCCCCAAGCAAGCTTGGGGAGGAACTGGAAACGTCAGCTTCTGGTCGTTTCTTGTCCGGCAGCTTCGCCGTATTGAATCAGCTTTCCTTGATCATTGAAACCCGTCTGTAGGCCCGACAATGGAAATGCGATAAACCTGCCTGCATGGCAGAACCATTCAACGATGACCTGATCGCTGCAAAGTCGGTGTTTGCATTGGCGGGACTTGCAGCGATCATTGGAGGAATACTCCTATTCAATGCTCACGCCCAATCGGTCTGGGGCATTGTAAAAGGCCTCGTCGGCATCAGCCTGTGGATCGCTGCCGTCATCGGCGGCCGCGCATTCTATAAAGGCCTCTAGTTCAAAACGCGATGTATGAGTTCACCGCCTGGTTACCCACCCGGCGGTTCTGGGCAAGAGTGCCTGCTTTTTGGCAGATCAACAAGGGATGGGAATGGCAAGAAATGGTCCTGGCCGCCCTACCCACATCCGTCATGCCGGGCTTGACCCGGCATCCCACTTTTCTATGCAACAAATAAAGAAGCGAGACCCCGGCTCAAGGCCGGGGTGACGATGGCTGCTTCTGGTCGTCAGTTGCCATCCTCCCGTCCGTCATGCCGGGCCTGACCCGGCATCCCGCTTTCCTACCCGGCCTTTCTCTGATCTACCCTGGGCGATGGACACCCGCTCCACTTTCCAGCCCTCGCCGCCAAGCCGCTGTCGCCCGACCGGCGCGCAAGTGTCGTTTTCCTGTCGCCTCGTTGCCCTCTCCCTGTCGCGTCGAAGCCGCGTCATCATGCCCCGGCTGTCGCGCGCCTGTCGCTTCATTGGCGCGTGGCAGGCGCTTGGCCGGCGCATTGGCCCGAATTTACCCGCACGACACTGTGAACTTCGACTGTCGCGTCGATTCTCGGCTTCAATTGGCATCCCAGCCATCGCCGGCGCCTTGCCCGACTTATCCACATAGTATAGGGGGGTATCCTATGCATATCATTGCGGATCGGGACAAATTGCTGGCGCGGGTGCGCCGCATCGCGGGGCAGGTCAACGCCGTCGAACGCCAGCTGGCGGGCGATGCGGGCTGCTCGGAAACGCTGCAGCTGGTCGCCTCGGTGCGCGGCGCGGTCGGCAGCCTGATGGAGGAGCTGATCGAGCAGCATATGCGCGAACATGTCGCCCGTCCCGGCCTGACCGACGAAGCGCGCACGGCCGCCACCGAAGAAATGCTGGCGCTGATCCGCCGCTACGGGAAATGACCATGCACGACGATCACGCCCATGGGCACCATCATCATGGCGCCGGCTGCAGCCATGACCATGCGCATCATCCCGCCCCGGCCGCCCCGCCACCGACCGACAAGGATGGCGAGGAACGCCATTATTTCGACCATATCTATCTGAGCGCCGGGCATGACAAGAATGCCAGACGCACCCTGTGGGTCGTCTGGCTGACCGCCGCGACCATGGTGGTGGAAATCGCCTTCGGCTGGATCACCGGGTCGATGGCGCTGCTGGCCGACGGCTTCCACATGGCGACCCATGCCGGTGCGCTGGCGGTGGCCGCCGCCGCCTACAGCTATGCCAGGCGCCATGCCCGCAATCCGCGCTACACCTTCGGCACCGGCAAGGTCGGCGACCTGTCCGGCTTTGCCTCGGCGCTGCTGCTGCTGCTGACCGCGCTGTTCATCGCGATCGAATCCGGCATGCGCCTGTTCGAGCCGGTGCAGGTCGCCTTTGGCGAGGCGACCCTGGTCGCGATCATCGGCCTGGTCATCAATCTGGTCAGCGCCCTGCTGCTCGGCCACGACCATAGTCATGATCATGGGCACGGCCACGCGCATAACGATCATGACCATGATCACGACCACAAGAGCGGCCATGCCGACAACAACCTGCGCGCCGCCTATGTCCATGTGCTGACCGATGCGCTGACGTCGGTGCTGGCGATCGCCGCGCTGCTGGCCGGCCGCTATCTCGGCTGGTGGTGGCTCGATCCGGCGGTCGGCCTGCTCGGCGCGGTGGTCATCGCCCGCTGGGCCTGGGGCCTGATGAAGGACACCGCCGCTATCCTGCTCGACACCGCCGAACCCGCGCTGATGGCCAGGGTGCGCGGCCTGGTCGAAGCGGAAGGCGCCACCATCCGCGACCTCCATGTCTGGCGCATCGGTCCGCACGCCCATGCCGCGATCATCAGCCTGGCGCCCGGTGCCGACGGCGCCCGTGTCCGCGAACGGGTGCGCAGCCTGCCGCGCATGGAGCATGTCACGGTGGAGTGCGGCTGAGCGTCCGCTTGAGAAAGCCGGTTCCGGCCCGCTCCCCCGCCCTGTCCTACAGAGCCGGGCCCATGTTAGGCTGCGCCCGGCTCCTTCCCATCGTCCGGCGTCCCCATCCTTCTCGCAACATGATTTCCTACTTGAGCAAGGAAATGTCGAAATGTGCGGGAAATATGCGAAGTTAAGCGGACGAAATCCTATTTTCAGGCGGGCTTCAGCGCATCCATGATCTGGCGCACCGGGCCAAGATCATAGCCCGCAGCCGTCGCCTGCGCCGACAGCGCATCGGCATCGTCGCCGGCCCGCGCGCGGGTCAGCGCCCACAGCAGGGTGCTGCGCGTGCCCGACCGGCAATAGGCCAGGATCTTGCCCTCGCCCGCCTGCTCCATCGCGGCGGCCATGCCGTCGAGCTGCCAGGGCGCAAAGCCGCCATGGGCCACCGGCACGGCGGCATAGGCGACGCCGGCATCGATCGCCGCCGCCTCGACCGCGGCACCGTTGGTCTGGCCCGGCTCCTCGTCATCGGGGCGGTTGTTGATGATCATGGTCACGCCCAGCGCCTTGGCGGTCTCCACCTGATCGACGCTGATCTGGGGCGAGACATAAAGACGGTCGGTCAGCTGGCGGAACATGGGCAAATCTCCTTCGCCCCCGCCATGCGCCCGCCCGCCACAGGATTCAAGCGTCTGCACGCCCAACCGGCATCGATGCCCCTTCATCCGTTCGTTTCGAGCCTGTCGAGAAACGGGGCCACACGCTCATCCGCTACAGATAGGGCCGGATCGCCGCCAGGAAGGCATCGCCATAGGCGTCCAGCTTCTTCTGCCCGACGCCGCTCACCATGCCCAGCTCATGGATGGTCGCCGGCCGTTGCTCCGCCATTTCGCGCAGCGTCGAATCATGGAAGATGACATAGGGCGGCACCCCGGCATCCTGCGCCAGTTCGCGGCGACAGGTGCGCAGCGCATCGAACAGCGGATCGCCGACCGGATTGGCATCGCTGCCATTGCGGGCATTGCGCTTCTTCCGCTCGCGCCGCGGCGGCACCAGGATGCGCACTTCCTCCTCGCCGCGCAGGATCGGCCGGGCATTGGGCCCCAGCATCAGCCCGCCATGCTCGGTCGTCTCCAGCGCGTCCCGCACCAGCAGCGCGCGCGACACCGGCCGCAGCAGCGTCGTCTCATCGCCATCGACGATCGCATAGACGGAGATCTTGTCATGCCCGCGCTCGCGAATCTTGTCGGTCACTGCGCCGCTCAGCACCGCTTCGATATGGCCCGCGCCAAAGCTCTGGCCGGTGCGATAGACCGCCGACAGATATTTACGCGCGGTCTCGGTCGCGTCGACACTGGCCGGCGGAGTCAGGCAATTGTCGCAATTGCCGCAGGTCGCGGGCGGATTCTCGCCAAAGTGCCGCAGCAGGATCGCGCGGCGGCAAGTCGCGGTTTCCACCAGCGCCCCCAGCGCCGCGATCCGCGCCCGCTCGCCCTGCTGGCGCGCCGGTTCCAGCTCCATGATGCGCTGGCGGGCACGGGCGAAATCCTCCGCCCCCCAGAAGAGATGGGCGACCGCCGGCTCACCATCGCGGCCGGCGCGGCCCGATTCCTGATAATAGCCCTCGATCGACTTGGGCAGGCCGGCATGGGCGACGAAGCGCACGTCGGGCTTGTCGATCCCCATGCCGAAGGCGACGGTGGCGACCATCACCATATCCTCGCTGGCGATGAAGGCGGCCTGGTTGGCGGCGCGCTGGGCCGGGTCCATGCCGGCATGATAGGCGCGCACCGCCCGGCCGCCGCGCCCCAGCGTCTCGGCCAGCTTCTCGGTCGCGGCGCGGGTCGGCGCATAGACCACGCCCGGCCCCGGATTGGCGGCAAGCAGGTCGGCCAGCTGCCGGGTCAGCCCGTCGCGCGGATGGACGGCATAGCGGATATTGGGCCGGTCGAAGCCCGAGATGATGAGGCCATCCTCGGGAATGCCGAGCTGGACGAGGATGTCCTTGCGGGTATGCGCGTCCGCCGTCGCCGTCAGCGCCAGCCGCGGAACATCGGGAAATTCATCGAGCAGCGGCCGCAGCAATCGATAGTCGGGGCGGAAATCATGCCCCCATTCGGACACGCAATGCGCTTCGTCGATCGCGAACAATGCGACCTTCGCCGACCGCAGCAGATTGCGGAACCCCTCGCCGCTCGCCCGTTCCGGCGCGACATAGAGCAGGTCCAGCTCGCCATTGCGCAGCCGGTCCTGCGTTTCGCGCCAGTCGGCATCGACGCTGGTCAGACTGGCGGCACGGATGCCCACCGCGGTCGCCGCGCGCAGCTGGTCATGCATCAGCGCGATCAGCGGCGATACGACGACGCAGCAGCCATCGAGCGCCACGGCCGGCAACTGGTAGCAGAGCGACTTGCCCGCGCCGGTCGGCATGATCGCCAGGGTCGGCTGCCCCGCCATGACCCGGCCGACTACCTGTTCCTGCACACCGCGGAACGTCGTGAAGCCGAAAATATCGTGGAGCAGCGTGGGAATGTCGCGGGGCATGAACCGGCCTTAGCGAGTCAAGCCTATCGGTGCCAGCCCGCTTACCCCACCGGGTCGAGCAGACAGCCCCAGCCCGGCTTGAAGCGCGCGGTGCGCGACGCCAGCAGCGGGACATGCGCCTCGACCGCCCGTTCCTCCGGCTTGTCGGTCAGCCGCACCATCGCCATGCCCGGCTCCTTGTCGCCCTGGCAGCTGCCCATGGCGCGGCCCTCGACATAGCGGCAGGAACAGGTCAGCCGCGCGCCATAGGCCGAGCCGAGCTGCGCACGGGCGCGCAGGGTCGACCAGTTCCACGCCAGCGCGACCAGCAGCACGACGACGATCACCGCCGCGACGATCCACCATTTACCACGAACCGCCATGGTCCTTCTTCCCGCCTCCATGCTAAGGGCGCCGGCTTATGCAGATCGAGAAGCGAATCGTAAAGCGCCTTGCCATGGGTGCCGGACTGGTGGCGCTCGTCCTGGCCGGTACGCTGGCGGGGCGCGCGGCCCATGCGCCCGAGCCCGTCTATAGCGTCGACACCGACGCGGTGGTCAGCGCCAGCGCGCTGCGCGGCGCGATCGATCCGCTTTTCGACGACAAGGAGATGGGCGATACCCGCGCCCTGCTGGTCATGCGCGACGGCAAGGTGATTGCCGAACGCTATGCCCCTGGCATCACCCCCGACACGAAATTGCTGTCCTGGTCGATGGCCAAGAGCGTGACCGCGGTGCTGGTCGGCCTGATGGTGTCGGACGGGCGGCTGGCGCTCGATTCGCCGGTGCCGGTCGCGGCCTGGAGCCAGCCGGGCGATCCGCGCGGCCGCATCACCCTGCGCCAGTTGCTGTCGATGACATCGGGCCTCGACCATGCCGAGGATGGCGAGCCGATCACCGACGGCGACACCGTGCGCATGCTGTTCATGGACGGCGCGCAGGACATGGCGGCCTATGCCGAATCCAAGCCGCTCGCGCATGTTCCCGGCGAGGTCTTCTCCTACTCCACCGGCAGCACGATGATCCTGTCGGACCTGATGACCCGGATGCTGACCAACAGCCCCCATCCCGACGTGCGCCGCCGGGCGATGCAGATGTTCATCGACGGCCGGCTGAAGGCACCGGGCAAGCTGTCCAGCCTGACGCCCGAATATGACGCCAATGGCACGCTGATCGGCGGATCAATCATGCACATGACCGCGCGCGACTATGGCCGCTTCGGCGAATTGCTGCGCAACCATGGCCGCTCCCCCAACGGCCATCAGATCGTGCCGGAAAAATGGGTCGACTATATGCGCGCGCCCTCGCCCCGGAACGCGGCCTATGGCGCCCATCTCTGGCTCAACCGCGACAGCAGCGAGAGTGCGCTGATGCCCGGCCTCGCCTCGGCCAGCCTGTTCGGCTGCGTCGGCCATAATGGCCAATATATATTGGTCGCACCCGGCCAGCGGCTGACGATCGTGCGGATCGGCATGTCGCCCAAGAAGGAACAGCGCACCGCCGTGAAGGCGCAACTGGCCCGGCTGATCGGCCTCTTCCCCGGTTAAAGGGTGAATATGCCCTCGATCACGGTGCGACAGGCGCCGGTCATCACCACCCGGTCGCCCTCCAGCCGGCAGCCCAGCCGCCCGCCTCGCGCCGACGCCTGATAGGCGCTGATCGCATCCTTGCCGAGCCGCTCTGCCCAATAGGGCGTCAGCAGGCCATGGGCCGATCCGGTCACCGGATCCTCGTCGATCCCGCCGCCCGGCACGAAGACGCGGCTGATGATGTCGCTGTCGTCGCCCGGCGCGGTCGCCATCAGCAGATTGTCACCCAGCTTGCGCAGGGTCGCGAAATCGGGCTCCAGCGCACGGATCGCATCGGCGTCGCGATAGACGAAGATCGCATAGCCGCCCTCGCGCCAGCGCGTTTCGACGATGTCGCCGCCCATCCCCGCCGCCAGCTCCGGCAGCGCCTTCGGCGCGCTGGTCCAGGCGGGCAGCGACAGTTCATAGCCCTCGCCCGCACGGGTCACGGTCAGCACCCCGGCATGGTGGGTGCGAAAACGGATGGCATCGCCCTGCATCAGCACATGGCCGCTTGCCAGCGTGGCATGGCCGCACAGCTTCACCTCGACTGCCGGGGTGAACCAGCGCAGCGCATAATCGGCCTCCGCATCGTCCGGCGTCGGAACGGTGAAGGCGGTTTCCGACAGGTTGTTTTCCGCGGCGATCGCCTGCAACACCGCATCGTCGAGCCAGGCGTCGAGCGGCATCACCGCCGCCGGATTGCCGGTGAAGGGCGCGTCAGCAAAGGCGTCGACCTGGGTGAAGCGAAGGCGGGTCATGGGCGATACTCCTGATGGATCGCCGCCTTCATGCCGGGCCCGCACCCGTGCCGACAGGGCCGGATGCGGGCAATTGGTCCCTAGCCCAGAATCACCAGCGCCGCGCACACCGCAGTGCCGACGATCAGGTTGAGCGGCACGCCGATGCGCACGAAATCGGCGAAGCGATAATCGCCCGCGGCATAGACCAGCGCATTGGTCTGATAGCCGATCGGCGTCGCGAAACAGGCCGATGCCCCGATCATCAGCGCAATCACGAGCGGGCGCGGATCGGTCCCCAGCTGATGCGCCAGCGCGATGGTCAGCGGGGTCAGCAGCGCCGCGACCGCATTGTTGCTGAGCAGCTCGGACAGGATCAGCGCCGCGAAATAGACGATGAAGACCAGGCTCCATTGCGGCGCGACCTGCATCAGCGGCGTGATCCAGCCCACCATCAGCGCGACGCTGCCCGCCTGTTCCAGCGCCAGGCCGACCGCCAGCATGGCAAAGATCAGGATCAGCACATCGCCGTCGATCGCCGCCCAGGCCTCCTCCGCATCGATGCAGCGGGTGACCAGGATCACGCCGACGGCGATGAAGGCGGCCAGGCCGATACCGATCACGTCGAGCGCCGACAGGATCACCACCGCGGCCATCGCCAGGATCGCGATCCATGCCTTGCGCGGGCGGAAGGCACGGGTGCGGCTGATGTCGACGCCGATCAGGTTGGGATTATCCTTCAGCGAACGCATCGCGTCATCGCTGCCCGCCACCAGCAGCCGGTCGGCGCCGCGCACCCGCGTATCGGCAAGGTCCGGGCCAGGCAGATGGCGGGCGCGATGGATGCCGATCAACCGGACACGCAGGGCATGGAGGAAAGGAATGTCGATCAGCCGCTTGCCGATCGAGGGATGGCTGGGCGCGACCATCGCCTCGATCACCGTGCCCTCGCGGGCGGAAGTCTCAGAATCGGCGGCGATGCCCAGTTCGAAATCGCCCGATTCGCGCAAGGTCATGATCGCCGTTCCATCGGCGCGGACGATCAGCCGGTCGCCGACATGCAGTTCCTCCTGCTCCAGGTCGTGGCGTCGTATCTCGCCGGCCCGCTTGAGCCCGATCAAGGTGACCGAGCGGCCAAGGACGGACAATTCGCCAATCTCCCGTCCGACCACCTCGCTGTCCGGCGTCACGACCAGTTCGGTCAGATATTCCTGCACATTGCCGCCATTCTCGCCCGCGATCGAGGGCGGGTCGCTGGGCAGTAGGAAGCTGAGGCAGGCCAGGCCGATGACGCCAGCAATGGTGCCGGCCAGGCCATAGGGGGTGATATCGAAAATGCCGAAGGGCTGCATGCCCTGTTCGGCCGCGATGCCCGCGACGATCAGGTTGGTCGACGTGCCGATCAGGGTAACGCAGCCGCCCATCACCGCCACCGCATTCATCGGGATCAGCAGCTTCTTGACCGGATAGGCGGTCGCCTGCGCCAGACGGAACATGATCGGGATCAGCAGCACGACGACCGGCGTGTTGTTGAGGAAGGCCGACAGCAGCACCGTGCCCACGGCAACCTCCACCAGCGCGAGCCGCGGATGCTTCTGCGCCCGGACCATGACCAGATCGGCGATGCGGTTGATCGTGCCGGTACGGATAAGCGCGCCCGACAGCACGAACATCGCGCCCACGGTCAGCGGCGCGCTGTTAGAGAAGACTGAGAAGAGCGATTTCTCGTCGAGCAGGCCGAGCAGCGCGAAGGCACAGGCACCCAGCACCGACACGACGGTCGGGGAATAGCGTTCGCGCACGAAGGCGACGAACATGCAGGCGAGAATGACCAGCCCGATTTCCGCGCGGTAAATGCCCAATAGCGCGGTGATGAAATGCATCTCGTCTTGCCCCCGTTTGATCGCGTGATCGCGTCTCTAACGGAGGTGAAACGAAATGGGCCAGCCATGGTTGCATGGCTGGCCCGTGTCGCGGCTTCAGGGGACGTTTTGACCGTCAATCCACGCATAGCGTGCTGACGCTCCCCAGGCTTACGCTCTGCCGCTCACCCTCCCGCGGGTGACCATGTCATCCTACCGTAACATGGGCGAGTCGTCTCGCATCTTTTGCACATTCGGCGCGCGATTGGCGCAGTTCGGCGCGTCAGTCGGCCCCGCACTGGGCGCGGTGCAGCAGCTTCTGGTCGGCCAGCACCAGCGCCATCATCGCTTCGACCACCGGCACGCCGCGAATGCCGACGCACGGGTCATGACGCCCCTTGGTGATGATATCCGACGCATCGCCTTCGCGGGTCACCGTCTCGACCGGAATCAGGATCGAACTGGTCGGCTTGAAGGCGATCCGCACCTTGACCGGCTGGCCGGTCGAAATGCCGCCGGCGATGCCACCGGCATGATTGGCCAGGAAGACCGGGCCATCGGCGCCGGGCCGCATCGGATCGGCATTCTGCTCGCCGCGCAGCCGGGCGGCTGCGAAGCCGTCGCCGATTTCCACGCCCTTGACCGCATTGATGCTCATCATCGCGCTCGCCAGTTCGCTGTCGAGCTTGGCATAGAGCGGCGCGCCCCAGCCAGCCGGCACGCCACTGGCCACGCATTCGACCACCGCGCCGAACGACGAGCCATCCTTGCGCGCGCCATCGACCAACGCTTCCCAGCGCACCGCGGCTTCGGCGTCAGGACAGAAGAAGGGATTCTGCCCGATCTGCGAAGCGTCGAAATTGCCATAGTCGATCGCGTCGCCGCCGATCTCGCTCACATAGGCGAAGATATCGACTTCGGGGATAACCAGCCGCGCGACCGCGCCTGCCGCAACCCGGCTGGCGGTCTCGCGCGCCGAGGATCGCCCGCCGCCGCGATAATCGCGAAAGCCATATTTGGCGTCATAGGCATAGTCGGCATGGCCGGGGCGATAGGCCTTGGCGACTTCCGAATAATCCTTCGATCGCTGGTCGGTATTCTCGATCATCAGGCTGATCGGCGTGCCGGTTGTCCTGCCCTCGAACACGCCCGACAGGATGCGTACCTCATCGGGTTCGCGCCGCTGGGTCGTGAACTTCGACGTGCCCGGCTTGCGCAGATCGAGCCAGGGCTGGATGTCCGCCTCGCTCAATGCCAGACCCGGAGGGCAGCCATCGACCATCGCGCCGATCGCCGGGCCATGGCTCTCGCCCCAGGTCGAGAAGCGGAAGACGCGACCGAATGTGTTGAAGCTCATATCCGTTCCAATCCGGTCGCGTCGTTCTTACTTGTCCAGCGCGATGTCGGGCGCGTCTTCGGCCTTCATGCCGATGACATTATAGCCCGCATCGACATGGTGGATCTCACCCGTCACGCCCGAAGCGAGGTCCGACAGCAGGTAAAGGCCGGCACCGCCGACATCGTCGATCGTCACGTTGCGACGCAGCGGCGAGTTCAGCTCGTTCCACTTCATGATGTAGCGGAAATCACCGATGCCGCTGGCGGCCAGCGTCTTGATCGGGCCGGCCGAGATCGCGTTGACGCGGATATTTTCCGGGCCCAGGTCCATCGCCAGATATTTGACGCTGGTTTCCAGCGCCGCCTTGGCCACGCCCATGACGTTATAATGGGGGATGACCTTTTCCGCGCCATAATAGCTCAGCGTCAGCAGGCTGCCGCCTTCCTTCATCAGCTTGCGCGCGCGGGCCGCGACGGCGACGAAGCTGTAGACCGAGATGTTCATGGTCATCAGGAAATTGTCGAGGCTGGTGTCGGCATAGAGGCCGCGCAGCTCATTCTTGTCGGAAAAGCCGATCGCATGGACGACGAAGTCCAGCTTGCCCCAGCGCGCCTCGATCTCGGCAAAGGCCTCGTCCAGCTTCGCCATGTCGGATACGTCGCAGTCGATCAGGAAGTCCGAGCCCAGCTGTTCCGCCAGCGGCTTGACGCGCTTGGCCAGCGCCTCGCCCTGGTAGGAGAAGGCCAGTTCCGCGCCCTGCGCATGCAGTTGCTGCGAAATACCCCAAGCCAGCGACTTGTCGTTCGCCAGCCCCATGATGAGCCCGCGCTTTCCCGCCATCAAGCCTGTCATATCGTCGTTCCGTTCCCTTTGTCCTGCACGGTGCCGGCTGCTTCGTCTTCCGGAAATTCCGCCAGTGCCGCATTCAATTCGGCGCCAATTACCACGCCGAGCCCCACGAGAAAGAAAAAAATGAGGGTGATCATGACACCGGCCAGACTGCCATAGGTCCGGTCATAGCCGCCCAGCATCGACAATGTGACCGGCAATAGCAGGGTGACGGCATACCACCAGAGCGCGGTGGCGACGGCGCCGGGCCATTTGGGAAAGCGCTTGTCACGGTAGAGCGACGGGGTCAGCGAGACATAGAGCGAGTGGAGCGCCACGCATAATATCGCCATCGGCACCAGCTTGGCCGAGGAAACCCAGGCGATCGCCTCATCCGCGAAGGGCAGCAGCCGGTGGAGCAGCTGGTCCACCGCGGTAATCATCACCTGCATCGAAAAGGCGAACATCACCGCCAGCACGCTGACCAGCGTGATCCCGACCGACGCCAGCCGGTAACGCCAGAAGGGCTTGGTGCTCTTCGTCCCATAGGCGCGGCGCAATATGTCGCGGATCGTCTCGATCAGGCTGCCCACGGTCCAGAGCCCCACCAGACCGCCGAACCAGAGCAGATTGCCGGAACGCGCCTGCAACACATCGCTGATCGGCTGGCGCACGACATCGGCGACGCCGCGCGGCACGGTATAGAGAAAGGCATTCACCGCCGACAGCCCGTCCGACGTGCGGCCGAAGACGCTGGCGACGGCGGCCGCGACGATGAAGAAGGGAAACAGCGTCATCAGCGAGAGATAGGCCAGGTTCCCCGCATGGATGAACCCGTCACTATAGACGCCCACCATCACCCGCTTGGCGATCTCGAAGCTGCGCGATCCCGGCCGGACCCGATCGATCTGGCGATGGAATTTCTCCTGCGCCTGCGCCGCCATGTGGCGGCGCGACTCCGGACTATAGGGGGAAGGCAGCGGCACCCTTGCCGAACGTCCTAGACGCCCAGATGGGTCCGCACCGCGCGACCATCCTGCCAATCCTCAACCAGCTGGAGGATCACCGGATCATCGGCAGGCACGTCGATGAGCAAGGTCACAAGCTGGTCGCCGCGCTGGCCATCCTTGCCGGTAAAGCCCTTGCCGCGCAGGCGCAGCGTCTTGCCCGATGTGGTGCCGGCCGGCACGCCCAGCATCACCGGACCATCGACGGTCGGCACCTTCACCTTGCCGCCCTTCACCGCCTCGTTGATGGTGATCGGCAGGTCGAGCAGCACATTGTCGCCATCGCGCTTGAAGAAGGGATGCGACTTCACCTCGATGGTGACGATCGCGTCGCCCGCGCCGCCAGCGCCGTGCTGCCCCTTGCCGGTCAGACGCATCTGCGTGCCGGTTTCAACCCCGGCGGGCAGCTTCAGGTCGATCGTCTTGCCATCCTGCAGGGTGATGCGCTGCGGCGCCAGCGTCGCCGCATCAACGAACTGCACCGCCAGCCGATAGGCGACATTGGCCCCCTTGGCGGGCGGCGCGCCGCGACCAAAGCCGCCGAAGCCGCCGCCTCCCCCGGCGCGACGGCCCGCACCGCCGAACAGGCCTTCGAAAATGTCACCGAAATCGGCGCCGCCCTCGTTGAACTCGAACCCGCCGGGACGGCCACGCCCGCCGCCACCGCCGCCAAAGCCGAAGGGGGCTGTCGGATTGCCATCGGCATCGATCTCGCCCCGGTCGAAGCGGGCCCGCTTGTCCTTGTCCGACAGCAGGTCATAAGCGTTGGTCACGGCCGAGAATTTCTCCGCCGCCTTCGGATTGTCCTGATTCTTGTCGGGGTGATATTGCTTGGCCAGCTTGCGATAGGCGGACTTGATCTCCGCTTCGCTCGCGCTGCGCGCCACACCCAGAGTGGAATAGGGATCCGCCATCTATCATCCTGTTATGCTGAACCGGTATTTGCCGCATCACGGCCATATCGCCCCTATGTGGCCGAAGGCCGGGCATCGTTCAAGCTGCGGCGCATCCGTATCGACAGTGCGGTGCCGGGAATCTAAGGCAGGGGCATGACCGATCCCTTCGCCCTTTTCGACGAGTGGTATGCGCAGGCGCGCGAGACCGAACTCAATGACAGCAACGCCATGGCGCTGGCCACGGCCGATGCACAGGGCCGCCCGTCGGTCCGCATGGTGCTGCTCAAGGGCCATGGCCCCGACGGCTTCATCTTCTACACCAATTTCGAAGGGCGCAAGGCGGGCGACCTCCTCGCCAATCCGCATGCCGCCCTGCTGTTCCACTGGAAGTCGGTGCGCCGCCAGATCCGGATCGAGGGCAGCGTCGGCCCGGTCGACGACGCGACCGCCGACGCCTATTTCGCCACTCGCAGCCGCGACAGCCAACTCGGCGCCTGGGCTTCCGACCAGTCCCGCCCGCTGCCCTCGCGTGCCGTCTTCATGGATCGCTATGAGGAGGTGCGCGCCCGGTTCGAGGGCGGCCCGGTGCCGCGCCCGCCTCACTGGTCGGGCTTTCGCCTGACCCCGGAACGGATCGAGTTCTGGCAGGATCGCGAGCATCGCCTGCATGAACGACGCGTCTTCACCCGCCAGGAAAATGGCTGGAACGAAGGGCTTCTCTACCCCTGAGCGAGCACCATGCCATTGTCCTGCCGTAAAACAGGGCGCGGAATATGGTGGCTCATTCGTCTATCCCCGCACAGTCCAAGCCTGCCCGATTGCGGGCTGGCCGGGCGCCTGTTAGGTGTCACCACCCAGCAGAACAGAATGAATGCGCGGGCGGACCGCTCGCTGGCTAGAGGAATATAATGCGAAATCGACTGACGGCCTACATCCTGACAGGCATGGTCCTGGGCGTGATCGTGGGCTTCGTGGCCAATCTCTGGGTCGGCGGGGATGAAGCGCTGGCCAAGGATGTGGCGGGCTATTTTCACCTTCTGGCCGACATCTTCCTTCATCTGATCAAGATGATCATCGCGCCGCTGGTCTTTTCCACGCTGGTCGCGGGCATCGCCCATATGGGCGACAGCGCGGCACTGGGGCGGATCGGCGGGCGCGCGCTCGCCTGGTTCATCATCGCCAGCCTGATCTCGCTGACCTTGGGCCTGATCTTCGTCAATTTCTTCGAGCCGGGTGCCGGCCTCAACCTCGTCCGGTCGGGCGCGGATGCGGGCGTTAACACCGAAGCGCTCAATTTCCGCGACTTCATTCTGCACGTCTTCCCGACGTCGATGATCGGCGCGATGGCGGACAACCAGATCCTGCAGATCGTCGTCTTCTCGCTGTTCGTCGGCGTGGCGCTGACCGCCATCGGCGAAAAGGGCAAGCCGATCATCACCGTGATCGAGGCGCTGGTCGAGCTGATGCTGCAGGTTACCGGCTATGTCATGCGGGTCGCGCCGCTCGCCGTGTTCGGCGCCCTCGCCTCGTCGGTGACGGTGCAGGGCCTGGGCGTGCTCAAGACCTACGGCGCGCTGGTCGGCGAATTCTACATCGCCCTCATCTGCCTGTGGGTGCTGCTGTTCGGCGCGGGTGCGATCTTCCTTGGCAAGCGGATGTTCAAGCTGATCCGTTATGTCCGCGAGCCGATCCTGATCGCCTTCTCGACCGCCTCGTCGGAAGCCGCCTATCCCAAGATGCTGGAGCAGCTCGACCGGTTCGGCGTGCCGCGCCGCATCTACAGCTTCGTGCTGCCGCTGGGCTACAGCTTCAACCTCGACGGCTCGATGATGTATGCGACCTTCGCGACCATCTTCATCGCCCAGGCCTATGGCATCGACCTGCCGATCGCGACCCAGATCACGATCCTGCTCGTCCTGATGGTCACCAGCAAGGGCATCGCCGCCGTGCCGCGCGCCTCGCTGGTCGTGGTCGCCGCCACGCTCGGCCAGTTCGACCTGCCGGTCGAGGGCGTCGCCTTCATCCTGGCGGTCGACCATTTCATGGACATGGGCCGCACCGCGACCAACGTGCTGGGCAATGCCATCGCCACCTCGGTCATCACCAAGTGGGAAGGCATGCTGGAAGTGGAGGAGCCGGTCGACGTGCCCCATCCCAAGGCGCCGGCCCATACCCCGTCCCATGGCCGGGCCGGGCTGGAACTGGCCTCCGACATGGTCGACGAAGACCGCCAGGGCTAAGCGTCCTCAGCCTTACCCAAAGAAAAAGCCCCGCCTGCATCATGCCGGCGGGGCTTTTTGTTACCTTACCATAGGACGCCGCGCACCGGCGTCACCGGGTCTGGGGCCGGATCGCCGATCGACTGTAGCAGGTCGATCTCGATCGTCCGGCACATGGCGGTCAGCGGTACGTCATGCACGCTGTCGGCAAAGGGATCGGTCAGATCGTCGCCGATCCGCAGCACCGCCATGAACATCAGCCCCGCCACCGTCGAACCGAGCGGCGTGGCGAAACCCAGCGTCTCGACCAGCCCGATCGGCAGCAAAATGCAGAAGAGATGGGTGAACACGACCGGCAGCAGTCGATACTGGAAGGGCAGCGGCGTGTTCTTCAGCCGCTCCATCCCGCCCTGGGCATTGGCGATGTCGACCAGCACCTTCTCCATCTGGGTCTGCTGGATGGTATCGATCCAGCCTTCCCGCCGCGCCATGTCGATCCGCCGACCGGTGCTGTCGAGCAGACCATTGGCCGGATTGGCGCGCGCCAGCGCCTTGCCCTGATCCTCCTCGCGCAGGAATTTGGTCACATCCTCGCCGATCGTCTGGCGCCGCAACTGGCAGCGCAACGCATTCACATAGGCGATCTGGCGCTTGACGATTTCGCGCTTGAGGTCGCGTGCCTCCGGGTCGGGCAGGAAATTGCGCGCCGAACGCGCCAGGCTGCGCGAGGCGTTGATCATCGCGCCCCACAATGTGCGCCCTTCCCACCAGCGCTGGTAACTGCTGTTCGACCGGAAGCCCAGGAACAGGGCGAGGGCCGAACCGAAGATGGTGAGCGGCAGCGAAGGGGCCTTGAACGGCAATAGATAATAAGCGGCCGTGACCGCACAGTCCCACACGAACAGCGCGGTCAGCGGTTTCCACACTTCCGATGCGATCCGGCGCATGCTGGGGACGGCATCAACGATCATGCAAGACTCCTTCTGGTGAACCGACCCAACGCCCGAGCATGCGGCTATGCTCCGTCGATGCCCTAACGAAACGAAATATTGCCGGCCGCGCAACCCGCTTCCGCATGGCTCGTTGGTCGGGAGGAAGAGGAGAGGCCATGAGTGATCCGGGCACAGAGGAACAGGCGAGCCGACGCGCTGCCTTCTCGCTGCAATGGCAGATGCTGGCCGGCTTCCTGATCGGCCTCACCGCCGGGCTGGTCGCCTATGCCGTAACGCCCGGTGCGCCCTGGATCGATGCGGTCACCCGCTATCTCACCGGCCCGATCGGCCAGGTCTTCCTGCGCCTGCTGTTCATGCTGGTGATCCCGCTGCTGGTTTCCGCGCTGATCGTCGGCATCGCCGAAATGGGCGAGATGCGTTCGCTGCGCCGGGTGGGGCTGCGCACCCTCCTCTATACGCTGATCGTGTCGGGAATCGCCGTCGTCATCAGCCTGGCGCTAGTCAACCTGCTGCAACCGGGCAGCGGCGTCGATCCGGCACAGGCGCGCGCACTGCTGGCCGATGCGGGCCAGGGGGCCAAGGCGATCCTCGACCGGGGCGCCGACACGCCCACCGGCATGCAGGCGCTGATCGCGATCATCCCCGACAATGTAATCGCGGCGATGGCCGACAATGACATATTGGCGGTGATGGTCTTCGCCCTCTTCTTCGGCATCGGTCTGGTGCTGGTGCAGACGAAGGAAACGAAGCTGCTGCTCGATGCGATGGAGGGGCTGTTCGCGGTGACGATGCGCCTCATATCGATCGTCATCCGCCTGGCGCCGATCGCCATCGCCTGCTTCATGTTCAACCTCGCCGCCCAGTTCGGCTGGGACTTGCTGCTGCGCCTGTCCGCCTATGTCGGGGTCGTGCTGCTGGCGCTCGCGATCCAGATGTTCGGCATCTATTCGCTGCTGATCGGCCTGCTGGCGCGCGATCGCCGCTGCGCTTCTTCGCCGCCGTGCAGGAAGCAAGCGTCATGGCCTTTGCCACCGCCTCCTCCAACGCCACCCTGCCGACCGCCATCCGCGTTGCGGAGGAGAATCTGCACCTGCCGCGCCGCATCGCCCGCTTCGTCCTCACCATCGGCGCCACCGCCAACCAGAATGGCACGGCGATGTTCGAGGGGATCACGGTCCTGTTCCTCGCCCAATTCTTCCATGTCGACCTCAGCCTTGGCCAGCAGCTGATGGTGATGCTGGTCTGCATATTGGGCGGGGTCGGCACGGCGGGCGTGCCGGCCGGGTCGCTGCCGGTGGTGGCGATGATCCTGGCGATGGTCGGCATCCCGCCCGAGGGGATCGGGCTGGTGCTGGGCGTCGACCGGCTGCTCGACATGTGCCGCACCGCGCTCAACGTCACCGGCGATCTGGTCGCCGCGACGGTGATATCAGCGCGCGAGGAGATCAGCGCTGCGCCTTCGCCGCCAGCGCCCACCAGATGAGCGTGTCGGCGAAACCGGCAAAGCCCCGATCCAGCGCCGCGCCGCCCTCCCCCTGGGGCCGGGCCTGCTCGTCCAGCACCTGCCCGATCTGGCCGACGCTCAGCCGCTCCGGCATCACCGCCATGCCCATGGCGGACAGTGTCACCGTCCAGTCGGCATGGCTGTTCACCCCGGCAAAACGCCCCATCGAGTAACTGGCGATCGCGGCCGGCCGGCGGTCGAACTCCTTGAGATAATGGTCGACCAGATTCTTGAGACCCGGCTGCATGCCGCGATTATATTCGCCCGCGACGAAGACGAAGGCATCGGCGGCGGACAGGCGCTGCGCCAGCAGCGCCATGGCGGCGGGCGCCTCGCCGGCGGGATAGTCGCTATAGCGCCGGTCGAGCATCGGCAGGTCGATCGCCTTGGCATCGACCAGTTCCGCCTTGTGCCCCAGCCCTTCAAAGCCGCGAATCAGATAATCCGCCAGCCGTATGCCGAGCCGGCCGCGCCGATAGGAACCGTAGAGGACGAGGATATCGAGTGCCATGCGGAGCCTCCTGCCTTGATGACGAAAGACTTGTCGCATCCTGCCCCGATCGGGTCCAGCCGGCCTTCTAATCTTTCAATATTTCATGATGCGAAATTGCATTTCACATGGCGGAACGCCATCATCTCATTAGCGATCGACTAGGAGGATGCGGATGAAGAGGATGGCGCTGCTGGCCTGCATGGGCCTGCTGATGGCCAATGGCGATGTCGAACCGGGCAAGCCGATCAGCCCGCGCTTTGCCGGCGATCCCTCGCCGCACTGGTTCGACGACCGCTGGTATCTCTACGCCACCGACGACGCCTCCAATTCCGGCCGCTACTGGGACAGCACAAGCTGGCGCCTCTACAGCTCAACCGACATGAAAAGCTGGCAGGATGACGGCGCCTTCCTCGACGTCACCACCTTCAAATGGGCACGCCCCGATGCAAAGGCCTGGGCACCCGAAGTCGCCCGGCGCAATGGACGCTATTATTTCTATGCGCCGATCGGCGGCGACCGGATCGGTGTCGCAGTCGCCGACCAGCCCCAGGGCCCCTATCGCGACGCGCGCGGCGACGCGTTGATCGACAAGGCGCGCGACGCCAATGCCGGTGCCGAACCGATCGACCCCGCCGTCTTCATCGACAGCGACGGACAGGCCTATCTCTATTTCGGCACCCGCGTGCCCAAGGTCGTCCGGTTGAAACCCGACATGATCCATGTGGACGGCCCGATCATGGATGTCGTCGTCACCGGACTGCCGGCGAGCGACCCCAAGAAGAAATATGGCGAGGCACCCTATCTCCACGCCCATAAGGGCCGCTATTATTTCAGCTTCTCGACCGGCTGGCCCGGCCAGATCATCTATGGCACCGCCGCCTCGCCGCTCGGCCCCTTCGCCTATGGCGGGGTGATCCTCGACTATCTGCCGATCTCGACCAATCATCAGGCGATCGTCGAGCGGGGCGGCAAGAGCTGGCTCTTCTATCATGACAGGCTGCTGCCCGGTGGCGGCGATCATCGGCGATCGATCACCATCGCACCGCTGACCTATGCCAAGGACGGGGCCATCCAGCCGGTCGAGCGCCACGTCCCGGAATGAGGAAAGGCCGGACGTTTCCGCCCGGCCTCTCAATCTCTCAGCGCAGCTTGGCGATCGACAGCCCGTCCTGCTTGGCGCGGGTCTTGACCGATTCCTCGCTGCGGGTCAGCGCCTTGGCGATCGCCTTCAGCGCCATGCCCTTCTTGGCGAGCGTGTGCAGTTTCTGGACCTCATCCTGGGTCCAGGGCTGCTTATGCCGCTCGAAGCGTTCGCCGGCCATGCCCCTTAATCCGCGAAGGGATCGCGGACGAGGATGGTGTCGTCGCGTTCCGGGCTGGTCGACACGAGCGTGACCGGGCAGCCGATCAGTTCCTCGATGCGGCGGATATATTTGATCGCCTGTGCCGGAAGCTCCGCCCAGCTGCGCGCGCCGGCGGTGGTTTCGCTCCAGCCGGCAATGCTTTCATAGATGGGCTCGGCCTTGGCCTGGTCCTGCGCATGGGCGGGCAGATAGTCGAAGCTCTGGTCGCCGATCTTGTAGCCGACGCAGATCTTCAGCTCTTCAAAGCCATCGAGCACGTCGAGCTTGGTCAGCGCAATGCCGGTCACGCCCGAAACCGCGACCGACTGGCGCACCAGCACCGCGTCGAACCAGCCGCAGCGGCGCTTGCGGCCGGTGACGGTACCGAATTCATGGCCCCGCTCGCCCAGGCGCTGGCCGACGTCATTTTCCTGTTCGGTCGGGAACGGGCCGGACCCGACGCGGGTGGTATAGGCCTTGACGATGCCCAGCACGAAGCCGGCACCATTGGGGCCAAGACCAGTGCCGCTCGCCGCCGTGCCGGCCACCGTGTTGGACGAGGTGACGAAGGGATAGGTGCCATGATCGATGTCGAGCAACGTGCCCTGCGCGCCCTCGAACAGGATGCGCTTGCCTTCCGACTTCGCCTTGTTGAGCGTCAGCCAGACCGGCTTGACGAAGGGCAGGATGAAGGCGGCGATCTCGGTCAGGTCGGCCATCAGCTGGGCGCGGTCGATCGGCGCTTCACCGAAACCGGCGCGCAGCGCATCATGATGCGCGGTCAGCCGATCGATCTGCAGGTCGAGATCGTCGAGATGGGCAAGGTCGCAGACGCGAATGGCGCGGCGGCCGACCTTGTCCTCATAGGCCGGGCCGATGCCGCGACGGGTGGTGCCGATCTTGCCGGCGCCCGACGCATCCTCGCGCAGGCCATCGAGGTCGCGGTGGAAGGGCAGGATCAACGGGCAGGTCTCGGCGATCTGCAGATTTGCCGGGGTGATCTCGACGCCCTGGCCCTTGAGCTTCGCGACCTCGTCACGGAAGTGCCAGGGGTCCAGCACCACGCCATTGCCGATCACCGACAGCGTGCCGCGCACGATGCCCGACGGCAGCAGCGAGAGCTTGTAGACCTTTTCGCCGACGACCAGCGTGTGGCCGGCATTATGGCCGCCCTGGAAACGGGCGACGACATCGGCGCGCTCCGACAGCCAGTCGACGATCTTGCCCTTGCCTTCGTCACCCCATTGGGCGCCGATCACGGTAACATTTGCCATGGATACACTCCTCCGCCCGCCGCGCGGACCGGCCATGCCCTTCGACGGGACTCGGCATGCCGGTGGAATAGGATGGGCGGGGTACGCCCTGTGCGGGGCGCGCGTTAGCCGGGCAGGGCCGATGCGTCAAGGTTGGAGGCACATTACACTTTGATACCAGGTGCCGGCTTTACGGCAGGATGCGCCCTCGCGATCATGGCGACACAGGGGCAGCGAAGGACGATCCATATGCGCAGACGGCTGATTCCCATCCTGATTCTCTTCCTGCTCGCGGGCGCGCCGCTGGCCGCCCAGGCCCAGACGGCTACTGCGCCGCAGGCCATGGCCTATGGCCATGATCCATTGCAGGCGATCGATTTCTGGCCGGGCAAGGGCACCAAGGCACCGCTGGTCATCTTCGTCCATGGCGGCGGCTGGAAGCGCGGCAGCAAGGACAATGCCACCGGCGCGGCCAAGGCGCCCCATTATACCGGCCTTGGCTATGCCTTCGCCTCGATCAATTATAGGCTGGTGCCCGATGCGACGGTCGAGAGCCAAGCTCAGGACGTCGCCGATGCGGTCGCCCATCTGCGCAGCCGGGCGGCGATGCTGGGCATCGACCCCAACCGCATCATCCTGATGGGCCACAGCGCCGGCGCGCATCTGGTCGCGCTGGTCGGCACCGACATGCGCTATTTCGCCAAGGCCGGGCTGAAGCCCGATGCCGTGCGCGGTATCATCGCGCTGGATGGCGCCGCCTATGATGTACCAACCCAGATGGCGCAGGGCGGCCGCTTCATGGCGAAGACCTATGAACAGGCGTTCGGCACCGATGCGACGCGGCAGAAGGCGCTATCGCCGACCTTGCAGGCGGCAAAGCCCAACGCCCCCGATTTCCTGCTGCTCCATGTCGATCGGGTCGACGGCACCGCCCAGTCCAATGCGCTCGCCGCCGCGCTGCGCCAGGCGGGCACGCCAGTGGAGATCCATGCGCTCCCCGGACGCGGGCTGCGCGGCCATATGCAGATCAACCGCGAGATGGGCGATGCCGACTATGCCGGCACCGGCATCGTGGACGCCTGGCTGCGTCGCCTGTTCGGTCAGTAGGCGCGGGGCTCGCTGCCATCCAGCCAGTGCGAGCAGCGCTGGGCAGCGCCATCTTCGCCGTCCGCCAGGGCCGCAACCGTGTGCCAGCCCTCGGCCCGCAGAGCTGCCGCGCGCACGACATCATGGCCGACCGGCAGGAACAGGCGCTTGGGCCGTTCGTCGCCAAAGCCCGCGTCGATCAGCGGATCGGGATAGAGGGAAAAGCCCATGGCGGGCTCATCCGTTTCGCCAGCACGAGCAATGGCATAGCTGCCGCCACGGCCGATCTCACCGATGAAACCCTCGGCAAAGATGGAGAAGCCAAACCAGTTCTGGAATTCGAAACCGTGCCGTTCGGTCGGGTCGAGGGTCAGGGTGATGTCCCAGCCGATCGGCTTGGCAATGGCGCGCAGGCCCGCGATGCGGCTGTCGATGGCGCCGCCCAGCTGCGCACTGAACGCCTCCAGCCGTTCCATCGCGGCATGGAAGGGGCCGGTCGCCTCGATCAGCGGCAGATAAGCGGCGGCGGCCGGGCTGATCGCCACCAGCGCGCCGGCATCCTTGGCGTCCAGTTCGGCGCGCACGGCTTCCAGTTCCTCCGCCCCCAGCGGCAACGGGCCAGCAGCCAGCGCGTCGATCAGGTCGGGCAAGGTGAAATCGATGGTGATGCCGGTAACGCCGGCTGCGGTGAGCGCTTCGATCGCGATATTGACGATCTCGACCGCAGCGGCGGCGCTGTCGCTGCCGATCAGTTCGGCGCCCAGCTGCATCTTCTCGCGCTCGGGGCGCAGTTGGCTCGCCTTCTGGCGGATCACCGGCCCGGCATAGGACAGGCGCAGCGGACGTGGCGCGCTGCGCAGGCGGGTGGCGGCGATGCGACCGACCTGCGCGGTCATGTCGGGGCGGAAGGCCAAAGTGCGCTGCGACACCGGATCGACGGCGCGGACCAGATCCTGCGCGCGCATCGACTTGAGCCGCTGGGTCAGCGTATCCTCGAACTCCGCCAGCGGCGGCATGACCCGTTCATAACCATGGGTCGCGACCGTATCGAGCACGCGGCGCGCCAGGCGCGCGGAAGCTTCGGCCTGCGGCGGCAGGCGATCGGATAGCCCCTCCGGGAGCAGGCTTGGCGGGATCATGGCAGTCACCTTATGGCTCCCTCCCCCCTTGGGGGGAGGGCTGGGGAGAGGGGGTTTCGTGCAACGCCTGCGCAATCATGCTCAGCACCCCTTCGATATTCCCCATCACATCGGGATTGGCAAAGCGGATCACATGATAGCCCAGCGATTCCAGAAACTCTGTTCGCCGCGCGTCATAACGATCTTCGGCAAAATGTGTATCCCCATCTACTTCGATGATGAGGCGGGCCGCCTTTGACGCAAAGTCGACGATGTAAGGCGCGATGATGGTCTGGCGAGTGAATTGCTGATTTTCAAAGCGATTGGCGCGTAGCGCCAGCCAGAGTTTCTGTTCGGCGGGAGTGGGATTGGCGCGCATCCGTCGCGCGCGTTCCTTGAGGATTGGATCGACACGCATGGGTGCTCCCCCCTCTCCCAACCCTCTCCCCAATGGGGAGAGGGCTTTACGGTCAGCTTACGCGAAGCGCAGCAGCTTCACCTGCTTCACGCCGGCGAGGTTGCAGATCGCCCAGCGCAGCGGTTCGGTGACGGTACCGTCCACCGACAGCAGCAGCACGGCTTCGCCGCCCTGGTTGCGACGGCCCAGGTGGAAGGTGCCGATATTGACGTCCGACTCGCCCAGCTTCGAGCCCAGGCGGCCGATGAAGCCCGGCGCGTCCTGGTTGACGATGTAGAGCATGTGGCCGTCGAGATCGGCTTCGACCTTGATGCCGAACAGCTCGACCAGGCGCGGCTGGGCGTGGCCGAACAGCGTGCCGGCCACCGACTTGTCGCCCGCTTCGGTCGAAACGGTGACGCGCACCAGCGTCTGATAGTCGCCCTCGCGGTCATGGCGCACTTCACGCACGTCCAGGCCACGCTCCTTCGCCAGGAAGGGCGCGTTGACCATGTTCACCGTGTCCGAATAGACGCGCATCAGGCCGGCCAGCACCGCGGCGGTGATCGGCTTCTGGTTCAGCTCGGCGGCATGGCCCTCGACCTCGACCGCGACGCCGGTGATGGCATCGCCTTCGAGCTGGCCGATCAGGCTGCCCAGCTTTTCCGCCAGCGCCATATAGGGCTTGAGCTTGGGCGCTTCTTCGGCCGAGAGGCTGGGCACGTTCAGCGCATTGGTGATGCCGCCGTCGAGCAGATAGTCGCTGAGCTGCTCGGCCACCTGCAGCGCGACATTGACCTGCGCTTCGTCAGTCGATGCGCCCAGATGCGGGGTGCAGATGAAGTTCGGCGTGCCGAACAGCGGCGATTCCTTGGCCGGTTCGGTCTGGAACACGTCGAGCGCGGCACCCGCGACATGGCCCGAATCCAGCGCCTCCTTCAGCGCCGCTTCGTCGATCAGGCCGCCACGGGCACAGTTGACGATACGCACGCCCTTCTTGGTCTTGGCCAGATTTTCCTTCGACAGGATGTTGCGGGTCTGGTCGGTCAGCGGCGTGTGCAGCGTGATGAAGTCGGCCTTGGCCAGCAGCGTGTCGAGATCGGCCTTTTCGACGCCCATTTCCACGGCGCGCTCGGGCGTCAGGAAGGGATCGAAGGCAACGACCTTCATCTTGAGGCCGAGCGCGCGGCTGGCGACGATCGAACCGATATTGCCGGCGCCGATCAGGCCCAGCGTCTTGCCGGTCACTTCCACGCCCATGAAGCCGTTCTTGGGCCACAGGCCTTGCTGCGTCTGGGCATTGGCTTCGGGGATCTGGCGGGCCAGCGCGAACATCAGCGCGATGGCATGTTCGGCGGTGGTGATCGAGTTGCCGAATGGCGTGTTCATCACGATCACGCCCTGGGCCGATGCAGCCGGGATATCGACATTGTCGACGCCGATGCCGGCGCGACCGATGACCTTGAGGTTGGTCGCGGCGTCGAGGATCGCCTTGGTGACCTTGGTCGAGCTGCGGATGGCGAGGCCGTCATAGGCGCCGATCATCGCGGCCAGTTCTTCCGGCGTCTGGCCGGTGATGACGTCGACCTCGACACCACGCTCGCGGAAGATCGCGGCGGCGCGGGGGTCCATCTTGTCGGAAATGAGAACCTTGGGCATGGGAATATCCTTCTGGAATATCTGTAACCGTTCGGGCTGAGCGAAGTCGAAGCCCTCCACTGAGCGAAGCGAAGTGGCCTCCCTATCGGTCGGCCGAGCCCTTCGACTTCGCTCAGGGCGATCGGAATTTAAATGAAGTTAGGCAGCCTTGGTCTGAGCGTAGGCCCAGTCGAGCCACGGGCCGAGCGCCTCGATATCGGCGGTCTCGACGGTCGCGCCGCACCAGATGCGCAGGCCTGCCGGGGCGTCGCGATAGCCCGCCACGTCATAGGCGGCGCCTTCCTTCTCGAGCAGGCCAGCGAAGGCCTTGATGAAGGCTTCGTCGGCGCCCTCGACGGTCAGGCAAACGCTGGTGGTCGAGCGCGAGGCTTCGTCGACGGCGAGATGGCCGAGCCAGTCGCGTTCGGCGACGATCTTGCCCAGCGCCGCCGCATTGGCGTTGCTGCGCGCGATCAGGCCCTGGAGGCCGCCCAGCGACTTGCCCCATTCGAGCGCGAAGATCGCGTCCTCGACAGCCAGCATCGAAGGGGTGTTGATGGTTTCGCCCTTGAACACGCCTTCGGCGAGCTTGCCCTTCGCCATCAGGCGGAACACCTTGGGCAGCGGCCAGGCGGGGGTGTGGGTTTCGAGGCGCTCGACGGCGCGGGGGCCCAGGATCAGCACGCCATGGCCGCCCTCGCCGCCCAGCACCTTCTGCCAGGAGAAGGTGGCGACGTCGATCTTGGTCCAGTCGATCTCATAGGCGAAGACCGCGCTGGTGGCGTCGGCGAAGGTCAGGCCCTCGCGGTCGGCCGGGATCCAGTCGGCGTTCGGCACGCGCACGCCCGATGTGGTGCCGTTCCAGGTGAACAGCACGTCGTTCGAGAAGTCGACGGTGCCAAGGTCGGGCAACTGGCCATAGTCGGCGCGGATCACGGTGGGATCGAGCTTCAGCTGCTTGGCGGCATCCGTCACCCAGCCTTCGCCGAAGCTTTCCCAGGCGAGCGTCGTCACCGGGCGGGCGCCCAGCATGGTCCACATCGCCATTTCAAAGGCGCCGGTGTCGCTACCCGGAACGATGCCGATGCGGTGGGTGTCGGGCAGGTTCAGCAGCTCGCGCATCAGGTCGATGCTGTAGGCGAGACGGGTCTTGCCGATCTTGGCGCGGTGCGAACGGCCGAGCGACTCGGTGGCCAGCTTGGCGGCATCCCAGCCCGGAGGCTTGGCGCAGGGACCGGAAGAGAAAAAGGGGCGAGCCGGACGGGTTGCGGGCTTTGCGGCAGGCGCAATGGTGGCGTCAACGGCAGTCAGATCAGTCATGTAATGCGTCTCCTTACAGAGAGCACGCGCGGCGTTGGGACCGCGTGGCCCGTCGGCCGCCCTAAAGATTTCGGAAAAAGAGTCAAGCCGCAGCAAAATGCGACGAAATGACAGCGCCGTTAACCCATCAGCCCGGAAAGCCGTGGTAAATGCGGGATTGATGGTAGAGCGGGCGACGAAAAATTCGGTATGGCGCAGCGCGGCCCTGGCCGCGACGATGGCGAGCATGCTGGCCGCCTGCAGCGGCGACCTGGTGCCCAAGGGTCGAGTCGCGCGTGCATCCAAGCCGGTGAAGAGCGCGCGCCCGGCGCCCCCGCCCGCGCCGCCGCCGCTCGAAACCCGGCAATGTTTCGCCAAGCTGCAATCCCAGTCGGTCGCCTTCACCCCCCTGCCCGATCAGAATTTCGGTGGCGGATGCAGCGCGATCGGCAGCGTCAAACTGCTCGACATCGGTGTGCCGACCTCGGGCCTGGGGGCCATGACCTGCAACCTTGCCGCCAATTTCGCTGCCTGGTCGCGCTATGCCGTGCAGCCCGCCGCCCGGCTGATCCTGGGCGCGGAGATCGAAAAGATCGAGACGTTCGGCACCTATAATTGCCGGCCGATCGCGGGCAGCGGCAAGCTCAGCGAACATGCCCACAGCAACGCGATCGACGTATCCGCCTTCGTCCTGAGCGACGGGCGACGGATCAGCGTCGAGAAGGACTGGAATGGCGACAAGCGCACCCGCCAGTTCCTGGAAGTGGTCCATGCCAGCGCCTGCAAACGGTTCAACACGGTGCTGTCGCCCGACTATAACGCCGCCCATCATGACCATTTCCATTTCGACATGGGCGGCCGCGGCGGTTTCTGCCGCTGAGCGGGAATCACAAACGCGGCGTCTTTTGCCGTTAAGCGGAAATAGCCAACTTGGCGGATTTTCCCGCTAACGGTCTTGGCATTGTCACCTGCCGCGCCTAGCTTGTTGGGAATGACCAAGAAAGAAATTGAAGAACGCAAATTCCGCCCCGCACGCCAGGAAGCGGACGACGCCAGGAAGGCGATCGAAACCCCCCAGACCAGCAGCGCCGCCTACAAGCTCGCCTTCCAGGACAATGAGTTCCTGCTGCGCGAGGATCTGCGCCCGGTGCGCTTCCAGCTCGAACTGCTCAAACCCCAGTTGCTGATGGACGAGGCGCGGATCGAATCCACCTTCGTCTTCTACGGCTCCGCCCGCATTCCCGAACCCGATCAGGTCCAGGCGCGGATCGACGCGGCCACCACGCCGCAGCAGAAGAAGATTGCCGAAAATCTGGGCAAGAAGGCCCGCTATTATGAGGAAGCGCGCAAGCTGGCGCGGATCGCGGCGCAATATCCGGTGAACGCCGCCGGTTGCCGTCATTTCGTCGTCTGCTCGGGCGGCGGCCCCTCGATCATGGAAGCGGCCAATCGCGGCGCGGTCGATGTCGGCCAGACCACGATCGGCATGAACATCGTCCTGCCGCATGAACAGGCGCCCAACCTGTTCGTCACGCCGGAACTGAGCTTCCAGTTCCATTATTTCGCGCTGCGCAAGATGCATTTCCTGCTGCGCGCCCGCGCGCTCGCGGTCTTCCCCGGCGGCTTCGGCACGTTCGACGAGATGTTCGAACTGCTGACCCTGATCCAGACCGGCAAGATGAAGCCGATCCCGATCCTGCTGTTCGGCAAGGATTTCTGGAACAAGGTGGTGGATTTCGAGGCGCTGGCCGACGAAGGCGTGATTTCCCACGCCGACCTCAACCTGCTGACCTGGGTCGAGACGGCCGAGGATGCCTGGGCCGCGGTGCAGGACTTTTATCACGACAGCGAAACGCCCGGCTGCGGCTGATGCGGCCGATCCATGGGGTCTTTGCGCCCTTGCCCTAATCCCCGCCGGGGATTAGGGCGCGGCCATGCGCGCGGACCTGGCTCATGTCGACACCTGGATCTTCGATCTGGACAATACGCTCTATCCGGCGAAGGCGGACCTGTTCGCGCTGATCGACGTGAAGATGGGCGAATATATCCAGGGCCTGCTGGGCTGCGACCCGGGCGAGGCGCGGATCGTCCAGAAACGTTACTTCATGGAGCATGGCACGACCCTGTCGGGGCTGATGCATCATCATGGCATCGAGCCGCGCGAATTTCTCGACTATGTCCATGACATCTCGATGGAGCGACTGGCGGTCGATGCCGATCTGAACGCCCATATCGCCGCCCTACCCGGCCGCCGACTGATCTTCACCAATGGCGACGCGACCTATGCCGGCCGCGTGCTCGACAAACTGGGCCTCGCCGGCGCGTTCGAGCTGATCCACGACATCCATGCCTGCCGCTATGTGCCCAAGCCCGATCCGTCGGGCTATGCCGAACTGTGCAGCGTCCACGCCATCGACCCGACCCGCGCCGCCTTTTTCGAGGACATGGCGCGCAACCTCAAACCTGCCAAGGCAATCGGCATGACCACCATCTGGGTCAATAACGGGTCGGAAGCGGGCAATCACGACCATCATCCCGATTTCATCGATTATGAAACCGACCATCTGACGCCGTTCCTGGCGGATATTTTTGGGGAAAGACCATGAGCCAAGACCTGATCGCGATCATCGACGCCGCCTGGGAGGACCGGGCCAATATCAACCTGTCGACCCAGGGCGACGTCCGCCAGGCGGTCGACAAGGCGCTGGCCCTGCTCGACAAGGGCGAACTGCGCGTCGCCGAACCGACCGAGGCTGGCTGGCAGGTCAATCAGTGGGCGAAGAAGGCCGTGCTCCTCTCCTTCCGCCTCAACGACAATGTCATGATCGACAATGGTCCGGGCGCCGGCCACTGGTGGGACAAGGTGCCGAGCAAGTTCGCCGGTTGGGACGAGGCCGCCTTCCGCGCCGCCGGTTTCCGCGCCGTGCCGGGCAGCTTCGCCCGCGCCGGCAGCCATATCGCCAAGAATGTCATCCTGATGCCCAGCTTCGTCAACATCGGCGCCTTCGTCGATGAAGGCACGATGGTCGACACCTGGGTGACGGTCGGCAGCTGCGCCCAGATTGGCAAGAATGTCCATCTGTCGGGCGGCGTCGGCATTGGCGGCGTGCTGGAACCGCTGCAGGCCGACCCGGTCATCATCGAAGATGACTGCTTCATCGGCGCCCGTTCGGAAGTGGTCGAAGGCGTGCGCATCGGCAAGGGATCAGTGCTGTCGATGGGCGTGTTCATCGGCCAGTCGACCAAGATCATCGACCGCGCCACCGGTGAAGTGTTCATGGGCGAAGTGCCGCCCTATTCGGTCGTTGTCCCCGGCTCCCTTCCCGGCAAGCCGCTGCCCGACGGCACGCCCGGCCCCAGCCTCTATTGCGCCGTGATCGTCAAGCGCGTCGATGCGCAGACCCGGTCGAAGACCGGCATCAACGAACTGCTGCGCGACTGAATCTGGAAGGGGCGGTCCGCCGCCCCTTCACCCCTTCAGGGCAAGCGGCAGGCCGGCCGCCACGAAAACGACCCGATCCGTCACGGCCGCAACCCGCTGGTTCAGCGTGCCCGCCAGATCGCGAAAGCGCCGCGCCAGCGCATTGTCGGGCACGATGCCCAGCCCCACCTCATTGGCGACCAGGATGATCGCCCCGTCATGGGCGGCTATCGCGGCACAGAGCGCGTCCGCCGCCGCATTGCCATCCCGATCCGCCAGCAGCAGATTGCTCGCCCACAGCGTCAGGCAATCGACCAGCACGGTCTTGCCGCGCGCCGCCGCAATGGCCGCCGGCAAGTCGATCGGCGCCTCTACCGTTTCCCATTCCGGTCCGCGATCGGCCTGATGCCGGGCGATCCGGTCGACCATCTCGGCATCCCATATTTCGGCCGTAGCGATGAAGACATGCGGCCCCGGCTGCGCCTCCGCTGCAGCCTGCGCATGGCGGCTCTTGCCCGATCGCGCGCCGCCCAGCACCAGCAGGCTGCTTGTCATATCATGTCTCCCGCAAATAGCGCCTGCAGCCCGGCCACCAGCCAGAGCAGCAGGCAGGCCTGAACATAGATGGCCAGCGCCCAGCGCAGGTCGAGCGGATCGGCCTCGCTTCGCCCGCTGCCGATCCAGGGCTTGTCATGGCGTACGCCATCATAGCGGATCGGCCCGGCCAGCCGCAGGTCGAGCGCGCCCGCCATCGCCGCTTCGGGCCAGCCGGCATTGGGCGAGGCATGGTTGCGCGCGTCGCGCCACATCACCCGCCAGCCGCCACCCCCGGCCAGGCAGAGCAGGCAACCGGCCAGCCGCGCCGGGATCAGGTTCATCAGGTCATCGGTGCGCGCCGCCGCCCAGCCGAACGGCCCCCAGGGGGCTTCACGATGGCCGATCATGCTGTCGGCCGTGTTCACCGCCTTATAGGCCCAGACGCCCGGCAGGCCCAGCAACAGCAACCAGAAGAAGGGCGCGACGACACCGTCGCAGAAGCTTTCCGCCAGGCTCTCGATCGCGGCGCGGGTCACGCCGCTTGCATCGAGCGATTGCGTGTCGCGCCCGACGATCATGCCGACCGCCTCCCGCGCCGCCGTTAGGTCATCGGCGGCCAGTGCGCGGTAGACGGCGCGGACATGGCTGTGCAGGCTGCGCAGCGCCAGCGCCGGATAGGCCAGCAGGCCGATCAGCAGCCAGCTCCAGGGTACCGGCAACCATAGGCGCAGCAGATGCTGGACCAGCCATCCGCCACCGCCTGACACCAGCAGCAGGACCAACACCGTCGCTATTCCGCCCATTTTCCGGACGAGAGCGCTATGCGCCGGATCATTCCAGCGCGCGGCACAATGATCGATGAGCCGCGCAAAGCCGCCGACCGGATGGCCTACCCGGCGATAGAGTGCCGCCGGCCAGCCGACCACCGCATCCAGCGCGAGTGCCAGCAACGCAACCGGATCAGCCATGGCGCAGCGCCCGTTCCAGTCGGGCCAGACCCATCGCGTCTGCCGGCAGGCCGATGCGCAGCCAATGCGGCTGACTATCGAAGGGCCGGGTCAGGATCGCCTGCCCTGCCAGCCGCTCGAACAGGGCCATGGCATGGGGCGTTTCGATCAGACGAAAGAGCGGGCTTTGGCCGATCGGTTGATAACCGTGGCCCAGCAGCAGCGCGTCGAGCGCCTTCGCCTCCCGCTGCAGCTGATCGCGCATCGCTTCTATCCAAGCGGTATCGCGATAGGCGGCCGTGCCGATGGCAATGGCGGCGGCCGACACCGGCCAGGCACCCAGCCTGTCCCGCACCCGCGCGATGATCGCGCGCGGCGCCACCAGAAAGCCGAGGCGCAGGCCGGCAAGCCCGAAAAACTTGCCGAAGGAGCGCAACAGCATGAGGCGACGATCGTCGGCCACGAAGGTCGCCAGGCTGATGCCGGGATGGCCATCGGCAAAGGCCTCGTCGACCACCAGCCAGCCATCCGACCCGCGCCGGTCGAGCAGGGCGAGCAGATCGGCCACGCCATGGATGCGCCCGTCGGGATTATTGGGATTGGCAAGGATCAGCGTCTGCCCGTCGGCCTCGTCCAGACGGTCGAGATCGACCGGCGCGGCGCCGGACACCATCGCGCCATGGGTGCGATAGGCCGGGCTGGCATGGCGGACCGGACCGTCGAGCAATGCGCCAACGAGGCGCAAGCCAACCTCCGTCCCCGGCAGAGCGCAGACATGATCGGCCGCGACGCCGAAATGATCGGCCGCCGCCTGTTCGAGCGCGCGCAGTCCCTGCTCGTCGGGCAAGGCGCGCCAGTCGATCGCCTGCTCGGCCGCGCCGGGCCAGGCATGGGGATTGATGCCTGTGGATAAGTCGAGCCAACTTTCGGGCGCACCGCCGAAATGCGCGCTTGCCGCCGCGACGCCGCCGCCATGCCATGTCCAGCGCGTCGTCATGCCGCGCCACCGGCAATCAGGGCGACGAAAAGCAGCCCGCTTTCAACCAGTTCGATCCCCGCGCCATGGCCATCGCCGGAAATGCCGCCCAGCCTGCGCTTCAGCCACAGGCCCCAGACCAGCATCAGCAGCGGCGCCGCGAGCAGGGCCGGCAGCCACCAGGCGGCGATTATCAACAGACTTATCCACAGGGCGATGTGGATCGTTTTGACGGCATCGGCAAAGCGCGCGCCCAGCCCGGCATGCAGCGGCGGCAGCATCCGCGCCCACAGCAGCGGCCCGATCCGCGCGGCAAAGGGAATGAGCAGCAGCGGCAACATCATGCCCCGCTCGACCAGCGCATGGAGCAGCAGCAGCTTGACGATCAGTTGCAGGCCGATCGCCACCACGCCGAAACTGCCGACATGCGGGTCGGCCAGCACCGCCAGCAGCCGATCGCGCCCTTTATGCACCGCGCCGCAGGCATCAGCGATGTCGCCGAGCCCGTCGAGATGCAGCGCCCCGGTCACGCCGACCCAGCAGAGCAGCCCGGCCAGCGCCCCGATCCAGGGATCGATGCGAACAGCAAGATTGACAGCGAACATGACAGATAGACCGACAATCGCGCCGACCGCCGGAAACCATCGGATCGACCGTGCGAAGTCTGTCTCGTTCGCTGTCACCTTCGGCATCGGCAGGCGGGTCAGAAACTGGATGGCAAGGACCAGCCCCTTCATGGGCGCAGGCCCGTGATGCGGGCGAGCGGCGGCTCCCCGGTCCAGCGTTCCAGCGACAGCAAGGCGGCATAGGGCAGGCCGAAGCTCCAGCTCTGCTGCACGCTGAACCCGCACAGATGGGCCAGCGCCGCGCGCATCGCCCCGCCATGGGTCAGCACCAATGTGGGCACGCGCGGCAGATCCTCGACCGCATCGGCGATCCGCCCCAGCAATGCCGTCCATCCCTCGCTGCCTGGCGGCGCGAAGCCATCGGGATCCTGCCAGAAACGGGCGAGCGCCTCGGGATCGACATCGGCCGGGGCCAGGCCATCCCAGATGCCGAAATCCAGTTCCCGCCAGCGCGGATCGACCCACACCGGCAAGCCGGCGCGCTCGCCGATCGCCGTTGCCGCCTGCCGGGCGCGCTGCAGGTCGGACGTTACGATCATCTCGATCTCCAGCCCCTCCGCCTGCGCCAAGCAGGCATCGATGCCTGCGCGCGTCGGCACGCTGTCGGTCCGCCCCAGCAACAGGCCGGGCGTCTCGGGCGCGCCATGCCGCAGCAGATGGAGCGGCATGCCCATCATGTCGCGGTCGACACCGCCGCCTCGGCAAAGGTCGCCATGCCGCTATGCGCGGCTACGGCGGCACGGACGATATTGGCCGCCACCGCCGCGCCGCTCCCTTCGCCCAATCGCATGTCGAGGCGCAGCAGCGGTTCAAGGCCCATCCGCTCCAGCAGCAGGCCGTGGCCCGGTTCGGCCGAGCAATGGCCGGCCAGGCAATGATCGGCAAAGACCGGCACCTGCGCCACCAGCGGCGCGATCGCGGCGCAACTGATGAAGCCGTCGAGCAGCACCGGCACGCCCAGCTGGCGGGCGCGCAGCACCGCGCCAGCAATCGCCGCCAGTTCGCGTCCGCCCAGCCGGCGCAGCGTTTCGAAGGCGCTGTCCGGCGCATCGGCATGGAAGGCGAGCGCGCGATCGATCGTCGCGATCTTGCGCGCGATCCCCTCGCCATCGACGCCCGTGCCGGGACCAACCCAGTCGCGGACCGCACCGCCAAAGCTGCGGGCGCTCAGCGCGGCGGCGGCGGTCGAATTGCCGATCCCCATCTCGCCCACGACCAGCAGGTCCAGATCCTCTTCGGCCGCCGCCGCGCCGATCGACAGCGCGGTCAGGCACTCCTCCTCGGTCATGGCGGGCGCGACGGTGAAGTCCGCCGTTGGCCGGTCCAGATCGATCGATCGCACCGCCAGTTCCAGCCCGGCGACACCGGCGAGCGCATTGATCGCCGCGCCGCCGGCGGCGAAATTGGCGACCATCTGGGCGGTCACGGCGGCCGGATAGGCGCTGACGCCATGGACGGTGAAGCCATGATTGCCGGCAAAGATCGCGGCACGCGCCCGCTTCAGGCGCGGCACCGCGCGCCCCTGCCAGCTTGCCATGAAGATCGCGACATCCTCCAGCCGGCCGAGCGCCCCCAATGGCTTGGTCAGCTCGGCCTGCCGCGCGCGTGCTGCCGCGCTCGCCAGTTCCTCGGCCGGCGGCAGGTTGGCCAGGGCATTTTCGAAATCGGTGATCGAGGCGAAGCTCATTCGACGACAAATCCTTCCGGCGGGGTACGGGTGATGAAATGGCCCTTCACGCCTTCGGGCCATTCGCGAAAGGCGACGCGGCCATGCTCGCTGGCGGCATAGGCAATGGCATAATCGAGGATCGCGCGCGCCGCATCGGCATCCGGTGTGAACCGCCCCATGACATAGCCGACCTTGCCCGGCGCGCGCAGATGGACGGTGCAATGATCCTGGCAGGCGAACAGGCATGGCATGTCCTGCACCGCGACGGTGGCATAGCGCTCGTCGGAAGCCTGCACGCTGCGCAGCGCCTCCGCCAGCCGGGCCCCGCCACGCACGCCCTCCTCATCCTCCCGCGCTTCGGCCGAATGACGGCAGGTATTGCAGGCGACGATGGCGGGGCCGGGTTCGACGGGACGCAGCATCAGAAGCGCCCCCGGAAGCCGGCATAGATGCTGCGGCCGAGCGTGCCATAGCGATAGGCCGTCATGTAGTTCTCGTCGAAGAGATTCTCGACGCGGGCGAACAGGCGCAACGCCGGGGTGAACGCATATTCGGCGCGCAGGTCGACCAGTGTATAATCGTCCAGCCGGGTGGTGTTGGCCGCATTGTCATAGCTGTGGCCGGACCAGCGCACCGCCGCGCCGGTAGTGAGGCCGAAGGGCCAGGCATAGCTGATCGAACCATTGGCGCTGTTCCGCGGCCGACGCGGCAGCCAATTGCCTTCGTTCGCGGTGCCGTCCGAACGATCCTCCGCCACGGTCCAGCTATAATTGCCGTCGATGGTCAGTCCCTTGACCGGTTCGACCGCCACCTGCGCCTCTATGCCATGCGCCTTGGCGCGCGCGACATTGAGACAATAGCCATAGCGGCGGGTGGTGGTGCCGGGCGTGAAGCAGAGCGGATCGGTCGAGCTGGTGGAACAGCTATTATAGATGATCTGGTCGGTCGTGGTCCGATCGAACCAGGTCGCGCCCAGCCGCAGTTTCTCGCCAAAGAAACGCTGCTCCGCGCCCGCTTCCCAGCCATGGGCGCGTTCGGGATCAAGCGCCTGGTTCCCATATTCGGAAAAGAGCTGATAGAGGGTCGGCGCCTTGAAGCCCTCGCCATAGCTGGCGCGCAGCACCGTCCCGGTCGGCAGCGCCCAGACGCCACCGGCGGAAAAGAGGGTGCGGCCGCCATAGCGGTTATGATCGTCATAGCGCAGCCCGCCGGTCAGGGTCAGGCCCGTAATCGGCTGGGCATTGAGCTGGCCATAGACGCTGGTGATCTCCGCCTTGCCGCGGGCCGGGTCGGGAATCGGCACCGAAAGCGACGCCGAAGGCGACACGCTGCGGAAGCGGCTATTCTCATTCTCCACCCCGAACAGCGCGGTCCAGCCATCGGCGATCGCGAAGCTGCCCTGATATTCCAGCCGCTGGTTGCGCCCCGCCGCGTCGAAGGTCTGCTTGCGCGGGTTGCGCGGGTCGTAATTGTCGCGATCGGTGTCGGTATAACCATAGCCGAAGCGGTTGCGGAAGCGGCCGTCGAGCAGTGCGACGTTAAGGCCGGCATAGCCGACAAATTCACGATTGGTGCCATAGGCCGGGCTGTCCGCGCTGGTCGCGTCGAAATCGACCCGGCCATCGGAATAATAGCCGCGCAGGTCCGCGCTGATCCCGTCCGCCAGCGCAACCTCGACCCGGCCGGTGACGCTGCGGTTGGTATAGCCGTCCTTTTCCTTGCCACCAAAGGCCGGGCTGATCGCCGAAATACCCTCGGTGGTGAAACTCTGGCCGCCGATCCGCCAGCTGACCGGGCCAGTCTTGCCGCCCAGCGCCGCGCGGGCACTGACCGTGTCACGCGACCCCGCCTCGATATCGAAGCTCCCCTCCAGCGCCTTTTCGGGCATGGCGGTGACGACATTGACGACGCCGCCGATCGCCTGGCTGCCCCACAGGGTCGACTGGGGACCGCGCAGCACTTCGATCCGCGAGGCATCGCCGACCAGCAGATTGGCGAAATTATAGCCGCCGCCGGCCGAGGATGGATCGTTGAGCTTCACGCCGTCGATCACCACCACGGTCTGGTCGGATTCCGCGCCGCGGATGCGCAGCGACGTCGCCGTGCCATAGCCGCCATTGCGCGAGATGCTGACGCCCGGCGTGCGCAGCAGCAATTCGGTGACGCCCAGATCCTGCGCCCGGTCGATCGCTGCCTTGTCGAGCACGGTGACGGAGGCCGGCACCTGATCCACCGGCGTGGCGAGGCGGGTCGCCGTGACGAAGATAGAGGATGCCCCGGCATCGGCGGCGGCATCGGGCGGTGGCGCCTGCTGCGCCTCTTCGGCGAAAGCGGTGGTGGAGAGAAGGAAAGAACAGAAAGTCAGATATTTGAACACATAAGCCCCCGGACGAGGGACCGCATCCCAGGGACGATATCGGTGCCCGGCCGGGCGCGACATGGTCCCCGCAATTTGCGGTCCACCTGTCGCCACGCGGGTTCACCCCCGTCCGCTCGGCACACCCTGTCCGCGCGAAGGACGACCGCGACCGGCAGGTCTCCTGGCTCGCGGGTCATCGCTGATTCATACCGCCTTCTCAGAACCTTGCGGTCCCAATGGCATGTGGCACAAAGGCTCGCCGCTCACAGTTGCAGGGGCAGCCGGGGTCTTGAACCCCATTCCCTTTTCATCCCCATTGCCGGGGAACCTGTCGCAGTCCGGGCGATAGGCGAGCCCGACTGGAGCGTCAATCTTCCTTGCCTGGCGGAGCGCGCCGGCTAAGGGAGGTGGCCATGCGGATATTTGCGCCCATCGGCCCCGGCAAGGGGATGATCGCCCTGATGATCGCCCTGGTCGGTGGCGCCACCTTATGGGCGGCCACCGCTCGCCAGCCTGCCAGTGCCAGCAAACGTCCGCAACGGATCGTGTCGCTCAACCTGTGCGCCGACCAGTTGCTGGTCGCGCTGGCCGATCGCGACCAGATTGCCGGCCTGACCCATAATGCCGGCGATCGGCAGATGTCGGCGGTGGCTGCCATAACGAAGGGCCTGCCCATCCTCGACGGATCGGCCGAACAGATTTTGGCGACCAATCCCGATCTGGTGATCGGCATGCCAGCGCGGCGCAATCCGGCGATCGCGATCCTCAAGGCCCAGCATTATCCCGCCGTCGACCTGAAAAGCGCGGACAGCTATGCCGATATCGTCGCGTCGATCCGCACGGTGGCGCAGGCGATCGGCCATGCCGACCGGGGCGAAGCGATGATAACGCGGATGGACCGGGAACTCGCCGCCCTGCCCCGCGCACCGAAGCCGAAGGTCGCAGCCTATTATCAGCGGCGCGGTTATATGACCGGCACCGGCACGCTGGTCGACGACCTGATGACGCGGGCAGGGCTGCGCAACCTGGCCGCCGACCTTGGCAAGCCGGCGATCGCGCAGGTCAGCCTGGAGGAGATGGTCGCCGCCCGGCCTGACTATCTGATCGTCGAGAGCGCCACCGACCGCATCACCGACCAGGGTACCGAAATGCTGCACCATCCCGTGCTGCGCGACATAGCGCGCATCAGCCTGCCCCAGGCCTGGACCGTGTGCGGCGGACCGGCCTATGTGCAGGCGGCCCGCGCCCTATCCCAGGCCGTCAGCGCCCGCTGAAGCTGGGCCGGCTCAGCCCTCGATGAAGTTGGCGGCGACTTCGGCCGGCACCCGCATCAGCCGGCCGCTTTCCTTGTCGATCATCGCCCAGGTGGATTTGGCCGACACCTTCACCTTGCCGTCCGGTCCGGTGAACTCGATCAGCCGGTCGAACCGCGCGCCGCGCGGTCCTTCCGGAATCCAGGTGCGGCCCGACACGACATCGCCCTCGGTCACGTTACCGCGATAATCAACCTCATGCCGGGTCACGACCCAGATATAGGCGTCGACATGGACGGGGTCGGCATCGGTCATCCAATGTTCGACCGACAATTGCTCCATCCACTGCACCCACACCGCATTGTTCACATGGCCCAGCACATCGATATGCTCGGGCCGCGCGATGAATTGCTTGGTGAAGCTCGACGCCATCAGCCTTCCACTCCCAGCTGCCACAGGATGAACGCAAATTCCTCGGCGGTCTCGTGCAGGCTCTCGAACCGGCCCGACTTGCCGCCATGCCCCGCGCCCATATTGGTCTTGAGCAGCAGGATATTGCTGTCCGTCTTGGTCGCGCGCAGCTTCGCCACCCATTTGGCCGGCTCCCAATAGGTGACGCGCGGGTCGTTGAGACCGGCGGTCACCATCAGCGGCGGATAATCCTGCGCGCGGACATGAGTGTAGGGATCATAGGACTGGATGGTCCGGAACGCGGCTTCATCCTCGATCGGATTGCCCCATTCGGGCCATTCGCCCGGCGTCAGTGGCAGCGTCTCGTCCAGCATGGTGTTGAGCACGTCGACAAACGGCACATGCGCCACCACCGCGCCCCACAGGTCGGGATCGCTGTTGATGACCGCGCCCATCAGCTCGCCGCCGGCCGATCCGCCCGAAATGCTGATCCTGCCCTTGGCCGAATAGCCAAGATCGATCAGCCCCTTCGCGACATCGACGAAATCGGTGAAGGTGTTGGTGCGCTTGTCGAGCTTGCCGTCCAGATACCATTGCTGGCCCATATCGTCGCCGCCGCGAATATGGGCGATGGCAAAGGCAAAGCCGCGATCCAGCAGCGACAGGCGGCTGGTCGAGAAGCCCGGCTCCATCGCCAGCCCATAGGCGCCATAGCCATAAAGGTGCAGCGGCGCGCTGCCATCGCGGGGGAAGTCGGCCGGATAGACGATCGACACCGGAATCTGCGTGCCGTCGCGCGCCGGGATCATCAGCCGCTCGGTGGCATAGCGGCTGGCGTCATAGCCCGAGGGAATTTCCTGGACCTTCAACACCTCCAGCTCACCCGTTGCCAGATGATAATCATAAATGGTGTCGGGCGTGACCATCGATTCATAGCCGATGCGAAGCTTCGTCACCTCATATTCGGGATTGTCGTCGAGACTCGCCGAATAGCTGGCTTCCGGGAACGGAATGCGCTTTGCCGCATGGGTCGCATAATCGCGCAGCTCGATCTGGTCGAGCCCGTCCTGCCGCCCTTCTGTGACGTAGAAGGTCTTGAACAGGGTGAAATCGGTCAGGTAGAAATGGGCGTCGGCGCCGATCACTTCATCCCACTGGTCGGGCGCGTCGAGCGATGCCTTCACCAGCCGGAAATTGGGATGGGTGTCGTTGGTCTTGATGTAGAGCGTGCCCTCATGCTCATCGACGTCATATTCGCGGCCGGCCTTGCGCGCGGAGACGAGCAGCGGCGTCGCGGTCGGATTGTCGGCCGGGATCAGCCAGGCTTCGCTGGTGACATGGTCGCCAGTCGCGATGACGATCCATTTTTCCGAGGAGGTGAGGCCGATCGAGACGCGAAAGCCTTCATCATCCTCATGGAACAGCTCGACATCGCTCTCGACGCTCTGGCCCAGCCAGTGCAGCCGCGCATTGTCGGTCCGCCAATTTTCATTGGCGAGGCCGTAGAGCAGCCCCCTTGAATCGCTGGTCCACACCAGCGACGACAATGTGTCGGGAATGACTTCGGGCAGGATTTCACCCGAAAACAGATCCTTGATCCGCGCCTCGAACCGTTCGGAGCCATTGGTGTCGATGGCGTAGGCCAGATAGCGGCCGTCCGGGCTGACCGACATGGCGCCCAGACGAAAATAGTCATGCCCCTGCGCCAGCGCGGGTTCGTCCAGGATCAGCTGATCCTCGCCGCCCGCAGCGGGCTTGCGATACCATTTGCGATATTGCGCCCCGGTCTCGAACGCGCGCCAGTAGATATAGTCGCCATCCTTTTGCGGAACCGACTGGTCATCTTCCTTGATGCGCCCCTTCATCTCTTGGAACAGCGTGTCGAGCAGCGGCTTGTGCGGCGCCATCGCGCCCTCGAACCAGGTGTTCTCCGCCTCCAGATAGGCCAGCACATCCTTGTCCTGGACGTCGGGATAGCCGGGGTCGCGCAGCCATGCGTAGGGATCGTCCACCGTGATGCCATGATGCGCGAAACTGTGCGGGCGACGTTCGGCGATCGGCGGGGACAGGGGCGGCTGCATTTGATCGGTCATTAACTATCCATGGTCCAGACGGGGGCTGCGCTGGAATAAGCGCGCCGGCCCCTCTATGTTGTCGGCATTATGGCCAACGCAAGAGGCCGGAATGATCCAAGGGAAGTTCGATGTCCAGTTATGAAGATCGCCTGAAGGCCCTGCGTGCCCAGCTGGTACGCCAGAAGCTTGATGGTTTCGTGGTGCCGCTGACCGACGAGCATATGAGCGAATATGTCGGCGCCTATGCCCAGCGGCTCGCCTGGCTGACCGGTTTCCAGGGCTCGGCCGGCAGCGCCGTGGTCCTGCCGGAGGAGGCCGCGATCTTCGTCGACGGCCGCTACACGCTGCAGGTGCGCGAACAGGTAGACGGCGCCCATTGGCAATATGAAAGCGTGCCGCAGACCTCGATCGCCGCCTGGTTGAAGGATCATGCGGGCGAAGGCGCGCGCATCGGCTATGATTCCTGGCTGCACACCCGCGCCTGGGTGAAGCAGGCAACACAGGCCCTGGCGGACAAGGGTGCGGAGCTGGTCGCGGTCGACACCAACCCCGTCGATGCCGTCTGGCCCGATCGCCCGGCGCCCAGCGACGCCAAGCTGGTGGTCCATGACGATCGCTATGCCGGCAAGAATGCCGCCGAGAAGCGTGCCGATATCGCCGACTGGCTGGTGTCGAAGAAGGCGGATGCCGCCGTCCTCTCCGCGCTCGATTCGATCGCCTGGGCCTTCAATATCCGCGGCAAGGATGTGGAGCGCACGCCGGTCGCGCTGGCTTATGCCATCGTCCATGCCGATGCCACGGCCGACCTCTATGTTGCGCCGGAGAAGATGGACGAGGCGGTTGCCAAGCATTTGGGCAACGCCGTGCGCATCCATGACCGCGCCGCCTTTGCCGATGCGCTGGCCGACCTCAAGGGCAAGACCATCGTCGCCGATCCCGAGCGGGCGGTCGCCGCCATCTTCGAGGCACTCAATGCCGGTGGTGCGCAGATACTCAGCCTGCGCGACCCCGCCGTGCTGCCCAAGGCGATCAAGAACGACACCGAAATTGCCGGCCACAAGGCGGCGCAGGCGCGCGATGGCGCCGCCTTGAGCCGCTTCCTCCACTGGATCGCGGTGGAAGCGCCCAAGGGCGGCCTGACCGAACTCTCCGCCTCGGACCGGCTGGAGGCGTTCCGCAAGGATACCGGGCTGCTGGAGGATCTGTCCTTCGACACGATCAGCGGCGCCGGTCCCAATGGCGCGGTCGTCCATTATCGCGTCGAGGAAAAGACCAACCGCCCGATCGAGACCGGCAGCTTCTATCTGGTCGATTCGGGCGGCCAATATCGTGACGGCACCACCGACGTCACCCGCACCATCGCCATTGGCAGCCCTAGCGAAGAGATGAAGCAGCGCTTCACTCTGGTGCTGAAGGGCCATATCGCGCTGGCCCGCGCGGTCTTCCCGGTCGGCACGCGCGGCGGCCAGCTCGACGTGCTGGCACGCCAATATCTCTGGGCGCAGGGTCTGGATTATGCCCATGGCACCGGCCATGGCGTTGGCAGCTTCCTGTCGGTGCATGAAGGGCCGCAACGGATCGCGACCTTCGGCGGCGGCGACGAGCCGCTGGTGGCGGGCATGATCCTCTCGAACGAGCCGGGCTATTACAAGACCGGCGAATATGGCATCCGCATCGAGAATCTGGTGCTGGTCGAGGAACGGGCGATCGCCGGCGGCGAAAAGCCGATGTTGGGTTTCGAAACCCTGACCTTCGCGCCGATCGACCGCAACGCCATCGCCGCCGACCTGCTGGACGCGGGTGAGCGCGCCTGGGTCGACGCCTATCATGCGCAGGTGCTGGCCGTGGTCGGCCCGCAGCTCGACGGCGAGGCGCTGGCCTGGCTCCAGACGGCCTGCGCGCCGCTCTGACCCGAATCAGTCCTTGGACGATTCCGGCGCGGGGGTGGGCTCAGCCCCTTCCCGCGCCACATCGCGGCTCTGGGCCTTGCGCCGCCGCAAATTGTCGCGCAGCGCCTGCGCCAGCCTTGCTTTCTTTTCGTCCGGGGTCTCGCTCATGACGAAGCGCATAAGCAAAATGCATTATCTGCCGCAACCCGCCTTGACAGGAGGCAATGGGGCGGCCATAGGCGCGACCTCCGAAGCGCACGGCGCGACGGAGACGAAATAGAGTGCTGCCGTAGCTCAGTGGTAGAGCGCATCCTTGGTAAGGCTGAGGTCGCGAGTTCAATCCTCGCCGGCAGCACCATTTCTCCCCCCGACAGATGAAAAATCAGATCATCGCCCATCCGGCGAGGACCAGCCCCTGCGCCGCGGCGATCAGCTATAGCCACCGGACGAAAGGCTGTTTGCGCGTCTTGTGACGAAAGAGGTGGCGGGCGGCAAATGCACCCGGCGTCCCGCCTGCGAGCGCCCAGAGCAGCAAGGTCCGCTCGCGGATTCGCGCCATTCCCCGCACGGCCCGGCGCTTGTCGAACCCGAACAGCATGAAGGCCATCAGGTTCGCCAGCAGCAACCAGGCGAAGGCGAGGAACTGCGCGGCAGGAATCGGCTCAACCGCGCACGGTGACGCCGATCCAGAGCGTCCTGGGCGTACCCAGGTCGATGGATCCGCCGGCATTGCGGGTGACGACATCCTCGTCGAACAAATTTTCCCCGCGCGCGACCAGGCTGATGCCGTGGCCGATCGGCAGCCGGGCAAGGGCGTCGAGCGTCAGCGCATCGGGCAGCACGTCGCTCTGCAGGTCATCCTCATATTGCTTGGCCGTGTAGCGCAGCGTGGCCGACAGTTCCGGCCCGGCCTTCGGTGCCCAGGCCAGCGTCGCGCTGGCCGAATGGCGCGGCACCTGCGCCGGGGCAAAGCCGTCAAATGCCATGCCCGGCGCATCGACCTTGCTGCGGCTATAGGCATAGGAGGCGAGCAGCGAGAAATCGGCCGGCAGCTGCGCGCTGGCGGTCAGCTCCACGCCCTTCGCCACGATCGCGTTCACATTCTGGCGCTGGCGGGTGTTGGCGGCGATGGTGACGTTCGCGATCGCATCGTCGAGCCGGTTGTAGAAAAGCGTGGCGGAGAGCTGCATGCCCGACGCCGGGGTCAGGTCGATGCCCCCCTCCACGCCCTTGAGCTTCTCTGGCTTGAGTGCCGCATTGGCCTGGTTGGTGATCGGGAAGACGACGAAGGGTCGATAGAGCTCGTTGAGCGTGGGCAGGCGGAAGCCGCTATAGGCCGCGCCGCGCAGCGCCACCGCATCGCTGAGATGGTAGAGCGCGCCGGCCCGACCGGAAAATGCCCAGTCGGAACGATTGGCGTAGCTGCTGTCCTGCGTCACCAGGCCGGCCGCACTGACCGCCTTGTAGAAGCCGTTGCGGATCGACCAGCGATCGGCCCGCACCCCGCCGGTCAGGACCAGATTGCCAATCGTCCAGTCATCCTCGGCAAAGATGCCGCTGGTGATCTGGTCGCCACCGGCATGGCGGCGCGATGTCAGCGGGTTGGTGGCGATGCCGGCATTATAGGCATCTTCAAACATGTCGCCGGTGGCGAAGCGGGTGTCCATACCGATGCGCAGCACATGATCCTCGCCGACCGGCGGGCGCAGCTCGATCTTGCCGCCGATCCCGGTCGAGGGGGTGTTGCGCTGGTCGAGCGACTTGCGGAAGCTGGTGGAGGAGATGACGATATTGGAGAAATTGCGCGCCTGGAGATAGGCAAGTGCATCGACCTGCCAACGCCCCCGGCTGATATAGCGGATGCTGGCGTCCTGGCCCCGGCTCATGCTGTCGGCGCCAGCAAAGCGCAGCGTGCGATTATCCTCGAACAGGGTGCCGCGAAACTGGATTTCCGAGGTCGCGTCGATCGGCGCGACGGCACGCACATTGGTCGACCAGCTGTCATAGGCGGCGGGCACGGTGGCGGCGACGCGCTGATCCTTGGGCGTGGTCTGGAAGCCGTCACCCCGGTCCCAGCGGCCCGAGAGCGAGACATAACCATTGCCCAGATCCGGCGCGATGCTGGCCGACAGCTCGGTCGCGTCCCTGCTGCCATAATAGGCGCTGGCGCCGAAGACCGGCATCTGGTCGCGGGTAGCGCTGGCCAGTTCGATCGTGCCGGCGACCGCGCCGGCGCCGAACGCGCCACTGCCGCCGCCGCGCGTCACCCGCACCAGTGCCAGCCGGTCGGGCACCAAAGCCGAAAAGGGGATATAGCCGAAGAAGGGATCGGCCACCGGCACGCCATCGAGCAGCACCAGGGTCCGGCTCGACGCATTGCCGCCCAGCGCGCGCAGCGTGGCGCCCTGGTTCGACGGATTGGACGCTCGGCTGTCAGAGCGGCGGAACTGCTGGAAACCCGCGACATCGGCCAGCACGCTCTCGATCCGACCCGACGCCGCATCCGCCAGCCGATCCCGGTCGATCACCACAGAGCCATAGGCCGGCGTCCCAGGCGGCAGGGCGAGGCCCGTGCCGGTCACCACGATCGACGCGGCCTCATCCGCCGTCACATCGGGCGCCTGGGCAGCTGCGACGCCGGGCAGCGCGCACAGCATCAACGGCAGCGGCAGGATTTTCATGAAGCGCGTCCCCTTGGTCCGATTTTGCATCGGGGACTAGGAAGTCGCGCCCTGCACTGTCAAGCCGCGACCACCGGCTGCCCTGTCATGACCAATATCGCGCAGATACATGCACACCATGGCCAAAGGCGGCATGATTCGACGATTCGCCAAGGGCCGATCCACAGCCGCGTTCGCCCCGGCGCCACCGCCAATTTAATCACACCGCCAAAACCCCCGGAAAACGGGGGATTTTTTCCGTTTTCAAAAAGTTTTTCATTTTTCTGCAATTCAGCCCTTGCCGACTTTGGAAACCACTGCTAGTTCGCCGCCACCCGCCGAGAGGGACACACTCTCCCGGCCGCCAAGAGCGGGCGTAGCTCAGGGGTAGAGCACAACCTTGCCAAGGTTGGGGTCGAGGGTTCGAATCCCTTCGCCCGCTCCAGTTTTCCCAGAAATCGATGCGATAATCACCCTTCGGGGGCAGCAAGGCCGCGTTGTCTTATACGCTTTCCTTCTGCGGCCACGCGGCCCTGATCCGCCTGTGGCCCGCCCTGTCGCGTGGTCCAGGGCTGCTAATGGCGATAAGCCACCAGCCCCATTCCCAACGCCTTTGTCGCACAAATGAAAGAATGCGCTTCTAGGCGCGACGCATTCCGCAATTCCCCGTGCGGTCATGACCATCAGGGGCGATCGAGGTGATCTGGACACGGGACGATGGCCGCTTGCTGGCCTATGCCTCCGGCAATTTCGGCAAGGCACTGGTTTTCAGCGGCGCAGATCTGACGATATTGTTCCTGCTGAGCGACGTGCTGAACCTTGGCGCGACGACGGCGGGATGGCTGATGCTCGCCGCGCTGTGCGGCGACCTGATCTTCGATCTGCTGGCGGCGCGGCTGACGATCCGCCTGCGGCATGTCGGCAAGGGCTATCGCTGGATGGTGGCGGTCGCAGCGACACCCTGCGCGATCGCCTTCGCCCTGCTCTATGCCATGCCCTTGCTTGGCGCCCGACAGCTATGGATGCTGGCCATGGCCTTGCTGATATTCCGGGGCGCCTATGCCATCATCGACGTGCCGCACAATGCGCTGATGGCGCAGGTGACCAGCGACAGCAGCGCGCGGGGCCGTGTTTCGGGCTATCGATTGCTGTTCAGTACGGCGAGCGCGCTGATTGTCGCGACCTTGTTGACGCCGCTGGTGCAAGATGCGGGCAATACCCGGTCCTTCGATCGGCTGGCGCTCACCGGCGCGGCGACGGGCGCCATCTTTGCCCTGACGATGATCCTGTGCGCATGGACCTGCGGCGGCGAGCCAAGCGGTGGTGCGGCCCGCACCGCCCGGCAAAGCGCAAGGCAGGACGGCATCGACATCCCGTTTCGCGACCCGATGGTCGGGGCACTGGCTCTTCTGGCCCTGCTCACCGGATTTGCCGCACCGGCATTCGGGCGCTCCCTGCTCTATATCGGCAGCTATGTCGTCCGCCGCCCCGATCTTGTCGCAACCTTGCTGCTGGCCGTGACGATCGGCCAATTCGCCGGCGTGATCCTGTGGACCGCGATGACCAGACGATTCAGCAAGAGCGCCCTTCTCGCCATGGGACATGGGGTCAGCATCATCGGGCTGGCGGGTTTCGCCGCCTGCCTGTCCTGGCCACCTGCCCTGGCCATCTGTGGGGCGGTGGTCGGCGTCGGCCTCGCCAGCATGTTCATGCTGCCATGGGGGCTGCTGGCCGATGCCGTCGATGTGGTGGAATGGCGCCATGGCAGGCGCTTCGAGACAGGCCTGTTCGCCTTCTATCTCGTCGTGGTCAAGGCAAGCGGTGCCGCCTTCTCAAGTCTGAGCGGCTGGACACTTGGCCTGCTGGGCTATGTGCCGGGGCAGGCACAGACTGCGGCAGTCCAGGCCGGCATGCTCGGCCTGGGGCTGGGCATTCCTGCCCTTGGCAGCCTTTGCGCGATCCTGCTGATGCGGCGCTTCGACCTTGGCCATGCCCGCCATGCCCGGCTGCTCGCAGCACTGGCACGGCGGGAAGCACGCAATCAGTCCGGCGCTGATCCGGTTTCCGGGTTGAAGCGCGGATTGGAGAAATCGAGCGGCGCGGGCACGACCCTGGCCGGCGGACTGGCGCTTTCCGCCCAGGCGCGGCAGAGCATGTCCCGCAGCATGGCAGCGCCGGCAGCGGTCCGTTCATAGACGAGGGCGCGCACATCCTTGTCGGCGAAATCGGCAAAGCCGTCCCGCTTTTCGAGCTGATAGACATATTCCATCCGATCGCCGGCCTGATCCAGGAAGGCGAGGATCGCGTCGAACATGTCGCCGTCGCGATGACCGGGCGCACCGAGGCGCGGCGCGATATCCGCCACGGTCAGCTTCATGCCATCGACGAACTGGCTTTCGAAGCGGCCGTGGATACTGCGATCGCGGGTGTAACCGCCGGGATTGTCGCCGCGCCAGCCGTCCGAATGGATCGAGTCATGCAGCGGCTGGGCGCCGTCGCCGATATAATGGCCAAGGCGGATCGTCTGGAAGGCGCAATGCTGCGCCGGGACGGATATGTCGCCCCCTTCGGCCTGCGCCTTGCGGACATGGCGCATGCAGACGACGAGCCGGTCGTAAGCCTCGATCGCCGCATAGGGCAAAGTGCCGGTCCAGCGGACATTGGTGCGCGCGGCCGTTGCCGGATCGCTGTCCTTGATCGTCTCATAGCGCTTGTAGAGCGCCAGGATGAATTCGTAGCGCGAGCGCGGGATCGGCTTCACGAAGCGGAACTGCTCGCGGAACCAGCCATGATTGGGGTCTTCCTCCATCTTGGAGAAATTCTCCGAATCCCCGCGCCAGCTGTCGGGCAGCGAGGCGGAGGCAGCGATATAGTCGGTATAGGCCTTGAGGAAGACGGGACCGTCCTGCGGGATGGCATCGAGCGCGGCGCGATCGATCACTTCATGGGCGGTGCCGCCCCAGGCCATGGCGGCGCCGGGGCTGAACGCCAGCGCACCGAGCGCCAGGGCCAAGGTCAGTTTACGTGTCATCATGCCTCCCTTCAGGGGTCGAGCGGATCGCGCGGATCGACCCGCGCGGACAGCCGCGACGGGCGAAACAGCAATTCGGTGGGGGTCAGGCGCGCGCCGATGGCACCGGGCTGATAGCCCAGTTCCTTGTCGTTGCGCTGCACGAACAGGGGATTTTCGATCATCGCGCTCTGCCCCGGATTGCAGACGATCAGCGTATCCTTGTCCAGCGGCGCCGCCATCGCCATCAGCAGGCGGGTGGCGTTGCGCAAATTGGTGGTAGTGTGCCGGGCATAGGGCTCGATGATGATGGCATCGGCCGGCACGCCATAGCGCTCGATCAGCGCCTGGCGCATCTCCTGCGCCTCGGCAAAGCGGGTCGCGCGCGGATGAGCGCGGCCGCCGGTCAGGATGAGGAAGGGTGCATCGCCATCGGCAAAGCGGTTGGCGGCAAGACGCAGATGATATTTCCCAAACGGGCTCAGCGGCATGCCGTCGACTTCCGGGCCGACGCCGGTGACGATCAGCGCGCTGTAGCGATAGCGTTTCCAGTCGATATTTTTGGCCCGCGCCATGGCGGGGGCGTTGGGGCCGCCGGTCAGCGGTTCGAAGCCGATCGCGTCGGTGCGGTCGCTGACGTCGAGCAGCGCAAGGGCATAGTCGATGCTGGAATCCAGCGCCTGGGCCGATCCCTTGCGCGGCGTCTGCGCGATCCAGGCGGCGGCGCGCAGCCGGACCTGGCGCTCGCGCGGGTCGATCGTGCCGGCGCCGTCGATATCGGGATAGGCGGGCACCTGCCCCAGCGCATAACTGCGCAGGATGGCGTTGATCCCCTCCACCTCGCGGCGGATCTGCGCACCGGCACCATCGTCCGCGACCGGCACGTCACGCAGCGACAGCGCAGCCTGCACCATCAGGGCGATTTCGGTCGGGGTCCAGATATGGGCCTGTGCCACGCAATCGACATCGCCGGCACATGCCGTGCGGCGATCTTCGCGGGCATGGAGCAGCGCATCCATGTCCGGCCGGGCGCGGAAGGCGGCAAGGGCGGCCGGATCGTGTCCAAGGGCGTCCAGCACGGGAAAGAGGCGCCGCGACAGCGCCTCCGTCACGGCGTCGCGCGCCGCCCCGGCCAGAGCCGGGGCGGGCGTGATCGCCACCGCCGCCATCGTCATCAACGACGCCGCAACGCGGCCGAGGCGGCGGGCCATCACCAGGACTTGCTGATGACGAGGCGGAAGTTGCGGCCGAAGATCGGGCGACCATAGATCGCCTCGGCACTGCCCTGACCGCTCAGCGAGTCGGTACGGGTATTGCCTTCGGTCAGGCCATGGGCGTTGAACAGATTGTCGCCCACAATCTGTGCCTGCCAGCTGCCATGGCGCGCGGTGATGCCGGCGCCGATCGTACCATAGGCCGGCAGCGCGGTGTTGTTGTAGAGGTCGACATAGCGCTTGCCCATATAGGTGTAGCGCCCATAGACCGACACGTCGGTGTCGCCCGTCTGGAAGTCGAAGCTGGGACGGATATTGCCGTAGACCTTGGGCTGGCGGACGATCTGGTTGCCTTCGGCCTGTTCCGGATCGGCGCCGGTCGAGCTTTCGAAATTCTTGTATTTGGGATCGCTGATGGTGAGCGCGCCGTTGAGCGAGAACCAGTTGGTCAGCGCCAGCTTGCCATCGAATTCGACGCCCTTCACCTGGGCCTCGCCGATGAAGGGCACGTTGACATCGTTGCGGCCCGTGGTCGGATCATAGGCCAGGAAGCTGGCGTTCAACGGATCGAAATTGGTGTAGAAGCCGGTGACGTAGAGATAGGAGCGGCCGAAGGCGAGCTTGAGGCCGGCCTCGAACTGGTCGGCCTTGGTCGTGATGATGGTCGGGTTGATGCTCATCACCGTCTGGATGTTGGGCGGCGTCTCCAGGTGCGATGCGCGGCCATAGATGCCGACATGGCTGGAGAAGTCGTAATTGGCGCCGACCGTCCAGTTGGTGACGTTGGGCTTCAGTTTCTGGTTGAGGATCACGCCGGTGAAGGCGCGGGTGCTGTCGTCCGCCAGGGTGCTGGAGTCGCCCAGATTGGCCGCCTCGGTCAGCGCGGCCCAGCCCTTGTAGCTGTAGCGTTCGTGACGGATGCCGGCGTCGATGCGCAGGCCCGGCACGATTTCCCAGGTGTCGTTGGCGAAGACGGCGAACATCTTGGCGTCGCTGTCGCCCTGGTTGAGGGTCGCGGCATAGTTGAGCACGCCATTGTCGGTGACGCGGCCGATTTCCGCGCCGGCGGCATTATAGGCGACCAGGTCCAGCGTGCGCGGCTTGCCGGCCACTTCGATCAGGTAATTCTGATAGAGGGTGCGGCTGTCCTCGCCATAGAAGCTGCCATAGAGGCCGAGCTTGAGGTCATGGGTGCCAAAGCCGGTCTCGAACTTCTTGGCGACCGACAGATTGGCCTGGGCCGAATAGAATTTCGAGTGGATGTCGCGATACTGGCCCTGCATCACCAGGCCCGACGCCGCATAGGGATCATAGACGGTGTTGGTGCCGGCCAGCGTATAGCCGAAATGGTCGACCGCGCCGAAAGCCGTCGTGGCGCGGGCGAGATAGCCGGCGGCAAAGGCGTTGCCGTCAGCCGGGTTGGTGGTCGAGTAGAAGGCGCTGAAATCGAGCTTGCCCTGGGTATAGCCGGCCTTGGCCGAGACCAGCCAGCCGTCGAAATCGCCATCATATTGCGCGCCGAAATTGACCATCTGCATATGGCGGCCATCCGACAGGTCGCCGGTGCGGCTCTGGATCTGGCCGGTGCCGTCGCGATATTTGAGGTTCACGTGGCGCAGCGCCGGCGAATTCATCGTGCCGTCGAAATAGTCGATATATTTGTCGAGCGAGACGCTGGGATCGCGCGGGTCGGAGATCGGGATCGGCAGATAGAAGACGTTGTGGTCGTTCACATAGTTGAGGTTCAGCTTGATCGAGCCATTGTCGAAATCATGCTTGATATTGGCGCGCAGCTGGCCGCCCTTGTCATTGGCGAAGCCATTGTCGCGATAGCCGTCATGATAGCGGATGAAGCCGCCGATCGCATAATAGGTGTCGTTGCCGAGCGGGCCGGCCTGATAGGCGTCGAGGCGATAGAGGCCGGTGTCGCCGAGCGTGACCTGCGCCTTGCCGCGCGCTTCGTCGCTGCCGGTCACGGTGATGGCGTTGATGATTGCGCCCGAATAGCTGGCATAGACCGGGGCCGGGCCGCCGCGCACGACCTCCACATGGTCGGTCATCAGATCCTGTTTAAGGATCGCATCGCCGCGGAAGAAGACGCCGTCATTCTCATGGAACAGCGGCAGGCCGTCCTGCTGGAAGCTGACGAAGCCGCCATCATTGGGCAGGCCGCGGATGCGGTAGATATTCTGCACCTCGCCGCCGGTGATTTCGGTCTGGAAACCGGGCAGCTGGCCGATCAGGTCGGCGAAATTGACAGGCGCGATCTTCTCCACATCCTCGGCCGAGATGGTGTTGATCGCATAGGATACGTCGAAGCGGCGCTGGGCGCGGGTGGAGCCGGTGACGATGATGTCGTTGGGGCCGTTGCCGGCATCGGCAGCCGCTTCGGCGGCGGGCGCAGCGTCGGCGGCGGCCTGCGCCAGGGCGGGCGTGGTGATGGTGCAAAGCGCGGCAAGCGCCGTGCCGGAGGCAAGGAAAGTCTTGAGCATGATGCGTCCCCTCTGAATTGGTCGGGGCGCCTCTGGCCGTACGATATGACATTTTTAATTATTGTTGTGAAAATAAATAAATCCCCATAACCGGTCGTCGCTTTTCACCGATAGCGGGATCGATCATGCTATTTCCCACCCTGGACAAGGACCAGCGTCGCATCCTCCAGATGCTGCGCAAGTCGGGGCCACTGTCCCGTTCCGCGCTGGCATCCGCGCTGGAAATCAGCGGGACCGCCCTCACCCGCCTGTCGCGCGACCTGATCGGGCTCAATCTGGTGGAGGAAGTGCCTGGCGCGGAAGCACAGGGCCGCGGGCGCCCGGCCATCCCCCTGCGCCTGGCCGGCCATGGCGGCTATGCGGTCGGCGCGACGGCGCACAAGGGCTTCATCGACATCGCCCTGGTCGATTTCACCGGCGCCACCATCGCCACCCATCATGAGGCCGTTGCGCCGATCGATCCCCAGGGTTTTGCCCGCAAGGTGCGGCGCATGACGCATGAACTGGTGGACCGGCACGGCCTGCTGGGACGCCGCATGCTGGGCTTGGGCGTCGCGGTGCCGGGACCATCCCTGTCGCCGGCCGGCGATCGGTGGAGCGTCGTCGACGTCCTGCCCAACTGGAGGGACGCGCCCCTGCGCGACATATTGTCCGCCGAAATGGGCTGGCCGCTGTGGATCGAGAATGACGCCAATGCCGCAGCGATCGCCGAATATTATCTGGGTGGCCTGCTGCGCGATTTCGGCACGATCGTCGTGCTGCTGCTGGGCTTCGGCATTGGCGCCGGCGTCATTGTCGACGGGCGCCTGATGCGCGGTCAATATGGCGTGGCGGGCGAGATTGGCTGCCTGTTTCCAGGGCATCTGCCGCGTCCCAGCCCGCTGGATCTGCTGGCGATGCTCCGCAGCAATGGTTGCGACCTATCCTCGGTCGCGGACATTGATTTCCATGCTGCCGACCAGGCACCGACGATCGACATCTGGCTGGACCGGGCGGCCGAGCAATTGCAGATGGTCAGCAACACGGCCTTCTCCTGGCTCGATCCAGGGGCGATCGTGCTAGCCGGCACCTTACCATCGACCATCCTGCAGGGGCTGGCCGATCGCCTGCATCAGGCGGACCTCGTCACCACGGTCCATCATCGCCGCCCGCCGGTCAGAATATCGAACCTGCATGGATCGCCGATCACCTTCGGCGCGGCCCTGCTGCCGATCCATGCCCTGTCTGCCGAGACATAGGCTTGGCGGCGGGCCGATATGCTCAAAACGGGCCACGACGCGGCTCCATCGCCATGAACCACAGCATGCGCCGCCGCCGCTATTTCACCTCATTGCGCAGGCAGGGTGCCGGACCGCAAATAGGGGAACATGTGGGCCACATAATCGACCTTGCCCAGGTCCACGCCCTGCGCCCGCAGGATCGCGTAGGCGGTCATGATGTGGAAGTAGAATTGCGGCAACGCCCAGTCGCGGACAAATTGGCCGGCGGTGAGGTCGAAGATCATGCCCTGCGGCAGTGCATGGGCGATCGGCGCAGCCGGATCGATGGGCGGCGCTTCCGCCGCAAGGCTTTCCACGATCGCAATCGTCTCGGCTATTCTCGCCTGCGCATCGGCGATCGATCCGGGATGCTCGCCCGCGTTGCGGCCTTCATCGAGCAATTGCCCGACCAGCGGCGGGAAGGCTTCGCCGCGCAACCGGTACATGCCCTCCTGCGCCTGGACGCAGGCGAAGCGGATCTGGGTCGACAGCGGGAACATGTCCGGCGCCAGCCGCGCGCCCGGCAATGTTTGCGCCATGCCATCCTGCGTCCCGGCCTCGGCCTTGGCCAGCCAGGCCGACAAAGCGCCCAGCATCTGGACATAGGTTGGGGCAAGAATATCCGGCAGAATCATGATCTTCTCTCGTTCAGGCTGATGAGCGACCCTAGGGGCGATCGACATTCAGATGATGACGTGACGAAAATGGTGGTTTTCCGCGATCCGGAGCGCAGCGTACTTAAAGTACGTGAGCACCGGAAGCGCGGAAGGCCGCCATTTGCAGGCCGTCAGGGCTAAATGTCGATTGACCCTAGCGCGGGTCGGGCCGCCTTGCGATGCCCGGCTCAGCGATCCGGCACGACCTGCATGTCGTAGACCACGACCTTCGCCCACAGATGCTCGCAGGATTTGACGAAGGCCTGATGGATTTCGTGGTCCTGATAGACTTTCTGGTCGACCGCATTGTCGAAGACCATCAGTTCCGACACATCGAAGGAGGAATCGACCACATCGCGCTTTTCGGTGCTGGCGGGCACGCCGATCTGCAGGTCGCGGATCACCGGGATAGCGCGCAGCGTGCGCAGGCCGGCGATCAACTGGTCGCGATCGGCCTGGTTGCCCGGCCGCTTCAGCCAGAAGAAGACATGATGGACCAGCTTCGCCTGAACCGGGGTCGCGGCCTGTGCCGAGGCCTGTGTCGAGGACAGGGCCATGCCTGCGCCGCCCAATGCCATCATCGCCGCCAATTCCCTTCTGCTCGTTTCCATGATGCTCTGTCCCCTGTCGCTGAAAGGGCGGCGATCCGCGCCACCCGGTGAAGCCCTAAGTGCTGGCTGGCGCGATCGACGCGCGCTGCACCAGTTGATGGTCGAATATCTCGTCGCTGACGCGCATCCCGCCCTTGCCGAGCGCACCGATCAGGCATTGGGTGGCGCGAAAGGCCATGTCCTCGACCGGCTGGCGGATCACGGTCAGCGGCGGCCAGACGCGCGAGGCGAGGATGGTGTCGTCGAACCCGGTGACGCTCAGATCATGGGGCAGGGTCAGCCCCATCTGTCCGGCCTGGGCGATGACGCCCGCCGCCAGATCGTCGCTGCTGCACAGGATCGCGGTCGGCCGGTCGGGCCGGGCGAGCAGCGCCTGCGCCGCCGCCATGCCGGATGCATGGTCGAACGCGCTGTGCTCGACGATCAGGCTATCGTCCACGCGCAGGCCAGCGTCCTGGAGGGCGGCGTAGAAGCCGTCGAGCCGGGCGGCGACCACGCTGTAATGATCGGGACCGGCGACATAGGCGATGCGGCGATGGCCATCGGCGATGACACGCCGGGTCAGCGCCTCCATCGCCGCCTGATTGTCGATCCGCACCGTCGATATGCCCGACAGCGGCGTGCCGGTGGCGATCGCGGCGAAGGGCACGCCGAGCGCCGGCAATATCGCCGATCCGCTCAACTGCTCGGCAAAGGGCGGGATCAGCAGCAGTGCATCGGCGCCGCTGCGCACCAGTTCCTGGGCGATGCGTTCGGCCTCGTCCAGCGTCACGCCATCGCCGTCGCGCAGGATCAGTTGCAGCCCATTGGCATTGGTCGCGCTCAGCGATCCGACCAGAACGGCATCGAGAAAGGGCGTGCGCCGGTTGCTGTAGATGAGGCCCACCGTCGTCGCCCGCGCCTTGGCCAGGCGCCGGGCGGCCAGATTGGGCACATAACCCAGTTCCGCGATCGCCGCCTGCACCGTCGCGACCGTGGTCGCGCTGGCGCGGCCGGCGCCGTTGATGACGTTGGATACCGTCATCGCCGACACGCCGGCCCGTTCTGCCACGGCGCGGATCGTCACGCCATTTTCCCGCCGTCGGGCCATCAGAAGCTCATCCTCATGGCCCCTGATAGCCGGTTTTGCGGCGCAGCACAGCGTCGGGAGTGGGGCGCCCCTGTCAGACCCGGCCTGCCTTCATTTCCTTGACCGCATGGTCGACCGCGCGGGCGGTCAGCGCCATGAAGGTCAGCGACGGATTGACGCAGGAGATGGACGCCATCTGCGCGCCGTCGGTGACGAACAGATTGCTGGCATCATGCGCCTGGCTCCACTGGTTGAGCACCGATGCGCGCGGATCGGCACCCATGCGGGCGCCGCCCATTTCATGGATGGCGTCGCCCGGCACATGTTCGCGGACCGAACTGGTGACGTTGGTCAGGCCCGCCGCACGCAGCATCTTTTCGCCCTGTTCGCGCGCGTCCGCCATCATCCGCATCTCATTGTCGCGGAAGGTGACGTTGAACTGCATCAGCGGCATGCCGAACCGGTCGGTCTTGTCGGGGCTCAGCGCGACATAATTATCCTCATAGGGCAGGCATTCGCCAAAGGCGCCCATCTGGAATTTCCAGCCGCCATATTTGCGCATGCCCTGCTTCATCGACGCGCCGAAGCCGACCGGCTTGGACGGCTCGCGATAGGCGCCGCCCTGATAGCCATAGCCGCGCTTGAAGCCGACATCTTCGCTGTCGCCATTGTTGCGGAAGCGCGGGACATAGATGGCGCCGGGGCGGCGGCCATATTCGATGAACTCCTCCATGCCGGGGATGTCGCCCTTCACGCCGACGCGGAAGATATGGTCCATGACATAGCGGCCCAGCGTCCCGCTGCTGTCGAAATGGCTCTTGCCGCTGCCCGCCGGGCGCGAGTTCATCAGGATCTGGGTCGAGGCCAGTGCCGACGCGCACAGGAACACAAGCCGCGCGGTCACGGTTTCGGCCTGTCCGGTCTTGGCATCGACGAAGCGCACGCCGCTGACCTTCTTGGTCGCCGGATCATAATCGAGATGGGTGACGACCGCGTCGGACCGCAAGGTCAGCCGCCCGGTCGCCCGCGCAGCCGGCAGCGTGACCGCCTGGGTCGAGAAATAGGCGCCGAAGGAGCAGCCATTGCCGCACTGGTTGCGCAGTTGGCATTTGGTGCGGTTCTGCTCGGGCTTGTCCTCTGTCATGTTGGACAGGCGCGCATTGATCATCTTGCGGCCGGGGAACTGCGTTTCCAGCCGCTGCTTCATCCATTTTTCCGCGATGTTCATCGGCATCGGCGGCTGGAACTCGCTGTCGGGCAGATAGGCCAGATTCTCGCGCGATCCCGATACGCCGATATATTTTTCGACATAGCTGTACCAAGGGACCAGATCCTCATAGCGGATCGGCCAGTCGCCACCGATGCCCTCGCGCTTGTTCGCCTCGAAATCGGCCGGGCTCCAGCGGAAGCTCCAGCGACCCCAGATCAGCGACTTGCCGCCGACCGCCGCGGGGCGGATCCAGTAGAATTTGCTGCCAGCGCCATAATCATAGGGGTTCAGGCGGTCATTATTGTAAAAGGCCTGGTTGCTGGGTGCGACATAGCCATGCTGGGCGATGAAATAATCGCTCTGCTTGAGCGGGTCGGGCATGATGTTGCGGGCGGGCACCTCATAGGCGGGCTTGCCGTCATAGGTATAATCCTCGCCATGTTCGACCATATGGCCGCGGTCGAGCATCAGCACCCGCAGCCCCTTTTCCGTCAATTCCTTGGCGGCCCAACCGCCGCTGATGCCCGAACCGATGACGATCGCATCGTACCTGTCTGTCGAAGCCATGATGTCCTCTCCTGGAGTTTTCTGTCTTGAGGCAGGCTAGTGGTCAGAAGCGCAGCGCGCGCAGCGTCTGGAAGCTCTTGGTGATATCGGGAATATAGGGCGCGGGCGCCTGGTCATTCTCGACATAGAAATGCTGGACGCCGGCGATGGCGTTGAGCTTGAAGATCGCGGCGAAATCGACCGTGCCGCTGCCGACCGAGGTCATGCTGCGGTCCGCGCGCATATCCTTCACATGATAGGAATAGATGCGGCCGGCCAGGCTGCGGATCAGCGCCTGCGGATCCTGCCCGGCATAGATCGCCCAGTAGAGATCCAGTTCGATCTTCACGAGGTCTGGGTCGCACGCCTTCACCAGCTGGTCGAACAGGCTGACGCCGTCCGGCTTGGTGGTGAATTCGAAATCATGATTATGATAGGCAAAGCCCAGGCCCGCGGCCTTGAGCTGCGCACCGAAGCGGTTGATGTTGACCAGCGCGGCCTTCCACGCCTCCGCATTGCGATATTTGTCGACCATATAGGGCAGGACGACGGTGCCCGCGCCCAGCGTCTTCGCCATGGCCACGCTGGCATCGAACTTGTCGAGCAGCGCGTCATAGCCGATGTGCAGCGACGGGCAGGTGAGGCCCAGCCGGTCCATCGTGCTGCGCAGCAGCTTGTGGTCCATGGCGTCATAGCCGCCACCGCCAAATTCGACCTCGCGATAGCCGACCTTGGCGACCTTCTCCAAGGTGGCGACCGGATCGGCGGCGAACAGCTCGCGCACGGTGTAGAGCTGCAGGCCTACGCTGGCGATCTTGCCGGAGGCCTTGGCGGCCTGCGCGGCGAAGGGAGAGGCGGCGAGGGCGGCCAGGCCGCCGGCGCCCAGCATCATGGAACGACGGTTGAGGTTCATGCGGAATAGACCTTGTTGACCTGGGAATAGGGGAAGGCGCCGTTATATTCGCCCGGCACCGGCAGATATTCGCGTTCCTGGGTGATCCCGATCTCGGACGTGTAATAGCCCACGATCACCATCTGGCGGAACGCCTCGAAAAACTCCTCGCCCTTGGGGATCTGGTCGTTCATCGCCAGGGTCAGCAGCGCGTCATGCTGCGCCGCCGATGCCTTGGTCGCGGGGATCTTGTAATCCTGCCAGCTGCGCGCATCGATTTCGGCAAGGCCGGCGATGATCGGATCGCGATCCTCCGCCACCGACCAGTCCGCCAGCAATTTCTCGATATAGGCGGGGACGCCAGCCTCGATCGCGCCGGGCGTGTCGGTCGCCGGCAATATGCGTTCACACAGCGCGGTCATCAGCGCCCGCTGATCGGGCGTGAACAGTTGCAGGCTGGGCGCGCCCTGGTCGATCACGCCGGCGGCCGGCATCACCCCGGCGGCGCGCGCCAGCGGTGCGAACAGCCCGGCGCCGAACATGGCGACCATGCCCGCCAGCGCATGTCTGCGGTCCATCATTGTCCTGCTCCCTTCAGATCCTGTGCGATGGCTTCGTCCGGCAGCGGCCGGACCCAGATGTTGCGGAAGGACACGGGGCTGTCATGATCCTGCAACTGGATCGGCGCCTTGTCCCCATGGGCCTGATATTGGGCGATCGACCGCCATTTGGTGGTGCCCAGCATCGCCTGATGATTCTGCACCAGCACGCCGTTCAGCAGGGCGGTGACATAGGCCGGCCGGACCAGGCTGCCATCGGCGGCAAAGCGCGGCCGTTCGAAGATGATGTCATAGCTCTGCCATTCGCCCGGCTGGCGCGAGGGGTTCACCAGTGGTGGCTTCCAGGCATAGACCGCGCCGACCGTGCCGTCGGCATAGGTTGGGTTCTGATAGCCATCCAGGATCTGCACTTCGTAGCGCTGCATGAACCAGATGCCGCTATTGCCGCGATCCTGCGAGCTTTTGGTCGGCGGATTGGGCGAACGAAATTCCAGATGCAGCTGGACGTCGCCAAATTCCTGCTTCGATATCAGGTTGTTCTCGCCGCCGCTCTGGCTGCGGGGCGGGATGGTCATGATCCCCTTTTCCAGCGTCCAGGGGCCACGCTCGCCGCGCCATGCGTCGAGCGACTTGCCGTCGAAGAGGATGGTTGCGTCGGACGGTGCGCCGCCGGCCTGTGCCGCCGGGGTAACGACGGTGGGGGCGGGGCGATCGGGATCATGGACGTGCCAGTTGCCGCCGGGCAGGATCGGCGTATCCTTGAAACCCAGCTTGCCAGGCTTGTCTTGCGCCTGCGCCGCTGCGCCCACCAGCAGAGCCGTGGCCAGCGCGATACTCGTCCCTGCAAAGCCAGTCGGGATGATTTTCATCCTCGTCCTCCTCTCATCCTATATTTGGTCGATGGCGCGATAGGCGGCTACCAGCCGGTCCTCGCCCTCGCGTCCGGCCAGCGAATTGCCATGTTCCATGCCGATCACGCCGCCATAATTGCGGCCCCGCAGCCAGCGGACGATATTGGCGTAGTTGATCTCGCCGGTGCCCGGTTCCTTGCGGCCGGGATTGTCGCCGAACTGAATATAGCCGACCTCCGCCCAGCAGGCCTCCAGCGTCGGGATCAGGTTCCCGGACTGGATCTGCTCATGATAGAGGTCCGCCAATATCTTGACGCCCGGACTGTTGGCGCCGCGCGCCACCGCATAGCCCTGGGCGATCGACTGCATATAGACGCCGGGATGGTTGATCCGCGTATTGAGCGGCTCCATCACCAGCGTCAGGCCGTGCGGCGCGACGATGTCGCCGGCGCGGCGCATGCAATCGATGATCCGGCCGGTCTGGATATCCTGCGGCACCTTGCGGTCCATGAAGCCGGTGACGACGGTCGCATGTTTCGCGTTGAGGCGCTTGGCGACCTCCACGGACGTGCGGACGTCGGCCAGGAAGGCTTCGCGCTCGGCATCGTCATTGCTGCCGAGCAGCGGACGGAACTCCGCCCATTTGGGCATGCTGGCGACGAACACGCCCATGGTCATGCCGCGCTGCGCCAGCGCCCTGGCCATGGCCTCCTGCTGCTCGATCGGACGCTTGCGGGCCTCATTATCCTCCCAGGCGCGAAAGCCCTGGTCGGCGGCATAGGCGATCTGCTCCAGCAACCCGCCCCGGCTGGCGAAGCTGCCTTCATGCGGGGCGTAGCCGAGCGAGAAGCGGGCGGCATTGGAGGATCCCTTGCCGGCCGCAGCGGCGATGGCGGGGCTGGCGGCTGCGGCGACGCCGGCGGCGATCAGGTTTCTGCGCGACAGCTTCATGCCACGGCCTCCGCCCGGCGACCGGCGCGCCGGTCGGACAGCCAGATCAGCCCGAACACGACCAGCAGGATCAGCGGCACGAAGGCGAGGCGGGCGAAGGATTGCGACGCCGCCGCATCCTCCACCGCGCGCAGCGCCGGTCCGGTCAGGCGGGTGAAGGCCTCCGGCCCGCCGGCCAGTTCCACCTTGGCCTGGTCGAACATCTCGCCCAGCCGCGGCAGCACGAAGAAGCTGGCAAGCGCGCCGGCCGAGCCCACCAGCCCCAGCGCCCAGGCGTCGCCGCGCGGATAACGTTCGGCCACCGACGCCAGCATCGTCGGCCACATCGCGCATACGCCCAGGCCCCAGACGGTGGAGGCGAGGATGGCGGAGGCGGGCGACTGCGCCTGCGACAGCATGAACAGGCCGATCGCGGCGAGCAGGCTCGATACCCAGAGCAGGCCGGGGTTGGACAGGCGGCCGGCGATCCGTCCGGCAAAATGGCGGAACACGAACATCAGCGCGCTGACATAGACCAGCAGCAAAATGCCGCGCATGCCGACCCGGTTGCTGAGCGCGACGTCGAGCCACTGGCCCGGCGCCAGTTCGGACGAGGCGGTGAGGAACATCGCGCCGAACCAGATGAAGAAGCTGGGGCGGCGGACCACTTCCAGCATCATGTCCTTCATCGCCCGGCTGCCGGCGGTGGCAGGCGGCGCGGGGAAGCGGGTGGTGGACGCGATCAAAACGACGCCGATGGCCGGGATATAGGCCAGCGCCATGATCGCCTGCCAGGGCAGCGCCGAAGCGAGGAACACGCCGGCAAGGCCGCCGACGATCAGCCCGCCGGGATACCAGGCGTGCAGCACGTTCAGGCGATGGGTCGTATCCTCGGGATAGAGGCGGGCGGTCAGCGGATTGATCGACGCTTCGGCGAAGCCCCAGCCGATGCCCGACAGCAGCATGCCCAGCCATACGAGGTGATAGACGGTCATGCCGGTGGCCATGCTGCCCGCGCCCACGATCAGCGTCGTGCCGATCAGGAAGGCGATGCCGCAGCCGATCAGCACGCGGCGGATGCCGATCGTGTCGAGAAAGGCGCTGACGACGAAGACGGTGATGGAAAAGCCCAGGAAGGCCGATCCCAGCGCCGCGCCGATCATCTCGCCGGCCGCGATCGGGGCGATCGGGTCGATCCATTCCGCCTTCAGGCTGCTCGCCACCGCCGCGCGGAGCGATGCGCTCATCGAGGCGGTGAACAGCGCCAGGACGCTCAGCCAGAAAAGTCTGTGCCGGTTAATCGCCGTCATGTCGGCTCCTCTCCCTTTGGTCCCGCCGGCCTTCCGGTCGGGACATGTGTCTATCGTCGGTTGCGGCGTCAGCTGAGCCCCAGCCAGCGCCGGTTGTTGGCGGGATCACCGCCCCCTGCGAAATCGTCGAAGGCCCGTTCGGGCCGGCGGATCATGTGCGCCTCGATGAAGGGGGCGCCTTCGCGTGCGCCATCCTCGGGATGTTTCAGGCAGCATTCCCATTCCAGCACGGCCCAGCCGTCATAGCCATATTGGGTCAGGCGCGAGAATATGCCGGTGAAGTCGACCTGGCCGTCGCCCAGCGAGCGGAAGCGGCCGGGCCGGTCGACCCAGTCGGCATAGCCGCCATAGACGCCCGCACGACCGGTCGGGTTGAACTCCGCATCCTTGACGTGGAACATCCTGATGAGTTCATGATAGATGTCGATGAACTGCAGATAGTCCATCGCCTGCAGCACGAAATGGCTGGGATCATAGAGGATATTGGCGCGCTTGTGGCCGCCGACCGCATCCAGGAATCGCTCGAAGGTCAGGCCGTCATGCAGATCCTCGCCCGGATGCAGTTCGTAGCAGAGGTCGATCCCCTGTTCATCGAACGCGTCCAGGATCGGGCGCCAGCGCTTCCCCAGTTCGGCGAACGCCTCTTCCACCAGACCCGCCGGCCGCTGCGGCCAGGGATAGACGAAGGGCCAGGCCAGAGCGCCGGAGAAGGTCGCATGCGCCTTCAGCCCCAGTCGCCGGCTGGCCACGGCCGCCAGCTTCAGCTGCTCGACCGCCCAGGCCTGCCGCTCGGCCGGCTTGCCGCGCAGTTCGGCCGGCGCGAACGCATCGAATGCCGCGTCATAGGCCGGGTGGACCGCGACCAACTGGCCCTGCAAATGGGTCGACAGCTCCGAAATCTCGACCCCGGCCTCGCGGCAGCGGCCGATCAGATCGTCGCAATAATCCTGGCTTTCCGCCGCCAGCTTGAGGTCCATGCAGCGCGGATCGTTGCTGGGCACCTGAATGCCCTTATAGCCCGCCTGCGCCATCCAGCGCGCGGCATTGTCCAGATTATCGAACGGGGCGGCACCGCCCATGAACTGCGCCAGGAAGATGGCCGGGCCGCGCATCGCGCCCTTCGCCGCCGTCATTTCACGCTCTTGAGATAGGTGATGATCGCGGCGCGCTTGGCCGGATCGGGCGTGGAAATGGGCATGCGGCTGCCGGGCACCTTCTTGGTCGGCGATGCCAGATATTCGTCCAGCGCCTTCTCGTCCCATTTCAGCTTCGACGCCTTGAGCGCGGGGGAATAGTTGAAGCCGGCCAGGGTGCCGGCGGTGCGGCCGACGACGCCGACCAGATTGGGGCCAAGGCCGCTCTTGCCGCCGGGCTGCACGCTGTGACAGGCACGGCAGGCGTTGAAGGCCGGCGGTGCCGCTGGTGCGGTCTGCGCCTGGCTCGATATGGCGGGGATCATCACTGCGCCCGTTGCGAGCGCTACCAGGCCGAAGCCGATTACCCTGTGCACCCTCGACTCTCCGTCTTGTCTGTGGCTTTTATTTACCGGTAAACTGTTCCAATATGATCGGAAGATCAAGAGGCAGAATGAACGGTCTGTCGACTAATTACGAAGGAGAAGAGGATGGCGGGAAAAGCGTTGCGTCTGGGCATGGTCGGCGGTGGCGAAGGCGCCTTTATCGGCGCGATCCACCGCGCTGCCGCGGCACTGGATGGTGATTGGCGACTGGTGGCCGGTGCCTTCAGCGGCGACACGGATCGCAACCGGCGTTCAGGCGAGGCGCTGGGAATCGATCCGGCGCGCACCTATGATTCGCTCGACGCGCTGCTGGCGGGCGAACAGGCGCTGCCGGCGGATGAGCGGATCGATGCCCTGTCGATCGTGACGCCCAATCATCTCCATGCGCCGATGGCGATCGCCGCGCTTGACGCGGGCTTCCATGTCTTCTGCGAAAAGCCGATGGCGCTCGATCTGGCCGAAGCGCGCCAGATCGCGGCCGCTGCCGAACGCTCGGGCCGGCATTTCGGCCTCGCCTTCACCTATAGCGGCTATCCTCTGGTGGAGGAGGCGCGGGCGCGTGTCGCGCGTGGCGACCTCGGCAGGATCAGGCTGGTGCAGGTCGAATATTCACAAGGCTGGCTCAGCCAGGCGATCGACCGCGACGGCAACAAGCAGGCCGAATGGCGCACCGATCCGGCCCGTGCGGGCCTGGGCGGCTGCCTGGGCGACATCGGCACCCATGCCTTTCATCTGGCCGAACATGTGTCGGGCCTGCGCGTCAGCGAAATCTGCGCCGACCTCAGCATCCATGTCGAGGGACGGCGGCTCGACGACGATGTCAATGTGCTGCTGCGGCTCGACAATGGCGCGCGCGGCATCCTCAAGGCCACGCAGGTCGCGGCCGGCGACGAAAATGGGCTGAAGCTGCGCATCCATGGCGAACATGGCGGGCTGGAATGGGCGCAGATGGAACCCAATACACTGACCCTGCGCTGGCTCGATCGGCCGGCCGAAGTGCTGCGCGCGGCCGGACCGGGCCTGCTACCCTCGACCCTGCCGCTGCTGCGCACGCCCAGCGGCCATCCCGAAGGCTATATCGAGGCGTTCGCCAATCTCTATCGCGCTTTCGCCACGCGCATCCGGGGCGGCGAAGCCTGGTTCCCGTCGGTCGGCGACGGTCTGCAAACCATGGGCTTCGTCGAAACCGTCATCGCCAATGCGGCGGGCGACGCCAAATGGACCGCGCTGCCCGGCGCATGACATGAAAGGGGAAGCGCGACATGATCGCCGCGCTTCCCTCAATCCTCAGTGCGCAGCGCCCTTCTTGGGCAGCAGCGGATTGATCGTCTGGATGCTGCCATCGGCATTGTAGCGCAGTTCCGTCACCTTGACGTTGCGCAGGCGGGTCTGCCCCGACAACTGGCTGTCGGCATAGAAGAGCCAGGACTTGCCGCCCCATTCGACGATCGAATGATGGGTGGTCCAGCCTTCTACCGGCTCCAGGATGCGGCCCTTGTAGGTGAAGGGGCCATAAGGGGAATCGCCGACGGCATAGACCAGATAATGGGTGTCGCCGGTCGAATAGCTGAAATAATATTTGCCATCATGCTTGTGCATCCATGACGCCTCGAAGAAGCGGCGATCATGGTCGCCGCCCAGCAGCGGCTTGCCCTTGTCGTCCAGGATCTGGATCTCGCGCGGGGTTTCGGCAAATTCCAGCATGTCGCCGTTCAGCCTGGCGACGCGCGGCGCGATCGCCGGCTTGTCATCCTGTTTCAGGTCGGTCTTCGACCCGTCCGGATCATATTTCCCGCCGATATTGCGCTGCAACTGGCCGCCCCAGATGCCGCCGAAATAGATATAGCTCTGCCCGTCGGCGTCGGTGAAGACGGCCGGATCGATCGAATAGCTGCCCTTGATCGGTTGCGGCTGCGCCTTGAACGGCCCCATCGGATCCTTGGACGTGGCGACGCCGATGCGGAAGGCGCCTTCCTTGTCCTTGGCCGGGAAGTAGAGATAATAGGTGCCATTCTTGTAGGCCGCGTCGGGCGCCCACATCTGCTTGTCGGCCCAGGGCACATCCTTCACGTCCAGCGCCACCGGCCCAACCGTCACCGGCCCGCCGATCTTGTCCATCGACAGGACATGATAGTCGCGCATCTCGAAATGGCTGCCCAGGTCATCCTCGGGCGTCGGCCCGTCAATGTCGTGGCTGGGATAGACATAGATCTTGCCGTTCCACACATGGGCGGACGGGTCGGCGGTGTAGATGTCGCTGACCAGCGGCTGGGACAGATATTCGGACGCATCGCGCTTGCCGCCCGCGGCATTGTCGGCCGGCTGTTCAGCCTTCTGTTCGCCCTTCTGTTCCGGCGCCTGCTGGCAGGCGGCGAGCGCCAGTCCCAGGGCCAGCGGCCATGCGTATAGGCACATTCCGCGCTTGATCGTCATATCATCCTCTCCTTGCGATTTGCGCAATTGATAGCGTTATCATAAATCGCGTGCAACGCTCGATTGGCGCCGCCCTTTCAGCGGTTGAGGCGCTGCATCACCATCGCCCGCAGGCGTCGCGCCTCCAGCGGCGTCAGCGGCGCCAACGGCCCCTGCGCATGGTCGGGCAGATGGTCGCGCGCATCCTGCGCTGGTCCGAACAGATAATGGTCGAACAGCGCGCGCCAGGCCATGCGCTCGGGCTCCGGCCGCTCGCGGATGCTGAGCAGCCCGTGCAGCAGCGTCGCCATCGGCGTGTCGATGAAGTCGGGGACGGCGTCCCACCAATAGTTCATCATGATGTTGAAGCCGTCGCGCGCCTCGACCTGATGCCACCAGAGCGCCGGGTAGAAGAGCGCGTCGCCCGGCTCCAGTTCGGCTACCTCGCCGGCCGCCAATGCCTGCGCAAAGCGCGGATAACGGGCCAGATCGGGCGCGGCCGGATCGACCATGCTGACCACCTGGCCGCCGGGCGTCGGCGACAGCGGACCGGGATAGAGATTGCCCACCTGATCGGGCGGAAACAAAGTGAAGCGCCGCCGCCCGACCAGGCAACAGGCCAGGTTGTGCGAGCTGTCATAATGGGTCGCGGCGACCGTGCGGTTGCCGATCCACAGGCTGACGGTCGGCACTGCCGCACCGAACAGGCCGGGCAGGTCATGGTCGGCGCGCAGGCCGGGGAAATAGCGGTCGACATCGGTCGACCCGATATAGATGGCCGGTCCGTCGCCACCTGGATCCGCCCGAATCCTATCGAGATAATGGGGCAGCGGCGCCTGTCCGCGATCGAAATTGAAGCCGGTCAGTTCATCATTGTAGAAGAAGCGGCCCCCGGCACCCCGCGCCCCGACATAGCCGGTGACCGGCGCGCCACCATAATTGGCCAGCAATCGGTCCATCGCCGCCTGCGCCGACAGTCGCCCGGCCGCGACCAGTGGCCAGTTATCGACCAGTCCGCCGATCACAACCGGCCTCTGCGCCGCCATCAGATCGTCGAGCCAGCCAGGCGTCAGGTCGCTGGCGGCAATCCGCCGGGTCTGGCGCAGCGTCACGCCGCCTGCCGCGCCCGCTTGCGCAGGATCAGATCCTCGATATTGGCGAGCGAGGAACGGATCGCATAGGCCAGTTGCAACAGGCCCGCCTGATGCAGCGCCTGCAGCGTCGGACCATCCAGCGCCTCCAGCCGATCGGCATCGATGGTGAAGCGACCGGCAATGTCATAGCGCTGCGCGTCATCGATCGCGATGTCCAGTGCGATCGGCGCCAGCAGCCCGGCCTGTTCGAACGCGGTGAACATCGGCGCGCTCAGGCCATGGCCTTCATGGATGGTGCGCAGCGCATCGGCGACATGGTCCAGATAGGGCGCGTTGCCGCCATGGGGCAGGAACAACGCTTCGCCCGCCGCGCCGACGCGCGGATCGTCCAGGTCGACATGGATCACCGGATGATCTTCGCCGTCGCGCTGCTGCATGCCGATCAGGAAAGGGCCGCGCCGATGGATGGCGGGCACATAGCGTGCGGTCCAGCCCCCGGCGTCGAGAAACAGATTTTCGTCGCGATCGAACCCCAGCAGCGCAGTGAGCTGCCAGATGCCCTGAGCATCGCGCTGGATCAGGATCGGATATTCCCGCTGGATCGCGTCGATCTCGGTCGGGAAGATCAGGGTCTGGTTGACGGCATCCCCGAAGGCGGCGCCATTGCCCGGTGCGACCCGAAGCGCGGCATGGGTGATGGGATCGAGTATCATCGTGCTGGTCATGGAATATCCGGCGTGCCGCATGAACGGGCGGCCATAGTAGGGCGTCGGCGGCGCAGGAAAAGCCCTTTGCGAGGCCCGCCCCGATGCAGTCCGCCCGACGCAATCGTGAAAGTCGGGGCCGCCCGGCAGGACGGCCCCGGGCTCACCCCCTTAGAAGCGGAAGCGCCCACCCAGCAGGAAGCGACGGTCCAGCTCCTGCGCATACCACAGGTTGCTCTTGTCGCGGCCATAGGTGCGGATGTCGCTCTCGGTCAGGTTGATCGCCTCGAACGAGACGGCAAACTGTTCCGACACATCCCAGCTGATGTTGAGATCGAGCTGACCGAACGGGCGCACGAACACCGGGTTGCGATCGCCGCCGCCACGATTGGCCGACTGCAGGAACTTGTCGCGCCAGTTATAGGCGAGACGGGCCGACAGGCCGTTCTTGTCATAGATCAGCGTGGCGTTGGCGGTATCCGACAGGCCGACCAGCGCGAACTGGTCCTCGCTCGGATCGGCGCCGACATCGATGCCCACGTCACCCCGGACCAGCGTATAGGCCGCCGACACACCGAAACCGGTATTGCCGAAGAAATGCTGGGCGGCGAGTTCGAAGCCCCAGATCTTGCCCTGCCGGTTGTTGATCGGCTGCGTGACCTCGAAATCGTAGAGCGGGTCATTGGCGTCCGGCGTCAGGTCGACTTCGGTCAGCACCTGGTCGATGAAGGCCTGGCTGAGCGCGCCGTTCGAATAGTTCGCCTGGAACTGCTGCGACGCGGCATCGATATTGCCCTGCTGCTGCAGCAATGCCGTCATCGTGAACAGGTTGACGTCGCTCGGGTCCGCACCCAGCCGCTTGAGTTCAGCCAGTGCGGTGCCCGATCGCGATCCCGCCGCGCCCGAACTGACGTCGCGCAGCCCGAACAGGTTGCGCGTCGTCTGGCCGGTGCCGACGAAATTCTGCACCCGCTTTTCGAACACGCCCGCCGAAATATAGCTCGATGGCTTGTAATACCATTCGAACGACAGATCGAGGTTGTCGGAAATCAGCGGCGACAGGCGGGCATTGCCGGTCGAGCCAGTGGCAAAGCCACCGAGCGCGATCGGCCGCGGCGGGGTGCCGACCGAGCTTGCCACGAACAGATTGCCATAATCGGGCCGGGCAATGGTCTTGCTGAATGAGAAGCGACCGATGAAATTCTTCGCCAGCTCGATCTGGAAGTCCATCGCGGGCAGGAAGTTGTTGTAATTGCCGCTGTCCGAAACCGGCTGGACCTCATCCGACACCACCAGGGTGAAGTCGTTATCCGATACCCAGTTGATCGCCTGTGGCACCGCCACCAGCGATGTCGAACGCACCTTGGTCCGTTCGTAACGTGCGCCGACCACCAGCGATGCCGGACGGCCCGCCAGTTCGCCCTTCCAGGTCAACTGGCCATAAGCGGACCAGATATCCTCCTTGACCCGGTTATCTTCCTGCTGGGTGATGCCGATGGCGTTGCCGCGCTGGGCATAATAAGGCGACAGCGCATTATAGAGATCGACGGCGCTGCCTTGGAAGGCGGTCAGCGTCGCGCCCTGACCCTTGGCATCGAAATTGTCGAACTTGCAGACCAGGCAATATTCCTGCAGCACACCCGGCGCGACCGATGCGATATCGCCGACATTGCTGATGCCCCAGTCGCCCAGTGTCTGCTGCGTCTGGGTGCGGGTCTGGCGCATCTTGGACGTGCGGTAATTGGCGCCGACATCGAAGCGGCTGCCGCCATCATCCAGTTCCCAGCCCAGGTCGGCGCGGATCTCGTTGAGCCGCTGGCGCTGCGCCGAGGACACGGTGCGGCCCATCTGCGACCCCAGATCACCCAGATCCAGCACGCCATTTCCATTGCCGCGCAGGGCATCGTTTATGGTGATCGACTGGACCGGGATGACGCCGCTGAAATCGGCCGACTGCGACGCCACGATCGGCGCGCCCAGGCCCACCAGCGTCGAGCTGACGCCATTGGGATTGTCGGGCGAGCTTTGCGCCAGGCCAGTATGGCCGTCGATCGACAGAGTGACGCGGTCGTTGATCTCCCACTTGGCGTTCAGGCCATAATCCTGCAGCCGGTTGCGCACGCCGCGTTCGGCCTGTTCGAAGGCCGCGTCCTTCACGCCGGCGATATTCTCCTGCAGATAGCTGGTCGTGGCGACCACCGGATTGCCGTCAAACTCCACCTGGGCGAAGGGCCGGTTGAACCAGTTGCCCTGGCTGGCGCGCTGTTCCCGCTGCTTGTTCTGGGCGAACAGTGCGTCGGCGGTGAAGGTCAGCGTCTCGGTCGGGCGGAATTGCATGACCGCCGATCCGTTGATGCGTTCGCGCGAGCCCTGCGAATAATAATAGCTGCTGTCATTGGGCACCGACACCAAAGTATTCGGGTCGGTGGGCGCGTTGCTGATCTGGGTATTGGCGTTGACGAAGCCGTTGGCCGGATCGGCGAACTGGCTGTAACGGCGGATGTTCCAGTTGTTGACGGTCGCGCCGCGGGTCGAGAAATTGCGCTTCTGATAGCTGCCGAAGATCGACACGCCGAACACTTCATTCTCGTCGCGCCAGCTCAGCAGGCCCGATGCTTCGGGCGTGATCTTGGCCGGGTCGCTCAGACTCTTTTCGACGCTGGTGTCATAGAGCGCCTTGACGCCGATCGTGCCGCTGAAGCCCGCCTCGCGCGCGTCGAGCGGCTTGCGGGTGACGACGTTGATCGACGCGCCGATGCCGCCCGACGGGATCGCCGCGCGACCGGTCTTGTAGACTTCCAGCGTGCTGACGCCTTCCGACGCCAGATTGCCGAAGTCGAAGGAGCGGCTGGTGCCCGACGAATAATCGGCATTCTGGTCGCCGCCGACGGAGGTGACATTGGCCGATGGCAGCGCGCGCCCGTTCAGCGTCACCAGGTTGAAGCCGCCGCCAAAGCCGCGGACCGTGACCTGCGAGCCTTCGCCATTGACGCGGTCGATCGACACGCCGGTGATACGCTGCAGCGATTCCGCCAGGTTGGTGTCGGGGAACTTGCCGATATCTTCGGCCGAAATGGCATCGACCACACCGCTCGAATTGCGCTTGATGTCGATCGCGCGATCAAGGCTGGCGCGCACGCCGGTGACGATGATGTCGGCTTCGGCATTCTGGACGGCAGCGTCCTGCGCCTGCGCCACCGTTGGTGTAACGCTATACGTTAGCGCTATCAGAGACGCGCAACGCATGAATCTGGAATATGGTAAGCCCATTTCAGAATCCTCCCTTTTTTAACAGCTCGCCCACATCGAGCCTTATTGGACGTTCATGCTAGCCTAATGGCCAGCGTTGTCAATTATGATGCTATAATCGGTTAAAGTCCCTAAGGGTTTGATTTACAGATTTATATTTTACTGAAAATAATGGTTTTTTATGTTTTATTGTGCATTGCAAAACATATTCTACCGATGCGCATTTTTTGACTAGACCAATTCTGCGGGACAATAGCGGCGCAGGAATTCGCGATGACTGGGCATCTCCGCCACGACCCCGGCAATGTCCTTGCGCATCCGCGCCAGTTCCTCGCGCAGCTGCGGTTCGGGCATCATCGCCGCGACATGATGATAGCCGCGCGGGTGCATGCCCTGACCCAGCAGCACCGATGACCAGCTGTCGACGCGGAACAGCTCATGCCCCAATTGATAGGCGCGGCCATTTTCCTGCCACAGCGCCAGCCTTTCCTTCAGGCTGTCGGGTATCTCCATCGTCCGGCAATGATCCCAGAAGGGGGAATCGTCGCGCTGGGTCACATGATAGTGAAGGATGATGAAGTCGCGAATATTCTCGAACTCCAGCCGTGACTTGCGGTTGAAATGGTCGAGCAGCGCGTCGTCGAACCCGTGGAAGGGGAAATCCTCGATCAGCCGCGTCACCGCCGCCATCATCAGGTGGATGCTGGTCGATTCGAGCGGCTCGATAAAGCCGCCGGCCAGCCCCAGGCCGACGCAGTTCTTGTGCCAGGCCCTGGTCCGGGTACCGGTCTTGAACCGCACCAGCCACGGGTCGACGATCGGTTCCCCCTCGATCTCCGCCAGCAGCCGGGCATGCGCCTCGTCGTCGGACATGAAATCGCTGGTGAAGACGAAGCCGTTGCCGTCGCGATGCTGCAGCGGGATGCGCCAACGCCAGCCCGCCTCATGCGCGATCGCCGAGGTATAAGGCTGGGCCGGGCCGTCGGAGGTGGACTGGACCGCGACCGCCCGGTCGGTGCGGATCCACTGGCCCCAATCCTCGAAGCCGACACCCAGCGCCTCGCCCAGCAACAGCGATCGAAAACCGGTGCAGTCGATGAACAGGTCACCCTCGATCCGCGTGCCCGATTCCAGCACCAACGCCGCGATATGGCCGCTCTCGGGCGCCAGTTCGACATTGCGGATCTTGCCTTCGACCCGCTTCACCCCCGCCGGCTCGGCCAGGCTGCGCAGGAAGCGGGCATAGCGCGCCGCGTCGATATGATAGGCATAGCTGGGCGCGACCGAACTGCTGAGCGACATGCGATTGGCCTCGCCCGCCACCCATTCCAGGCAATATTCGCCCAGCTCGCCGCCAAAGCCCTGCGCCCTGGCATACAGCCAGAAATGGTGAAAATCGGCCATCCAGCTCCATTGCAGCCCGATCGTGCCGAACGGATGGATATAGCGGTCGCCGATCTGCCCCCAATTCTTGAACTCGATGCCCAGCTTCACCGTCGCCTGCGCCTCGGCCATGAAGCGGTCTTCGCGGATCTTCATCAACTGGTGGAAGCCGCGGAAGGTCGGCACGGTGGATTCGCCCACGCCGATGGTGCCGATCGCGTCGGATTCGATCAGTATGATGTCGATCAGCGGCCCCAGATGGCGGACCAGCGCGGTCGCCGTCACCCAGCCGGCAGTGCCGCCGCCGGCGACGACAACCCGCTTCACCACCCGGTCGGACGTCGGAAAATCTGCATGCATGTCGGTCATTCCAGCGGAAGGGAAAACAGGATGGGGCGCCGCATCGGTCAGGCAGCACCGGGCGTGGCGACGGCGCGCGCGGTGGGGTCATCGTCCGGCCCGTCGGCGATCGGGCCGCCCAGCCCCTTCCGGCGTGCCAGCCGGTCGATCGCCGGAACCGTCATCATCGTCGTCACGATCGTCATCAGCGCCAGCATCGCGAACAGTTCCGGCCCGATAATGCCGCGCTGCAGGCCGATATTGATGACCAGCAATTCCATCAGCCCGCGCGCATTCATCAGCGCGCCGACGGCGAGCGCGGTGACATTGTCCTGCCCGGTCAGCCGCGCCGCCGCCCAGCAGGCGCCCCCCTTGGCCAGGATCGATGCCGCCAGGATCGCCAGCGCAACCAGCGCCAGCGACAGGCTGCTGACCATCGTCACCTGCGTATTGAGGCCGGAAACGGTGAAGAAGATCGGCACGAGGAGGCCGATGGTCATCGGTTCCAGCCTGCGGGCCAGCCCCTGCGACAGGATGCCGCGCGGCATCGCCACCCCCAGCAGGAAGCCGCCGAACACGGCATGCAGTCCGGCCATGTCCATCGCCCAGGCGCAACCGCCGAACAGCAGCAGCACGACCAGCAACATGGCCGGCGTGACCCGCCCTTCCCGCTCCGCCCAGCGAGCGAGCGGCGCCAGCAGCCGGCTGCCCAGGAACAGCATGACGATCGCGAACAGCCCGCCGCCGCCCAGCGCCCGGACCGCGATCATTCCGTCCGCGCCGATGCAGGCGAGCAGGATCGCCAGGATCGACCAGGCGATCGCATCGTCGATCGCCCCGGCCGACAGCGCCAGCGCGGCCAGCGGCGTGCCGCCCAGCCCCCGTTCGCGGATGATCCGCGCCAGCACGGGAAAGGCGGTGATGGAAATGGCGACGCCGATGAACAGGGTCGCCTCGAACGGCGTGACCGTCGGCCCGAACAGCCCCATGGCCGACAGCCAGGGCGTCAGCGCCACCGCGCCCAGAAAGGGCGCGATGATGCCGCACAACGAAACCGCAACGGCGCTGCCCGCCTGAAGATGGAAATGCGCGCGGCGAAAGCCGAGGCCGACCAGGAACATGTAGAGGCCGATGCCGGCCTGCGCGACAAATTGCAGCAGCGGCCGAGTCTCGATCGGGAAGAGCAGCGCCTGGGCCTGCGGCGCCAGCCAGCCAAGCAGCGAGGGACCAAGCAGGATGCCCGCGATCATGTCGCCGATCACCCGTGGCTGGCGCAGGAACCGGCCGACCAGCCCGCCGGACAGGCGACAGGCGCCAAGAATGACGACCATCTGCACCGCCAACGCCGCGCCGACATGGACCAGATCCATGCACCCCTCCTTGCCCCTGTCCGGTGCATGGGAATCCCCGTTCCCCGCATCCGACGCGCTGGACAATGGCAGGATGGCGCGGGGGGACAAGTGTTTTTCGCACCCCGCCGCAAAAAATGGGAGCGCTACCCCCGATCGCGCCGGATCGCGGCCAGATCATCGGGCCGGTTGATGTTGGGCAGGACCAACCCCGGCAGCGTCACGGTGCGCGCATCGATCCGCGCCAGCCAGCCCCGGATCGACCGGTTGTTATCCTCCGCCAGATGCGCGTCCAGTTCGGGCGCCAGCGCCGCCGGCCACCAGCCGAGCAGTTGCTGGCCATCGAGGATCGCGGCCCGCTCGCCGATCAGCAGCGCGGGCAGATCGGCCGGATAGAAGGGCATGTCGCAGCCGCTGGTCAGCACGCCGTCAAAGCCATGGGCCTGCGCATGATGCAGCGCGGCGTTGAGGCCGCCCAGCGGCCCCATGTCCGGCCCCGGCCGGTCGGGCAGGCTCAGATGTCCTTCCTCGGCCCGGCCACAGATTGCGATCGCGGCGACATGGGGGGACAGCGCATCGATCGCATGGTCGATCAGCCGCCGCCCGTCGAGCAGCGCCGCTGCCTTGTCGCTGCCGAAGCGGGTCGCGCGTCCGCCCGCCATTATCGCCCCCAACAGCCTGGCCATGCCCGCCCCTCCTGCCGATCCGGTCCCATCCGCTTTGACATTGGCAGGGCACAGGGGCAAGGGTTCGGGCCGATGGCAGGCGCGCCCCGCGCGCCGCCCCTTCCCGGCGAGACCCCGATGCATCTGCATGATTTCGATATCGACCTGTTCCTGCGCGACTATTGGCAGCAAAAACCGCTGCTGATCCGCAATCCCTGGGCGCAATGGACCAACCCGCTGGCGCCCGAGGAACTGGCGGGCCTCGCCTGCGAGGAGGGCGTCGAGTCGCGGCTGGTGGTGCAGGCGGACGGCGACTGGAAAATGGAACAGGGGCCGCTGGCCGAAGATCGCTTCGCCGCGCTCGGCACCAGCCCCTGGACCCTACTGGTGCAGGCGGTGGATCATCAGGTGCCCGATGTCGCGGCGCTGATCGCCCCGTTCCGCTTCATCCCCGACTGGCGGATCGACGATGTCATGGTCAGCTATGCCAGCGACGGCGGCGGCGTCGGCCCGCATTTCGACCAATATGACGTCTTCCTGATCCAGGGCGCGGGCCGCCGCCGCTGGCGCATCGGCCAGATGTGCGACGATAACAGCCCGCTGCGCCCCCATGCCGATCTGCGCCTGCTGGCCGAATTCGACGCGACCGACGAATGGGTGCTGGAACCCGGCGACATCCTCTATGTCCCGCCCGGCATCGCCCATGATGGCGTCGCGGTGGGCGATGATTGCATGACCTATTCGGTCGGCTTCCGTGCGCCGGCGCGCAGCGAACTGATCGAGGGCTGGACCGACCGGCTGCTCGAAGGGCTGGGCGAGGATGATCGCTATGCCGACCCCGCCTTGGCGCGCCAGGCCAATCCCGGCGAGATCGCGCCGGCCGCGCTGGCCCGGTTGCAGGCGATGGTGCTGGAGCAATTGGCCGATCCCGCCGGCTTTGCCCGCTGGTTCGGCGAATATAGCAGCACCCGCAAATATCCCGAGATCGACTGGGCACCCGAAGAAGCGATCGACGCCGCATCCATGCAGGCGCTGGTGGCGGAAGGCGCGTCCCTGCGCCGCAATCCGGCCAGCCGCTTCGCCTTCGTCCGGGCGGAAGAGGCCATCATGCTGTTCGTCGATGGCGCGTCGCATGACTGCATCGGTGCCAGCGCGGTGCTGGCGGAGCAATTGTGCGCGGACGAGGCGCTGGAGCTTGATCCGGCGCTGGCCGACGACGATGCGGCGATCGCCCTGCTGGTGCTGCTCCATAATCAGGGCAGCATCGCGTTCGAGGATGAGGAGGACGACGCGTGGGACGACTGATCCTCCTCAACAAGCCCTATGGCGTGCTGTGCCAGTTCAGCGACGAGCGCACCGGCCCGCCGCGCCCGACCCTGGCCGATTATGTCGACCAGCCCGGCGTCTATCCCGCCGGCCGGCTCGACCTCGACAGCGAAGGGCTGCTGCTGCTGACCGATGATGGCCGGTTGCAGGCGCGCATCGCCGACCCGCGCTTCAAGATGCCCAAAACCTATCTGGCGCAGGTGGAGGGCGACCCCGACGACGCGCCGCTGGCGGCGCTGCGGCGCGGCGTGCAGCTGAAGGACGGCATGACCCTGCCGGCGGAGGTCGAGCGGATCGACGATCCCGCGCTGTGGCCGCGCGACCCGCCGGTGCGGTTTCGCAAGAGCGTGCCCGATTGCTGGCTGCGCCTCACCATTCGCGAAGGGCGCAATCGGCAGGTTCGGCGCATGACCGCGGCGGTCGGCCTGCCGACCCTGCGCCTGGTCCGCTGGCGCATCGGCGACTGGACGATCGACGACATCGCGCCGGGCACCTGGCGGGAGGCGCCGGCGATCCTGCGCCAGGGCCGATAGAAGACGCCTCTCCCGAAGTTCACAGTGTAAACGGGCTTTTAGGGCCTTTTGCGCCGGCTTTGCCCCTGCGACGCGCCGGTCGCGCATCCATGACGCGTCACCTCCAACAGGGGGCGGGTCCGCGCACCGCGCCCGGATCGCCCCCGCCGCGCGCCGCCGACGCCACACCCACGCACCGGTTACGCGCCGGGCAGGCGCCGGATGGAGAAGACGGGGTGACGAAGGAACGCGCTGTCGCATCGCCAAGGGTAGACCAGAGACAGGGCGAATAGGAAAGCGGTGGGCGATGACGGCCGCGCGCGCGATCGGGTCGCGTCCGGCGCGACATTGCTGGGGATGAGCGGAAGCGACTATCTCCCGTCATTGATGGCTGACGGCCCAATGCTGCCCTCTCCCTCGTCGTCATCCCGGACTTGATCCGGAATCCATTCAGCAATCCCTATCTGGCGCAGTGCAGAATGGATCCTGACTGTCGTCAGGATGACGCCTGTGGGGATTGGCAGGCTTCGAGCAGAAGCGGCTGTTCCCTACTCCCCTCCCTTCCAGGGAGGGGCTGGGGGTGGGTGCGCCGCGTAGCGGCGGTCTACGGTCGATAGGGCAGAAGCTCGCTACGCTCGCAACCCACCCCAACCCCTCCCTGGGAGGGAGGGGCTATGCCTTGTTCCCACCCCCTATCACCCCTCCCGTTCGCGCGCCTTGACCTTGCGGACCTCGGCCAGCTGGCCCATCAGGATCGTCAGCGCATCACGCTCCGCCTGTGGCAGATCCCTGGTCTCGAAATGGCGGATCAGCACTTCGAGCGCGTCGCCGATCCGGCCGATCTGCCGGCCATAGCTGCCGACCTCGTTCAGCACCGTGCGCTCTATGTCGGGACGTGCCGTCTGGCCGAGCGCGATATTGATGAGGCCGACCTGGCCACCGCTCTGCGTCCAAGTCAGGGGATTGATCGCCTGCCACAGTCGTTCGGGGGCCAGCGCCACACTAAAGGGTTCCATGCCGTGCTCCTTGTCGGGGAAGGATGACGGAGGCGAAGCCTGCCATGGGCGCCGCATCGGGGCAAGATGCTGTCCTACAGCAGCCCGCTTTGCTATCCTTGCCACCCGGTTCCCGACTTTTCGATAGGATCGGCGGGGCGCAAGAAAATGTCAGAATGTGCGGGAAATGTGCGAAGTTAAGCGGATGATCTCCAACAAGGGACACTTTTGCGTGGCCGGCCGGATGCCCGCGCCACTGGATTGCCGCCCGTCATGCCCTAAATAGCGACAAATGCCCCCAGCCACGCCCGATTCCACGCCCCTTCCGCCCGCCTGGGCCACGCTGCGGCGCTTCATCCCCTATCTCTGGCCGGCCGATGCGCCGGCGCTGCGCCGCCGGGTCGCGGTGGCGCTGGCGCTGGTCGCGCTGGCCAAAATCGTCACCCTCGCCATGCCCTTCGCCTATAAGGGCGCGATCGACCGGATGGCGCCGGGGCTGGAGCCGGCCGCCGGCCTCGCCATGGCGCTGGTCGTCGCCTATGCCGGCGCGCGCTTTGGCGGCGTGTTGTTCGACAATCTGCGCAACGCCATTTTCGAGAAGGTCGGGCAGGAAGCGGGCCGACGCCTAGCCGACGACGTCTTCGTCCATCTCCACCGCCTGTCGCTGCGCTTCCATCTCGACCGGCGCACCGGCGCCGTCACCAAGATCGTCGAGCGCGGCACCAAGAGTATCGACACGATGCTCTATTTCCTGCTGTTCAACATCGCGCCGACGGTGCTGGAACTGCTCGCCGTCTGCGCCATCTTCCTGGTGAAGTTCGGCCCCGGCCTGGTCGCCGCGACGCTGGCCATGGTCGCCCTCTATATCTGGTTCACCCGGCTCGTCACCGAATGGCGCAACCAGCTACGCCGCGACATGGTGGACATGGACACCAGCGCCGTCGCCCATGCCGTCGACAGCCTGCTCAATTTCGAGACGGTCAAATATTTCGGCGCGGAGGAGCGCGAGGCGCGGCGCTACGGCACCGCCATGCGCCGCTATGCCAAGGCGGCGGTAAAGTCGGAAAACAGCCTCGCCTGGCTCAATATCGGCCAGTCGCTGATCACCAACCTGATGATGGGCGGGGCGATGGCCTATACCGTCTGGGGCTGGAGCCGGGGGCAATTCTCGACCGGCGACGTGGTGCTGGTGAATACGCTGTTGTCGCAGCTGTTCCGCCCGCTCGACCTGCTCGGCATGGTCTATCGCACCATCCGCCAGGGCCTGATCGACATGGAGGCGATGTACAAGCTGATCGATACCGAGACGGAGGTGGCCGACGCGCCCGGCGCCCCGGCGCTGCAGGTGGCGGGCGGCGCGGTTCGCTTCGATGCTGTCCGCTTCGGCTATGATCCCGAGCGCGAGATCCTCCATGGCGTCAGCTTCGCGGTGCCGGCGGGCAAGACGCTCGCCATCGTCGGCCCGTCGGGCGCGGGCAAGTCGACCATCGCCCGTATCCTGTTCCGTTTCTACGATATTCAGGGCGGTACCGTGTCGATCGACGGGCAGGACATATCCGCCGTGACGCAGGCCTCGCTGCGCGCCGCGATCGGCATCGTGCCGCAGGACATGGTCCTGTTCAACGACACGGTCGGCTATAATATCGGCTATGGCCGCGAAGGCGCGAGTCAGGATGAAATCGAGGCCGCAGCCAAGGCGGCATCGATCCATGATTTCATCATGAGCCTGCCGCAGGGCTATGACACCCGCGTCGGCGAACGCGGCCTCAAGCTGTCGGGCGGCGAGAAGCAACGCGTCGCCATCGCCCGCACCCTGCTGAAAGACCCGCCGGTGCTGGTGCTGGACGAAGCCACCAGCGCCCTCGACAGCCGCACCGAGACCGAAATCCAGACCGTGCTGCGCGACATCAGCCGCAAGCGCACGACATTGGTCGTGGCCCATCGCCTGTCGACCGTGGTCGATGCCGACGAGATCATCGTGCTGGACGCGGGCCGCATCGTCGAGCGCGGCCGCCATGCCGATCTGGTCCGCGCCGACGGTCTCTACGCCACCATGTGGGCGCGCCAGGCGACCGAACGCGACGACATGCCGCAGGAGCCGGGCATCGAGGATATGTTCGAGGTCGCCCCGCAATAAATGGTCAGCGCTCGCTGATCTGCGCCAGCGGATCGAGCCGGGCCTGCCAGCCCAGCCGGTCCAGTTCGGGCGTGTCGGCGACGGCTTCGGGATAGCCCAGGCACAGCAGGGCAGCGAAGGTCCAGTCGTCGGGCACCGCCAGCGTCCGCGCGACGAAGGCCGGGTCGAGGATCGATACCCAGCCGAGCGCCAGCCCACGCGCCCGCGCGGCCAGCCACAGCGTGTGGATCGCCAGCATCACCGAATGGAGCCGGGTCTGCGGCATGGTCGCAGCGCCCAGCCCCGCGCCGGCCGATGTCGCATCATCGCAGAAGACGGCGATGATCTCCGGCGCCTCGCCCAGCCCGTGCAGCTTCAGCGCGCGATAGGCATCATGTCGGGTCGCGTCGGTGATCTGGCTGGTGGCCCGCTCCCGCTCGGCATCGACATGATCGGCCAATGCCGCGCGCAGGGGTGGCGTCCGCACCCGGACGAAGCGCCAGGGCTGGCTGTTGCCGACCGACGGCGCCAGTTGCGCCAGCGTCAGCAGCTCCAGCACCATCGCCTCGTCCAGCGGATCGGTGCGGAAATGGCGCACGTCGCGGCGCCAGGTCAGCAGCTCCGTCAGCGTCACGCAGAAATCGGGATCGAAGGCCTGCATCAATATTCGATGCCGGCCTGCGCCTTCACCCCGCTGCGGAAGGGATGCTTGATCATGGTCATTTCGGTGACCAGATCGGCCGCCTCGATCAGCGCCTCGGGCGCATTGCGGCCGGTGACGACGACATGCTTCATCGCGTCCCTGCCGGTCAGCACCGCCAGCACCTCGTCCAGCGGCAGATAATCGTAGCGCAGCACGATGTTGAGTTCATCGGCCAGCACCAGGGCATAGTCGGGGTCGGCGACCATGCGCTTCACCTCGTCCCACGCCTCACGCGCGAGCGCGATGTCGCGGCTGCGATCCTGGGTGTTCCAGGTAAAGCCCTCGCCCATCGGCTTGAACTCGACCTGCTCGGGAAAGGCATCGAACACCGCCTTCTCGCCGGTGGTCATCGCGCCCTTCACGAACTGGACCACGCCGACCTTCTTGCCATGGCCGATCATCCGGACGACCATGCCCAGCGCCGCCGTGGTCTTGCCCTTGCCCTTGCCGGTATGGACGATCAGCAGGCCCTTTTCCTGGGTCTTGGTCGCCATGATCTTGTCATGGGCGGCCTGCTTCTTCTTCATCTTTTCCGCATGCTGTTCGTCGGTGCGTTCGACCATCGTCACTCTCCTGCAAGCTCGGCGAGCAGCATGCCCGCGCTGTTCGATCTGGGTTTCCACAGGCCGCGTTCCAGCGCCTCGGCCAGCCGGGCAGCGGTCTCGCGCAGGGCAGCGGGATTGGCGTCGGCCATGAAGGCGCGCACGGCTTCATCCTCGATGAAGGCGGCGTGGACGGCGTCGAAATGATGGTCGCGCACCGCATGGGTGGTGGCGGCGAAGGCGAAGAGATAGTCGACCGAGGCGGCGATCTCGAACGCGCCCTTATAGCCATGGCGCATGACGCCGGCGATCCATTTGGGGTTGGTGACGCGGGCGCGGACGATGCGGCCGATCTCATCCTCCAACGTGCGGATCACCGGCCGCTCCGGGCGGCTATGGTCATTATGATAGCTGAGCGGCCTTGTGCCCTTCAGATGTTCGATGGCGGCGGCGATGCCGCCCTCGAACTGATAATAATCGTCGCTGTCGAGCAGGTCATGCTCGCGATTATCCTGATTCTGGACGACCGCGTCGGCCTGGGCCAGGCGGGTGGCGAACAGGCTGCGTTCGCTGTCCCCCTCCACCCCCGCGCCATAGGCATAGCCGCCCCAGTCGAGATAGACGTTCGCCAGATCGGCGCGGCTGTGCCAGATCTTCTCGTCGATCATCGCCTGCAGTCCCGCGCCATAGGCGCCGGGTTTCGATCCGAACACACGGGCACCGGCGCGGCGCGCGGCCTCCGCCGCATCGGCACCATCCGCCACCAGCGCCGCCTGTTCGGCGCGATGCCGGGCGGCGGCGGGATTATCCTCGTCCGGTTCATCGAGCGCCATCACCGCGCGGGCGGCGCTGTCGATCAGGTCGATCTGTTCGGGAAAGGCATCGCGGAAGAAGCCGGAGACGCGCAATGTCACGTCGACGCGCGGCCGCCCCAACTCGGCGAGCGTCATCATCTCGAACCCGACGACCCGCCCCGAACTCCATTCCCAGCGCGGTCGCACCCCCATCAGCGCCAGTGCCTGCGCAATATCATCGCCGCCGGTGCGCATGTTCGCCGTGCCCCAGGCGGACAGGGCGATGGCGCGGGGATAGTTGCCCTCGCGCTGGAGATAATCGTCGACCAGCAATTGCGCCGATCGCTGCCCCAGATCCCAGGCGACAGCGGTCGGCACCGCGCGGGTATCGACCGAAAAGAAATTGCGCCCGGTCGGCAGCACGTCGGGTCGGCCGCGCGTCGGCGCGCCCGAAGGTCCGGGCAGCACGAACCGTCCGTCGAGCCCGGCCAGCAAGGCCGCCGCCTCGCGCGGGCCACAGGCATCGACACGCGGCGCCAGATCATCGGCGATCGCCGCCAGCACGGCGGCGCTGGCCGGGCCGACCGGCGCCCCGCCATCGACCAGCGCCGCCGCCAGCAGTTCCAGCCGCTCGACCATGTCGCCATGGGTGCGCCAAGGGTCTGTGGATAAGTCCGCCAGCGGGGCCGGACGCAGCCCATGCCATGGCGCCCCCAGCACGCAATCGAGCGGATCGAAATCGAGGCCCAGATCATCGGCCAGCGCCCGCAGCAACGACGCCTGCCCCGGATGATCCAGACCGCGCGGCGTGCGCGCCAGCGCGATCAGCAGGTCGCGCCGCAGCCGCCCGTCCGGCGAGGCGGTGAAGACATGCAGCCCGTCGCGGATCTGCAATTCCTTGAGCTCACACAGATAATTGTCGATCGCGGCGAGCGCGTCGTCATCGTCGCCGGCGGCGCCCGCATCCTTGTCCAGCCCCTGGCTGCGGGCAAGGTCGATGATATCGCGGCGCAGCCGGTCGAGCCGGCGCGGGTCCATGCCGGCGGCAAGATAATATTCGTCCACCAGCGCTTCCAGCTGCTTGAGCGGCCCATAGCTTTCCGCCCGCGTCAGCGGCGGGGTCAGATGGTCGAGGATGACGGCGCCGATGCGGCGCTTGGCCTGTGTCCCCTCGCCCGGATCGTTGACGATGAAGGGATAGAGTTGCGGCATCGGCCCGGCGCAGATTTCGGGGAAGCAATCGGCCGAGAGCGACACCGCCTTGCCCGGCAGCCATTCCAGATTGCCATGCTTGCCGACATGGACCAGCGCCTGCGCGCCGAAATCCTGCGCCAGCCAGACATGGAAAGCGAGATAGGCGTGCGGCGGCGGCAGCGCCGGGTCATGATAGCTGCTCTTGGGATCGATATTGTAACCGCGCGCCGGCTGCACCGCGATCGCGACATGGCCGAAACGATGGACCGCAAGGCGAAAGGCACCGTCCCGCACGAAGGGATCGGCTTCAGGCGCGCCCCAGCGATCGACCATGGCGTCACGCGCGCTGTCGGGCAGAGCGGCCAAGGCAGCGCGATAGACATCAAGCGACAGGCTGACCTCGCCCGGCCGATCCAGCGACGCCCGGTCATTGGTGACGCTGCCGGTCATCAGCCGCATCAGCGCAGCGCCATCGCGCGGGGCGTCGCCGATCGCATAGTCGGCCTCGCCCAATTGGCGCAGGATCGCGGCGGCGCTGGCCGGCGTGTCGAGGCCGACGCCATTGCCGATCCGCCCGTCGCGATTGGGATAATTGGCCAGCACTAGCGCGACCCGGCGCTCCGCCGGCGCAGTGCGGCGCAGCGCCGCCCAGTTGCACGCCAGATCGGCGACGAAGGCGACCCGGTCGGGTGCCACGCGCGGCACGACGATGCCGCACTGGGTGCGTTCATCGAACCGCTCGGCCGCCTTGAAGGCTACGGCGCGGGTGAAGAGGCGCCCGTCCACTTCGGGCAGGGCGACATTCATCGCCAGGTCGCGCGGACCAAGACCACGGGCGGACCCGCGCCAGCTGCCTTCCTCGACCCCGGCAAAGGCGGTCTGCAGGATCGGGCAGTCGGCCTGTTCCAAGATGCCCGGCACGCGCGGTTCGGACGACGACGAGGCGGCAAAGCTGGTCGCATTGACGATGATGTCGGGCGCGATGTCGGCCAGCAGCCCGCCGAGCCAGTCGCGCACGAACGGCTCGCGTAGCGCGCGGACATGCACGGCGGCGACATTGAAGCCGCGCGCGCCAAGCGCCGCGACCATCGCCTCGACCGCGCTCAGCGTGCCGGCCACCACCAGCGCGCGATAGAAGATCAGCAGCGCCACCGGCCGCCCCTCGACCCAGGTTGCGCGCAATTCGGCCACGCCCGGCCGGTCATGGCCAGGCAGATAGAGGCCCGCGTCGGCAATCGGCAGCGGATGGTCGGGTTCGCCGACATCCGCGCCGGTCAGCCGAGCGGCGCAGCGCAGGAAGGAGAGCGCATTGGCGGTGCCGCCCTGACGCAGATAGTCACGCAACTGTTCGCGCATCGCCGCGGGCACGGTGGAGGCCAGATCCAGCGCCGGGTCGCCCTCCCGCCCGTCGGCGATCGCGGCGAAGGCGATGCCCCGCTCGCGCGCGACCTGCGCAATCTCGTCCACGCCATAAGGCCAGTAGCTCTTGCCGCCGAGCAGGATGACGCAGACGAAGCGCGCCTTGGCGATCACCTTCTCGACATAGAGATCGACCGAATAGGGATGTTTGAGCTGCAGCAGATTGGCCAGCCGCACGCTCGGCGCGTCATCGGGCAGGCGCGCGGCAGCGGCGGCGAAACAGGCCAGATCGCTGTCCGCCACGGTCAGGATGACGATGTCGCCGGGCGGCTGATCGAGGTCGATCGCCTCCTCGCCGTCGCTGATCGTTCCCGGCGTGGCGGACAGGAGATGCATCAGCCGAGCACGGCCTGGATGTCGGCCTCGATCGCGGCGCGGTCCAGCCCCTTCTGGCCGATCACCACCAGCTGGGTCCGGCGCGCCTCCCCCGCCTGCCAGGGGCGGTCGAAGAAATGCTGGATGCGCGGGCCGACCGCCTGCACCACCAGACGCATCGGCTTGCCGGCAACCGCGACCATGCCCTTGACGCGCAGCACGTCATGGGCGGCGATCAGCGCGGATAGCGCCTGCACCAACGTGTCGGGATCGGCCACCGCATCGCCGCTGACGACGAAGCTGTCGAAATCATCATGGTCATGATCCTCGCCCTCCGCCTCATGGTGCGAGGGGCGGGCGTCGAGATCATCCTCGGCCGCTGCGACGATGCCCAGCAGCGCGCCGATATCGACCGCACCATGGGCGGCGCGGACGATCTTCACGCCGGGCCGCGTCTCGGCATCGACCTGCGCCTCGACAGCGGCCAGCGTGTCGGCATCGACCAGGTCGCTCTTGTTCAGCACCACCATGTCGGCGCAGGCGAGCTGATCCTCGAACAATTCCTCCAGCGGGCTGTCATGGTCCAGATTGGGGTCGGCGGCGCGCGCCGCGGCGAGCGCCGCCTCGTCGGTGGCGAAGCGACCGGCGGCGACCGCATCGGCGTCGATCAGCGCGACGACGCCGTCCACCGTGGCGCGGGTGCGGATGTCGGGCCACTGGAACGCCTTGACCAGCGGCTTGGGCAGGGCCAGCCCCGAGGTTTCGATGATGATATGGTCGGGCGGGCTCGGCCGGTCGAGCAGGGCGGTCATGGTCGGCAGGAAATCGTCGGCCACGGTGCAGCAGATGCAACCATTGGCCAGTTCGACAATATCCTCTTCAGGACAGGCGGCGTCGTTGCAGCCCTTCACCAGTTCGCCGTCGACGCCGACATCGCCAAATTCATTGATGATGAGGGCGAGGCGGCGCCCCTTCGCATTTTCCAGCAGATGGCGGATCAGCGTGGTCTTGCCCGCGCCCAGAAAGCCGGTGATGACGGTGGTCGGAATCTTGGCAGATGCAGTGTTGGCCATGACAAATACTCGCGCGCCGGAGCAACCGGGGCGGGAGCGAACCGGGCGCGCACGCACGGCCGGCCGGCATCGCGGACGGGCGCTTGTTCGCCCGCAGATGCGTGACCGCGCGGCTCCAGCCGCCAACCTGTCGCTCAGACGGAACACCGTGCCCCGGCCATCCCCTGGACCAAAGCAAGAGCGACCTAAACGCTGGCAGGTCTCCTGGCTTGCGGGTCATAGCGGGAGGAACGGCCTTCCCAGGCCTCGCAGGATTTAGCGTCCGGCCCAGTGGCTGCTGATCCCGCATCGGGGACAGCTTTGTTCATCACGCTCGCCGCTCACAGTTGCAGGGACAGCTGCGGACTTGGATGCCATGGCATCCGCACCGCCTTCCCATTTTAAGCCCCCGTGGGGGCACCGGCGCGATCATGTCGGGACGATGCGAAGCGCCGTCCCTGGGCCGGTTCCTAGTCGCTTTGGGCAGCGGTGACAATCCAGCCATCGGCGATGGCGAGCGGCCAGAGCGCGATGCGCTGACCGACACAGGGGCCGCCGACACAGACACCATCGTCGCGGCGGAAAATGGCGCCGTGCCAGCTGCATCTGATATGGCTACCATCGGGGGTCAGATAATCGTCCAACTGCTGCGCCAGCGGCAGGCCGGCATGGGGGCATTGGTCGACAAAGCCGGCGACCTGATCGCCATCCCGCACGGCAAATCCATGAAAGCGGCCGGCGCGCATCTGCAGCACGAAATTGCGCGCCTTGCCGTCGGCAATCTCGTCGATCGGGCAGAGGCGCACGCCGGCCGGCGTCGCGAACAGGTGCTTGTCAGTGTCACTCATGCATCGGCGTCGGGCTGGCGATCGGGGTGCGCGGCGGCAAAGGCGGGGAGCGCGCATGCCGCCGCGTCCACGGCGCACAGCCGCGGAAAGGGCGTCAGGTCGACGCCGAAGCGCCGGGCATTGTAGAGTTGGGGCACGATATGGCAGTCGGCGAAGCTGGGCGCGTCGCCGAAGGCATGGGTGCCACCATGGCGCGCGACCAATGTTTCGAGCGCGGCCAGCCCCTCGCCGGTCCAGCGGGCGATCCAGGCGCGGACCTGATCCTCATCGGCGCCGAAATCCTGCCGCAGCGCCTGCAACACGCGCAGATTGCCGAGCGGATGAATATCGCAGGCGATGATGCCGGCCATGGCTCGGACGATCGCCGCCTCGTCCGGATCGGCGGGCAGCAAGGGCGGCTGGGGCCAGCGGGCCTCGATCCATTCCAATATCGCGCCGCTCTGCGTCAGCACGCTGTCGCCATCCACCAGTGCGGGCACCAGCCCCTGCGGCGCGATCGCCCGATAGTCGGGCGCGCGCTGCGCACCGCTGCGCAGGTCATGAGTGACCTGTGCATAGTCGACGCCCTTCAAGGCCAGCGCGATCCGCACGCGATAGCTCGCGCTCGATCGCCAATAGCCATGGAGGGTAAGGTCGCTCATCGCGCCGGCACGACCATCGCGCGGCATTCGCCAAAGCCGATCGACACATGGCCGGGGGCGGACGCGGTGGCGCGCAATGTCACCTCGTCGCCATCCTCCAGGAAGCAGCGTGTCTCGCCCGACGGCAGCTCGATCGGCTCGCGCCCGCCACTGCTGATCTCCATCAGGCTGCCATAGCCATCGCGCGTCGGGGCGGAGATGGTGCCGCTGCCCAGCAGGTCGCCGGGCATCAGGTTGCAGCCATTGGACGCATGATGGGTGACGATCTGGCTGACGGTCCAGTACATGTTGCTCGCCGGCCCCTGGCTCAGCCGCATCGGCGGCTGGCCTGCGTCGCGCATCGCCTGGGTGGAGAGATAGACTTCCAAGGTCAGCGCCAGCGCGCCATGGGCCTGGTCATCGGCATCACTGAGGTAAGGCAGCGGCGCCGGGTCGCCTTCGGGCCGGGGCGGCTGGGCGATGCGGAAGGGCGCCAGCGCCTCGGGCGTCACCACCCAAGGCGAAATGGTCGAATGGAAATTCTTGGCCAGAAACGGCCCGAGCGGCTGATACTCCCACGCCTGAAAATCGCGCGCCGACCAGTCGTTGAGCAGGCAGAAACCGGCGACATGATCGGCCGCCTCGCTGATGGGGATCGGGCTGCCCAGATCATTGCCGGCGCCGATCCACACGCCCAGTTCCAGCTCATAATCGAGCCGGGCGGTCGGACCCACCACCGGCACCTCGGCCTCGGGCGGCTTGCGCTGGCCGCGCGGGCGGACCAGTGGATCGCCCGACGGGCGGATCGAGGATGCCCGGCCATGATAGCCGATCGGCACATATTTATAATTGGGCAGCAGCGGATTGTCGGGCCGGAACTGGCGACCGATATTGTTGGCGTGATGGATGCCGACATAGAAGTCGCTATAGTCGCCGATCCGCGCCGGCAGGTGCAGCGTGCAGTCCGCGGCCCGGTGCAGCAGCGGCTCGACCGCCGGGCGATGGGCCGGGTCCGACAGCAGCGCGCTGATCCGGCGGCGCAGGGCGATGCGCTCCGCCACCGGCAGCGCCATCAGCCCATTGAGCTGCCCTTCCAGCAGCGGTGCGCAATCGATCAGCCCGGCGCCGACACAGGCAGCCAGGTCCAATATCGCGTCGCCGATAGCGGCACCGGCGCGCGGCGAAGCGCCTGCGGACGAGAACAGGCCATAGGGCAGATTCTGGATCGGGAAGTCGCCATGATCCTGCGCGCTCGCAACCCAACTGGTGCAAGCGGGGTCATGGGTCTCGTCTATGTGCCAATAGCTCATGGGGTCTCGTTCATCGGGGGAAGCTGGGCCTTGCGGAAGCCGGACCAGCAATCATCATAATCGGGTTGCAGCAGCGGACTTTCCATCGCCCAGCGCGTCGGGCGCAGCACCATCCGGCTTTCGAACATGAAGGCCATGGTGTCGGCGATGCGCTGGGGCTGGAGGTCGGCGGCGATCGCCTTGTCATAGCTCGCCCGGTCGGGGCCATGGCCGGCCATGCCATTGTGCAGCGACGCGCCGCCAGGCGCGAAACCACCTGCCTTGGCATCATATTCGCCATGGATCAGGCCCATCAGCTCGCTCATCACATTGCGATGGAACCAGGGCGGCCGGAATGTGTCCTCCGCCACCATCCAGCGCGGCGGGAAGATGACGAAATCGATATTGGCGGTGCCCGGCGTCTCGCTGGGCGAGGTCAGCACCGTGAAAATCGACGGGTCGGGATGGTCGAAACTGACCGTGTTGATCGTGTTGAAGCGGGTGAGGTCATAGCGCAGCGGCGTCAAATTGCCGTGCCAGGCCACGACGTCGAACGGGCTATGGTCCAGCATGGTTATCCACAGCCGTCCCATGAATTTCTGTATCAGGGCAAATGGCCGCTCGACATCCTCGAATGCCGCGACCGGCGCCTCGAAATCGCGGGGGTTGGCCAGGCCATTGGCACCGATCGGCCCCAGATCGGGCAGGCGGAAGGGCGCGCCGTAATTTTCGCAGACATAGCCCCGCGCCGCGCCTTCGGTCAGTTCCACGCGGAAGCGCACCCCGCGCGGGATCAGCGCGATCTGCAGCGGCGCGACATCCATCACCCCCAATTCGGTGACGATACGCAGCGCGCCCTGCTGCGGCACGATCAGCATCTCGCCATCGGCGCAGACGAAGGCGCGGTCGACCATCGAGGCGGTCGCGGCATAGAGATGCACGGCGCAGCCCTGTCCCGCCGCGACATCGCCATTGCCGGCATAGCTGATGAGGCCATCGATGAAGTCGACATCGCCCTGCGGCAGCGGCAGCGGGTTCCAGCGCAGCCGGTTGGGCGATGGCAGCACTTCGTCGAACGGCGCGCTGCGCAGCAAGGCTGCAGCATCATAAGGCGCGAAGGGCGGATGCGATGCCGCCGGCCGCATGCGATAGAGCCAGCTGCGCCTGTTCTCCGACCGTGGCGCGGTGAAGGCGGTGCCGGACAATTGCTCGGCATAAAGGCCATAGGGCACGCGCTGGGGCGAATTGCGCCCCACCGGCAAAGCGCCGGCCACCGCCTCGCTCGAAAAATGATTGCCGAAGCCGCTCATCATCCGGGGCGGCGCGTCACTCATCGACGGTGATCACGCCGCGACGGATCTGGTCCAGCTCGATCGATTCATAAAGGGCCTGGAAATTGCCATTGCCAAAGCCCTCATTGCCCTTGCGCTGGATGATCTCGAAGAAGATCGGGCCGAACATCGTCTCGGTAAAGATCTGCAGCAAGATGCCCTCCTCGCCGACATTGCCGTCGATCAGAATGCGGTTGCGCTTCAGACGTTCCAGATCCTCGCCATGGCCCGGCACGCGCTGGTCGACCAGCTCATAATAGGTCTCGATCGTGTCCTGCAGCCGCACCCCACGCGCGCGCAGCCGCTCGACCGTGTCATAGATATTGGCGGTGGTGAGAGCGATATGCTGGATGCCCTCGCCATTATAGTCGCGGATGAACTCCTCGATCTGGCTCTTGTCGTCCTGGCTCTCGTTCAGGGGAATGCGGATCGCCTTGTCCGGGGCGATCATCGCCTGGCTGAACAGGCCGGTCGCCTTGCCCTTGATATCGAAATATTTCTGCTCCTCGAAGCCGAAGAGGGTGCGGTAAAATTCGCTCCACACCCGCATCTGGCCGCGCTTCACATTGTGGGTCAGATGGTCGAGCAGGTCGAGGCCGACATTGTTGCGCGCTTCGGCTTCCCGCCAGCCGGGGAACTCGGCCCAGTCGGCATAGGGATCGCCGCCATCGGGCATGAAATAGAGATAGGATCCGCCAATCCCCTGGATCACGGTGTCATTCTCGTCCGTCGGCTTGCCACCATGGTCGAGCGCCCAGCGCAGCGCGGCATCGGGATCGGCGACGCGAAAGGCCATGGCGCTGGCCGAGGGGCCATGTTCGCCACGAAAGGCAGCGACGCGTCCGGCATCGTCGCGATTGAGCATCAGGTTGATCCGCCCCTGCTTGTAGCGGGTGATATTCTTGGTCGGGTGTCGGTGGGTCGCGGTGAAGCCCAGCTGCTCGAACTGGGCGGCCATCTTCTCGGGCTCGGGCGAGGTGAATTCAACGAACTCGAAGCCGTTGAGGCCCAGCGGGTTGGCGGGATCGTTGGTCATGGCAGGGTCCTCAAGCGGAAGGCAGATGCGGCACAAGGCCGGCAACGAAGGCGGGGATGGTGTCGAGCCGCAGCCCGGCGATGTTGATGCGGCCATTGCCGGCCATGTAGATGCCATGGTCGGCCCGCATCGCGCCGACGGCGGCTGGCGTGACCGGCAGCATCGCGAACATGCCGCGCTGGCCGGCAATGGCGGCAAGCTGCGGATGGGCCGTCGCCAGCCCGGCGCGCAGCGCATTGATGCGGGTGCGCATCTGGTCCAGCTCGCTCGTCCATTGCGCGCGCATCGCCGGCCGTTCCAGGATGGTGCGCACGATCGCCGCGCCATGATCGGGCGGCATCGACCAAATGCCGCGCGCCAGCGCGACGATGTTGGAGAAGGCGAGCGCGGACAGCGCGGCATTGGCCCCCTGCACCCACAACGCACCCACCCGCTCGCGATAGAGGCCGAAATTCTTGTCGCAGCTATAGGCGACCAGCGCATCGGGCACGGCGGCCAGCATCTGCCGCGTGGCGGCGGCGTCCGCCTCCAGCCCGTCGCCCAGCCCCTGATAGGCGAGGTCGATGAACGGGAGCAGCCCGCGCGCCGCGCACAGATCGGCAATCGCTGCCCATTGATCGGCGCTGAAATCCACGCCGGTCGGATTATGGCAGCAGCCATGGAGCAACAGCACGTCGCCGGCCTGCGCAGCCGCCAGATCGGTCAGCATCGCATCGAAATCGACCGCGCCGGCGCCATCCAGGAAACGGTGCGGGGCCAGCGTCAGCCCGGCCTCGCGAAAGATCGGCGCATGATTGGGCCAGGTCGGATCGCCGATCCACACGGTGGCACCGGGCCGGGCGCGGGCGATGAGGTCCGCGCCGAGCCGCAGCGCGCCGGTGCCGCCCGGCGTCTGCACCCCGGCGATCCGGTCGGATCCCGCCAGCGGGCCAAAGACGATGGCGGCGAGCAGATCGACAAAGCCCGTGTCACCCTCCGGCCCGAGATAGGATTTGCTGCCCTGCTCGGCCAGCAGCACAGCTTCGGCCGCCTTCACCGCCCGCATCACCGGGGTCGCGCCCGCCTCGTCGCGATAGACCCCGACGCCCAGGTCAATCTTGTCGGCGCGCGGATCGGCGCGATACTGCGCGATCAGCCCCAGCAGCGCGTCGGGCGCCTGGCGGTCGAGCGCACCGAACAGGGAGCGGCCGGGCGCCGGGGCAAGAAGGGTCGTGTCTGTCATAGAACCTCAGTTGCGCGGGCACGGGCATAGGCCTGGGTGCCTCTTGTGTAGATGATGTCGGTGTCGGCGATCGCGTCGGTCGGGAAATCGGGCTGCCCTGCCAGCTCCGCATAAAGCGGAGCAAAGTCGGTCTCGACCGTCTGGCGCAGCAGATCCTCGAAACTGTCGATGACGAAATAGCTCTGCTGATAATCGTCGATGCGATAGCGGGTGCGCATCAGCCGCTTGAGGTCGAAGCCCAGGCGATTGGGCGAGGGGTCGTCGAGCGCGAAGACGGATTCGCCATAGGAGGAGACGATACCCGCGCCATAGAGGCGCAGCCCCTCGGGCCGGCGGATGAGGCCGAATTCGACCGTGTACCAGTAAAGCCGGGCCAGCCGCTCGATCGCGCCCAGATCGGCGGCGCGCAGGCCGCCCTGGCCATAGGCCTGCATATAGTCGGCGAAGACCGGGTTCGCGAGCAGCGGCACGTGGCCGAAGACATCGTGGAAAATGTCCGGCTCCTGCAGATAATTGATCTGGTCGGGGGTGCGGATGAAGCGGCCGGCGACAAAGCGGCGATTGGCCAGATGCTCGAAGAAGATCCGATCCGGCACCAGCCCCGGCACAGCCACCACCTGCCAGCCGGTCGCCCGCATCAGCCGATCGGACAGTTCCTCGAAATTGGGGATGCCGGGGCGGTTGATGCGCAATATGTCGAGCCCGGCCATGAACTCCGGCACCACCCGGTCGGGCAGCATGGCGGACTGACGCGCGAACAGCCTGTCCCACATCGCATGCTCAGCCGGGCTGTAGCGGTCCCACGCCTGCGGGATCGTCCAGTCGGCCGCAGCGCCTGCGGGCGGTTCAAGCTCCTCTACCATCACGCCAATCTCTCACAGACCGGGCGTAATTGCCTTTCAATCGGGCAGGATTTACAGGGGATTTTGGAAAACCAATTCACCGATCGGCGATATCATGAACAAATCCGTCAATCTCGATGCGCTCGACCGCCGCATCGTCGCAGAGCTTCAGCGCGACGCCTCGCTCAGCAATGCGGACCTGGCCGAACGGGTCGGCAGCACCGCCCCTTCCTGCTGGCGGCGGATCCGGGCGCTGGAGGAGATGGGCGTGCTCAAGGGCGCGGTGCGCCTCGCCGATGCGGAGAAGCTGGGCCATGCCGTCAACATCTTGTGCAGCGTGCGGATGAAGAGCCACACCAGCGAAAGCGTCGACGCCTTCCACGCCTTTGTCGAGGCGCATCCGCAGATCATGGAATGCTACCTCATGTCGGGCGAATGGGACTATCTGATGCGGGTCGTGGCCTCCGACGTCGCCGATTATGAGCATTTCCTGATGCGCAACCTGCTCAAACACCCCTCGGTCGGCGGCGCCTCCTCCCACTTCGCCCTGTCGGTGACGAAATTCACCACTGTGCTGCCGGTGGGGGAAGCGGGACGGTAGGAAGAAAGCGGCCGGATTACTGCCCCGGCCGCCTTCCGATCTTCAGGTCATCAGCGCCTTGACCGCGTCGGCCACCCGCTCGGGCGAGACGATATAGGCGTCCTCCAGCACCTTGGCGAAGGGCACCGGCGACTTGGGGGCGCCCAGCCGGCGGACCGGGGCCTTCAACTGGCCGAACAGTTCCTCGGCAATGGTCGAGGCGATCTCGCCGCCCGGACCGAAGTCGCGCACGGCTTCATGCACCACCAGCGCCCGGCCGGTCTTGGCGACCGAGGCCAGCACCGCTTCCCGGTCCCAGGGCGATACGGTGCGCAGATCGACCAGTTCGGCCGAAATGCCTGCCTCCGCCAATGCCGGCAGCGCGGCCTGGCAGCGCAGCAACTGCGACGACCAGGAGACGATGGTGATGTCGGTGCCTTCCTGCACGATCCGCGCCTTGCCGAGCGGAATCGGCGTCGCGACCTCATCCACCTCGCCCGGAATGAACAGGCTGCCGGCGGATTCGATGAAGATGCAGGGATCGGGGTCCTGGATGCAGGACAAGAGCAGCCCCTTGTAATCGGCCGGGGTCGAGGGCGCGACCACCTTGATGCCGGCGGTGTGGGCGAACCAGCCTTCCAGATGGTCGGCATGCTGGCCGGCCGTCTGCCAGCCCGCGCCGGTCAGGGTGCGGATGGTGATCGGCACCGTGCTCTGCCCGCCCGACATGAAGCGCAGCTTGGCGGCATGGTTGAAGATCATGTCCATAGCGACGGTGGTGAAGTTCATCAGCATGATCTCCGCCACCGGCTTGTAGCCGGCCAGCGCCGCGCCGATCGCCGCGCCGATGATCGCCTGTTCGGAAATCGGCGTCGATTTGACGCGATCGTCGCCGAAGCGGGTCGAGAGGCCAGCGGTCGCACCGGTGACGCCGCCGCCCTCGCGATCGGCGACATCCTCGCCCAGCACCAGCACCTTGTCATCCTCCGCCATCGCCTGGGCGAGCGCCGAATTGACGGCCTGGAGCGAGTTCATCTTCTTGGCCGTCATGCGGGCATCTCCTGGGCAAACACATCGCGGCGCAGTTCGTCGACCGACGGCAGCGGGCTCGCCAGCCCGAATTCCTGGGCATCCTCGACCTCGGCCTCGATCTTCGCCTGCATCTCGGCCAACTGATCCTCGGTCGCGTGGCCCTGTGCCACCAGCCATGCCTTGAAGGCGGGCAGCGGATCCTTGGCGATCGCCGCGGCCTTTTCCTCCTTGGTCATATATTTGTCGTCGTCGCCCAGGACGTGGCCGAGGAAGCGGAAGGTCTTGCACTCCAGCAATGTCGGCCCCTCGCCCTCGCGGGCGCGGGTGATCGCTTCGTGCGCGGCGGCATACATGGCGAGCGGATCATTGCCGTCGACCGTATGGCCGGGCATGCCGTAGCCGATCGCGCGCTTGGCGATGAAGTCGACCGAGGTGCCATTTTCGTAGCGCGTATGTTCGGCAAAGCCGTTATTCTGGCACACGAAGATCACCGGCAGCTTCCACACCGACGCGAGGTTCAGCGCCTCGTGGAAGGCGCCGATGTTGGATGCGCCGTCGCCGAAATAGGCGATCGTCACCCGCTTCGATCCGTCCAGCTTCGCCGCCCAGGCAAGGCCATTGGCGATCGGCATGGAGGAGCCGACGATGCCGGTCGTCACCATCACCCCGGTTTCGGGATGGGTGAGGTGCATGGGCCCCCCCTTGCCCTTGCAGGTGCCGTCGACGCGGCCAGCAATTTCCGCCCAGAGCGGGCGCAGCGGCATATCCTTGGCCACCATGTCGTGGATGCCGCGATAGATGGTGCAGATCTTGTCGTCATTGGTCAGCAGCGACGAGATGGTCGCCGGGATCACTTCCTGCCCGCGCGCCGAATAATAGGGCATGACCAGCCGCCCCAGGCGGATGGTCTTGCGGATCGCGTCGTCATTGCGCTCGATCCGGATCATGCGGCGGTAGATGTCCACCAGCGCTTCCTGGCTCGGCGCCGGGGCGTTGCTCAACTCTGCCATGGGTTCCTCGATGGCTATGGAATGTGCCCCCTGCATTGGCCGTCGGGCATCGGGGGTCAACTCGCCCCGGCGATATGTGCCTCCGTGCCCCAAAAGGCGCGAAAATGCGTCGCTTTTCCACGCGATTTCGCTCCACCGATATGCGGCCGGCGATGCTTGCAATGCGGTCCGATCGGCCCAAGCTGGCAGCAGGGAGAGCGCGCGATGACGAACATGCTGACCGCCATCGCCAGGGGCGGCGAAGGGATTGAGGGGATCGCGATCCACAGCGTGCCGATCCCGGTTGCGGGGCCGGGCGAGGCGCTGGTGCGGCTCAAGGCGGCGACGCTCAATTTCCGCGACCTGATCATCGCCCGCGGCATGATGGCGGGGCTTGCCAAGGAACCCGACTATGTCCCCCTGTCCTGCGCCACCGGCGAGGTGGTCGCGGTCGGCGAGGGCGTATCGCGCGTGAAGCCGGGCGACCGGGTCAACCCGATCTTCGCGCTGGGCTGGCTGGAGGGGCGACAGCCGAGCATGGCAATGCTGGGCGGCAGCGCCGATGGCGTCGCGCGTCAATATGCGGTCTTTCCGGCCGAAAGCCTGTGCATCGTGCCGGATACGCTCGGCGATCTGGAGGCGGCGACTTTGACCTGCGCCGGCCTCACCGCCTGGCACGCGCTGTTCCTGCCCCGCCCGATCCAGCGGGGCGAATGGATATTATGCCAGGGCACTGGCGGCGTATCGATCGCGGCGCTGCAATTGGCCAAGGCGGCCGGCGCGCATGTCGCCATCACCTCCTCCTCCGACGCGAAACTGGCGCGTGCCCGCGCGCTGGGCGCCGACATCTGCATCAATTATCGCACCGATCCGGACTGGCCGGCGGCGATCCGCCAGGTGCTGGGCGGGCGCGGTGTCGACATCGTGGTCGACGTGGTCGGCGCCAGCCAGGTGGAAACCGCCGCATCGCTGCTCAACCCCGGCGGGGTGATCGCCGCGATCGGCATGCTGGGGTCCGAGTTCAGCTGGCACCTCGCCGATGTCGGCGGCCATCCGGTCGCCCGCATCTCGGTCGGCAACCGCGCCGAGCATGAGGCCATGCTGGCCTTTTGCGCGCAGCATCGCATCCGGCCGGTGGTCGATGCGGTCTATGATCTCACCCGTCTGGCCGATGCCTGCCGCCATCTGGAAAGCGGCCAATTCTTCGGCAAGATCGGGATAAACCTACTCTAAATTCTGGAACGGACGCATGGACAAGAATGAAGAGGCGCGCGAGGCGGCCAAGCGCGTGCTGCAACTGGAGGCCGAACTGGAGGCGGAAGGCGATGCCCGGACCGGCGGCGACGAACTCGCCCATTCGCGCGCGGTGCTGCACCAATGGGTCGATACGGTGGTCGCGGTCGTGGCCTCGCCGGGGGTCGGCCGCGTGACGCTGATCCACGCCGATGGCGGCCAGACCAAGATCGCCTCGCCCAACCTGCCCTTCCTGCTCTCGCGTCCGGCCCGGTTCGATGCGCAGGATGAAAATTCTCCGTCCGACGCGGGTTGAAAGCGGCGGGCGGCTTCCTATCTGTGAATAGTCCCGGCCAGCCCCCTCAGGCCGAGACATCTTACCAGGCCCCCGGCGCACTCCCCCCGCGTCGGGGGCAATGGTTTTCCGGGCTATTCCCTTCCTTCGTTACTGATTTTCCAGCCCCGCCGCATGGCGCGCGGCGATATAGCCGAACACCATCGACGGCCCGATGCTGGCGCCCGCCGCGACATAGACATTGCCCATCACCGATGCGGTGGTGACGCCGGTGGCATAGAGGCCGGGGATCGGCGCGCCTGCGCCATCGACCACCCGCCCGCGTTCATCGGTGACGACGCCGCCATAGGTGCTGACATCGCCCGGCACGACCGGCACGGCGTAGAAAGGCCCCTTCTCGATCGATCCCATGGAGCGTTCCGCGGAAAAGGGATCGCCCACGAAGCCGCAATTGTCATAGGCGCGCGCGCCGCGATCAAAGTCCCCATCCTTGCCGACGGCAACGAAGCCGTTCCAGCGCGCCACCGTCGCGGCCAGGGTGACGGGATCGGCGCCGATGCTGGCCGCCAGCCCCTCGATCGTGTCGGCGCTGTGCAGATAGCCGCTTTCCACCCAGCCTTCGGGAATCGCCTTGTCGATGAAGCGGCCGGCGACGGCGTAGAGTTCCACATATTGACGGTCCAGGATCGCCCAGCTCGGCACCGCCGGCACCACCGCGTTCCGCCGGACCATCGTCTCGCAATAGAGCTCGTAGCTGCCCCCTTCATTCATGAAGCGGGTGCCGCCCTGATCGACCAATATGGCGTGCGGCTTGCCGGTCATCGACTGGGCGCCGGGCGCGACATAGCCCTTGTCCCAGCCGGGCGCCGGGGTCAGCTGATAGCCGACCATCTGGTCCATCTGTGCCAGCCGGCCGCCGACCCGCTCCAGTTCCTGCTGCATCTCGCCGGTATCGCCCTCGGGCGTCTGCGACCATTCGGCGCGGGTGCCGGGCATGTAGCGGTCGCGCATCGCCTGGTTGCGGGCAAAGCCGCCGGCATTGACCAGCACGCCCAGTCGCGCGCCGATCCGCCAGGGCTTGCCGTCCTTCACCGTGACCACGCCGGTCGCGATCCCCTCCTGCACGACGATCTCGCTTACCGGCGTATCGGTGCGGACATCGGCGCCGGCGGCCAGCACGGCTTTCAGCATCCGTCCCTGCAGCGCGGCGCCCGCCGTCGTATATTTACGGCCCAGCAGCTTGTCGCGAATGGTGCGCAGCGCGATCTTGGCCATCAGCTTGCCCGACGCCTTGTTGGTGCGGCGATGGCCCTGCGCCTCCATCCCCTCGACCAGCGTGACGTTGAATTCGGCAAAGCCCTGACGCAGCCGGTCGGCCCAGTCGCCCAGTTCCTTGCGGTTGAAGGGCCTGGCCACCACGGTGCGCGACGTCTTGCAGCCGCCGGGCTGCTCATCATAATAATCCGGCCAGAAGGTCGAACCGCGTTGCAGCGCCACCCCCTGATCCACCAGGAAATCGACCGCGCGCGGCGCCTGCGTCACATAGGCAAGGCGCTTCTCGCGCGAGGTGCCGGGGGCAGGATGGCCATCGAGCGCCTGCAGCGCGTCGAGATAGGTCATTGCCGCCTCGACACTGTCCGCCTCGCCATCGGCCAGCATGAAGCGGTTGGCGGGAATCCACATGACGCCGCCCGACTTGGCGGTGGTGCCGCCGATCTTGTCGGTCTTTTCCAGGATGACGACCGACTTGCCGGCCTGGCGCATGACCAGCGCCGAACTCATCGAACCGGCGCCGCTGCCCACGACCACCCAGTCGAATATCTCGTCGAACCCGTCCATGCGCCGCTCTCCCTTTTCTGTGCGTCCGGGCTATCGTGCCGGGGCGATGATGGGGAGGGTGGAGCCACGCTCATCGCCACGGCGACGTTCGCGCCGCGCGGCGCCATGCTAGAGCAGGCCGTAAGGAGAGACGCATGAGCCATGACCTGCCCGATTATCGCACCATCCTGCTGGAGCGGCGGGGGCGGCTGTTGGTGATGACGCTCAACCGGCCGGAAGCGCTGAACGCGGTCAATCTCGACCTGCATGATGAATTGCCCGAGGCGCTGGCCTTTGCCGGGCGCGACAATGGGTCGGACGTGGTGCTGCTGACCGGCGCGGGCCGCGCCTTTTCGGCCGGCGGCGACATCGCCCATATGGAGCATAATGCCGCCAACCCGCATCTGTTCGATCATGAAGCGCGGCAGGCGAAGCGGATCGTGTCCGCCCTGCTCGACATCGAAAAGCCGGTGGTGTGCCGGATGAACGGCCATGCGGTCGGGCTGGGCGCGTCGATCGCCTTGCTGTGCGACATCATCTTTGCCGCCGAGGGGGCGAAGATCGGCGACCCTCATGTCGGTATCGGCCTGGTCGCCGGCGATGGCGGCGCGGTCATCTGGGCACAGCGGATCGGCCTTGCCAAGGCGAAGGAATATCTGCTGACCGGCGAATTGCTGAGCGCGGCCAAGGCGGCGGAGATCGGCCTGATCAACCATTGCCTGCCGGCCGATCAACTGGACGGGGCGGTCGATGCTTTTTGCGCCAAGCTGCTGGCCGGCGCGCCCAATGCGATCCGCTGGACCAAGATATTGACCAACATGGAATTGAAGCGGATCGCCGGCGCGGTGATGGAAGCCGGCATCGCCTATGAATCGCTCAGCGTCCGCACCGCCGATCATCGCGAGGGCATCGCCGCGCTCAAGGAGAAGCGGACAGCGAAGTTTACAGGGCGATAGGGCGATTGGAGGTGGGGGGCCATATCTCGATAGCGAGACACCCCTCCACCGGCTTCGCCGGTCCCCTTCGGCAGAGTCACGCGCCTCTGCCGAACCTTGCAGGGGAGGATGTCTTACCCGCTTCTCGTCGCTTGTTACCGAAGGTCAGACAATATCCGCCACGCGCACCCAGCGGCGTTCGGCACTGGAGATGCGGATCGCTTCCTGGATGCGTTCGACCGCGAGCGCGCGGGCGAAGTCCGGGGCCGCTGTGCCGCGACCATGGATCGCGTCCACCATGGCCTGCATCGACAGCGCCATCGGATAGCTGGGCTGGGGCTCGCTCTGCCAGTCGAGGGGGATGCCGGGCGTCGTCTTGAACGCGTCAGGCAGCGCGACATCCTCCAGCGTGCCGCCCAGTTGCCCGGCGCGCAGCGTGCAGTCGCGTGCGGTCGGGAAAGTGGGCGAAGTGGAGACCATCCGACCCTTGTCGCCGAACAGGTCGAGCAGGAAGCCGTCATGCAGCGCCATGCTCCAGCTGATCTGCATCTGCAGCACCAGCCCGCTTTCGAAGCGCAGGATGACATTGGCAAGATCGGTGGTTTCGGGCGTGATGGTGTCGCCGTCTGGGAAGGTCCAGCGCTTGAGTATCTGGCTGTCGTCGGCGACCAGTTCGGCGATCGGGCCGAGCAGGTGCAGCAGCAGATAGAGCGCATGGCTGCCATTGTTGCGCACCGCCGACACGCCCTGCCCGGCCTGCGCGAACCAGTTATAGGGGAACAGCTTGTTGGGCTGGTTGAACAGAGAGATGTTGAAATGGCAGGTGCCGCCGAGTGGCGCGCCGATATGGCCGTCGTCCAGCATCGCCTTCATCTGGCGCAGGGCGGGCAGATATTGCGAGAAGGCGTCGACCACGCCGATGCTGGTGCTGCCTTGCCAGGCCGTATCGATCGCCCTGGCACCGGCCCAGTCGGGGGCGTGGGGGCTGGCATTATAGACATGTTTGCCATGGGCGAGCGCGGCCAGCACCATCGGCAGGCGGACGCTGGGCCGGGTGCCGAGGTCGACAATGTCGATGTCGGGATCGGCGCACATCTCCTCCGCATTCCAGAAGGCGCGCGGCAGGCCGAGCCGCTGCTGCGCGGCGTGGGCCGTCTCCTCGCGCGAGGTGCAGATCGCCGTTACCTCGACGCCGGGAATGGCGCGCCAGGCAGGCAGATGCGCGAAGGCGCCCCAGGCGGCGCTGACGATGCCGACGCGCAGCACCATCTTATTCGATCGTGCCCAGAACGGTGCCGACCTCATAGGTTTCGCCCGGCTGGGCGATGATGCGCAGCGTGCCGCTGGCCGGGGCCTCGACCTCGTTCGCCGACTTGTCGGCTTCCAGCAGATAGAGCGGCTGGCCCTCGGTAACGGTCGCGCCGTCTTCGGCCAGCCATTCGGCGATCTGCGCCTCGGTCATGGAAAAGCCGATCTTGGGCAGCAGGATGTCGGTGGCCATGGTGTGTCCCCTTTGAAACAGCGAATATCTGTTCCCCTGCTATCGCGCCTTTGGCGGCGGACAATGCGCAAAAGCGGCCCGCCGCCGCCATATCACCGGCGCGATAAGGGGACGGCGATCAATAGCCGCGCGTGTCGGTCCAATTGTCACTTTCGCCCGGCTTGAAGGTCTTGCCCGGCGTCCTGCCCGATCCGGTCTTGAGGTCGAAGCCGATCGGGTCGGCGCCGCCCTCGATGCCGACGCCGAAGGAGGAAAGCGCCCAGCTGGTCATGACATAATGGCCGATCGAAAAGACCAGGTCCATTTTCTGCCGCGTGTCGAAATGGGCGCCCAGCCCGTCCCAGGTGGCATCGCTGATCTTGCCATCCTCGATCAGTTCGTCGACTGAGCGCAGCACCAGCGCATCTTGATCCGCCCAGTCGCCGCCTTCGGGGAAATCGCGGATCGCGCCGATTTCCTCCAGCGTGATGCCGGCGTTGAGCGCATAGCCGACATGATTATGCCACTCATAGGCCGAGTTGACCCGCCAGGCGACGCGCAGGATCAGCAGTTCGAGCGCGCGCGTCGACAGGCTGTTCGCCATCAGCAGATGCTTGCCCCAGATATTATAGACCTTCCCCAGCGGCGGATGGTTGGCCATCACCATCATGACATTGGTCTTGGACCCCTCCTCCCAGGCATTGGGTTCGCCCCAGAAGGCGAACACCTCACGCGCGTCGTCGGTCCACTGGTCGCGCGGCAGATGGGAAATACGGGGGGTGATGTCGGTCATGATGCGTCCTTGATGGAGAATCTCAAAGTCCCTCGACCAGCAGCACGCGATAGGGCGCTGCCTTCATCCGATAGGGCAAGGCCGCCTGATATTCAGGGCTGTCATACCAGGCGCGGGCCTTGGCGGCGTCGGGAAATTCCAGGATGATCGCGCCGTCCGCACCCTCGCCCTCCAGCAATTGCTGCGCACCATAAACGGCGAGCGGACGGATGCCGTAATGGGCGACGAAGGTCGCCGCATTGGCGCGGTTCATCGCGCTATAGATGTCCATCGCTTCCTGATCGGCGATCGGGCCTTCGCGGGTGACGATCATATAGGCAGGCATCGGCAGCGTTCCTCGCGTCAGTGGATGGCGGCGGGCATAACGCTGCGGTCCCAGCCGCCGGCCGCGGCGAAATCCTTGCGGCAACTGCGGCTGGCGAACCACGCGAGGATGGTGCTGGGAATGCCGACCAGCAGCGCCCAGCGCATCGCCATGCCGAGCGAATCCTCGCCATAGACCGGGCGCAGCGCATCGCTGAGCGCGCCGACCAGCACCGGTCCGCCACCCAGGCCGACGACCTGGATCGACACCATCAGCACCGCGATCGCCGTGGCGCGCGAGCGCGAGGGCACCAGACCCGCCACCACCGCCATCAGCGGCGCGGCGGAGAGGCCACCCAGCAGCATGTTGAGGCCATAGAGCGGAAAGACCCGCTCGCCCGGACCGGTGAGGATCATCCAGCCGATGGCGGTGGCGCAGGCGCCCGACAGCATCAATATCCAGACATACCAGCGCATGTCGCGGCGGCCGAGATAGTCGGCCAGCGGTCCGCCCAGCGTATGGCCGATGGCCGAACCGAAGAAGAGCGCGCCGCCCATCTGCAACCCGGCCTGGCTGGCCGGCATGCCATGGGTCCGTTCCATGAAGGCCGGCGCCCAGCTGATGAAGCCCATGGTCAGCAGCGCGTTGAGCGAGGCGGCAGCAATCAGCGGCGGCAGGGTGCGGATGGCCAGCAATTCGCGCGCGGTCTGAAGGAAGGGCACGGGCCGCGCCTGTTCGGCCGAGGCACCGTCGGCCAGGCCCGATCGGCTGTCGCGCAGGGTGAACCAGACGATCGGCGCAAGGATGAAGCCGGGTATGGAGGCGAAGATCAGCGTTTCGCGCCAGCCATAGGCCTGCACCGCCCAGCCACCGACGGCAGGACCGAGGAAGGTTCCGAGCGAGGCGCCGAGCAGGAAGATCGACAGCGCGGTCGCGCGCTGGCGGATCGGGAAAAGATCGGCGATCCAGGCCTGGGACGGCGGGGTGAAGCCGCCTTCGCCAAGGCCGATGCCGGCGCGACCGATGAGCAGGATCCAGAAGCTCTTCGCCAGGCCGCAAACGATGACAGCGGCGCTCCACACGGTGGCGGCGATGGCGACGATCTTGCGCTTCGACCAGCCATCGGCCAGCCGCGCCAGCGGAATGATGGCGAGGATATAGACGATCGCGATGATCATGTCCTTGGCCATGCCGATCGCGGCGTCGGACAGGCCCAGTTCGTGGCGGATCGGCTCCACCATCACCACCATCAGATAGCGTTCGCCCTGGACCGAAGCCGACACCAGCACCATCAGCAGCAGGAAATAGGCGCGATAGGCCATGGAGGGCAGCGCTTCGGGCGGCGTGACGGCGGAAGCCGTGTCGAAATGCGGGTCGCTGTCTGCCATGCGCTTGTCCTCACCTGTTGCGGCGCGGTCGTGGCGCGCGACGATCATGCGGCTGGAGCCGTCTTGTCCGGGCAGGATTTGAAACCGGTTCGACGCGGGAGGCAATGCAGGCAGGAAAGGATCGCTTGCGCGATGGCCCCTCCCCGCCCGGCCAGATAGGATCAGGCGTCCTCGTCGCTCATCCAGTGGACGAAGCGCTGCAGCGGCAACATGCCGTCATGGGCGCCGCCCATCACATGCTTGGCCGCGCCGCCGAGCCGCACGACGCGCTGCGCCCCGGCGCTGGCGAGGCGATCGCGCAGCGCGAGTTTCCGCTCGGGCGGATAGATGCCGATCGTCTGGGTCGCGACATTCACATGGCGGACCGCCGCATCGAGCGAGGCGACATGGACGACATTGGCGGTCTTGTTGCTCGGATGGAAATCGACCGGCTCGTCGGTCAGGATGACGAGGCCCCGGCCATCGGGCTTGCCCCAGACTTTGGTGTCGTCGCCCATCAGGGTCAGCATCTCGATCTCGTCGCGCACCTCGACCGGCAGCGGATGTGCGACCGCGGACGCCGTTTCGCGATCGAGGCCGAGCTTTTCCTGCAACTTGGCGCAGAAGGCCTCCACCCCGGCCCGGTCGCCTTCGACGAAGATGAAGCGGCTGGCGAGGCAGGCTTCCTGATTCATCGTCGCGACGTCGGTTGCGGCGGCATCGGCGACATCGTCGATCACGGCGGGATCGAACCCTTCCGGCCCGATCATCGAGATCGACGTTTTGGGATCGAACGACACCATCTGGATGCCCGGCCCCAGATATTTGATGACATTCTTGATCGCGTCGCCGCCGCCCCAGGCAACGATCTTGTCGAAATATTGGGGGCGATAGAGCGTGCCTTCGATCCGCTCGTCGCCGCCGCGCCAATAGACCGCCGACATCGACCGGACGACCGGGTGATCGGGATCGACATCGGCCATGGTGCGCAGCATCGCGACGCAGGTGAACGGGTCGCTCGACGGCATCTTGAAGACATTGACCGCCTTCACCAGCGCGCCCTGCGCGATCGAGGAGATGCAGCCGGTGGGCGAATTGCCGGCCAGCATATGCACCATGCGCGGCGGGAAGGCGCGCAGCGCGCCGCGATTGCCGTGCATGTCGGTGCGTTCCACCCAGCGGTCGAGCGCGGCGGGATCAAGGAAGCTCGATTCGATGCTGCAGCGCAGCCCCTCGGGCGTCAGGAAATGCTTGGCCCGGCGGAACAGATTTTCCACCACCCGGCGCGGCAGCGGATTGACCTTGACCGTATGCTCCAGCGCCGCCTGCAAATAGGGATTGGTCTCGAAATCCATCCGCTGCCCGGCCTCGACCAGGAAATCGATGATCTCGCTGACCGGCACGTCGAGCAGCGGCGGCAGTTCGGATCGCGGCGCGACCAGCGCATTGAGGTCGATCTGCGGCGTCGCGAAATCGACGCCCAGATCGCGCGAGCGATGGCGCACCGCCCCGCCCTCGACCAGTCTGCCACGCACGAAATGATCGACGCGGATCGGTTCGGCCGCCGTTTCGACCGGGGCCGTCTGTTCCAGCACGCTCATGCCACACCTCGCACATAGGCATCGACGGTACCCGCGCAGCCGATCTTGTCGTCGCCGTCCAGATCGGCATAGCGGGCGATAGTGTCGCGAATGGATGGCCCGCTATTGCCGCAGGCACAGGGGCTGTAGTCGGCCGATATCCGGTCGCCGGTGATGACCCCGCCCCAGCGGCCGTCGAGCGACAGGTCGAAAAAGGCGGCCCGGCCTTCGACCTCGCCGTCATGGGCGTGGTCGATCAGCGCGTCGCCATCCTTGTCCAGGATCATCGGCACGATCCAGGGCGGCACATGATAGCGCCCGCCCTCGCGGCATTTGGGCATGCCGCTGTTGAGTTCCTGCATCGAATAATTCTGGAAGTGCCGGCCTTCGGGAATGTTGAAGGTTTCATGCACGAACTGCTGATAATCGTCCGGCAGTTGCGCGCGCTTGAGCCCGCCGCCAATATAGATGCAGTTGTCCGGGTTGAAATCCTTGGCGCTATAGCCGCGCTCCCGCACCGCCTTGGCGACATGGTAGAGCGCGCTCCACATGCCCGCGATATAGAGTTTGTCGGCGCGATGCTCGATCATCGCATCGGCGGCGATATGGACGGCGGCGTCCATCGCCTCCTGCCGGAAGCGCGACGTTTCCTCGAACTCGGCAATATCGCCGGGCAGCGCGCTGCCGTCCGCCATCGCCTTGCGCAGCACCACCATGCGGGTCAGCGACCCGACGGTAATCGGCGGCACCGGATATTGGAACATCGCCTTGGCGGGATCGCCAAAGGCCGCCCGCTGGGCTTCCCCGATAATCTCGTTCTTGGGCACCTTGGCGACCGGGGCCAGCCCCATGATGCGGCGGTCCTGCGCCGGCTGCACGCCCGATCCCCAGGCAAAGACATTGACGGTATCGATCTTCGACCAGTCCATGTCCGCCTGCGACGCGATCAGCATCGCCGACTTGCCGGTGGTGCCGCTGGAGCAGGAGACATAATGGCCGGCCGCCTGCAGCCGGGCGATCCAGTCGTCGACATCGATGATGCCGTCAAGGTCGATGTCGGTCACGGGATGGGCGGAAATGGTATTGAGCCACTGGGTCAGCTTGTCCCAGCGCTGCTGCATCAGCCAGTTTTCGGGGTAGCTCTTGTACGCTGTGTGCGGGAACAGCAGCTTCACCGCGTCGTCGAGCGAGGTGACTTCGCTGATCCCCGCTTCCCGCGCGCGGTGGCCGAGCAGGCGGATGCCGTCCTTCTTCTCCTGGAACCGTTCGTTCAGCGCCGCGATCTGCGCGTCGCGCAATTCGGCGTGGGGAATGTTGAATCGATAGTCCGAACTGACCAGTCCGGTGAGGCGATCGGCCTGCGCGCCCATATCCTGCTCCTTGCCCTTGTGGCTCCGGTGCATTAATAGCACCTGATGCGTGTCATTATGCATGATTCGCAAAAGGCGGCAAGGGCCATAATGATGCTGGTCATGGACACACCGATTTCAGACCCCCGCCCCGCCGCCGGGCGCCCGACCCGAGAGCAGGCGCAGGCGCGCCAGGCCGAAATGCTCGACGCCGCGCTCGACATGTTCCTCGACAAGGGGTTCGAGCTGACGACGATGGAGGCGGTGGCCGCCGCCGTCGGCATGACCAAGCGCACCATCTATGCCCGCTATCCCGACAAGGCGGCGCTGTTCATGGCCGCGGTCGGTCGCGCGATCACCCGCACCGCCACGCCGCGCGCCGCGCTGGAGGCGATCGCCGGCGAGGATCTGGAAACCACGCTGGTCGCGATCGCTCGGCTGCGCATCGCCGACCTGTCGACGCCCGAGGGCGTCCGGCTGCGGCGGATCATCACCACCGAATCCTATCGCTTCCCCGACCTTCTGATGCTGTCCTACAGCCAGGGCGCCCAGCCGGTTCACGCCCATCTGGCCGACCTGCTGCGCCGCCATGATAGCGCCGGGGCGATTTGCGTGGACCGGCCGGACATGGCAGCCAGCCTGTTCATGACGATGGTGCTGGGCGGGCCGATCCGGCTGGTGGGATCGCCCCAGCCGATGAGCGCCGCCGAGGTGGATGACTGGGTGCGGGCCGCCGTGCGCCTGTTCCTGAACGGCATAAGGACCAGATCGGACTAGCAACCCGGACCACCCACAAGAGGGGGCCGGCACCAGATGAGGAGAGGGATATGGGATCGGCCTATTGGGGCGAATTGCGGACGCATTGGCGCCCCCTGCTCGCCGCGACGATGGGACTGGGCTTCGGCATCGGCCTGTCGGCCTATACGATGAGCCTGTTCGCGCCGAAGATGATCGGCGAGTTTGGCTGGGAGAAATCCCAATTCGCGCTGCTCGGCAGTTTCGGCCTGCTGATGCTGATCATGCAGCCGATCACCGGGCGGCTGACCGACCGCTTCGGGGTGCGCGCGGTCTCCGCCGTCGGCGTGCTGGCCGGGCCACTCGCCTATCTGGGCTTCGCCTTCCAGCCGGGCAGCATCCGCGCCTTCTTCGCCGTCGCCGTGCTGCAGATCATCCTTGGCACGCTCACCACATCGCCGGTCTATACCCGCATCGTCGCCGAACGGTTCGAGCGGGCACGCGGCCTTGCCTTCTCGATCGTGATGACCGGCCCACCGCTGGTCGGCGCGGTGATCGCTCCGCTGCTCGGCGGGTTCATCGAAAGCCAGGGCTGGCGCAACGGCTATCTGCTGATGGGCGGCGTCACCCTGGTCTTCGGCCTGATCGCGGTGCTGCTGACCCCGGCGCATATCGGCGTGCATCCCCATGAGGAGGTCGAGGAAGCAGGGACGCCCGCGCCGGTCGGCAGCCGCGTCATCTTTCGCAATCCCGCCTTCTGGGTGCTGATCGTCGGCATGGTGCTGGTCAATTTCCCGCAGGGTCTCGCCTCTGCCCAGATGAAACTGGTGCTGATGGACAGCGGCGCCGCGTCGCAGACCGCGACCTGGCTGATTTCCATCTATGCGATCGGCGTGCTGCTCGGTCGCTTCGCCTGCGGCCTGTCGCTCGACCGAATGCCGCCGCACCATGTCGCCGCGCTGGCGCTGGCGATGCCGGCGATCGGCATGGCGCTGATGGCTTCGCCGCTGGATGCGACCATTGTCCTTGCCCTCTCCGTCGCGATGATGGGGCTGGCGCAGGGCGCAGAGGGCGACATCGCCGCCTATCTCGTCTCGCGCCGCTTTGGCCTGGGCGTGTTCAGCCTGGTCATGGGTTTCGTCGGCGCGGCGATCGCGGGCGGCGCTGCGCTGGGATCACTGACGCTCAGCCTGACCCTGAGCATCTGGGGCAGCTATGCGCCGTTCCTGGCGCTCAGCGCCTGCGTCACTTTGGCCGGCGCTGCCCTGTTCCTGACCCTGGGGCGCCGTCCCCCCACTATGGAGCCCGTCTACGCATGAGCGACACCCAACGCACCGCGATCGTCACCGGCGCCAGCGCAGGCGTCGGCAAGGAAGCCGCCCGCGCCCTGCTGCAACAGGGCTGGCGGGTGATCGGCATCGGCCGTGACGTCGCCCGTTGCGCCGCCGCAGAGGCCGATCTCAGGGTCGAGGCCGGCGGCGATTTCACGATGCTGCGCGCCGATCTGTCCTCCATGGCCGATACCGCACGGGTCGCGCGGGAGATTGCGGCAAGCGCCCCGGAGATCGATGCGCTGATCAACAATGCCGGCGGCGTGGTGGCGGAGCGGACGATCACGCCCGAAGGGTTCGAGGCGACCTTTGCCTCCAACCATCTCGCCCCCTTCCTGCTGACGCAGAAGTTGCTGCCCAATCTGCGCGCCGCTGCCGCCAGGCGGGGACCGGGCGCGGTGCGCGTGATCGCCGTGTCCTCGACCGGGCATGAACAGAGCCCGGGCATCCAGTGGGACGATCTCAGCTTCGCCGAGAATTTCGTCGGTGGCGCGGCCTATTGCCATGCCAAGCTCGCCAATATCCTGTTCACCCGCGCACTGGCCCGCCGCGTCGCCGATGACGGCATCGTCGCCCACGCCATGCATCCCGGCGTGGTCGCCAGCAATTTCGCCAGCCACTGCGACGCGCCGATGCAGGCCTATATGGAATCGATCCTCGACCGGTCGGTCACGCCGGCGCAGGCCGCCGACACGCTGGTCTGGCTGGCCAGTGCCGAGGAGCCGGGGCGCAGCAGTGGCGGCTATTTCCACCAGCGCGCCGAACTCACCCCATCGGCGGCCGCGCAGGATGATGCGCAGGCGTTTAAACTGTGGCAGCTCAGCGAAGCGATGGTGGCGGGTTTCTAGAGCATCCTCCGATTAGGTTGGATCGGAGGATGCTCTAATTTCCTTTTGTTTGCCGCATTCTGCGAGTCATCGGCTGTTCCAGCCGACTTCAGAATGCTCTAGCCCCGCCCCTCGGCCACGATGCGAAACTCGTCGAAGATATCGGCCGGGATGGCATAGCCGGCGCCATCGTCACGGATCCTGTCGATATGGGCGGCAACATCCTCGGCCGTCGGCGGCGCGTCCAGCCCATGGTCCCATCCCTTCGTCGCGCCGACGAACACCCGCGCGATCCGGCCGCCGAGCGCGGAATAGATGCTGTGGGTCGAGGTGCAGCGCTCATGGGCCAGATACGCGACCAGGCCGGCGGTGAAGCGCGGATCGAAGCTGGGGCCGAGCGCCCGGCCCCAGGGATTATGCCCCAGCGTCCCCTCGCTCATGCCCGCCGACATGCGGCTGGCGGCATTGGGCATCACCGCGTTGCAGAGGATGCCGTGCGGCCGCCCCTCCTCCGCCAGATTGTGCATCAGCCCCATGATTCCACCCTTGGCCGCGCCATAGGCGGACAATTGCCCCATCCCCAGCATGCCGCCGCCCGATGTGGTGAGCACCAACCGACCCCCGCCCTGCGCCCGCATATGCGGCCAGGCAGCGCGCGCGACATTGAAGGAGCCGCGCACATGGACGGCGAGCAGCGCATCGAGATCAGCCGCCGTCAGATCCTCGACCGGCGCAAAGCGCATATTGCCGGCATTGGCGATCACCGCGTCGATCCGGCCGAAGCGGGCGATGGCGAGGTCGACCATTGCCTGCGCGCCGTCGGGCGACGACACATCATCGCCATTGGCGATCGCGATGCCGCCCGCTGCAACAATCTCTGCCGCGACGGCATCGGCCATGGTCGAGGACGCCCCCTCCCCCGTCACCGATCCGCCCAGATCATTGACGATGACCGCGCCGCCGCGCGCGGCGATGTCCAGCGCATAGGCGCGGCCGAGGCCCCCGCCCGCCCCGGTGATGAGGATGGTGCGGCCGGTGAAATCGATCCTGTCCATGCTCATCCCAGTTGCGCGATGATCTGCGGCAAGTCGGCGGTGGTGCGGATACCCGGCGGCGCATCGCACACGGCCGCAATGGCATTCACCGCGCGATGAGCGGTCAGGCCCGGCGTGAAAGCGGCATAATCCTCCGGCGCGACCGGGAAGCTGATGTGGACGTCGAGCGGCGTGTCGCCCTGCACCTGGATACGCCAGCCGGACTCGCGCAATTCCCAGTCGGGGCGGTCGATATCGCGGGTGCAATACCAGTTGGCGCGGAAGCGCAGCACGGCCTTGTCGCCCTGCATCCCCGATATGGTGATGCGCTGGGCGCCGACGGTGCCGGCGGCGATCGTGCCGGCCGCGATCGTCACGTCGCGGGTCGCCGCCGCCATTTCGCCGAATGCCTCCCACCGGTCTACCGAGATGCCGGCGGCGTCGGCCAGTTGGGCGAGCGAGCCGGCGAAATCATGCTTCACATAATCGACCTTGCGCTGGTCGAACGCGGTCGGCGCAACGCCATAGCCCATGATGTTGAACAACAGGTCGGGTGAATCCCGGCTTTCCATGTCGGCAAACTCGTCGATCGTCAGGCAGTCATGCCGGCGCGAGAGCGAGAGCAAGGGAATGGTCAGCGCCTCGGTCACGAAACCGGGGCTGGAGCCGGTGCTGTAGATCGAGCTGTTGCCGGCCTGGCAGGCGGCCTCGATCCGGGCGCGGACATCCGGGTCCATGGAGGCGGGATGATGGAAGTCGCCGCGCGTGGTGACGACATTCTTGCCCGATGCCAGCAGCCGGCACAGTTCGTCGATGTCGGTCCCCTGCCGCATATAGAGGACGCAATCGGCCGGGGTTGCGACCAGCGCGTCGACATCGCTGGTGGCGATAATGTCCTGCGGCGCGGTGCCGGCGAGCACACCGGCATCCTGCCCCGCCTTGGCCGCCGAACTGACCCACAGGCCGGCGAGGTCCAGCCCCGGATGCTCGATCACCGCGCGCAGGGCACGGCCGCCGATATTGCCGGTGGCCCACTGGATCACCCGATAGTGCTTGCCCATCGCCATCCTCTCCCTTGCCGCCCGATCAGAATTTGACGCCGGCCTGGACGCCCCAGGTCGCGGGCGCACTCCAGACATTGCCGATGCCGAAATTATTGCTGAGCACCTGGGTGCGGTAGCGGCTGTCGGTGACATTGTCGCCGAAGACGGCCAGCGAGAAACGGTCGCTGGCGTCGGTCCATTCCGCGCGCAGCGCCAGCACCTCATAGCCCTTCTGCGCGAACTGGGTGCCGGACGGGCCGAAATAGAATTTCGAGGTGTAATAGAGATTGCCCGACAGGGCGAGCGAACCGCCGGCCAGGTCCAGCGTGTAGCGCGCGCCGACATTGCCGGTGAAGTCGGGCGTGCGCTGCATATGCACATCGTTGAGCTGGGTCGGCACGACGACGAAGCTGATCCCCTGCGCCGCGCAACTGGCGAGGGTGCAGCGCGTATAGATCGGCGCATCCTCGAAATTAGTGTAGCGCGCATGGGTATAGGCGGCACCGACATTGAACTGGAACCGGTCGGTCAGCCGATAGGAAAGCTGGCCTTCCAGACCATAGATTTCCGACGAGGCGGCGTTGATGATTTGGGCCGAGGGCGGATTGCCGCGATAGAGCGACACCTGCAGATTCTTGTAATCATAATAATAGGCCGACAGGTCGACCGACAGGCGCCGGTCATCATATTTGAAGCCCGCTTCAAAGGCGTCGATATCCTCCGGCGCGACCTTGTTGCCGGTATTGCCGCCAACGTCGAGAATGCCCGACTTATAGCCCTTGCTATAGGAGGCGTAGACGCTCGACTCCTCGCTGGGCTTGTAGCGCAGCACCGCGCGCGGCGTGAACTTGTTGCCCTTGAGGTCCGGCACATAGGTGCGCACGCCGGAGAAGGGGATGATATAATAGGCGTCGCCGATCCTGTCGTGGCTGTAGCGCCCACCCACCGTCAGGAACAGGTCGGGCGTGAAAGCATAGGTAAGGTCGGCAAAGGCCGCATAGGATTTGCTGTTGGTGCCCGAACCGCCCAGCGCAATGCTGGCGAGCGGATCGCCGGCGGTCGGCGTGCCGACGCGCGTGCCCCATCGGTCCTTGTTATTGAAGTAAAAAAGGCCGGCGGTCCATTGCAGCGGTCCGCCCGGCTTCGAGGTGAGCAGCAATTCCTGCGAGACGGTCTGGCTGCGCACCGGAATGTGCAGCAGGAAGATATTCGCCGCCGTGCTGTCCAGATCCTCGACGATCAGCGAATTTTCGTCGCGATACTGGGTGTAGGAGGTGAGGTCGGCAAAGCCGAGGTCCGCCTTCAGCGTGCCCTGGATCACATCATTGTTCGACAGGAACTCGGTCGGGCCGCCGGTCGCCACATCATCATGTTTGGTGGCATAGAGGCTGGGCGGCAGGTTGGTGCCCGCGCCGCCAATATCGTCACCGACATAGATATTGGTGTTGAGCAGGGTCGGATCATCGGTGTCGCTATGGGTATAGCGCAGAAGCAGCGACACGGAATCGCTCAGGTCCGCCTTGATCCCGGTACGCACCGACCAGTTGCTGTAGCGCCCGTCCCGGTCGCTGCCGGTAGTGATATTGTGGACGAAGCCGTTGCCGCGCCGGAACAGCCCCTCGACATCCATCGCCACATCCTGGACCACGCCGAAGGTGGCATAGCCCTGCACCGCCAGGCTGTTGAAGCGGCCATAGCTGACCTTGAACTCGCCCGCGCCGTCGCTGCTGGGATCGGCCGTGGTCAACAGGATCGCGCCGCCAGTGGTGTTGCGGCCGAACAAAGTGCCCTGAGGTCCTTTCAGCACCTGCACGCTTTTCAGGCTCATCAGCTGGAAATCGGCGGCCAGCGGGTTGGGCGAATAGAAGCCGTCGACATAGATGCCGACATTGGCGCCGCCGCCCGAACTGGCGACCGCCGTGCCGACGCCGCGAATGGTCGGCTGGACGAAGGCGGCGGCGCTGTCGAAGCGCAGCGCCGGGGTGACGGTGGCGATGTCGGTGAGCTGGCTGGCGCCGGCGCTGGTCAGCTGATCCTGGGTGACGGTGGTGATGCTGATCGGCACGTCGCGCGACAATTCGGCACGGCGCTGGGCGGTGACGATGATCAGATCCTGATCATTCTGGGCTGGCGGCGGCGGCGCCTCCTGCGCGACAGCCAGGTGCGACACGGTGGCCAGCAGCATGGCCGCGCCAATACCCGACGAACGAATAAGCGTCTTCCGATGGATCATCCTTGCCTCCCATGATCGGTGCCGGTGGTCCGGCCTTCCCTATGGGCGGCATGATAAGGCCGAGAACCGCGGTCTCGCGCGCAGATAAGCGGCCCGCGGCTGACTCATCGCCTCGGCGTTGCCGCGCGCGGCTCAGGGGCCAAGATATCCAATCGTATCCTGACGCGGATCGGGCGAGTCTGCGCGCCAGCGGACCGATCCGAATGGCCGCTCCAGCCGCCGCCGCACCCGCACCTCGCCGGCCTTGCGGTCAAAGGCGCGCGCCACCTGCTGCGCCAGCTTGTCGGCCTGGGTGAAACGATCGCGCATGTGGAGATAATCGCCCGAGGTCGGGCATTGATAGCGCTCGGTCCACAGCGCGGGATTGGCGATGTCGCGCGCGATCGACCAGTTGAAGCCGCCATTGCGCATCCGGGTGCGCTGCACCTCCACCATCGCCGCATAGAAATCGCGCGCCTGGTCGGGATCGACATCATAGTCGATCTCGATGATGACCGGGCCGGAGCGACGGGTGAGCGCCATGCCGACTTCCGGTTCGCCCGCGATGATGAAGGGCTCGACATCCGCCTCGCTGGTCTCCGGCAGTGGCAGCAGCCAGCCCAGCAACGGCAATATGGCCAGTGCCAGCCCCGATCCATACATGGCAATGTCGACCGACCAATGTTGCGCCACCAGCCCCCAGAGCAGCGCGCCAATCGCGATGCCGCCGGTCAGCGCCGAGGAGAAGAGCGACAAGGCCCGCGCTGTCACCCAGCGCGGCGCCGACAGCTGCACCGAGACGTTGAACAGGGCGATGGTCAGGATATTGGCGCCGCCCGCGACCAGCAACGCCAGGCAGGTGAGCGGCACATGGCGGCTGACCCCGACCAGCGCCAGCGCGAGGCCGCTGACCAGCGCCAGCACGGCGGTCGTCCGCTGCGTTCCGAAGCGGTCGCGACATGGCCCGACCAGCAGCGCCCCCAGCACGGCCCCCACCCCGCTGGCGCCCAGCAACAGGCCATAGACGCTGGCATCGCCGCCCAGCAGATCCTTCGCCACCAATGGCGCGAGCGCGGACGCCGACGCGCCGGCCAGTCCGAACAGGAAGGCGCGCAGCAGCACCGTGCGGATCGCCCCGGCATGCAGCGCGTAGCGCATGCCCGATACCATCGCCCGGTGGAATTGTTCGGGCGGCAGGCGCGCGGGCACATGGCGCCGCTGCCAGGCGAAGAAGGCAAGGAACAGCGGCAGATAGCAGATGGCGTTGATCGCAAAGGCGGCATGGGCGCCGGCGGCCAGCACGATGATGCCACCCAGCGCCGGGCCGAAGCTGCGCGCGACATTATAGCTGATCGTGCCCAGCGCCACGGCGGCGGGCAGCAGGCGCGGCCCGACCTGTTCGCTGATCGACGCCTGCCAGGCCGGCGAATAGAGCGCGACGCCCGCACCGATCAGCGAACAGAAGGCGAGCAGCATCCAGGGCGAACTATGCCCCGTCCAGGCCAAGAAGGTCAGCAGCGCCGCGCAGGCCATAGAGAAAGCGAGGCCGCTCATCGCGATCCGGCGGCGGTCGAACATGTCGGCAAAGGCGCCGGCGGGCAATGTCACCAGCATCAGCGGCAGCATCAGGGCGGTCTGGACCAGCGCGACCATGCTGGGCGACGCGCTCATCCGCGTCATTTCCCATGCCGCGCCAACGCCCAGGATCAGCTGGCCGAAATTGGAGAGAAGGCTGGCGGTCCAGATCCGGCGGAACACCGGTTCGCGCAGCGGCGCGAAGCTGCCGCCCGTCGCCTGCGCGACATCGCCTTGCGCCATCCGTCTCCCTCCTCATCATCTGCCCGCCCAGCCTGCACCAGCCGGGCGACGCAGGCCAATCGGCGCGCGATCAATCGCCTGTGCGATTGGGGGCCGTCCCGCTTCCATGCGATAGGATGCGAGAGCCGCGCCTGCGGCAAAAGAGACCGGGAGAAGATGCTTGACCGACGCCTATATCATTGATGCCGTCCGCACCCCGCGCAGCATCGGCAAGATGGGCAAGGGCGCGCTGTCGCACATGCACCCGCAGCATATTGCGGTGGCGGTGCTGAAGGCGCTGAAGGATCGCAACAATCTGAACACCGCCGATGTCGACGACATCATCTGGGGCACCAGCGCGCAGATGGGGCTGCAGGGCGGCGACCTTGGCCGGATGGCGGCGCTCGATGCGGGCTATGACGTCAAGGCTTCGGGCGTGACGCTGGATCGCTTCTGCGGCAGCGGCCTGACCGCCACCAACCTGGCCGCGGCGCAGATCATGTCGGGCATGGAGGATCTGGTGATCGCCGGCGGGACCGAGATGATGTCCTATGTCACCTGGTACGGCCAGTCGCTGCGCGAAGCGGGCGTGAAGGCCGCTGGCGGCCTTGGCACCGGCAATATGCGGTTGCAGGACAAGCATCCCCAGTCGAACCAGGGCGTGGCCGCCGACGCGATCGCCGCGATGGAGGGGATCACGCGCGAAGAGCTGGATGCCTTTGGCGCGGAGAGCCAGCGCAGGGCCGGCATTGCGCTCAAGGAGGGCCGCTTCGCCCGGTCGACCGTGCCGGTGCATGACGAGGATGGCAGCATCGTGCTGGACCATGAGGAATATCCCCGCCCCGACACCTCCGCCGAGCAGCTTGCCGGGCTGAAACCCGCCTTCGCCGCGTTCATGGACATGCCCTCGCGCCAGGATGGGCCGACCTTCCGCCAGCTGATCAACCAGAAATATCCCGACCTCGCGATCGAGCCGCTGCATCATGCCGGCACCTCGTCGGGCGTCGTCGATGGGGCTGCCGCGATCCTGCTAGCCTCGAAAGCCTATGCCGACGCCCATGGGCTGAAGCCCCGCGCCCGCATCGTCGCGACCGCCAATGTCGGCGACGATCCGACGCTGATGCTGAACGCCCCGGTCCCGGCCGCGCGCAAGGTGCTGGCCAAGGCCGGGCTGACCGTGGCCGACATCGACATATTCGAGGTCAATGAAGCCTTTGCCGTGGTGACGGAGAAGTTCATCCGCGACTTGGGCGTCGACCGCGCCAAGCTCAATCCCAATGGCGGCGCGATTGCGCTCGGCCACCCGATCGGCGCGACCGGGGCGGTGCTGATCGGCACCGCGCTCGACGAACTGGAGCGCAGCGGCGGCCGCTATGCCCTGATCACCATGTGCGCGGCCGGGGGCATGGCGCCCGCGATCATCATCGAACGTGTCTGATCGGATCGTCCGGCCGCCGCGTTGCGCCGAACAGGAGGAGGCTGCTTTCGTTTCGCCGCGATGGCGCTATGCTGCGCGCACAATGGAAAGCCTGCAGGACAAGACACTCGCCGACAACCCGCCGGCGCTGATGCGCAACGCGACGATGAAGCTGACGATCATCGCGCGTCAGCTGCGCGCGCATTTCGACCAGAGCGTAGTGCGGCTGGGCGTCACCCGTTCGCAATGGACGGTGATCGCGGCGGTCGCGCGCTATCCCGGCACGACCCAGCGCCATATCGCCAACCTGCTGGAAATGGCCGAGGCATCGGCCGGGCGGCTGATCGACCGGCTGTGCGCTGACGGCCTGCTGGAGCGGCGGCAGAAGGATGATGATCGGCGCGCCCATGCCGTATTCCTGACCGAGCGTGGCCAGGCGATCACCATGCAGCTATCCGGCATCGCGCAGGAGAATGAGGAGGTCGCCTTTGCCGGCTTCTCGGCCGAGGATTTGAAGCGCCTCAACAGCCTGCTCGACACGATTTCGGAAAATATCGTCAAGCCCTGAAGGCCGCCGCCGTCCCGGCGCCCCACCTTTCCCGGACATAAAAAAGGGCCGCTCCGGCAAGGAGCGGCCCATTCGCTATCGGCCGGCGCAGGGGAGGCCGCGCCCGGCGATCTCTTAGTGCGCGGTCAGCAGATCCTTCTTCGACAGGCTGGTGGTCAGCTTGCCGTCGGCGGCGGTCAGGCTGGACGCCGGCACGTTCACCATCTTGCCGTTGAGGATGATCTGCGCATTGCCATCGGCCGCGACGCGATAGATGGCGGCCAGACGATCGCCGCTGGCGGTGTAGAGCATCTTGCCCTTGTAGTCGGCAGCGGCGGTGGCCGCGCTGATCTGGACGGCTTCGCCAGCAGCAGCGACCTGCGGCAGAGCGGCAGCGGCGAGAGAGAGCGACAGGGCGATCTTGGCGAAACGAGTCATGGCACAACCTCTTCAACTAAAAACGGGTCGAGGAACTATATCCCCTTAACACTAAGCTAGGTTAGCTATTGCCGGTGATAATGTCAAGCTAGCTTAGTATTTATTTTTGCATGTGCGAACAGCGGCTTGAGCGGGCAGACAAAAGGCCGCGTCCATATGGAACGCGGCCTCTTCGTCCCATGGACGCAGCCCCGGAGGTTCAGCGCGGCGGAAAGCGAATCGCGCCGTCGATCCGGAACAGCTGGGCGTTGATGTAGCTGTTGCGCGTGATCTCCAACGCCAGGCCGGCAAATTCCTCGGGCTTTCCAAGGCGCTTGGGGAAGGGCACGCTGTTGTTCAGGCTTTCGTACATGGCCGGGTTCATGTCCTTGAAACGCAGCATCGGCGGCGTCGCAAAGATGCCCGGCATGATCGCATTGACGCGAATCCCCAGCTCCATCAGGTCGCGCGCCATCGGCAGCACCATGCCGTTGACCCCCGCTTTCAGCGAGCCATAGGCGACCTGGCCGACCTGCCCATCCTGCGCCGCAGCACTGGAGGTCAGCAGGATGCTGCCCCGCTCGCCATCCTCCAGCGGGTCGAGCGCCGCCATGCCGAGCGCCGCGATCGAGGCCATGCGATAGCTGGCGACCAGCACGCCTTCGGCCGAGATCGCATAATCCTGCGTCGACATGCGCTTGAAGCCGCCGGTCTCCTTGTCCTTAGACACGGTCTTGCCGCCCTTCGACACGACCGCGCAATGGACCAGGATGCGTTCCTGCCCCTGCGCCGCCCGCGCCGCGTCGAAACCGGCGAGCACGCTGTCTTCCGACATGATGTCGACCTGGCAGAAGGTGGCGCCGACCTCCGCCGCGATCGCCTGACCGCTATCCTCGTTGATATCGAAGATCGCGACCTTCACCCCCGCCTCGCGAAGCGCCCGCACCGTCGCCAGCCCCAGGCCCGACGCGCCGCCGGTCACGACCGCGGACAGGGAAGAGTCGAGTTTCATGGCATGTCTCCCACATCTGTTTTCGGACTGGCTATGGCACAGCGGCAAGGCGGCTCAACCCATGGCCCGGTCGACGCCGGCAATATCGCCGCGGCGCTAGGGGGGCGGGGCGCATCGCGATAGCGATAGCAGGCCCGCCGGACTTGCGGCGACCGGCGCAGCTTCTACCCTTTCCCCAACAGGTCGCATCATGCGGCGAATGAGGGGATGGCTGATTTTATGACCCAGGTGATGAAGGGGGTGCGCGTTCTGGAAGTGGCGCAGTTCACCTATGTGCCGGCTGCCGGCGCGATCCTGGCCGACTGGGGCGCGGACGTCATCAAGATCGAGCATCCGGTGCGCGGTGACACGCAGCGCGGGTTCCTGAACATGGGCGGGGTGCAGCTCGATCCACTGCGCCACACCTTGTTTGAGCATCCCAATCGCGGCAAACGCAGCGTCGGCATCGACCTGTCGACCGAGGAAGGCCAGGCCGTACTCTATGAGTTGGCCAAGAGCGCCGACGTGTTCCTGACCAACTATCTTCCCCAGGTGCGGCAGAAGAACAAGTTCGACATCGAGCATATCCGCGCGGTCAATCCGAACATCATCTATGCCCGTGGCAGCGCGCTGGGCAACAAGGGGCCGGAGCGTGAGGTCGGTGGCTTCGACGGCACCTGCTTCTGGTCGCGCAGCGGCGTCGCCCACGCGATGACGCCCGAGGAACTGCCCGGCCCGCTGACCCAGGGCATTCCCGCCTTTGGCGATTCCATCGGCGGCATGTTCATTGCCGGCGGTATTTCCGGCGCGCTGTTCCACCGCGAAAGGACCGGCGAGGCGGTCGAGCTGGACGTGTCGCTGCTGTCGAGCGCCTGGTGGGCATCGGGCGCGCTGATCGCGCAGGTGATGGAGACCGACATCCTGACCCGCAACGGCATGCCGAGTTCCGGCGGATCGCTGCGCAACCCCTTCATGGGCAATTTCCATACATCGGACGGCGGCACGATCAACCTGTGCATGGTCAGCCCCACCGGCCTGATCGCCGATACCTTCGCCCATGTCGGCGTGCCCGAGGCGGCGGACGATCCGCGCTTCAAGGATGTGCTGGCGCTGATCGAGAATGCCGGCGCGGCGAGCGACATATTGGTCAAGGCCTTCGGTCAGAAGCCCTTCGCCTATTGGCGCGAGCATCTGAAGACGATGAAGGGCCAATGGGCGCCGATCCAGAGCTTCAAGGATCTGCTGACCGACGAGCAGGCGATCGCCAACGACATGATCATCGAGGTCGAGGGCGCCGATGGCGGCGCGCCGCTGCGGCTGGTGCGCGGCCCGGTGCAGTTCGACGGCCAGCCGGTGCAGACCACGCGGTCGCCCCAGGCATCGGAACATACCGAACTGGTGCTGATGGAACTGGGCGTCGAGTGGGACCAGATTGAACAATGGAAGGCCAGCGGCGCTATCGCCTGAAGGGGCGACGTCGGGGGGCTGGAAGGCAGGAATGATATGAAACCGGGTACGAAACTGAAAAGCGCGGTGTGCGACACCGAAGTGATGGTGATCCGCAGCGGCACTGGCACGATCGAATGCGGCGGCAGCGCCATGGGCGAAGCCAAGCCGGATACGGTCGGCACACCCGCCGAGGATTTCAGCGCCGGCACGCTGATGGGCAAGCGCTATGTCGATCCGGCCGGCAATTTCGAATTGCTGTGCGTCAAGCCGGGCAAGGGTTCGCTGTCGGTCGACGGCGTGGCGCTGAGCCCCAAGGACGCCAAGCCCCTGCCCGCTTCGGACTGACGCCCATCCCATGAACATCGCCCTGTTCCTTGAAATGGCGGCCGATGCCGCGCCCGACCGCATCGGCCTGGTCTGTGACGGCCAGCGCTGGAGCTATGCCCGGCTGCTGGCTGGCGCGCGCGGCGCCGCCGCGCTGATCCGGGACAGTGGCTGCAGCCATGTCGCGCTGCTGGACGAAAGCAGCGAGGCGGCGGCGATGGCGCTGTTCGGCGCGGCGATTGCCGGCGTGCCCTATGTGCCGCTCAACTATCGGCTGGCCGACGCGGACCTGGCCGCACTGCTGGCACGGATCACGCCGGCGCTGATCGTCGGCGATGTCGCGCGGGTCGAACGCCTCTGCCCCTCGGCCGACAACAAGGTGCTGGCGCGGGCCGATTTTGTGACCGCCGCGCTGGACGCTGCGGCCGATGCGCCGATCGAGGCGGACGAAGGCGATGGCGTCGCCATCCAGTTGTTCACCAGCGGCACCACGGCCGCGCCCAAGGCGGCGATCCTGCGCCACGCCAATCTGGTCTCCTATATATTGGGTACGGTCGAGTTTGGCGCCGCGCCGGAAGAGGATGCCGCGCTGGTCAGCGTGCCGCCCTATCATATTGCCGGCATCGCTGCCCTGCTCAGCTCCATCTATGCGCTGCGCCGCATATTGCTGCTCCCCGCCTTCGATCCCGCCGCCTGGCTGGAGCTGGCGGCAGGGGAGCGGGCGAGCAATGCCTTCGTCGTGCCGACCATGCTCTCCCGCATCATCGAGACGGTGGACAAGGGTGTCCGCCCCGACCTCGGCAATCTGCGGGCGGTCGCCTATGGTGGCGGCAAGATGCCGCTGGAACTGATCCAGCGCGCGCTCGACCTGTTTCCCAATACCGGCTTCACCAATGCCTATGGCCTGACCGAGACCAGCTCGACGGTCGCCCTGCTGGGGCCGGACGAGCATCGCGCCGCCCATGTCGCGACCGATCCCGCCGCCCGCGCCCGGCTGGCGTCAGTCGGCCGGCCGCTGCCGACGGTCGAGATCGAGATTCGCGACGAGGATGGCCGTTGCCTGCCCGCCGGCGAGCCGGGCGAAATCTATGTTCGCGGCGACCAGGTGTCGGGCGAATATCGCGAGCGCAGCGCGCTCGACGCCGATGGCTGGTTTCCCACCCGCGACGCCGGCTATATCGATGCGGAGGGCTATCTGTTCCTGTCGGGCCGCGCCGACGACGTGATCGTGCGCGGCGGTGAGAATATCTCGCCCGGCGAGATCGAGGATGTGATGCTGGCCCTGCCCGCCATTGCCGAAGCGGCGGCCGTCGCCATCCCGTCGGCCGAATGGGGCGAGGCGGTCGGCCTGATCGTGGTCGTGCGCGACGGCCATGCAGCGCCGGCTGACGAGGAACTGAAGCAGGTCATCCGTGCCCGGCTGCGTTCTTCGCGAGTGCCCGAGCGCGTGCTCTTTGCTAAGAGCCTGCCCTATAATGAAATGGGCAAGCTCCTCCGCCGGGAAATCAAGAAGCTGTTCGCAGCCTGACATGGCTCTCGCCCTGCCGCTTGCCGGCTGGGCCGAGGCGCAGTTGGAGGCGATCCGGGCGCTGGCGGGAACGCCGGCGCTGGCGGGTTTGAGCGGCGCGCAACTGCTGGGCGAGCGGGCGGCGCTGAATGGTTTTTCGATACCGGGTCGGCGCTCGGCCGGGGGGGGATGCCGGCTTTATGACGCGATCGCCGGACAGGTCGCGCTGACCCTGGCGCGGGCCGACGACCGGGACCTGATGCCGGCCCTGTTCGGTGATGCTGGCATCGAAAGTGACAGCGATATTGTCACAGGCTTCGCTACTGCACAGACCAGCGCGATCGTGATACAGGGGCGGCAACTGGGCCTTGCGATCGCTGCGATCGACGAGGTGCCGGCCAGCCCGGCCTGTCGCCTGATGGTGACAGGGGGTGAGCGGCCGATGCGCGACGGGCCGCCGCTGGTGATCGACCTGTCGGCGCTCTGGGCCGGGCCGCTGGCCGGGCATCTGCTCGGGCTGGCGGGCGCGCAAGTCATCAAGGTGGAGAGCCGCAACCGGCCCGACCGGATGCGCGCGGGCGATCCGCTGCTGTTCGCGCGGCTGAACCAGCACAAGGCCAATGTCGCGATCGACCTGCGCAACGCGGAGGATCGGGCGGCGCTGATCGCGCTGATCCGCCGTGCCGACATGGTGATCGCCGCCGCCCGGCCGCGCGCGCTGGCGCAACTGGGGATCGATGCCGATGCGCTGGTGCGTGCGGTGCCGGGGCTGGTCTGGGTGACGATCACCGGCCATGGCGCGGAGGGCGACGCCGCCCACTGGATCGGCTTTGGCGATGATTGCAGCGTCGCCGGGGCCCTCAGCGCCGCATTGCGGCAGGCAAGCGGGCGGATCGGCTTTGGCGGCGATGCCTGCGCCGACCCATTGACCGGAATCCATGCTGCGCACCGCGCGCTGGCACAGTGGCATGAAGGCATGGGTGCGCATCTGCTGCTGTCGATGAGCGCCGTGGTGGCCGAGGCGATTGACTGGGAACGGGCGCAAGACGCAGCGGGCTTCACCGCGACACTGCAACGCTGGGCCGCGGCCGAGGGCGCCTCCTTCCCCGGCGTTGCACAGCGAACCACGGGACCGGTCGCGGCGCTGGGGCAGGATAATGGGGCTTGGCTATGCTGATCCGCGACGCCGAACTATGGGGCAAGGGCCGGGCCGATCTGCGCATCGCCGAGGGACGAATCGCGGCGATCGGCGCACTTGCCCCCCTGCCCGGCGAGCCTGTGATCGATGCCAGTGGCGGCGCCTTGCTGCCCGGCCTGCACGATCATCATATCCATCTTGCGGCCCATGCCGTCGCCCGCGCCTCCCTGCCCTGCGGATCACCGGCCGTGACCAGCGAAGCCGATCTGACCGCCGCGCTGGCGCAGCCGGGCGAGGGCTGGCTGCGCGGCATCGGCTATCATGAAAGCGTCGCCGGCCTGCCCGATGCGTTGACGATCGACCGTTGGCAGGCCGAGCGACCGGTGCGCATCCAGCATCGGTCGGGGCGCATGTGGCTGCTCAACAGCCGGGCATTGGATCTGCTGCTGGCACTGGACGCCCCGCCGCCGGGGCTGGAGCGGATCGACGGGCGCTGGACCGGACGCTTGTTCGACGAGGATGGCTGGCTGCGCCGGGTACTGGGCGGCACGCCGCCGGCGCTGGACGCGGTGGGGCGCGAACTGGCCCGCCATGGCGTCACCGGCGTTACCGACATGTCGCCGGGCAATGACGGCGCAAGCCTGCGCTATTTCGCCGCCGAGCGGGCGGCCGGTCGCCTGCCGCAGCATCTGGTTGCCGCCGGCACGCTCGCATTGGGGGACTCGGCGCCCCCGCCCGGCATCTCGGTCGGCCCGGCCAAGCTGCACCTGCATGAAAATGCCCTGCCCGACTTCGACCAGTGCGTCGCCTTCCTGCGCGCCGCGCACGACCAGGGGCGAGCGATCGCCAGCCATTGCACGACCGAGACCGAACTGGTCTTCACCCTCGCCGCGCTGGCTCAGGCCGGCGCGCGGCCGGGCGACCGGATCGAGCATGCCGGCGTCACCCCCGATGTGCTGCTGGAGCAGATGATCGAATTGGGCGTGCAGGTGGTGAGCCAGCCGCATTTCATCGCCGAGCGCGGCGATCAGTATCTGCGCGATGTCGAACCGCGCGAACGGCCCTTGCTCTATCGCCTGGGCGCCTTTGCCCGCGCCGAGCTGGTGCTGGCGGCGGGCAGCGACGCGCCCTATGGCGTCGCCGATCCCTGGGCGGCGATGCGCGCGGCGGTGGCGCGCAGGACGGAGAGCGGCGCGGTGATCGGGCGGGACGAGGCGCTGACGCCGGAAGCGGCGCTGGCCCTCTATCTCGCCGATCCGCTGGACCTGCGCCAACAGCGGGCCCTCGCCGTCGGCGCACCGGCCGACCTGTGCCTGCTGGATCGTCCCTGGACGCAGGCGCGGGACCGCCTGCGGGCGCAGGATGTGGCGATGACGTGGATCGCCGGATCAGTCGTCCATGATCATGTCGACCAGACCCCAGCCTAGCGCCGTGCGGGCGTTGATCCGCTTACCCGACAGGATCATCAGCGCGGCACGCTGACGCCCGATCCGCCGGCTGAGCGAGACGCAGCCGCCGGCGCCGGGGATGATTCCCATCGCCAGTTCGGGCAGATGGAACCAGGCGTCGGCGCTGGCTGTGATCTGCCCGGCAAAGGCCGCCATTTCGAGGCCAGAGCCGACGCAGCCGCCCTGGACATGGACCGTCAGCCGATCGGCGCAGCGCAGCAGCGCGTGGGCCGGCAGCGTCTGCATCCGGATGTCATGTGTGGTTGCCGGATCGCGCGTGGTGCCAAATTCACTGAGGTCCGCGCCGGTGCAGAAGCTGCGGCCCGCGCCGCGCAGGCTGACATGGCTGATATCGGGATCGAGCGCGGCAATGTCGAACGCCGCGCGCAGCCCGTCGCGCAGATCGCGGTCGATGGCATTATGGGCATTGGGCCGATCGATCAGGATCGACAGCCGGTCGCCGTCCCGATCCACCTTGATGGTGCCGGGCGACTGCACAGGCGCGGGCATTTGCGCGGCCAGCCAGCGGGCATGGCCGGCACTGCCCTGAAGCAGACCATAAGCAAGCGATTCCGCGACCAGCGCCTGGGCCGGGTCCAGCCCGTGGATCAGCCGCAACAATTGCACCAGCACCCGCGCCGCTTCCGGCTGCGCCACGATCTGCTGCGTGATCGCACCGAGCGACACCGGCAGTTCGACCAGCGCATCAAGCCGCGACGCAAGCGGATGGCTCGGGTCGCCGATCCCCAACAAGGGAAAGGGCGGCAGATGCAACGGCGCATCGGTTCGCGGCGCCCAGTCGAGATCGACCAGCCCATAGGGCTGCGCATCCCCGGTCCAGGGCAGCGTCAGGCCATCGGGGTCGATCAGGGCGGCAGGGCCGGGCATGGGTGGCAGGGTAGGACCGGGCCGAAGCGCGGCAAAGGCGGACGCAGCATTGATCGCCAGGGCGTTGCGGACAATGGCTGACCAGCGCCGCGCCCTGCCGCAATATCGCGCCATGGAGACGGATCACCCCAGTCTGCGCGCGCTCGCCACCGCCGCCCTGCAACGGCCCGCCGATCAGGCAGCGATCCTTTATGAGGGCGAATGGATCGCTTGGGGAGCGCTGCATGCGGTAGCCGAAGAGATCGATGCGGCACTGGATGCGAGCGGCATTGCCCCGGACGCCCCGGTCGCCTTCGTCGCGCGCAATCGGCCGGCGGCGCTCGCCGCGCTGCTGGGCCTGATTGCGCAGGGGCGGACGATCCGCATGATCTATGCCTTTCAGTCGGACGCCGCGATCGCCCGCGACCTGACGCGGATGGCCCCCGCCGCGCTGGTCGCCTTTGCCGAGGATATCGGGCCGGAGATCCGGGCCGTGCTGGCGACGGAAGGCATCGCGGCAGTCGCGATCGACGGCATGGCCGCGGCTGCGCTGCCGGGTCATGAATATGCCTCGCCAGAAGTTCAGCAGCGTCAGGGCCCGGCCGCTCCACAAATCGAGATTTTGACCAGCGGCACCACCGGCCCGCCGAAAAGCTTTGCCGTGCCCTATGCCCTGCTGGAACGGCATTTCCTCTCGACCCCGCTGACCCGGCAGCAGGCGGACGATCCCCAGGCCGCACCGCCCTTCCTCCTCTATTTCCCGCTCGGCAACATCACCGGCCTCTATTCGACGCTGCCGATGCTGCTGCGCGGGCAGCGGGTCGAGCTGCTGGAGCGCTTCTCGCTCACCGCCTGGCATGCCCATGTGCGGCGCTGGCGGCCCAGCCATGGCGGCCTGCCGCCGGCCAGCGTGCAGGCGGTGCTGGATGCCGACTTACCGGTCGATGACCTCGCTTCCCTGCGCGCAATCGGCTGCGGCGCGGCGCCGCTCGATCCCGGCGTGCAACAGGCGTTCGAGGCGCGCTACGGCATTCCTATCCTGCTCTCTTATGGCGCCACCGAGTTCGCCGGCCCGGTAGCGTCGATGACCGCCGCGCTTCATGCCGAATGGGGATCTCGCAAGATCGGGTCGGTCGGCCGCGCCATGCCGGGCGCACAGTTGCGCATCGTCGGTCCAGACAGCGGCATCCCGTTGCCGCCCAACAGTGAAGGTCTGCTGGAAGTCATTGCGCCGCGAATCGGACCGGACTGGATTCGCACGTCGGACATCGCGCTGATCGATGCCGATGATTTCCTGTTCCTGCGCGGCCGGGCGGACGGGGCGATCATCCGCGGCGGCTTCAAATTGCTGCCCGAGTCGATCGAACGCGCCCTGATGCTGCACCCGGCCGTCGCCGAAGCGGCGGTGACAGGCATGGCGGACCACCGGTTGGGGCAAGTGCCGGCGGCCGCCATCCGGCTGCGTGCCGATTTTGCTGCACCTGCGATCGCAGCATTGGAAACGCATGTGCGCCAGCATCTTCCTGCCACCCATGTTCCGGTAAAATGGCTGTTCGTCAGGGACTTGCCGCGCACGCCCTCGCTCAAGACCGATCGCCGCGCGCTGCAGGCGCTGTTTGCGAATATGTCGCCGAAAACGGAGAATGAGACAGAGAATATCACATAAACGAGGGCATCTCATTTTTTGTTGACAGCCTCCCGGCGTTAGTGAACAACCATGTTCAATAACGAAGGAGAGGAACCATGGCTCTGATCGAGTCCCATAAGCCGAGGGTAGCCAAGACCGAGTCCAACAAGGCGAAGATCGCCAAGCGCGTGGTCGAGGTGCTGGAATTTTTCGACGAGGATCACCCGCAGGCGACGGTGATGGACATTGTCCGCCGCTTCGACCGCCCGCAGTCGAGCACGTCCGAATTGCTGTCGAGCCTGGTCGACCTGGGCCTGCTCCACAAGGATCCGGGTTCGCGCGCCTATTCGCCGACCCCGCGCGCTGCGATGCTGGGTGCCGCGATCCAGCCGCGCATGGTGCGCGATGGCGTCCTCAACGGCCTGATCGATCGCCTGTCGGCCCAGACGGGCCTTGGCATTGCCGTGTTCGGCATGGTCGGCCTCAACATCCAGATCGTTCACTGGCGCGCTGGCAAGAAGGCGCTGCGCACCTCGGCCAATAACGGCCTGGCCGGTGGCCGCCAGGAACGGCTGACCGACTCCGCCGCTGGTCTGCTGATGCTGTCGACCGTGCAGCAGCCGCGCCGCGACGGCCTGATCCGCCGCCTCAATGCCGAAGCGCCGCAGGAGCGCAAGTTCGTCTTCGCCGATGTCGCCGGCCAGGTGCAGCGCTGCCGGGACGAGGGGCATATCAGCGGCTTTGCCGGCTTTGGCTCGATCGCCGACGTCACTGCGATGCTGCTGCCCCACATGCCCGACGGCCAGCCGCTGGCGATCGGTTTCGTCTATGAACCGTCCGACCAGATCGATGCCGCCGGCCTGCAGCGCACGCTCAGCGAAGCGGTCCGCCGTTCGGTCGAGGAACAGTCGCCGGCCGCCTCCGTCCAGCCGATCTTCGAATCCGCCAGCTGGCAGGGTGCGCTGGAGGTGAAGCATGGCTGATGTGAAGGACAAGGACGTCGCCGACGCCCAGGCCGCGCGCAAATATTGGTCGGCCGAAGGCTATACCGAAGGCGGCGTCATCCGCGAGGTCGACTATAGCACCCAGTCGGGCGGGCTCGACCCGTCGCTGGCCGGCATCAAGATTGTCGACACCGACACCCATATCACCGAAGCGCCCGACCTCTTCACCTCGCGCGCGCCGGCCAAGTACAAGGCCAAGGTGCCCTATGTGAAGCAGGACGCCGACGGGGTCGAACGCTGGTATGTGGGCGACCGCAATTTCGGATCGATGGGCGGCAACGTCATCCGCGCCGACAATAACAAGCTGCTCGGCCGCCTGGCCTTCCCCAAGCTGGCGCAGGCGCATCCGGGTGGCCATCTGATCAAGGAACGGCTGCAGGCGATGGACGATATGGGCATCTATGCCCAGATCGGCTTTCAGAATTCGGGTGTGACCCAGGCCGGATCGCTGATGTCGCTGGGCGACCCCGACCTCGCGGTCGCGATCATCCAGATGTATAATGACGCATCGGCCGAATATCAGCAGGTGTCGGGCGAACGCATCTTCAACATGGCCCATCTGCCCTTCTGGGACCAGAAGGCGATGGAGGCCGAAGCGCGGCGCTGCGTCGACATGGGCCTGCGCGGCTTCGTGCTGCCCGATACGCCCGAGCGCGTCGGCGTGCCGAGCTTCCTGCATGATTATTGGACGCCCTTCCTGGAAATGTGCGAGGCCGAAGGCCTGCCGCTCAATTTCCATCTCAATGCGGCGATCGACCCCAATACGCTGACCTGGGACGGCTTCGGCTTTGAACAGACGCTGTCGGTGGTCGCCACCATGTTCTCGATCGGCAATGCCGCGACGCTGGGCAACTGGATGGTATCGGGCCGGCTCGACCGTCATCCCAAGCTGAAGATCGGCCTGATCGAGAGCGGCGCGGGCTGGGTGCCCTTCGCGATCGAGGCGCTGGAGCATCAGTTCGACGAAATGCTGCCGAGCAAGGTCGGCCTGCTCAACAAGCGGCCTTGGGAATATTTCCGCGACCATTTCTGGGTCACCTTCTGGTTCGAGAAGGTCGCGCCCAAGCTGCTGCTGGAAACGATCGGCGTCGACAAGGTCATGTTCGAAACCGACTTCCCGCACCCGACCTCGCTCTATCCGGGCGTGCAGGCGCATCTGACCGATGTGCTGGGCGGCTATGACTTTGCAGTGAAGAAGAAGGTGCTGCAGGACAATGCGGTGAACCTCTACAAGCTGCCTTTCTGAGGGGCGCAATCCGGATAAAAACGGAAAGGGGCGCTCCTGCCGGGAGCGCCCCTTTCCATTGGAGGGCGGTCGTCGAAGACAGTCATTGGTGAAAATGGAGACGCGAAAGCGCTCCGCCGCCAGACAGATGATCGGCGGCGAAGGGCCATGATCGCGGCAATGTCGGTCAGTCCAGCGGCTTTGGTGCGCCAGTCCCCATGTAGCGGGACAGGTTGTAATGGAGGCTGGCCACCGCCCGCTCCATATAGGGGTTGGGCTGGGTGCCGCGGAAGCCGACATTCTTCATGCCCTGCTGCACCGCCTGCATATTGGTAAAATCCTGTTGCAGCACCGGCGGCCATTGCTCCGCCTTGGTATATTCCCATTCGGTGGCGGGCGTTTCCGCGTCCGGGAAAAGCTCATAGACCGCCGCCTCGAAAATGCACTTGTCCGGGTCCGCGCCATAGGGGCGGGCCGAATAGCAGAGCATATTGTTGACGGCATGGCCGATCTGGAAATTGGGGAAGATCTGCCAGGCGGTGCCGCTCTTGGCGGTATGGGCGGGTTCGACCACCGGCCAGAAGACGCCGCGCTTCTCATCATCGGCACGCGCGGTGGCGAGCCAGTGCTGCAGCACCTGCGGCGCGGGGGTGCCCTCGGGCAGTTCGTCCTTCAGCCGCTGGGCGGCGGCGACCAATGTCATGGTGGTGTTGGTATTGGCATTTTCCCAGGTGAAAAGCTGCATTTCCGCGGTCGACAGGCGCGGGTCTTCGCCCGATCCGATGCGCAGCTTGGCTTGGTTCTCGTCCATATTCTTGGGCGCTTCATAGCCGATATTGGTGTGCAGCCCATGTTTGCGCGCCCAGCCGCGAAATTCGCCAAAGGCGTTGAATTCGGGATGGGTGGTCTGGACATGATAGGTCTCGCTGAACGCCTCCATCGCGACCTTCCAGTTGCAGTCGAAGATGATCCATTTGCGCCAGCGATAGCGCATATTCTGGAGGCCGAAGGGATCGAGCATGTCGGGCACCACGCCCAGATAATCGGTGAGCGGGCCGCAATCGGGATCGAGATTAATCCAGGCCCAGCCACCCCAACTATCGACGCTGACCTTGCCGAGCGCGGTGCGCTGCGCCGTCAGCTTGCCCTGCCAGTCATCGGCATGGTTGGCGAAGGTGCATTGTCCCTGCCGGTCGAAGGTCCAGCCATGGAAGCCACAGATGATCGACTTGCGATTGCCGCGCGCGTTGCGCTGACCTGCGGGCGTATCGATCAGGCGGCGGCCGCGATGCGGGCAGACATTATGATAGGCGCTCAGCTCATCCGGCCCGGTGCGCATGATGATGACCGAATCTTCGAGAATGTCATAGGTGACGAAATCGCCGACATTCGGAATATCCTCCAGCCGGGCCGCCTGCAGCCAGACCTTGCGCCATAGCCGCTCCTGCTCGGCGCGGGCATAGTCCTTGGACACATAGGCTTCGACCGGGACGATGACCGGCTCGATCAGATCCTCGCCGGGCGTGCCGATGCTGCTGATCTCGTTCATGGCCTATTCCTTCTCCACTTCACCCTTTTGCCATGCCCGCGTCACCCGGACTTGACGATTTCAGACAGTCGGGCTCAGCGCCCGGTCCATTGCGGCGTGCGTTTTTCGGCAAAGGCGCGCGGTCCTTCCTGCGCGTCCTTGCTGTTATAGGTATATTCTGAGGCGGCGCGGGCGGCCTGCAGCGCGGCAGCGCGGCCCATCTCGGTCGCCAGCATCACCGTGTCGCGCCCGGCCTTCACCGACAAGGGCGCGCCCTCCAATATCTCCGCCGCCAGATCGAGCGCGGCCTGAATCAGCGCCTCGGGCTCGGCCAGGCGATTGACCAGGCCGATCTCGTAGGCGCGCTGGGCGGTGATCGGCTTTCCGGTCAGGATGATCTCCATCATGATCCGCTGCGGGATCATGTGAATGAGCGGCGCGGCCCAGGGCGAGCTGCGCCCCACCTTCACCTCGGTAATGGCGAAGCGCGCGGCCGTGCTGGCAACGCACAGGTCGCAGGCCTGGGCGATCATCCAGCCGCCGGCAAAGGCGACGCCATTCACCGCCGCGATCGTCGGCTTGCTGAGTTCGATGCTGTCATAGGGCAGCGGGAACATGGCGCGCGGCGGCACGGCCATGCCGGTGTCGACCATTTCCTTGAGGTCGCCGCCCGCGCAGAAGGCCTTGTCCCCCGCGCCGGTCAGGATAGCGACGCGCAGCGCCGGATCAGTCTCGAATCGGTCCCAGGCGGCGCGCAGCCCCTCGCGCACGTCGCGGCCCAGGGCATTGCGCTGGTCGGGGCGGTTGATGGTGAGGATGGCGATGCCGTCGGGCCGCGCCTCGAACAGAACCGCGTCGGTTGAAGCGTCGGGCATCAATACCCCCTCTGCTGGATGATATGGGCCGCCCGCTCCAGCTCCTCGCGGAAGGTGGGATCGGCGATGGCGATCAGGCGGCGGGTGCGTTCGGCGAGTGTCTGCCCTTTCAGCTCCGCCGCGCCATATTCGGTGACGATGATGTCGACATCGCTGCGCGCGGTTGTGACGGGGCCGGACAAGGCTGGCACGATCTTGCTCAAACTGCCGCCCTTGGCCGAGGCGGAGAGCGCGATGATCGAGCAGCCGCCGGGCGAGCGGGCGCCGGCGCGGACGAAATCGACCTGGCCGCCGGTGCCGCCGAGATAGGCCGCGCCCGACTGTTCGGCATTGACCTGGCCGGTGAGGTCCACCTCCAGCGCGCTGTTGATGGTGACGAGGCGCGAGAGCCGACCGAGGACCGCAGCGTCATGGGTGTAACTGGTCGCGCACATGCGGATGGCCGGGTTGTTGTGCGCCCAGTCATAGAGGCGGCGGGTGCCGATCAGCGCGCCGTTGATCGAGACGCCGGTGTCGATTTCCTTGCGGGCGTTGGTCAGCACGCCGGCCTCGGCGAGGTCCACCAGCCCGTCGCCCAGCATGCCCGAATGGACGCCCAGGTCGCGCCGGTCGCCCAGCAGACGCAATATCGCGTCGGGCACCGCGCCGACCCCGGTCTGGATCACCGATCCGTCGCCGATATAGGCGGCGCAGTGGCGGGCGATCGCCTCGTCGGTGGCGCTGATTGTCGCAGGCGCCACCTCGACCGGCGGGCGCGTCACGGGAATGGCGACGTCGATGGCCGAGGCCGGGATCAGCTCGCCCGGCACATAGGGCACGGCTTCGTTGATCTCCGCAATCACCACCCGCGCCTTGTCCATGGCTGCGCGGACATAGTCGCCGATCAGGCCACAGCTATGATTGCCCTCGGCGTCGGCCGGGCTGAGCTGGATCATCGCCACGTCGCAGCCGATGATGCCGGCCGTGATCATCGGCGCGACCTGGCTGACATGGACGGGGATGACCTGCAGCTTGCCGGCTTTCGTCATCGACCGGAGCGCGCCGATCGCGCCCATCGAGGAAAGGCGGAAACTGTCGGCGCTTTCGGGCGTGAACAGGCCTGAGAAGCTGGTGGCGATGAAGGCGGACAGGTCGCCGATCCGCGCGCCCTGTTCGATCAGCGCGCTGACCAAGCTGACCGGCTCGCCGCAGGCCTGGCCAAAGACGATGCGGTCGCCGCGCCGCAGATAGGGGGTGAGGTCGATCACAAGGCCCCGACCTGGCGCAGCAATTGTTCGGCGCGGCTGAGATAGGGCCGGTCGAGCATCCCGCCCTTGTAGCCGATCGCGCCGACGCCGGGATTGGCGGCGAAGATGTCGACGATCGCCTGCGCCTCGGCAATCTCCTCTTCGGTCGGGGTGAAGGCCGCGTTAATGACATCGACCTGCACCGGGTGGATCGCCAGCATGCCGCGATAGCCGTCGCGCCGGACCTTTTCGGCGCGCGCCTTCAGCCCGTCGAGGTCGCGGAAGTCGCCCTGGATCGTCTCGATCGCGGTGACGCCGGCGGTGGCGGCGCCGAGCAGGCACATGGAGCGCGCCAGTTCATAGGTGAAGCCATAGCTGCCATCGGCATTGCGGTTGGAACTGGCGCCGATCGAGTCGGCCAGATCCTCCGCGCCCCAGGTCAGTGCCACCACGCGCGGCGCGCCCTTGTAATCGCCGGTGTGGAACATCGCCTCGGCCGTTTCGGTGACCAGCACGATCAGCGGGGTCGATCCGCGTGCGATGCCATTCGCGGCCTCGAACGCGGTCAGATAATGGTCGAGCAATTCGACATCCTGCCGGCCATAGACTTTGGGCAGCATGATGCCGCCCGGCCGCGCCGGCATGATCGCGGCGAGATCGTCGAGCGTATAGGGGCCGTCGAGCGGATTGACCCGGACCCAGAGCCGCTCGCGCCCTTCCGGCCTGGCGGCGAGGAAATCATGCACCATCTGGCGGGCGATCGCCTTGTTCTCGGTCGCGACGGCATCCTCCAGGTCGAACAGCGCGATATCGGCGGCGCTGTCCGCCGCCTTGGCCATCTTCTTCTCGCTGTCGCCCGGCGCGAACAGCCAGGAGCGCATCTTGATCGGCAGCGTCATCGTCTCTCGCCTCAATAGGATTTGGGCAATTCCAGCACCTTTTCGGCGATGAAATTGAGGATCATGTGGGGGCTGACCGGGGCGGTGCGCGGGATCAGCACTTCGCGCAGCAGCCGTTCGACATGATATTCCTGGGCATAGCCCATGCCGCCCAGGGTCAGCATCGCGGTATGGCAGGCCTCGAACGCGGATTCGGCGGCGAGATATTTGCCGCTGTTCGCCTCCACGCCGCATTCCTCGCCCTTGTCGAACAGGGTGGCCGCCTTCATCACCATCAGGTTGGCCGCCTCCAGCTGCATCCAGCATTTGGCGAGCGGATGCTGAATGCCCTGATTCATGCCGATCGGCCGGTCGAAGACGATGCGTTCGCGGGCATAGCGGGCGGCGCGCTGGATCGCGTTGCGGCCGATGCCGATCGCTTCGGCGCCGAGCAAGATGCGTTCCGGGTTCAGCCCCTTGAGGATGATCCTGAAGCCCTGCCCCTCCTCGCCGATCCGATCCTCCTCGGGGATGAAGAGGTCGTTGATGAACAGCATGTTGGAGCCGACCGCGTGGCGGCCCATCTTGGGGATCAGCTGATGCTCGATCTTGCTGCGATCCAGTTTGGTGAAGAAGAGCGACAGGCCCTGCGTCTTGTTCTTCACTTCATCGAGCGGCGTGGTGCGAGCAAGCAACATCATCCGGTCGGCGACATGGGCGTTGGTGATCCAGATCTTCTCGCCATTGACGCGGTAGCCGCCCTCGACCCGTTCGGCTCTGGTCTTGAGCTTGGTGGTGTCGAGCCCGGTATTGGGCTCGGTCACGGCAAAGCACATCTTCTCCGCGCCCGAGATGATCGGCGGGATCATGCGCTGCTGCTGCTCCGCCGTGCCGAACAGGGCGATCGGCTCCAGGCTGAAGACCGGGCCGTGGATGCTGGACGCCGCCGTCATGCCGCCGCCCGCTTCCGCCACCGCCTGCACCATGATCGCCGCTTCGGCAATGCCGAGGCCCGCGCCGCCGGTGGCTTCGGGCATGGCGATGCCCAGCCAGCCGGCGTCCGCCATCGCCCGGTGGAAATCGAACGGGAAGACGGCGTCCTTGTCCCGTTCCAGCCAATAATCGTCGGGGAACTGGGCACAGAGCTGGAACACCGCGTCGCGGATGTTCCTCTGGTCTTCGGTCAGGGCAAAATCCACGTCTCTGGGGGCCTTCTGCTGGCGTCTGGATGATCGCCTGCGGGTATCATCCGGCCTCCCGCGCGCACAATCGGGCGGCCCCACATATCGGTGGGGCGAAGGGGTTGCGCGTGGATTTCGCCGCGCCCTTGGCCTAGCCCGAAGGCAGTGAAGGGGAGAGGATGATGGACGCGACGCACATGCCGAAAGGGCCGCTGGCCGGGATCCGCGTGGTGGACCTGACGGCGATGGTATTCGGCCCCTATGCGACCCAGATCATGGCCGACATGGGCGCCGACGTGATCAAGATCGAGCCGCCGGCGGGCGATGCGACGCGCTATATCAATGCCGGGCCGACGCCCGAGCTGGGCGGCGTCTTCACCAACGTCAATCGCGGCAAGCGCAGCCTGGTGCTGGACCTGCGGCAGGAGGCGGACAAGGCGACGCTGCGCGCGCTGATCGCCACCGCCGACGTCTTCATCCACTCGATGCGCGGCAAGGCGATCGCCAAGCTGGGCTTCGACTATCAGGCGGTGAAGGCGATCAGGCCCGACATCGTCTACACCAATTGCTATGGCTATAGCCGGCGCGGGCCGGACGGCGACAAGCCTGCCTATGACGACACGATCCAGGCCGAATGCGGCATCCCGCACCTGCAGCAGTTGATGACCGGCAAGCCCGATTTCATGGCGACGATCATCGCCGACAAGGTGGCGGGTCTCACTGGCCTCTATGCGACGATGATGGCGCTGTTCCACCGCGAGCGCACCGGCGAGGGGCAGGAGGTGGAAGTCTCCATGTTCGAGACCATGGCCTCCTTCATGCTGACCGAACATGCGAGCGGCATGCTGTTCGAGCCTCCGCTGGGGCCGGCCCATTATCACCGCGTCGTCGCCCGCAATCGCAAGCCCTATGCGACCAAGGACGGCCATGTCGCCGCGCTGGTCTATAATGACAAGCATTGGAACGCCTTCGTCGCGGCGGTGAACCCGCCCTGGGCGACCGAGGAGTTCGACACGCTGGCCAAGCGCGCAAAGCAGATCGACCGGGTCTATGGCCTGCTCGGCGGCACCTTTGCCGAGCGGACGACGCAGGAGTGGCTGGAGCTGCTGGAGGCGCTGCATATCCCGGCCGCGCCGCTGCGCACCACGGACGAACTGTTCGACAATGCGCATCTCAACGCGATCGGCTTTTTCGAGACGGTGGAGACGCCGCAGGGGCCGGTGCGCTTCCCCGGCGTGCCGACCTGGTTCTCGCAGACGCCGGGCCGAGTCGCGGGTGGCGCGCCGGAACTGGGCGCACACAGCCGGGAGGTGCTGGACGAACTGGGCGCGGCCGTCCATCGGTAGGGCGATGGGTTGGGGCGCTGCCTTGGCGCTCCCCGACCCAGCCTTTACCACTTCATCCAAGCAAGAAATCTGGGTGAGGCATGGCATGGTTGAGGCTGCTGAAATGACGCGTGCGGGCTTCCCGCTGGAAATCAGCGATCCCGAGCGCATTCCCACGGCACGCTATTATGACGCGGATTTCTATCGCCGCGAATGCGAGGAATTGTGGCCCCATGTCTGGCAGATGGCCTGCCGCGTGGAGCAGGTGCCGGAGGTCGGCGACTGGATCGAATATAGCAATCTGGGCAAATCCGTCATCATCGTGCGGACCAAGGACGGGGTCAGCGCCTATCATAATGCCTGCCGCCATCGCGGCGTGCCGCTGACCGAGGGCAGCCATGGCAATTGCAAGGGCAAGGGCTTCATCTGTCCCTTCCATGGCTGGCGCTGGAATATCGAGGGCAAGAACACCTTCGTCTATGGCCGGCACATGTTCAGCGAGCATCAGCTGGACGAGCAGGATCTGGCCCTGCGCCCGTGCCGCACCGAGATCGAGATGGGCTGCGTCTTCATCAATTTCGACGATGAGGCGCCGTCGCTGCGTGAACAGCTCGGCCCGCTCGCGGTGGGGCTCGATGCCTATAATGCCGACAAGATGCGCGCCGAATGGTGTTTCGGCACGGTGCTGCCGGCCAATTGGAAGGTCGCGATGGAAGCCTTCATGGAAGGCTATCATGTCATGCGCACCCATCCGCAGCTGCAGCAGAAGGTGCCGATCCTCTATAACATGATGTACGGCATGGACACGGGCGGGATCGGCGTGCCGATCAATCCCAACCGGTCGATGAAGGAAAATATCGTCGACCAGGTCGACCATATGCAGCTGCTGAGCGAGGGCATGGCCGGCATGTGCCATGCCAAGGATGTCGCCGTCGCCCGCACCCTGATCGACGTCGAACTGCCCGAAGACCCGCAACAGGCAATCATGCACTGGTTCGGCATGGTCAATCATTGCGTGACCCAGGCCGGGCAGGCGCGCGGCGAACCCACGCCCGATCTCAACAGACTGGCGGTGGAAACCCCGGTCAAGTCGGTGGAATTCATCTTCCCCAACTATTTCCTGCTGCCCTTCCTCTCCAGCATGGCGGCCTATCGCATCCGCCCGCTCGGTCCGGAAAGCTGCATGTTCGAGCTATGGTCGCTGACCCATTTCCCCGAAGGACAGGAGCCGCCGGTGGTGATGGAACCGGTGATGCTGCCCTATGACAGCGATCAGTTCCCGATGATCCCGCGCCAGGATTATTCCAACATCCCGTTGCAGCAGAAGGGGCTGCATGCCGAGGGCTTCGACTTCATGCGCCTGTCCAAGGTGATCGAAGGGCTGATCAGCAATTATCAGCGGATCATCGACGGCTATATCCGGCATGAACCCATGGACAAGCTGAGCGCGGCGACACAGAAGTTGGCCGGCAATTTCGACGGGCCGGTGCTCGACCTGGGCTTCTGAGCCGGCGGGAGGCGGGGTCATGAAATTCGCCTTCGGCATGCCCCGGCTGATCGAGCTGAAGGCGACGATGCAGCCCTGGGAATTGTCGGTCACTGGGGCGGACCAGACGCGGCTGGCGAAGCTGGCCGATGATCTGGGTTACGACATGATCAGCGTGCCGGAACATTTCCTGATTCCGCGCGCCCATGTCGACCTGTCGGGGCCGCATCATTTCCATGCCTATGCAGCGATGGGCTATTATGCCGGCGCCACCAGCCGCATCCGCATCAACAGCTCGATCGCGATCCTGCCGCTGCAGCATCCCGCGATCACCGCCAAGGCGCTGTCGACGATCGACTGGCTGTCGGGCGGCCGGGCGATGGTGACCTTTGGCGCGGGCTGGCTGGAGCAGGAGTTCGACTTGCTCGGCGTCCCCTTCCACCAGCGCGGGCGGATGTGCGACGAATATCTCGCCGCGATCGTCGAGCTGTGGACCAGCGACGATCCGCAATTCGAGGGCGAGTTCGTCTCCTTCCGCGATGTCGCCTTTGCCCCGCGCCCGGTGCAGCAACCGCATATGCCGATCTGGATGGGTGGCGAGGCCGACGCCGTGCTCAGGCGTGCCGCCCGCCATGCCAGCGGCTGGTGGCCTTATCTGACGAAACCCGAGGATATCCCGGCCAAGATCGACTTCATCAAGTCGCAGGCCGGCTATGACGGCCGCCCGTTCGACGTGATGTACGGCTTTGCCACCAGCCGGGTCGGCGAGGGCCATGCGGTGATCGACGATCCGCGCGCCCGGCCGGGCATGACCGCACCCGAGATCATCGACCGGCTCGGCTGGTTCGGGACGCTGGGCGTCACCATGAGTTCGGTGCCGATTCCGGCGGTGCGCAGCATCAGCGAATATGAGGATTATGCCCGCTGGGTGATCGAGGAGATCAAGCCCCAGCTGGGCTAGAGCCTGATCGTCTGAGGTGGAAGCGCGCCGCACTTTTACCGATGGCGTGAATCAGGCTCTCTCAAGGAGTCTAACCCCAGAGCGCATCGGCGGCGGCGAGCGCCTGACCGCCGCGTCCCCCCAGATCGCCGATCAGCGCCTTGAGCCGATAGGTCCACAGGTGCAGCGGATGCTCCAGCGTCATGCCCATGGCGCCCAGGAACTGGTGAAAGTCATAGACGCAGCTGCGCGCCGATTCCTGCGCATGCAGCGCCGCCAGCGCTGCGTCCCCGGCATCGAGCGTGCCCGCCGCCTTCATCGCCAGCCAGTAGAGGCCGTTGGCGCGCACCTGCGCCTCGGCCAGCCGATGGCGCAGCGCCTGGAAGGTGGCGAGCGGGCGGCCGAACTGCTGGCGATCGGTGACATAGGTGGTCGTGCTGTCGAGCGCGGCGGCGAGAAGGCCCGCCGCCTCGGCCGCCAGCGCCACGCGCCAGCGGGTGCGGATGTCGTTGGCCGACACATCATAATCGGTCAGGTCGTTCGGTTGGGCGATCAGGCTGCCCATCGGATAGGCATAGAGGGCTTCGGGCTCGGCCCGGACATGCTCGGGGCCGGCGACGAAGCTACGCACCCGGTCCGGCCCGACCAGCAGCACCGTCGCGCCCGACGCAAGGAAGCGGACCGGGCGATGGGTCTTGCCTTCCTCCACCAGGCAGAGCGGGCGCGGCGTCGCATCACCCAGCAGCGGGCGGATAAGGGCGCTGGCCGCCGCCTCCACCGTCTGGGGCAGGCGCGCCAGCCGCTCGACCACCAGGGCGGCGCTGATCGCGCCGAGGTCGGGATCGAAACCGATATCGAGGAAGCCGCCTTCGGCGAGGTCACGGTCCAGCGCCTCGCTGGCCAGGGCAAAGCCGGCCTCATGCAGCGTCGCGCCGGCATAGGGCCGGGTCAGCGTGTCGATCGCGTCGAGAATCGCGATCTGGTCGTCGGTCAGGGACAGGTCCATCAGCGCGGCTCCCGCGGCAGTTTGAGCACATCGGTCGCGATGATGTTGAGCTGGATTTCCGCCGCGCCGGCGGCGATGCCCGCGACGATCCCGCGCTGATGATGCATTTTGAGATAGGGGTGGGCGTCGGCCAGTGCCTGCGGCAGATATTCGACGATGAATTCGCATACCCGCCGCTCGGCCATCACCGTGGCGAAACGGGCGGAGCTGGATTCGGCGCCGATCGCCTCGCCCCGGCAGCGCCGGTCGACGATCGCATAGCTGGCCATCCGTGCCGCTTCGCACAGGGCGGCGGCATGGGCCGCCTCGATCCGCACCGCCTCGCCGGCAAATTCGCCCTGCGTCTGGAGCAGCATCACCGCCCGGTCGAGCGCGGCGCGGGCGAGGGCATAGCGGGGAATGCCGAGCCGCTCATTGGTGAGCGAATAGCCGATGATTTCCCAGGCCTGGCCCTCCGCACCCAGCCGCGCCTCAACCGGCACGACGACATCGTCGAAGAAGACTTCGTGAATATCGCCTTCGCCGATCAGCGAGGGGATTTGCCGCACGGTGATACCGGGCATTTCCATCGGCACCAGCAGGATGGAAATGCCCTGTTTGCGATCGTCGCTGGTGCGGCAGACCAGGAAACAGGTGTCGGCCAGGCCCGCATAGCTGGTCCAGATTTTCTGCCCCGACACGCGATAGACGTCGCCGTCGCGGGTCGCGCGGGTGCGCAGCGAGGCGAGGTCGGAACCGGAGCCGGGTTCGGAAAAGCCCTGGCACCACAGCGCCCGGCCGCCGGTGATGGCGGGCAAATACTGGGCTTTCTGCGCCTCCGAGCCGTAGCGGATCAATGTCGGCCCGACCCAGTTGACGTTCATATATTGGCCGCCGCGCGGTTCGCCCGCGATCCACATTTCCTCGGCCAATATGGTCTGGTGCCAGGGATCGAGGCCCTGGCCGCCAATCTCCTTGCTCCAGTGCGGGGTCAGCAGGCCTTCATCGGCCAGGCGCCCGCAAAAGGTGCGGGCATAGTCGGTCAGCGCCGGGGAAGCCGGGCCATGCTGCGAAAAACGTTCCCAATCCTGCGGCAGCGTCGCGGCGAGAAAGTCGCGCAACCGCTGGCGAAAAGCCTCTTCTTTCTGCGTCCATTCAAAATTCATTGGTCCACGCATCCCCTGCCGAACAGGGATGCGATACTTAAGAGCAGCGCGCCGCGACAGGGCGGCGGGCAAGAGAACGCCCCGGTGATGGGCTTGGGCCGGGCCTTGCCGCGCTCCACCGGCTTGGGCAGCTTTCGGGCATGAGCGAGCGCGATTTCAAAATGGCAGCCTCCCTGGATGAGGTGCCGCTGGGCAAGACCAAAAGCGTGACCATCGACGGACGGGCCATGCTGTTGTGCAACAGCGACGGGCAAATCCACGCCATCGCCGCGCTCTGTTCCCATGCCGACGAACCGCTCGCCTGCGGTCGTATTCGCCTGGGCTGGATCGCCTGCCCGGCGCATGGTGCCCGGTTCGACCTGGAGACCGGCGCGCCGCTGACCGGCCCGGCGAGCGAACCGATCGCCACCTATCCGGTCCGCATCGTCGACGACATGATCGAGGTGGCGATCTAGCCCTGTTCCCTTTTCGTCATCCTGACGGAGGTCAGGATCAATTTGGCACTACGGTGGAGCGCGAGCGCTGAATGGATCCCGGATCAAGTCCGGGATGACGGAGGGGGTGGTTGCGTCGTTGCGTGTCCGATCGAAGGAAGGGCTTACTAGCCATCGCCTTGGGGATATCGCCGGTCGGCATCTTGCGGGGGGCGGCGCAATTGGGCCTAGCGTCGGGCATGAGAGGAACCGGAACGGGATGGAGGGGCAGGCTTTGACCGACGCGCTCGACAGGCTGCGGCAGGAAGTGCGCCAGTGGCTGGCCGACAATGCGCCGCAGAGCTGGCGCGACCGCAGCAGCAGCGAGGCCGCCTTCCTGCAAATCCAGCGCGACTGGTTCGCCAAGCTGGTCGAGGGCGGCTATGCCGTACCGCACTGGCCAGCCCAATGGCCCGGTGGCGGCCGGTCGCTTGCCGAACAGAAGATCCTCTATGAGGAACTGGCCCGCGCCGACACGCCGCGGCTGCTGCTGTCTTTCATGTCGACCTATCATGCCGCCTGCACCCTGTTCGAATGGGCGAGCGAGGCGCAGCAGGCGCTGCTGATCCCGCGCATCCTGGCCGGCGAAATCTGGTGCCAGGGCTTTTCCGAACCCAATGCCGGATCGGACCTGGCCAATGTTCGCACCCGCGCCGAGCGGGTCGGCGACCATTATGTCGTCAACGGGCAGAAGCTGTGGTCGACCATGGGCCAGTTCGCCGACAAATGCCTGTTGCTGGTGCGCACCAGCAATGACGGGCCGAAACAGGCCGGCCTCACCTATCTGCTGCTCGATCTCAAGGCGCCGGGCGTCACCGCGCGGCCGATCCATCAGATTCACGGTGACGAGGAATTTGCCGAGCTGTTCCTCGACAATGTCGAGATTCCGGTCGCCGACCGGCTGGGCGCGGAAGGTCAGGGCTGGGCCGTGGCGCAATCCACCCTCTCGTCCGAACGCGGCCTGACCCTGCTGGAACTGAGCGCCCGGCTGCGTGGCGCCCTGTGGCGGCTGGCCGACCTGATCCGCGCGCAGGGCCGGCAGGACGATCAGGGCATAGTGCGGGACTTCGGCCGGTTGAGCGCCAAGGTGGATGCCAGCTGCGCCGTCGCCGACCAGTTCCTCGCCAACCGCATCGCCGGGATCGAGCGGGTCGGCGACGCATCGATCGTCAAGCTGTCCTACTCCCGCACGCTGCGGGACTTCACATCGCTCGGGATTCGGCTGGGCGGCATCGACGCGCAATATCACAGCCCGATCACCTTTGGCGGCGGCATGGAGACCGGCAACTGGATGGCCGATTTCATGAACAGCTATGCCTGGACCATCGCCGGCGGCAGCGACGAGGTGCAACGCAACATCATCGCGGAAAGACTGGTCGGCATGCCGCGCGAACCGAAAAGCTGGACCTTGAAGGAGGGCGCGGCATGACCATGACCCGCGCGGAAGTGCAGGATGCGGCCGACAAGGCCTTCGGCCAGAGCGATCTGGCCCCGGATGCGGCGCAGAGCTGGGCGCTGATCGCCGAGATGGGCTGGCTGATGATGGGCGTGCCGGAGGAACTGGGCGGCCTTGGCCTCGGCCGCGAGGCGGCGGGCGTCATCCATCAGGGCGTGGGCAAGGCGCTGGTGCCCGGCCCCGTGCTGGCGCAGATGCTGACGATCGAGGCGCTGGCGACGGCCGATGACCTGCCGGAGCGCGACGCGCTGATTGCCGACGCCATGGCGGGCGAGGTGATGACCGCGTCACTGGCGGGCGGGCTGGACGCTGCCGACCGGCTGACCTGCGTGCCCGATGCCGATACCGCCAGCCATGTTTTGCACGTCACCGACGATCGGGTGGCACTGGTGCCGGCCGAGCAGGTTTCCGTCACCTATCGTGCCGGATGGGACAAGAGCCGGCGCCTGTTCGATGTCGTCCTTGAAGGCACGGGCCTGACCTTGGCAGAGGGCGATGCTGCTCGCGCGCTGGCCGATCGGGTCGAGGCGCTGCGCCTCTTCTGCCTGGCGGGCGACAGCCTGGGCGGCGCAGAGGCGGCGCTGGCGATGACCGTCGCCTATCTCGAAACGCGGCAGCAGTTCGACCGGCCGCTGGCGCTGTTCCAGGCGCTCAAGCATCGCGTCGCCGACATGCGGACCCAACTGACCGCCGCCGACGCCCTGTTCTGGAGCCGGGCGCAGCAGGCCGACGCCGATATCATCGCGCTGGGCGCGCTCAAGGCGCTGGCCTGCGCCGTCTATCGGCTGGTCGCGGAAGAGGCGATCCAGCTCCATGGCGGCATCGGCCTCACCATGGAGCATCCCTGTCACCTGTTCCTGAAGCGCGCGATGCTCAATGGCGCGCTCGGCGGCGACGCGGATCATTGGGACGAGCAAACGGGCAGGGCGGCGCTGGGAGCAGCGGCGGCCTGACACCATCACGGGAGAGAAGATGATGCGCCGATCTATTGCCTTCTGCATGACAGCCCTGTCACTGGCTCTGGTCGCGACGGCAGGGACCGGCGCCGACGCCCAGCCGGGCAGCACCCCGGTCGCCGCAGCCGAAGACCCGCTCTTCACCCAGCCCTATATCGATATCGACGAATGGCGCGATGCGCCGGTGCGGCACCGCTATGTCCATGGCGGGTTCAAGGGGACGGAGACCCGTTTCTCCTTCTATTTCCCCGACAAGGCGCACTATCAGGGCCGCTTCTTCCAGCACATCACCCCGGTGCCAGACGACGAGAATCTGGCGCAGAAGCTGACCGACGGCGAGGAAAATTATATCGGCTTCTCGATTGCGTCGGGCGGCTATTATGTCGAAACCAATGGCGGCGGCCGCGATCAGGTGGGGATGCCGGGCAAGCCCAATGACTTCACCATCGCCGCCTATCGCGCCAATGCGGCATCGGCCCGCTATTCGCGCGTCGTCGCGCAGCAGATGTACGGCGGCAAGCGCCCCTATGGCTATGCCTTTGGCGGCAGCGGCGGCGGGTTCCGCACGGTCGGGTCGATCGAGAACACGACCGGCGTGTGGGACGGCGTCGTCCCCTATGTGCTGGGATCGCCGATGGCGCCGCCCAACATGTTCTCCGTGCGGATGCGCGCGATGCGGGTGCTCAATGACAAGTTCCCGCAGATATTGGACGCGGTCGAGCCGGGCGGATCGGGCGATCCCTATGCCGGGCTGACGCCGCAGCAGGCGTCGGTGCTGCGCGAAGTGACGGCGATGGGTTTCCCGACGCCCAGCTGGTTTGGCTGGAAGACGATGGGCATCCATGGCTTTGCCGCCCTTTATGGCGGGATGGTGATGGCCGATGCCGGCTATTTTACCGATTTCTGGACCAAGCCGGGCTATCTTGGCCATGATGATCCCAAGAGTTTCGACGGCTATCGGTTGCAGCATGACGCGACCATCGCCGCGCCGATCAGCGCGGCGCAGGCGGCGGACCTGAAGCTCGACACCCGCATCACCGATGGCGCGGCCAATGTCGACAATGCCTTTGCCGCGCTGCAGGGCCGGGCGGCGCAGCGCATCGTCGCCTTCCGCCTGTCGAGTCCGCCACCCGCCACCTATTTCGTCGGCGGCGACCTGATCGTCGGGTCGGGCGCGGCGCAGGGCAAGCGGCTGACGATCAACCGGATCGCCGGCGATGTCGTGATCCTGGGCGTGGTGGACGATGCCGTGGTCGACCTGTTGAAGGCTGGCGACAAGGTGCGCGTCGACAACAGCAATTTCCTCGCCGCCGAAACCTATCACTGGCATCAGGTACCACCGGCCGATGCCGGCTATCCGGTCTGGGACCAGTTTCGCGGGCCCGATGGCAAGCCGCTCTATCCGCAGCGCCCCTTCCTGCTCGGCCCGCTTTTCACTGCGGCGACCACTGGCAAGCCGATGGGCCAGCCGCCGATGACCGGGCAGTTCCAGGGCAAGATGATCCTGGTCGAAAATCTCTGGGATCGCGAAGCCATGCCGTGGCAGGGCGACTGGTATCGTCAGCGGGTGATCGCTGCGCAGGGCGCGGGCGCCGACCAGAATTTCCGCATCTGGTTCACCGACCATGCGCTGCATGGCGACAGCAGCCAGCAGGAAGACCCGACCCGCACGGTCAGCTATCTGGGCGTGCTGGAGCAGGCGCTGCGCGACCTGTCCGCCTGGGTGGAAAAGGGCGTCGCTCCGCCCGCCAATACTGCCTATCGCATCGATCATGGCCAGGTGATCGTGCCGGCCGATGCGGCGGCGCGCGGCGGCATCCAGCCGGTCGCCAGCGTCACCGCCAATGGCGCGGCCAAGGCGGTGGTGAAGCCGGGCACGCCCGTGACCTTCCGCGCGACCATCAGCGTGCCGCCGGGCGCCGGCCGGATCGTGTCGGCGGAATGGGATTTCGACGGCAGCGGCGCCTTTGCCGAAAAGGCGAAGCTGCCCGGCGGTTCGGGCAGCAGCCTGACCCTGACCACGCGCCACAGCTTCACCGCGCCCGGCACCTATTTCCCCGCGCTGCGCATCGCGTCGGAGCGCAAGGGCAACGCCGCCACACCCTATGCCCGCATTCAGAATCTGGGTCGGGTGCGGGTCGTCGTCCAATAGCGGCAGAGGCGGCGCCGCATCATGTGGCGCCCCTGTCCCGTCAGTTCGACACGTCAGGGCATTGGCCGGGACGTTTTTCTTCCTGGCCGCCCTTGAACCAGCGGGTCGATTGGGCATCGACAGCCTCGTCATAATAGCAGACCTCGGCCGTGCCGCTGGCCGGATCGACCAGGGTCAGCCATTGGTGCGGGCCGCAATTATGGGTCTCGCACGACCAGGCCGCGATCTTGCCGTCGACGGTCGTGATCGGCGAGGACGGGCCGCCCTCTTCCAGCACCCATTTGCGCACCGCCTTGTCCGCGACCGCCGCCTTCACCGCCGCGACCACGGCGGGATCGTCGTTCCAGCTATGGGCGCCGACCTTGTCGAAGGGATATCTGCCGACATAGCGGCTGAAAGCGTCGGCTCTGGGCGCGGCGGCATTGGTCGCGTTGGCGGCGTTGGCCATGGCATTTTCGACCGCGTTGACCGCGTTGTCGGCGGCATTTTCCGCCGGGCTGCTCTTTTCGCCGCTGCAGGCGGCCAGCGCGGCGGACAGGAGGACGGGCAGGGTCAGGACGGTCCAGAGGCGGTGGCGGGTCATCGGCGGTCCTTTGCGCGAGGAGAATGCCCCCATCGTGGGGCGGGACGCGGCAGCGAGCAAGCGCGATTGCGCCACGGGCGCGGAAATTGGCGGCTGATCCGTCTGTAGGGTCAGATGATCTTCGATTGCGAAAGGCCCCTTGCCCGATGCGTTTCCCCCCTGCCCTAATCCTGCTCGCCAGCCTGGCCACCGCGCCCGCCACCGCCCAGACCGCGGCACCCGCCGACGGCCCGTTGAAGGTGGAAAATTACTACCGCGTCAAATGGGGCGGGATGGGTCAGTTCCTGACCACCTATCACAAACAGCATGAGGCCTTGCTGCGCGAGATGATGCGGCAGGGCTATATCAGCGAGGTCACCGTCGAAATGCCCTTCACTCATATGGGCGGCAGCACGCGGTGGGACGTGCGCACCACCATCGTCTACAAGCATGGCGCCGACGGCGTGGGCGCGGGCGAAGCATATAAGGCGGCGATGGCGGCGGCCAAGGCACGGATGTTCCCCGACAAGGCGGCGTTCGATGCCGAGGAGGCGAAGCGCATGGCGGTGACGGAGGATCATTGGGACGTGGTGCTGGAACCCGCGCCATAAGGGTCGGCAGGCCATTTGGGGGCATCGCTGCGGCGGACCGTGAAGCTGTCGCGATTCATGGGTCAAATGCCCCCTTTTCCTTTGCCCGAAGCCACGCCATGTTGGGCGGAGTAAAGTGCATCGCGGGAGGCAGGCAAACGCATGTTCGGCGCATTGTGGAAACGAATCTTCGGCAAGACCAACGCTCCCGAGCAAGAACCAGCCCTTCCCCCCTATGATCCGCTCGCGGCGCTGCGCGACCAGGTGTGGCGCGACGTCGCCGGGGGATTTCATGACGATGACGCGATCCTGACCGCCGCCCACGACACATTCGTCGAGGAACTGCCCGGCCCGACCCTGCGCCGCGAGGCATCGGCCGCGCTGCGCCAGGCGCTGGCCGAGCATAATGCCGCCGAAAAGGCCTGGCCCGACATGACCGATTGCGACCGGCTGGACGCGGCCTTTGCCGCGCTGGAGGCCGGGGGCGTGATCGCGCGGCAGAATTTCACCTGCTGCGGCAGTTGCGGCGCCATCGAGATCTGGGACGAGATCGAGGAAGCGATCGGCGAAGGCCGCCCGGCCGAGGGCTATGCCTTTTTCCACATGCAGGACACCGAGGCGGCGGTGGAGGGCGAGGCGCTCTACCTCAATTACGGTGCCTGCGCAGCCGGCGAGGCGGCGGCGCTCGACATCGGCCGGCGGATCGCCGCCCAGCTCGACGCGCATGATCTGGCGGTCGATTGGGACGGCAGCTGGAGCATGCGCATCCAGGTGGTACTCGACTGGAAGAAGCGCCGCACCCTGCGCATGCTGGAGGCCTGAACCGGCGGCGCCTGCTGCGCGCCGACCGTCACCATATCGCGATGCTCGGGTGGAAGCCGCCCTCCTGCCCGCTATGGGTGGCATGCATGTTGATGCGCGTCGGCACGAAACTGGTGCCGCGATATTCGGGTATGATCCTCAACTGATCGACCAGCCCCTCACGGGTGAAGCGCTGTAGCGTGCCGCTAATCTGGTCGAGCGCGGCGCCCGCTTCGGGTGGGACATAGCTGATATTCGCCTTGCGCCTCGGCCCGCCCAGACGGATCGGGAAGAGATAGATGCGCACCAGCGCCCCGGTCGCCACCAGCGCCTCCGCCTGTTCGCGCGAGGTGACATGAGAAAAATCGGGCTTGGCCGCTGCCGGATCGGGCGCGCCGACGATGATCGCGGCGAGCAGCAGCGGCAATAACGAAGCGAGACGATGAACCATGGACTTCCTCCTCTGAGGACGAATCATGTTCGTTATTTGTTCTCATATTTTCGGCGATCCTGCAAGCCCGCACGGACGAAGGGCGCAGGGTCACACCCGAAGTTCACACCGTTATCGACCTTTCCGGGGCATTTGCGCCCGTTTTGCACCGGCCGCGCGTCACCCACGCGCCTGCTCTGCATCAGAACGCGCCACCGGGGCGACGCATGATGCGTCCATGATGCCCCGGTGACGCGACAGCTTTGCACCTGTTCTGCACCGATATGCCTCAGCGCCGCGTCGCGGCCTGCGGGCGAAGCTGGGTGGCGATCGGGTCGGCCATCGCCTGGGCATGCAGCGCCAGCGCGTTGCTCCAGTCCCGGTCGAAGGCAGTGCCGGCGAGGCGACGGCGCAGGCGATGCGCGCTGGATGGCGACATGCCGACCATGCGCGCGGCCTGCGCCACGCTGCCGCTCTGATAGAGGGCGGTCAGGAAGGTTCGCTGCCGGGCCGGAGTCCAGCGGGCGGGGGTGAAGAGCGCCGGCGCGGGCTGCGCGGGCGGGCGAGCGGGGATGTCCTGTGTCATTCCCCAGGGTAGATCAGAGGATCGCCGTGTAGGACAGGGGATATTGGCGCCGGGGTGTCAGGGGGCGAGATGGTGGATATCTTGCGATTTTGTACATAATTTAGTACATATCTTTCATGCAGACCGTCAGCGTTTCCGAAACCCGCGCCAATCTCAAGGCCGTGCTCGACCGTGTCGTCGCCGACAAGGCGCCGATCCAGATCGTGCGGCCCAAGGGCGAAGGCGTGGTGATGATTTCGCAAAGCGAATGGGAGGGCATGCAGGAGACGCTGCACCTGCTGGCGTCGCCCGCCAATGCCCAGCATCTGCTGGAGGGCATCGGGCAACTGGATGCCGGGCTCGGCGAGGAGCATGAGCTGATCGCGCCGTGAAGATCGTCTTCGGGGGCCAGGCCTGGCGCGACTATGTCGCCTGGGCAGCGGATGATCCCAAGGTGCTGGCGCGGATCAACGCGCTGATCGAGGAATGCCGCCGCGATCCGTTTCGCGGCACCGGCAAGCCGGAGCCATTGCGGCAGAACCTGGCCGGCTGGTGGTCAAGGCGCATCACCGGCGAGCATCGACTGGTCTATCGGGTCGGCGGATCAGGGGAGACGCAGGCGCTGGAAGTGCTGAGTTGCCGGTATCATTATTGAAGGGAACGGCTTTAACTCTCATATTTTCCATAAAAACCATCTTGAGAACGCGCAAACTCTTCCCGAAAAGGACGCACGATCTCCGAAAAACGTTCCAAAGATTCCTTTATGACAGAAGGTAGAGGCAATTTTGCAATGGTCGCGATCTGCACTTGATGGAAACTAAATGCGGATAGATGCAGAATATCTGACAGAATTCTGGTCACGTGAGACACCTCAAGCAACTTCAAATCCGATCCGCGCGTAACTCGATCCTCCATAAGATCCATTGCTTTTGGGCTAGCATGCAAAAGATGGCTAGACATTCCATAGCCATGAAAAAGTGTGTCGATAAATGCGATGCGATTATGGCTTTTGTTGGATCCACTAAGCAATGAAACTATCCCTGAAAATGACCACCTCTGCTTAACTTCGCTTCTAAATTTCCTGTTTCCGACACGATCCAAATTAAAAATGGTCGAATTCCTAAGATGAGCTAACACCCGTTCATCATCTTTATTTCCGTGACGCCGCGCCAATTTTTCAGCGATTTCCGCGCGATCTGCTCCTTCATGATCAAAAATCGCAGGCAGAACTTCCCAATACTCCTCAAGAAGCGCTTCACGGCGCTCCTGAATCGCCGTCGCCAAGAAAAGAGACTTGGCTACTGCCTCATAAAATGATCGAACGATTATCTCAGCATCCCAGACCATTCCGTTAACCAGCATGCAATAAGCTGACCTTGCTCTATCTGAAGCATAATGATTCAAAACACGCATTGTTTCAGAATACAAACTCGGCTTCACGCCGATTGTAAAAAATATATCTTTCCCAAAATCGTTTACGATACCCATTTCATGAACGAAACATTGAAAAATTGGTTCGCATTTTACCAACGAATCTTCAGATATTTTCATTTTACTCAATCATGCTCCCTGCCACCGGCGCCCATATAGAGTTCGCTGCCGGTTTCCTTGAAGAGTTTGCTCATCTCTTCCATGCCTTTCAGGGCTGCGGCCTTGCTGGCTTCGGCCACTTCCGCGCCGGTGAGACCGGCTTCTAGGAAACCGTCGGCGGGTTGGTTCTTCTTTGCGGCGAAGTCGCGCACTTCCTGCGTGATCTTCATCGAGCAGAATTTAGGGCCACACATGGAGCAGAAATGGGCGCTCTTGGCGCCTTCGGCTGGCAGGGTCTGGTCGTGATATTGTTCGGCCGTGTCGGGATCGAGCGACAGGTTGAACTGGTCGCGCCAGCGGAATTCGAAGCGGGCGCGGCTGAGCGCGTCGTCGCGGACCTTGGCGGCCGGGTGGCCCTTGGCAAGATCGGCGGCGTGGGCGGCGAGCTTGTAGGTGACGACGCCGACCTTCACATCGTCACGGTCGGGCAGGCCCAGATGCTCCTTGGGCGTGACGTAGCAGAGCATCGCCGTGCCATACCAGCCGATCTGCGCTGCGCCGATGCCTGAAGTGATATGATCATAGCCCGGCGCTATGTCGGTGGTGAGCGGCCCGAGCGTATAGAAGGGCGCTTCGCCGCAGACCTGGAGCTGCTTTTCCATATTCTCCTTGATCTTGTGCATGGGCACATGGCCCGGCCCTTCGATCATCACCTGCACATCCTGTTTCCAGGCGCGGTGGGTCAGTTCGCCCAGGGTATAGAGTTCGGAGAATTGCGCTTCGTCATTGGCGTCGGCGATCGAGCCGGGGCGCAGGCCGTCGCCCAGGGAATAGGCGATGTCATAGGCCTTCATGATCTCCGTGATCTCGTCGAAATGATCGTAGAGGAAGCTCTCCTTGTGGTGCGCCAGGCACCATTTCGCCATGATCGATCCGCCGCGCGAGACGATGCCGGTGACGCGCTTCGCCGCCATCGGGATATAGGCGAGGCGAACGCCGGCATGGATGGTGAAATAGTCGACGCCCTGTTCGGCCTGTTCGATCAGCGTGTCGCGGAAAATGTCCCAGGTCAGCTCCTCGGCGATGCCGCCGACCTTTTCGAGCGCCTGATAGATGGGGACGGTGCCGATCGGCACGGGCGAGTTGCGGATGATCCATTCGCGGGTGTCGTGGATGTTGCGGCCGGTGGAGAGGTCCATCACCGTGTCCGCGCCCCAGCGGATCGACCAGACCAGCTTGTCGACTTCGGAGGCGACGTCGGAGGCGACCGCCGAATTGCCGATATTGGCGTTGATCTTCACCAGGAAATTGCGGCCGATCGCCATCGGCTCGGATTCGGGGTGGTTGATGTTCGACGGGATGATCGCGCGGCCACGGGCCACTTCATCGCGGACGAATTCGGGCGTCACATAGTCGGGGATCGACGCGCCCCAGCTTTCGCCGTCGCGGACATATTCGGCGAGGCGGGCGCGGCCGAGATTTTCGCGCTCGGCGACATATTCCATTTCGGGAGTGATGATGCCGCGACGGGCATAATGCATCTGGGAGACGTTGGCGCCGGGCTTGGCGCGCAGGGGACGCTTCACCACGTTCGGGAAGGGCTGGACGCCACCGCTGCGGTCCGGCCCTTTGAGGCCATTATCCTCCGGCTTGATCTCGCGCGCATCATATTCCTCGACATCGCCGCGATCGCGGATCCAGTCGCGGCGGAGTTGCTGGAGGCCGGCCATGATGTCGATGCGGGCATCGGGATCGGTATAGGGGCCGGACGTGTCATAGACGCGGACCGGCGGCTCGCCGCTGCCCGGCTCCAGATGAATTTCGCGCATGGCGACCTTGCGCGGGCCGACATGGATCTTCTTCGAGCCGCGAATCGGGCCTGTGGTGACGCGCATTTCGGTGCGGGCGGGGACGTCTGCCATAACTTCTCTCTCCTTCAGGCGGAAAGAGAGTGCGGGCGGTGTCACGGGACGAGTGGCACGACGCGCTTCCCTCCCTACGCCAGTGTCAACTGGATCAGGTTCAGCGGGTCGCGGCCACAAAGCCGCCTCTCAACCGTCTGCGGACGGTCCCCCGGGGATATGGGCATTGGATAGCGCAAGCGCGGCGGCAGGGGAAGCCCCTGCCCGCCGTGCCGTCGATCAGGCCAGCAAGGCATCGGCCCGATGATCGATGCCAGCGCGCCAGCGGGTCGCTGCCTGCGCCACGCGGCGACCGAGCGAACGGGCGGTGGCGCGGTCGCCGGCCTTGGGCGTGACGTCCGGGCTGTCATTGGCCGCCTGGGCCATGGCGCCGATGAAGCTGCCGAGACGGTTTTCGACCTCGATCGCAGCACTTTCATCGTCATTATTGCCCGGATTCTGGCCGGTGCCGATCCACAGCATGCCATGCTGAGCAGCGAAGATGGCGAGGCTGGTCAGGGTGTTGAGCTTGTCGCCCGAGGGCGAGCCGGAGACGGTGAAGGCGGCGCCAAGCTTGTCCTTCCACGCTTTCGTGAAATAGACTTTGGCGCTCGCATCCATGAACGCCTTCATCGGCGCGGAGACGGTGCCCATATAGGTGGGGGAGCCAAAGATGATGGCATCAGCGTCGGCGATGCGATCGAAAAATTCGCCGAAATCGGCCTGGAGGCCGTCGATGCGCAGCAGGTCGGCGACGCCGCCGCTGTCGGTGACGCCCTGGGCGACGTCGCGCGCCAGCACATCGGTATGGCCGAAGCCGCTATGGTAGACGATGGCGATCTTGCTCATTTTCCTATGTCCTTGTTTCACGTCATGAGGGTGCAGCCGGCTTGCGGACGCCAAGATGGATGCCTAGGTACTGCAAGTGAAGTACGCACCTTGGAGTACCTACCCATGAAGCTGCCGGAATGGACGCAGCGGATCGATCCGTGCGAGGCGCATTGCCCGTCGCGCGACCTGCTGGACCTGATCGGGGATCGGTGGAGCCTGCTGATCCTGCTGGTGGTCGGCCAGGGGGTGCGGCGCAATGGCGAGCTGAAGCGGCGGATCGGCGGGATCAGCCAGAAGATGCTGACCCAGACGCTGCGCGCGCTGGAGGCCAATGGGCTGGTGGCGCGCCACGACTTCGCGACCGTGCCGCCGCATGTCGAATATGAACTGACGCCGCTGGGCGTGTCGCTGGGCGATGCGCTGGGGCCGCTGTTCCAGTGGATCGAGGGCAGCTATCCGGCGGTGGTGCAGGCACGGACCGATTTCGCCGCGCGCCAGGCGGAGGCGGCATGAGCGTCGCCGCCGACAAGAAGGCCCGGCGCAAGGCGTTGCGGCACGAGATGCGGATGGTGGCGGTGCGGCCACGGCGCTGGGGGCTGTGGCTGCTGACGCTGGGCGCACTGCTGCTGATCCTGCCATCGGCCTTTGGCGTCCATAGCCTGATGGGCTGGTCGCCGATGCTGCTGGGGCTGATCGCCTGCGCCGCGGCGCTACCCTTGCTGGTGGCGGGGGCGGTGCTGCGACGGCGCTATCTGCGGGGGCGGTTGGCGCAGGGTTGAGGACAATGAGGGGGGCGCAATGAAGAGGTTTTTGACGATGGTTTCTGCTGCCTTGCTGACCGGCGCTGCTGCGCCCGCCCCCGACGCGCCTGCCGACGATCCATTCGTCTGGCTGGAGGACTGGACCGGGCCGCGCGCAATGCAGTGGGTGGAGGCGGAGAATAAGGCGACCGTCGCCACGCTGCAGGGCGATCCGCGCTATGCCGGCTATTACAGGGACGCGCTGGCGATCGCATCGGCCAAGGACCGGATCGCGATGCCGATGCTGATCCATGGCCGCATCTATAATTTCTGGCGCGATGCCGACCATCCGCAGGGCGTGTGGCGCTATACGTCCGAGACCGATTATGCGTCGGCGTCGCCGAGCTGGACGACCGTGCTGGACCTGGATGCGCTGTCCGGGGCCGAGGGCAAGAAATGGGTGTGGAAGGGCGCGACCATCCTCGCCCCCGAGGAGCGGATCGCGCTGCTGGCGCTGTCGGACGGCGGCGAGGATGCGGTGCGGCTGCGCGAGTTCGACCTGGTCGACGGCCGGTTCGTGCCGGGCGGGTTCGACATTGCCAATGCCAAGCAGGATGCGGCCTGGCTGGACAAGGACAGCCTGCTGCTGTCGCGCGACTGGGGTGCGGAAAGCCTGACCAAGTCGGGCTATCCCTTCATCATCAAGACGCTGAAGCGCGGGCAGAGGCTGGAAGACGCGCAGGAAGTGTTTCGTGGCGCGGCGAGCGACCAGCTCATGTCGATGCCGATCCTGCTGAGCGATGGGCAGGGCAACAGGGCCGCCTTCCTGTTTCGCGGCGTCACCTTCTTCGGCAACGAGACCTGGCTGCTGACGGCGCAGGGGACGAAGCGGCTGGCGCTGCCGGCCAAAAGCCAGCTGCAGGGCATGGTCGACGGGCAGGTGCTGATCCAGACCAGCGAGGAATGGGCCAGCGGCGGCGTGACCGTGCCGGCGGGCGCGCTGGCGAGCGTGGCGCTGAAAGCGTTGCAGGATGGCGGCGTGCTGACGCCCGAAATCCTGTTCGCGCCGACGCCGCGCCAGTCGATCGACGGGGTGGTGGCGACGCAGAATCGGGTCGTGCTGAGCCTCAATGACAATGTGCGCGGGCGGGTGCGGGTCTATGCGCGCGCGGCCAGCGGCTGGAGCGCGCAGCCGGTCGACCTGCCCGACAATGCGACGATCAGCACGGTCGCCGCGTCCGACAAGAGCGACAAGACCTATCTAGCGGTGGCAGGATTCCTGGCGCCGACGACATTATGGGCGATGGACGCGGCCGACCCCAAGCCGGTGCAGGTCAAGGCGATGCCGGCGCGGTTCGACGCGGCGGGGCTGGTGGTCGAGCAGTTTGAGGCCACATCGAGCGACGGGACGAAAATCCCCTATTTCATCGTTCACAAGAAGGGGATGACGCCCGACGGCAGCACGCCGGCGATCATGACCGCCTATGGCGGCTTCGAGGTGCCGATGACGCCCAGCTATGCCGCGATCACCGGCAAGCTGTGGCTGGAGCGGGGCAATAGTTTCGTGCTGGCCAATATCCGCGGCGGCGGCGAGTTCGGCCCGGCCTGGCATGAGGCGGGCCTCAAGACCAAGCGCCAGATCATCTATGATGATTTCGCGGCGGTGGCGCAGGATATCTTTGCGCGCAAACTGTCCAGCCCCAGGAAGTTCGGCATTTATGGCGGGTCCAATGGCGGGCTGTTGATGGGGGTCGAGTTCAACCAGCATCCCGAGCTGTGGAACGGGGTGGTGATCCAGGTGCCTTTGCTCGACATGATCCGATACGAGCAGATCGCCGCCGGCGCATCCTGGGTCGATGAATATGGCAGCGTGTCGGTGCCGGAGGAGAAGGCGTTTCTCGAGAAGATCTCGCCCTATGCCAATATCCGCAAGGGGGTGGCCTATCCCACGCCCTATATCTGGACCACGACCAAGGACGACCGGGTCGGGCCGCAGCATGCGCGCAAGTTCGCCGCGCGGCTGAAGGATTATGGCCTGCCCTATCTCTTCTACGAGGATACCGCCGGCGGTCATTCGGGCGACGCCGATATCGAACAGGGCGCGCGGCTGCAGGCGATGCAGATGGTCTATTTCAGCCAAAGGCTGGAGGGGAAATAGGGGTTCGGCCGCGTGGACAAATTCAGCGCGCGCCGAATGGCCGGGATGGGTGGATAACGGACTGTCAGCTCACCGATGCCACAGCTTTGATTAGGCTCATTCCGGCAATCAGTCCGTAGACTAGAGCGAGGCTCCAGAACATGCGGGGACGGGCCTGCCGGGTCGGATTGCCGACAGAATTGGGCATTTCTCCTGTCAAAAGGCCGACTGCGAGCAACCCTAACGCAGCTAACCCAATAATCAAAAATGCCAAATCCATGCTTGCTGATACCTCGGCAACGAGCGTCTGCAAATGGTCGTTTTCAGACTATCCTCCCCTGCAAGGGGAGGTGGCTGGCCGAAGGCCAGACGAAGGGGTATCCCCCTCTCGATAGCGTGACACCCCTCCACCACTTCGTGGTCCCCCTCCCCTTACAGGGGAGGAATTTACCGCCGCTCTTGGTCGCTTCCTGCCAATCACGACCTGCGTCATCCTGACGGAAGTCAGGATCAAGCATGCCCTGAGCCTGTCGAAGGGTCCGGGATAACGTCGGTTAAATGAGGGGATGGCCGGGACTTACGCGAACGGAAATTGCGAGAATCTTTGGCCAAGCGACAGTTTCGCATTGCATTGCAGCAAAGCGTGGTTTCTGATCGCATCATGCTCAAGGCCGCGCTGCACCACCTGACCGCCTATCGCTATAGCCGCCCGATCCGTCTGGGTCCGCAAGTGATAAGATTGCGGCCCGCGCCGCACAGTCGCACCAAGATCCCCAATTATGCGCTGAAGATCGAGCCGGCGAACCATTTCCTCAACTGGCAGCAGGACCCGCACGGCAACTGGCTGGCGCGGATCGTCTTTCCCGATCCGGTCGATCATTTCAGTATCGAGGTCGACCTGCTGGCCGATCTGGATATCATCAATCCGTTCGACTTCTTCGTCGAACCCTATGCGGAAAATTACCCCTTCAGCTATGACGAGCAGCTGGAGACCGATCTGGCGGCCTATTATGACGTCGAGGCGCAAGGGCAGCTGTTCGAGGCGCTGGTCGCGCAGCATGCATCGTTCGAGGGGCGGACGATCGACTTCCTGGTCGATGTAAACAGCAAGTTGCAGCAGCGCATCGGCTATGTCATCCGCATGGAATCCGGGGTGCAGTCACCCGAGGAGACGCTGGACATCGGCACCGGGTCGTGCCGCGATTCCGCCTGGCTGCTGGTGCAGCTGCTGCGACGCCTCGGCTTTGCCGCGCGTTTCGTGTCGGGCTATTCGATTCAGTTGGTCGCCGACGTCGAGCCAATCGAAGGGCCCAAGGGCGTTACCCAGGATGTGGTCGACCTGCATGCCTGGGCGGAGGCCTATGTGCCCGGCGCCGGCTGGATCGCGCTCGACGCGACCAGCGGCATGTTCGCGGGCGAGGGGCATATCCCGCTCTGCGCCACGCCCCATTATCGGTCTGCCGCGCCGATCAGCGGCATGGCCGAACCGGCTGAGGTCGATTTCAATTTCGCGATGAATGTCAGCCGCATTGCCGAGGCGGTGCGGATCACCAAGCCCTTTACCGAAGCGCGCTGGGCGTCGCTGATGGCGCTGGGCGAGCAGGTGGACGCGGACCTGATCGCGCAGGATGTGCGGCTGACCACCGGCGGCGAGCCGACCTTCGTCGCGGTCGACGACCCGCAGGCGGGCGAGTGGAATGGCGACGCGGTGGGGCCGACCAAGGCGGGCTATGCCGACCGGCTGATCCGGCGGCTGCGCGACCGTTTTGCGCCGGGCGCGCTGCTGCATCATGGCCAGGGCAAATGGTATCCGGGCGAAAGCCTGCCGCGCTGGGGCTATTCGATCTACTGGCGGGCGGATGGCGTGCCGATCTGGCGCGATGCCGGGCTGATCGCGGGCGAACCGGAGGCGGGCGATACGACCATTACCGCCGAGGATGCCGGCCGCTTCCTGACGGCCATGGCGGACGGGCTGGGGGTCGAGACGGATTTCGTCCAGCCGGTGTATGAGGATGCGCTGGCCTGGTCGGTGAAGGAGGCGGAACTGCCCGCCAATACCGAGCCGGGCGACCCCAAGTTCGACAATCCCGAGGAGCGCAGCCGGATGGTGCGCGCGTTCGAGGGCGGCCTTTCCAAGACGGTCGGCTATGTGCTGCCGATCCAGCGCTGGCAGACGCAGGCGAGTGCGCCGCGCTGGCAGAGCGAGGTGTGGAAGGTACGGCGCAAGGCGCTGTTCGCGGTGCCGGGGGATTCGGCGCTGGGCTATCGCCTGCCGCTGGGCACCCTGCCCTATGTGCCACCGTCCGATTTTCCCTATATCCACCCGCAGGACACGAGCGAACCGCGTGAACCGCTGGCCGATTATCGCGCCGAGGCGGCAGCCGAAACCAGCGCGCCGGCGGAACGGTTCGAGCGGTCCGAAGTCGCCGCCGCCGCGCATCAGGACCGGCAGGAACAGGTGTTCATCGAAGGGGCGGTGCGCACCGCCGTCACGGTGGAGCCGCGCGGCAATTTCCTGTCGGTCTTCATCCCGCCGGTGAAGACGCTGGACGATTATCTGGAGTTAATTGCCCAGGTCGAGAAGGTGGCCGAGGCGACCCGCATCCCGGTGCGGATCGAGGGCTATGCGCCGCCGTCCGACCCGCGCGTCAACGTGCTGAAGGTGACGCCCGACCCCGGCGTGGTCGAGGTGAATATCCAGCCAGCGACAAGCTGGGCGGAGACGGTGGCGATCACCCAGGGCGTCTATGAGGATGCCCGCGAGGTGAAGATGACCGCCGACAAGTTCATGGTCGATGGCCGGTCGGTCGGCACCGGTGGCGGCAATCATCTGGTCCTGGGCGGGGCGAGCGTCAACGACAGCCCGTTCATCCGCCGGCCGGACTTGCTCAAGAGCTTCGTCCTCTACTGGCAGCGGCACCCGTCGCTTTCCTATCTGTTTTCCGGCCTGTTCATCGGCCCGACCAGCCAGGCGCCGCGCATCGACGAGGCGCGGCACGACAGCCTCTATGAGCTGGAGATTGCGCTGGCGCAGGTGCCCAATCCGGTGCGCGACGGGGAGGACAAGCTGCCGCCGCCCTGGCTGGTGGACCGGCTGTTCCGCAACCTGCTGGTCGATGTGACCGGCAACACCCATCGCACCGAAATCTGCATCGACAAGCTGTTCTCGCCCGATGGCCCGACCGGGCGGCTGGGCCTCGTCGAATTTCGCGGGTTCGAGATGCCGCCAGACCCGCAGATGAGCCTGGCCCAGCAATTGCTGCTGCGCGCGCTGACCGCCTGGTTCTGGCGCGAGCCGCAGCAGGGCAATCTGGTGCGCTGGGGCACGGTGCTGCACGACCGTTTCTTCCTGGGCCATTTCGTCTGGGCCGATTTCCTGGAGGTGCTGAACGACCTGCGCCAGGCGGGCTATGATTTCGATCCCAACTGGTTCGAGGCGCAGCGCCAGTTCCGCTTCCCGGTGCATGGCAGCGTGGAGGCCGGCGGGGTCGGGCTGGAGATCAGCCATGCGCTGGAGCCGTGGAATGTGCTGGGCGAGACCGGCGCGATCGGCGGTACGGTGCGCTATGTCGACAGTTCGACCGAGAGGTTGCAGGTACGCGTGTCCGGCCTGGTCGCCGGGCGCCATATCGTCAGCTGCAACGGCCGGCGGGTGCCCATGACGCCGACCGGCGTGCCGGGCGAGGCGGTGGGCGGCGTGCGCTACAAGGCATGGGCGCCGGCCAATTGCCTGCACCCCAATCTGCCCGCCAATGCGCCGCTGACCTTCGATATCTTCGACAGCTGGAGCGGGCGGTCGCTGGGCGGCTGCGTCTATCATGTCGCCCATCCGGGCGGGCGCAATTATGACGATGTGCCGATCAACAGCTATGAGGCGGAGGCGCGGCGCAAGGCGCGGTTCCAGGATCATGGCCATACGCCCGGCCCGGTCGACATGCCGCCGGCCGAACCCCCGAGCGAATTTCCGATGACGCTGGACCTTCGGTTCAGGCATCCCGAATATTAGACGATGACCGACTCGCCTGTCCTGCCGGGTCTCGAAGCGTCCGGCTGGGCCGGCGACTATCTGGCGCGCGCGTCCGCCGGTGACTTGTTCGCCGGGGCGCCGGCAGAGATGGCGCCACGCTGGCGCGCGATGCTGGATCGATTGTCCGAACAGGGTCAGGGCGATCCCGCGACGCTGGCCGGCAATGTCGAGCGACAGGCGCAGGATCTGGGCCTGGCGTTCCGTCTGACCGGCGACGAGCAGGAGCGGCCTTGGCCGCTGAGCTCGATCCCGATGCTGATCGGCGCGGGCGAATGGACCCGGATCGAACAGGGGCTGATGCAGCGGGCCGAGTTGCTGGAGCGGGTGATCAGCGACATCTATAGCACCCAGAGCCTGGTGCGCGAGGGCAAGCTGCCCGCCGCGGTGGTGACCGGCAGCCCGCATTATTGGCGGGTGATGACCGGGGCGGCGCCACCGCGCGGCCATTATCTCCATTTCTATGCCGCCGATCTGGGGCGCGGACCGGATGGCGAATGGCGGGTGCTGGCCGACCGGGTACGTACGCCCGTGGGTGTCGGCTATGCGCTGGAGAACAGGCTGGCACTGTCGCGGGCGACCGGCGATCTGCTGGGCGCGATGAACACGCGGCGACTGGCGCCCTTCTTCGCCGACCTGCGCCGGGGCCTGGCGGTCGATTGCCAGCGCGCCGATCCGCGCATCGGGCTGCTGACGCCGGGCCGGTTCAACCAGAGCTATGCCGAGCAGGCACATCTGGCCCGTTATCTGGGCCTGATGCTGGTCGAGGGCGATGACCTGATCGTCAGCGACGGGCGCCTGTTCGTGCGCACGATCGAGGGGCTGAAGCGGATCGACGGGCTGTGGCGCTGGATGGACAGCCGCTTCCTCGACCCGCTGGCGTTCGACGGGGAATCGCGGATCGGCGTGCCCGACCTGTATGATGCCTGCGCGCGCGGCGGGCTGATGGTCAGCAACTGGCCGGGCGCGGGCGTGATCGAGGCGCGCGCCTTTGCCGCCTTCCTGCCGCAACTGGCCAAGGCCCTGCTGGGCACCGACCTGCTGCTGCCCAATATCGCCACCTGGTGGTGCGGGCAGGAGCGCGAGCGCTGCCATGTGACCGGCCATCTGGACGAATTGCTGGTCGCGTCGGCGTTCGATCGGGATGCGGCGGGGCTTGGCCCGGCGCGATCGGTGCAGGGGTCGACGCTGGACGCGGACCAGCGCGCGACCTTGCTGGAGGCGATAGCGCGGCGGCCGATGGACTATGTCGGGCAGGAGGTGGTGAAGCTGTCCACCACCCCGGCGATCGTCGGCGGGCGGCTGGCCCCCCTGCCCTTCACCCTGCGCGTGTTCGTGGCGCGCGACGGGCTGGGGCAGTGGCGGATCATGCCGGGCGCCTTTGCCCGGCTGGCCGCGCATGGCGATATCCGTGCCGCGCTGATGGGCGAAGGCGACATGTCGGCCGACATGTGCGTGATCGACAGCCAGCCGGTGCCGCCCGATACGCTGCTCGGCGATGGCGGCGCGCCGGCGATCCGGCGGATCGGCGGGCTGTTGCCGACCAAGGCTGCGGACAATCTCTATTGGCTGGGCCGCTATATCGAGCGGACCGAAATGACGTTGCGGGTGATCCGCGCGGTGGTGGGCGAATCGATCGAGGTCGATATGGGGCCGTCGTCGGATTCGCCGACCATGGCGCGGCTGGCGGGGCAGCTTGCTTTATGGGGGGCCACCAGCAACGCGGCGCAGCCGGTCGGCGCGCTGTGCGCGCAGGCACTGGGCGATGCGCGCCAGCCGGGCAGCGTGCGCGCGCTGATGGGCGTGGTCGCCAATATCGGCGAGGGGCTGCGCGATCGGCTGGCGACCGATTTCTGGCGGCTGGTGCGCCTGCCTTTGCCGGCGTTCGACGGGGCGGTGACCGAGACGCTGCTGGATGCGGCATCGCGCATGATCGAGCGGATCTCGGCGCTGTCGGGGCTGGCGGCGGAGAATATGGCGCGCACCGAGGGGTGGCGCTTCCACGACATGGGGCGGCGGATCGAGCGGGCGATCACCGGATGCCGGCTGACCTTGCTGCTGGGCAGCGACTGGGCGTCGGCCGACGACCTGACCGTCCTGCTCGACCTGCATGACAGCCAGATCAGCTATCGCAACCGCTATCTGACCGGCCCGTCGCTGCCGCCGGTGCGCGATCTGGTGGCGCTGGAGCCGCAGAATCCCCGATCGATCGCCTATCAGGCACTGTGCATTGCCGAACATGTCGCCGCTTTGCCCACGCTGCGCGGCGACGGCATGCCGGAGGAGCCGCAGCGGCTGGCCGGCGCGCTGGCGGCGACGCTGGCGCCGCTGACCGGCGACATGCTGACCATGGCGACGCTGACCGATATCGAGAGCCGGCTGCTCGCCTTGTCCGACGCGATCGGCCAGCGCTATTTCCTGCAGGTCCGCAAGACCGAAAAGGTCGAGGGCGCAGAGCTGCTGTCATGATCTACCATGTCCGGCACAGAAGCATATTGCGCTATGGCGCGCCGGTGCGGGTCGCCCGCTTCAATGTGCGGTTGCGGCCGATGGCCTGGGCCGGGCAATGGACTGCCGACTATGCGCTGAGCGTCGATCCCGCGCCGCTGTCGATCGAGGCGCGGCCGGGCGCCTGGCCGGTGCATGTCGAGCGGCTGGTGATCGACCAGCCATTGCGGCAATTGACGATCGAGAGCCGGTTCCGCGCTGGGGTAGCGGGCGGCGCGCCGATCCTGCCGCAGGCGGACGACCCCAGCATCGCCATGGTGGCGCGCGCGGCGCTGGCCGATCGCGACATCAGCGCTTCTGCCCCCGCGCAATTCCTCTATGCCTCGCCCCGCGCGCCGATGCTGGACGCGATCGGCAACTGGGCGGGCGCGATGCTGGCGCCCGACCGGCCGATCGTCGCGGCTGCACTGGAGCTTGCGCAGCGGATCAAGGCGGACTTCGCCTATGACCCCAGCGCCACCGATGCCGGCACGCCGGTGGCCGACGCCTTTGCCGCGCGCCATGGCGTGTGTCAGGATTTCGCCCATGTGATGGTGGTGGCGCTGCGCCTCGCTGGCCTGCCCGCCGCCTATGTCAGCGGATACCTCCGCACCTATCCACCGCCGGGCATGCCCCGGCTGGTCGGCGCCGACGCCATGCATGCTTGGGTGATGCTGTGGTGCGGGCCAACGCGTGGGTGGATCGGCTTCGACCCTACCAATGGCGTCATCACTGGCGAGGATCATCTGTTCATCGCCATGGGCCGCGACTATGCCGATGTCGCGCCGATGGACGGGCTGTTCGTCGGCGGATCGGGCCAGAGCATCAGCGTCGCCGTTGATGTCGTGCCCGAGGACGAGACCGCAAAAGAGGAAGTCGCATGATCGCCGCCATCATCCTGGTCCTGGCCGGCCTTTACTGCCTGGCGCGCGGCGTCATGGACCTGCGCGCGAACCGCTGGGTCTGGGGCGTGCTGGGGATCGTCGCGGGGATCGCGATCATGGCCGCGCCGATCCCGACGCAGGTGCAGGTGGAACTGCCCGCGGCGCAGGGCCGGTAGGACACAGCTCAAATCCATCCTCCCCTGCAAGGGGAGGTGGCAGCGCGCAGCGCTGACGGAGGGGTATCCTCCTATCGAGAGCGTGACACCCCTCCACCATTTGCGCTGCAAATGGTCCCCCTCCCCTTGCAGGGGAGGATCTGCGAGTGTCGGGTTACCCCACCCGCTCGAACAGCAGCTTCATGCCGGTCCTTGGACGGATGGTGAGGCGGCTGATGGGTTCGGGTTTGAAGCCGGCGGGCATGGTGAGGCGGTAGCGGCGGATGACCGAGGCGATCACGGTCATCACTTCCTGCTGGGCGAAGCCGGCGCCGACGCAGACGCGGGGGCCGCGGCCGAAGGGGAACCAGGCCTGTTTCACCATGTCGGCATTGGCGGGATCATCGAACCGGTCGGGGTCGAAGGCGTGCGGACAGGCCCAATTATCCTTGTTGCGCTGGGTCAGCCAGGGCGCGACGACCAGCATCGATCCTTCTTCCAACTGCTTGTCGCGCATCTCCATCGGGCAGGTGACTTCGCGCGGGAAGAAGGCGACCGGCGGATAGAGGCGCAGCGTTTCGCGGAAGATGTTGCGGACATGGCCCATATCCTTGAGCATCGGCGCGGTCAGCACTGCGTCCCCAGCGATGCCGGCCACTTCGGCGCGGACCCGATCCTGGATATGGGCGCATTCGGCGAGCATGTAGAGCGCCCAGGTCATGGTGCTGGCCGAGGTTTCATGTCCGGCAAGGAAGATGGTCGAGACCTGTTCCATCACCTGTTCGCAGGTGAAATGGGCGCCGGTCTGCGCGTCCTGCACCTCGATCAGCGACTGGAGAATGTCGCGATGGGGCGCCTCGCCCCGGTCATGATAGCCTTCGTAGCGGGCCTCGACGATCGGGCGGAACACGTCATGGATGGCGCGGGCCGGCCCTTTCGCGCGCTTTTCGAACCAGCCGGCGGGAATGCCGTAGAGGCGCAGCATCGAGGCCGAATGGGCGAGCCGCTGGAACCGGCCGAAGGCGGTGTGGATGATGTTGGAGCGTTCCTCGTCCAGCGTCTGCGAGAAGAGGGTGCGGAAGATGATGTCAGCCGCGACATGGGTCATCATCGGGTCGATATCCACCGGTTTTGACCGATCGGCGGCGTCGAGCCGGGCAAGCAGATCGTCGGCGGCTGCGACCATCAGCGGCATGGAGCGATTGAGCGCGGTATGGGCGAAGGCGGGATTGACCATCGCCCGCTGGCTTTCCCAATCCTCACCATTGGCGGAGAAGACCGAATTGCCGATCAGCGGATCGAGATTGCGGACCAGTTCGCTATGCTTGGGGAAGGCGGTGCCGCCCTTGAGGATCTTGTCCACCAGCGGCAGTTCGTTGGCAATATACATGGTCTGACCCGGCATGCGGATCTCGCCCATCTTCATCGTATAGCTCTTGTCGAACAGCACATGGATCCAGCTGTGCCAGCCGCGCAGGAAGCGTTTGATGAGGCCGCGTTTCGACTTGGGCGGCTCAGGATAAGGGGGCGTGAAGGGCGCGCTCACGGGATGGTCCGGAAGGCGGCGACCGCTTCGTCCACGGTGCGGCGGCCGGCGGTCAGGCTCACGAAATCCAGCGGCGACAGGCGGTCGCCGACCCTGAGATAATCGAAATGCGCCTCATATTTGTTGGACCAGCCCCCGTGATAATTTTCGGCCAAGTAGAAGAGATGGAAACGCGGCGATAGCATGTCCACCCGCGCGGCAAATTGATCGGCGACAAGGCGCAGCGGATTGACGTTGTAATAGGCCGCGCCGTCGGGCGGCGAGCTGATGTCGACATAGCGGAAAGGCTGGTCGGCGAGCGCCTTGAGGTCGGCATGATACCAGCCGGCGTCGCGGCGCAGCCCGATCACCGGCACTACCTGTCCCATGCCGACCATGACGAAATGCTCAGGCAGCGCGCCACCGCGCAGCGCGAGGATACGGCGCAGCAGGCTCATGCCCAGGATCGTGCCGGCGCTGTGGGTGACGAGCTGGATCTCGTCCCAGTCGCCGTCCAGCTCCGCCGCGATGCGGGCGGCAAACTGGTCGAGCCGGGCATTGAGTTCGTCCCCCGGCCCGTCGGCGGCGAGCGCGCCATGATAGGTCATGAAGCGCAGCAGCCAGGGCACGACCAGCTTGTTAAGGATGCGGCCGGAGAAGAAGGCGCTGATGCCGATGCCGACCAGCGCGGCCGCCCAGAAGGGCAGCAGCAGCGACAGCAGCAGCGCCGGGACCAGCGCCAGCAGCAGCGGGATCAGCACGGCCAGGATCGGCGGATAGAGGATGGTGATGACCGGGCCGCGGCGCAATTTGCGCATCCGCCCGAACTGCATCAGCCGGGCATGGCCGGCATAGGCACGGGCAGCGCGCCAGGCGAGGGTAAAGGGATGGCGGATCCAGACCTTGCCGATCAAGTCTTCCCAGCGGAGATATTCATAGTCGGTCTCGACCCCGGCGCTGGCGTTGGTGACGGTCCAGATCGCGCTGTTGGCGGGGCCGGCGCGGCGCGCGCTGACCTCCACCGCTTCGCCGGTCAGTGCCGAGTAGCGGGCCGCCTGATCGCGATAGAGCTGGTGATAGAAACGGACGCCGCGCGGATCAAAACCACCCAGGTAGAAGACTTTACGCTTGAATTTCTGCACTGCCCCGGTCCTAATCGGGACATGACCACGCCCGAACGCGACTACTGCTATTTCATAGACCATCGCAAATACAACCGGAATGTCGGCTGTAGGAAGCATGACAATATGTACGGCATCAATGGCGGCGGCAGTGAGCGCGACCGCTGGCGCGCCGACATGACATTCTATCGCCATATGAAGGCCAATGGCGATCCGATGGCGCTGCCCTCGCTGCTCGCCTGCCTGACCTTTGGCTGGTTCTGCTGGAATTATCATCCCGGCAAGGGGCTGTGGCGCGGACAATTGTTGCGCCGCTTCGCAAAGGCGCCCAAGTGAGCGGCATGAGCGATCCCAAGCATGTGAAGGTCGGCCCGGTCACCTTCGGCAACGACCTGCCCTTCGTCCTGATTTCCGGCCCCTGCCAGATCGAAAGCCGCGACCATGCGCTGTTCATGGCCGATGCGCTGGCGAAGGCGGCGGCGGATGCGGGCGTGCCCTTCATCTTCAAGAGCAGCTTCGACAAGGCGAACCGCACGTCGGTATCAGGCAAGCGCGGCGTCGGCATCGACGCCGGGCTGGCGATCCTGGCCGAGGTGAAGGCGGTGCTGGGTTGCCCGGTGCTGACCGACATTCATGGCCCCGAACAGGTGGAGGCGGCGGCGCAGGCGGTGGACATCCTGCAGATCCCGGCCTTTCTCTGTCGCCAGACCGACCTGCTGATCGCGGCCGGCAAGACCGGCGCGGTGATCAATGTGAAGAAGGGGCAGTTCCTGGCCCCGTGGGACATGGCGGCGGTGGCACAGAAGGTCGCGTCGACCGGCAATGAGCGCATATTGCTGACCGAGCGCGGCGCGAGCTTCGGCTATAATACGCTGGTGAGCGACATGCGCGCGCTGCCGGTGATGGCGGAAACCGGCTATCCGGTGGTCTTCGATGCCACCCATTCGGTGCAGCAGCCCGGTGGACTGGGATCGGCCTCCGGTGGCCAGCGCGACTATGCGCCGCTGCTGGCGCGCAGCGCAGTGGCCGCGGGCGTGGCGGCGATCTTCGCCGAGGCGCATGAAGACCCCGACAATGCCCCGTCGGACGGGCCGGTGATGCTGAAGCTCGACTGGGTCGGGCCAATGCTGAAGCAGTTGAAGGCGATCGATACGGTGGTGAAGGGGTAAGTCTCCCCCTTCACCCCGAGAAGCGCCTTAGGGTCGGGCCTGGCCGCGACCGCGCACGATCCATTTATAGGTGGTGAGCCCTTCGAGCGCGACCGGGCCGCGGGCGTGGAGGCGGCCGGTCGAGATGCCGATTTCCGCGCCCAGGCCGAACTCGCCGCCATCGGCGAACTGGGTCGAGGCGTTCCACATCACGATCGCGCTGTCGACGGCATTGAGAAAGCGTTCGGCCACCGCCGCATCCTCGGTGATGATCGCGTCGGTATGATGGCTGGCATGGGCGGCGATATGGGCGATCGCCTCTTCCACGCCATCGACCAGCCGGATCGAGACGATGGCGTCGAGATATTCGGTATCCCAATCCTCGTCCGATGCGGCGACCACGCGATCGTCCATCGCCTGCACCGCATCATCGCCGCGCACTTCGCACTTGGCGTCGAGCAGCGCCTTCACCAGCGCGGGGGCATGACTATAGGCGCGGTCGATCAGCACCGTTTCGGTCGAGCCGCAGACGCCGGTGCGGCGCAGCTTGGCATTCATGACCAGGCTTTCCGCCATGGCCGGATCGGCCGCACCATCGACATAGCTGTGGTTGATGCCGTCGAGATGGGCGAGCACGGGCACCCGCGCCTCTTCCTGCACGCGCGCGACCAGGCTCTTGCCGCCACGCGGCACGATGAGGTCGACGAAATCCGATGCGCGCAGCAGCGCGCCGACCACGGCGCGATCGGTGGTGGGGACGAGTTGCACAGCATCGGCGGGCAGGCCGGCGGCGGCGATTCCCTCTGCCATGGCGGCGTGGATCGCGCGGTTGCTTTCCTTCGCCTCGCTGCCACCGCGCAGGATCACGGCATTGCCGGCGCGCAGGCAGAGGGCGGCGGCGTCCGCGGTGACGTTGGGGCGGCTTTCATAGATGATGCCGATGACGCCCAGCGGCACGCGCACGCGGCTGAGTTCCAGCCCATTGGGGCGCACGCTGCTGTCGATCACGCTGCCGAGCGGATTGTCGAGGGTCGCCACCTGATCGACGCCGGCGGCCATGGCGGCAATCCGATCCTCGTCCAGCCGCAGCCGGTCGAGCATCGCGGCGGACAGGCCATTGTCGATGCCATTGTCCATGTCGCGCGCATTGGCGGCGAGGATGGCGGGCGCCTGGTCGCGCAGCGCCTGGGCGGCGCGGCGCAGCGCATCGACCTTCTGCGCGTCCCCGGCTGGCGCGAGCAGGGCGGCGGCGCGGCGCGCACGCGCGCCCATCTGCGCGATCAGCATTTCGGGGGTCTGCGTCAGGTCGTTCATCGGTAATCTCGCGCTAACGCGCGCTGCGTCAAATCCAACGCAGGTCGCGCGATCCATCTTTTGGTTGGCGCATCGTTTGAAGCGAAAAACCCGAGCCGGAGGCACTCGACTCCAGCTCGCCCACTTTTTCGCACGATGCTTCAAATCCGGCAGTGGCTTAGCACGAAAATGTCGCGGGACGGAACCCTGACGAAGTGTGGGGAGACAGGAAGAGATGCCGGCGGCCGACCCATGGGTCGCATATGGATCGGCCGTCGGCAGGCAAGATGCTCCTGCCCCGTCGAATCACCTAGCTCTTCAACGGCGCGGATGCATACCCCGATAGGGGTAAATTGCGAAATTTATGCAATAAAAGGATAAGCTCAGCTGCTCATCATCCCGACGATGCGCACCAGCTGCGATTCCCGGTTGCAACCCGTCTTGTCATAGATGGAGCGCAACTGGGCCTTGAGCGTCTCGGCCGAAACGCCGCGGCGCTGGGCAATATCCGCACGACTCATCCCCGCGGCCAGATGGATGGCGATGTCCGCTTCGGCCGGGGTCAGGCGGAAAGTGCGCATGAGCAGGCGGACATGGCGTTCGGTCGGCGCGCCGACGCGCGCAACGATCATCGCATGCGGCGCAAAGGGCAGTGCCCAGGGGCGGGAGGGTAAGGGGAAAAATTCGAGCATGATGCCAACGCCGCCATCGGCATCGGCAAGCGCCACCGGATCGGCTTCGCGCGCCGGCACATCCACCACCGCGCGTATGGATCGCAAAATTGCGCGCGTCTCGTCGCCCCGGTCGCTCTGCAGCCAGCCGTCCCCGACCCGCAGCCGGCTGGTCGACAGCAAGGCATCGGCACGCGGCGTCATGCCCCCTACCCGCCCGGTCGCGTCGAGCAGCCAGCAGGCGCGGTCCATGGTCTCGAACGTGCCGGCCAGCAGGCCGAAGCCCTGTTGCTCGATCGCCCGCTGCAGCCGGACGGCATGGCGGGCATGACCGGCCAGCTTGGCGAACAGGTCGCGCTGTTCCACACTGGTGCGGCCATCAGCCTCGCTGCGCAGCAGGGCGAAGCCGATCATCACATTGTCGTCGGCGACCAGACGCGTCTGGCATCCGTGGAAAATGTCATAGTCGCTGCACAGGTCGAGATAGTCATCCGCGCGCAGTGCCTGGCGCGCGACATCATAATGGGCTTCATGCACGATCGCCGGGCGCGCCGGCAGTCGGTCGGCCGCGACCCGGAAATTGAGGTCCGGGGCAGCGCCGTCTATCATCGATGACTTTTCGATAATATCCGGCGCCACGTCGCTGATCCAGTTGAAGGCCGCTGCCCCCGGACCGAAACCGATCAATTGGCCATGGCACGACCCGGTTGCCTGGGCCATGGCGCGCAGCGCCGCATCCCACAGGTGCGGCTCCAGCGCAGCCGACAAGAAGAGGTCGGCCCACGGATCGCTGCCATCGGCGTATGACGCCATATAACCCCCATTTTCCCCAAGCAATTGGTTGCCCAAGTCGAAGAGGGAGTCAAATGGACGAAGGTTCGGATTACGTAATTTCTGCCAGATATTGATGCAGATCAGGAAAGATCAGGCCGCCTGGGCCAGCGCCTCGTCCTTGGCCGCGCGAAACAGGCGACAGGGCGGGATGTTGCGCCATTCCAGTTCGTCGCTGACCTGGCCGAACAGCGGGTCGATCAGGCGGCGGACATAGCGCGAATATTGGTAGATGATGAAGCTGCCACCCGGCCGCAGCACGGCGCGCGTCTCTTCGCAGATGGTTTCGCCCACGCCCGCCGGCAGGGTGGAAAAGGGCAGGCCCGAAAGGACGTAATCCGCCTTCTGATAGCCCGCTTCCTTGACGAAGCGGCGCACGTCGGCGGCCGAGCCATGGACGACGCGCAGGCGCGGATCGTCGATCGCATCCTCCAGATAGGCGACGAAATCGAGATTGAGGTCGATCGCCAGCAGGATCGCGTCGGGGTGCATGCGATCGAGAATGGCCTGGGTGAAGGTGCCGACACCCGGCCCATATTCGACGAACAGGCGGGTCCGTGCCCAGTCGACGCCGTCCAGCGAGCGCGCGACCAGTTGCGACGAGGAGGGGATGACCGAACCGATCATGCCGGGATGCTTCATGAACTGGCGGAAGAACATGGCCCACTGGCTGCGGAAGGAGCGGCTGCCACCGCGCGTCGAAATCCTGGTCTTCTTGTCTTTGAACGGTAGGGAGGCCATCAAAATCCGCCTGACTGACTAACAGAATCGGCCTCGCAAAATTGATGTCCGCTGGCAAGCGGCTTTGCGCGCCACGAGATAGAACGCGCGGCCAGGCGATGGGTTCACCCACCGTCGGCCGCGCGCTTATCCCAAGTCCATCAGCGTTCGCGGGCGCGCAGCATGCCGGGCGCGATGAAGCCGATCGGATCGACCTGCATCGCGCTCTGTTTCAGCGTCGCCTGGATCTGCTCATATTCCCGCTCCATTTCCGGCGTCACAGAGGCGCGGGTTTCTTCCAGCGCCGCCTCGAAATGGGCCATGGTGACGGCTTCGACCTGCAGCGACTGGCGCAGCGCGATGAGGCCCGCCCGGCGGGACAGATCCTCCAGGTCCGCGCCGGTGAACCGCTCCGTCCGGGCCGCCAGCTGATCCAGATCGACGTCGGACGCCAGCGGCATCTTCTTGGTGTGGATCGCCAGGATGCGCTTGCGCCCGGCCTGGTCGGGCACCGGCACATAGATGAGTTCGTCGAAGCGGCCGGGGCGCAGCAGCGCCGGATCGACCAAAGTCGGCCGGTTGGTGGCGCCGATGACGACCACCGACTGCAATTCCTCCAGCCCGTCCATTTCGGCAAGGATGGTGTTGACCACCCGTTCCGTCACCGCCGGTTCGCCAAGGCCACCGCCACGGGCGGGAACCAGGCTGTCCAGTTCGTCGATGAAGATGACGGTCGGCGCCACCTGACGCGCGCGGGCGAACAGGCGGGCGATCTGCTGCTCGCTCTCGCCATACCATTTGGACAGGAGGTCGCTCGATTTGGTGGCGATGAAATTGGCCTGCGCCTCGCGCGCGACCGCCTTGGCCAGCAATGTCTTGCCGGTGCCCGGCGGGCCATAGAGGAGGAAGCCCTTGGCCGGGCGGATGCCCAGGCGCCGGAAAGCGTCGGGATCCTTGAGCGGCAGTTCCACCCCTTCCTTGAGCCGCATCTGCGCATCGTCCAGCCCGCCAATGTCGGCCCAGCCGATATTGGGCGCCTGCACCATCACCTCACGCATGGCCGAGGGCTGGACCCGCTTGATCGCCGAGAGGAAATCCTCCCGCGTGACGGACAGATCCTCCAGCACGTCGGGCGGGATCGTGCCTTCCTCCAGATTGAGGCGCGGCATCAGCCGGCGCACCGTCTCGATCGCGGCCTCGCGGGTCAGCGCGGCGAGATCGGCACCGACAAAGCCATAGGTCATGCGCGCCAGTTCGGCGAGGTCGACCCGGTCGCCCAGCGGCATGCCGCGGGTGTGGATGCCCAATATCTCGCGCCGGCCGCGTTCGTCGGGGACGCCGACGACGATTTCGCGGTCGAACCGGCCGGGACGGCGCAGCGCCTCGTCGATCGCCTCGGGCCGGTTGGTGGCGGCGATGACGACCAGATTGGTGCGCGGCTCCAGCCCGTCCATCAGGGTGAGAAGCTGGGCGACGAGGCGCTTTTCCGTCTCGCCGGTGACCTGGCCGCGCTTGGGCGCGATCGAGTCGATCTCGTCGATGAAGAGGATGGAGGGTGCCGCCTTGGCCGCTTCCTCGAAAATGTCGCGCAGCTTCTTTTCCGACTCGCCATAGGCCGAACCCATGATCTCGGGCCCGTTGATGAGGAAGAATTCGGCTTCCGATTCATTGGCGACGGCGCGGGCCAGCCGGGTCTTGCCGGTGCCCGGCGGGCCATGGAGCATCACCCCCTTGGGCGGATCGACGCCCAGTCGCTCGAACAATTCGGGGTAGCGCAGTGGCAATTCGACCATCTCGCGCAGTTGGTCGATCGTTTCGGCCATGCCGCCGACATCGTCATAGGTGACATCGGCACGGCGGGATTCGCGCGGCTCCTCATATTCGGCGCGCAGCTCCACCTCGGTCTCGGCATCGATATGGACGATGCCCTTGGGCACGGTCGACACCACGATCAGGCGGATTTCCTGGAGCGCATAAGCCGGCGCCGCCAGCATCTGGCGCAGATGGGGTGGCATGTCGCCGGGCGGCACCTGTTGCTGGCCGGCGGTGGCGACGACATCGCCCGCGACGAGGGGGCGTTGAAAGAAAACCCGCTTCAACGCATCGGGATTACCCTGGAGACGGAGATTATTTTGTGCAGGCGCGAACACGACGCGCTGGGCCGGACGCGGATCGATCTTGCGTAGCTGGACGAAGTCGCCCGAGCCGACGCCGGCATTGGCGCGCTGCAAACCATCCAGGCGCAGCACGTCCAGACCTTCATCTTCCTTATAGGGGCGCACCACCCGCGCCGGAGTCGATCGCTTGCCGACAATCTCGACAACATCGCCTTCGGCCAGTTGCAATTCGGCCATTACCGTCAGCGGAAGCCGCGCCAAACCGCGCCCGGCATCCTCCGGCCGCGCATTGGCGACCTGAATCCTGCGTCCGCTGCTGTCCTGATCGGCCATGGTCATCCCCGTCCTTTTGGTTGCGAAACGAAGATAGGTAACGCCGGGGGTGAGGGAAAGGGGCCGTGCTTCGTTATGCCCGGAACAAAAAAAGGGCTAGCGCAAGCGCCAGCCCGGAAAGTTTATAGGAGAGGATGCCTGAAAGGCCTTTCCTATGTGCGCTGCAGCAGGTAATTTTGCAAGTGCGAAAAGAATCGGGTGGTTGCAATTTTTGCATCTTGCCATTTGCCGCGTTTTCCTGCTCATTGCAGGTCAGGATGCTTGAACCGGGGAAGCGCGCCGTTCGATAATGACAGATGATGCGACGCAGCGGACCGGCTTATAGAATTTGACGATTATGCGCAGATTGCCGCCTCTTACGGCCCTGGAGGCCTTTGTTCAGGTTGCCCGCCTTGGCTCGGTCAAGGCGGCTGCCGAGGAACTCGCCCTGTCGACGCCGGCACTCAGCCGCCGCGTCCAGGCGCTGGAGCGGTTCATCGGACGCCCGCTGTTCGACCGCAAGCATCAGGCGCTGGAGATCAATTCCGAAGGCCAGCGGCTGCTGGACGACATCGCCCCGGCGCTGGATTCGCTCAGCCAGGCGCTGGAGAATATCCAGAGCGGCGGCAACCAGTTGCGCCTGCGCCTGGCGGTGATGCCGCTGTTCGCGACGCAGCGGCTGTTCCCGCATCTGGGCCGGCTGCGCCAGCAGCACCCGCAGCTGCATATCGACATCGAGACGACGCCCCATGCGGTCGCGCGGCTTGGCGAAGGGCTGGATGCGGCGATCGTGCTGGCCAGCAAGGATATCGACCCGGCGCTCTATGCCTATGAGCTGGACCATGAGCAGGTCTATCTGATCGGCCGGCGCGAAATGGTGGAAGGCCCCAATGCGCTGGCGTCGCCCAGCGAACTGGCGCAACAGACGATCCTGCTGCATCGCGACATGGCCCTTTCCTTCGACGCGTGGAAGGACGTGGCTGGCATTCCCGACCTGCAGCCGCTGGCGATCGACAATTATGATTCCGGCCAGCTGATGCTGGAAGCCGCCGCGCAGGGACTGGGCGTGGCGGTCATGCATGCCAGCCATTTCGAACAGTCGGGCGACCCCCGGCTGATCCGGCTGTTCCCCAATATACGCTGCGACAGCCCCTATCGCTATTATTTCGTCTGTCGCCCGCGCGCGTTGCAGACCCGGTCCGTGCGCATCTTCCGCGACTGGCTGGTGGCGGCAAATATCTGAATCTGCGTAGAAAAAGCGGCATGGATTGAAATCCCTGCCACTTTTGCCGAGCGCCCCCTTAACCTTGATCGGGCGCCTCCGTTATAAGCGGCATGACTGGGGCATCCACATCCACCGCCGGCTCGCACCATGGGCTGACCGACCGCCTTTCCCGCTGGGCCCGTGGCCTGTCCGGCAAGCCGGACGAGCCGCAGGTGGAGAGCGAACCGCGCGCGCGCGCCGGCAGTGCGGCCAGCCGCGAGATTAATCGCCGTCGTCGCCTCTATGAGGAGATCGGCGAATTTCTGTTCGCCCATGATCTGGACCTGACGCCGCTCAATTTCGGCGTTGCGCTCGACTATCTGACCGGCGCCAGCATCGGCGTGGAAAAGGCGGTTCAGGCAGTGCTGATGGAGCGCGGCAAGATCAGCAACGCCTGGATGGAATCGCTGGCCGCCAGCCAGCGCGCGGACGAGGTGACGCCCGACGCGCTCGCCTCCATGCTCGACAAGGTCGAGGAAAATCTGGACGAATTCACCGGACTGATGACCGAATCCCGCAATTCGGCCAAGGATTATGGCGCGGCATTGCAGGAACAGGCCAAGGGCCTGGCCGCCGGCGCCGACAATGAGCCGATCCTGGCACGGCTGGTCAGCCTGACCCGGTCGATGGTGGAAAAGACCCGCCAGGTCGAAACCCAGCTGCGCGAGAACCAGAAGCAGACCCAGGCGCTGAAATCGAGCCTGGAGACAGCCCGTCGCGCCGCCGAGCATGACCATCTGACCGGCCTGCCCAATCGCCGTGCCTTCGAGGGCGTGCTGCGCGAGGAGTTGAAGCTGGCGAAGGAAGGCGACGAGCAATTGTCGGTCGCCTTCTGCGACATCGACCATTTCAAGCTGGTCAACGATACCCATGGCCATGAGACCGGCGACCGGGTGCTGAAATTCGTCGCGGGGCTGCTGGCCAAGGCGTCCGATGACCGCTGCCATGTCGCTCGCCATGGCGGCGAGGAGTTCGTCATGCTGTTTCGCGGCAAGACGGCGGCCGAGACCTGTGAGGCGGTCGACGCGGTGCGCGAGGATCTGGCCAATCGCAGCCTGGTCAACCGCACCAATGGCGAGCGGATGGAGCGGGTGAGCTTTTCCGCCGGCGTCGCCAATGTCCTGGCCTATGACGACCCGCGCGCGGCGCTGAAGGCCGCCGACCGGGCGCTCTACCTGGCCAAGGAACATGGCCGCAACCGGGTCTATCTCGCAGCCGAGGCAGACTAGGCCGCTTCGTGCCCGTGCCCTTTAGAAATCCGGCTTTTCATAATGGGTCGGCGGGGTGATGACTTCCATCCGTTCGGACAGGAGCGGACGGAAGGAGGGGCGTGACTTGAAGCCGGCATACCAGCGCTTGACCGGCTCATGCCCGGCCCAGTCGATGCCGCCCAGATAATCCGCCACCGACAGATGTGCCGCCGCCGCGATATCGGCAAGGCTGAGCGTGCCGCCGGCCATCCAGCTGCGATGGTCGAGCAGATAATCCATATAGTCCATATGGACGTTGGCCCGGCGCATCGCTTCGCGCAGGACGCGGGCATCGGGCGAGACGCGCTCGATCAGCCGCTTCTTCATCCGCTCATGCAGCAGCGGGCCGACGACATCGCCATAGAAATTCTGGTCGAAGAAGGCGGTCAGGCGCCGCACTTCCGCCCGGCCTGCGGCCGTGCCGGAAATGAGCGGGAATTTTTCGACCGTTTCCTCGAAATATTCGCAGATCGCCTGGCTGTCGATCAGCGTGACGCCCTTTTCCTGATCGACGACCACCGGGGTGGTGCCGGCCGGATTGAGATCCAGAAACTCGTCACGCATTTCCCAGGGAGATTCGCGCACCAGATCATAGCCGATGCCTTTCTCGCCAAGCAGCAGACGAACCTTGCGGGAGAAGGGACAGAGCGGGAATTGGAAAAGTTGCCACATATGATCTTCTGTTAGGCCGGGGCCGCGCGCCGGGAAAGGCGCAAAAACACAGAAACGCGGCGAAACGCGCATCGCCCCTTTAAGTCGTGCTGCGCGCCTCCTACAACCTGCTGCAAGCGCATGGAATTTAGCGCACAGGAAAGGATAGCTGGATGTCTGACGATTTCTTCCCGGTTCCCTCCCAATGGGCCGCCCAGGCCCTGTTGGACCGGGAAGGCCGCGCGGCCGATTATGCACGCTCGATCGAGGACGCCGACGCCTATTGGCTGGAGCGGGCGCAGCGGCTGGACTGGATCACGCCGCCGACCAAGGCCGATGAAAGCAGCTTCCACGAGGCGGATTTCGGCGTGAAATGGTTCGCCGACGGTGAACTGAACGTCAGCGCCAACTGCATCGACCGGCATCTGGCCGAGCGCGGCGACCAGGTCGCGATCATCTGGGAACCCGACAGCCCGGACGCCGATGTGCGCCGCTACACCTACAAGCAGGTGCATGAGGAAGTCTGCCGCCTTGCCAATGTGCTAAAGGACGCGGGCGCGCGAAAGGGCGACCGGATCACCGTCTATATGCCGATGATCCCCGAGGCGGCCTTCGCCCTGCTCGCCTGCGCGCGGATCGGCGCGATCCACAGCGTGGTGTTCGGCGGCTTTTCGCCCGAGGCGCTGGCCGGACGTCTGGTCGATTGCGATTCGACCATCGTCATCACCGCCGACGAAGGGCGCCGCGCGGGCAAGACCGTGCCGCTCAAGGCCAATGTCGACGCCGCGCTGGCCGAGGCGCCCTGCGTCAACAAGGTGGTCGTCGTGCAGGCGACCGGCGGCGCGGTGCAGATGCAGGAGGGGCGCGACATCTGGCTGCATGAGGCAGCGGCGCAGGTATCGGCCGACTGCCCGCCCGAACCGATGAATGCGGAAGACCCGCTGTTCATCCTCTACACCTCCGGCTCGACCGGCAAGCCCAAGGGCGTGCTGCATACGAGCGGCGGCTATCTGCTGTGGGCCAGCCTGACGCATGAACTGTGCTTCGACTATCGGCCCGGCGACATCTGGTGGTGCGCCGCCGACATCGGCTGGGTCACGGGCCACAGCTATATCGTCTACGGCCCGCTGGCGAACGGCGCGACGACCCTGATGTATGAGGGCGTGCCCAACTGGCCGACCCCGGCGCGCATCTGGGAAGTGGTCGACAAGCATCAGGTCCACACCATCTTCACCGCGCCCACGGCGCTGCGCGCGCTGATGAAGGAGGGCGACGATTATGTGCATTCGACCAGCCGCGCCTCGCTGCGCGTGCTGGGCACGGTCGGCGAACCGATCAACCCGGAAGCCTGGCGCTGGTATCATGGCGTGATCGGCGAAGGCCGCTGCCCGATCATCGACACCTGGTGGCAGACCGAGACCGGCGGCGCGATGATCGCGCCGATGCCTGGCGCCACCGACCTGAAGCCCGGCAGCGCGACCCTGCCGATGCCCGGTGTCATTCCCCAGATATTGGATGGCGACGGCGCGGTGCAGGAGGGCGCGACCGAAGGCAATCTGGTGATCGCGGGCAGCTGGCCGGGCCAGATGCGCACGGTGTGGGGCGACCATGACCGCTTCTTCCAGACCTATTTCACCACCTTCCCCGGCAAATATACCACCGGCGACGGCGCACGGCGCGACGCCGACGGCTATTACTGGATTACCGGCCGGGTCGACGACGTCATCAACGTGTCCGGCCACCGCATGGGCACGGCCGAGGTCGAGAGCGCGCTGGTGCTGCATGAAAGCGTCGCAGAAGCTGCGGTGGTCGGCTTCCCGCACGACATCAAGGGCCAGGGCATCTATGCCTATGTCACGCTGAACGCGAACGAGGAACCGAGCGAGGACCTGCGCAAGGATCTGGTGAAATGGGTGCGGACCGAAATCGGCCCGATCGCCACCCCCGATGCGATCCAGTTCGCGCCCGGCCTGCCCAAGACCCGTTCGGGCAAGATCATGCGCCGCATATTGCGCAAGATCGCCGAGGGCGAAGTGTCGGCGCAGGCGCTGGGGGACGTTAGTACACTTGCCGATCCGTCGGTTGTGGATAATCTGGTCGCCAATCGTCAGGGATAAAAGACACGCCGGATAAGGAACTTATCGTGCCCGTGCGTATCCTTTCGACATAGCTGGGCCGTGCGGGCGGGGTAGCGCGCGCAGGGCCCAGGCGAGACTTCCGTAAAAGGAGCAGCCCATGGCCCGTTACACGTCCGTCGCCCGCCTGTTGCACTGGATCATCGCGATCCTGATCCTGGTCAATCTGTGGCTGGGCTTTGCCCATGACAGCCTGCCCAAGGAATGGAAGGTGATGCCGGTCCACAAGTCGATCGGTCTGACCGTATTGGCATTGACGATCCTGCGCATCGTCTGGCGGCTGGGGCACAAGCCGCCGGCGCTGCCGTCCGCGATGCCGGGCTGGGAGAAGCTGGCCGCCAACCTCACCCATTTCGCCTTCTACGCCTTCATGCTGATCGTGCCGCTGTCCGGCTGGATCATGTCGTCGGCGGGCGAGCGGCCCTTGAACTGGTTCTTCCTGTTCGACGTGCCGAAATTCGGCGTGGCCAAGGGCGATGCGATCGTCGGCATATCGCACGAGGCGCACGAGCTGATCCCCTGGCTGTGGAGCGCGCTCATCATCGTCCACATATTGGCGGCGCTGCGCCACCATTTCATGCTGAAGGACGGGGTATTGCGGCGGATGCTGTGATTGACCCATTCCTCCCCGGCACGGGGAGGAATATTACACCATCTCGCCGGCGAGCAGGCGCGGGAGGGCGCCGGACTGGCCGCGGGCTTCGGCCATGAAGCGGTTCTTGAGCAGGCTGGTGCGCTGCACGGCGGCAAGACCGGCGCGGCGGACCAGCGAGGGCAGCTTGCCGGGAATGTCGAACAGGCGGACCAAGCCATCCATCGCGACGCTGGTCATCATCGTGTCGAGGCCGCGCCAGCGCTGATAGCGGGCAAGCAGCTGCGCATCGCCCGGATCGAGGCCGAGGCGCATGCCTTCGACCAAGACTTCGACCAGCGCCGCCACATCGCGGAAGCCGAGATTGAGGCCCTGTCCGGCGATCGGGTGGATGGCATGGGCGCTGTCGCCGACCAGCGCGAGGCGGGTGTCGGTGATGCGCGCGGCATGATGGAAGCCGAGCGGATAGGAGGAGCGCGGGCCGGCCAGGCTGATCTCGCCCAGGAAGCCGCCGATGCGCTTCTGCATTTCGGCGAGCCAGGCGCGTTCCGACAGCTTGAGCATCGCCGGCGCCTGATCGGTGGGCAGGGTCCACACCACGGCGGATCGGGTGCCCGGCAGCATCGGCAGCAGCGCGAGCGGGCCGCCGACATAGAAGATTTCATAGGCAGTGTTGGCGTGCGGCACCTCATGGTCGATCGCGGTGACCATGGCGGTGTGCTTATATTGCCATCGGGTGGTGTTGATGCCCGCCGCCTCGCGCGTGGGGCTGTTGCGCCCTTCCGCCGCGACCAGCAATGCGCCGTGGATCGTCGCGCCGTTCTGCAGCGTCAGGGTGACGCCATCGGCATTGCGATCGACATGGACGGCACGATCGGGCTGGAAGATGGTGAGGTTTTCGACCTCGGCCGCGGTCTGTGCCAGTGCGACGCGCAGGTCGCGATTGGGGAACATCGTCCCCATTACGCCATCATCGGCGTCGGGCACGAAGTCGAGCGCGCCCGGCTCCAGCCCGTCGCTGACCCAGATACGGTCGATCGGGCAGCCCTTGCCTTCCAGATGCGCGCCGACGCCGATCGCCTGGAGCATGGCATGGCTGGTCGAGCTGATCGCCGAGACGCGGCCGTCGAAACCGGCGGCCGTGGCCTGCACGGGATCGGCCGGATCGATCACGGCGCATTGCACGCCATGGCGCGAAAGAGCGATGCCCAGGGTGAGGCCAACCAGGCCCCCGCCAAGAATGACGACGTCGAAGCGTTGCATGGGCATCTGTCTAGGCGCTTGCGAGCGCTTTGAAAAGCATCGCCCCCGCTTTCGGGGTGAAAGCGGGGGCGACAAATTGTCTCAGAGTCTTTTTGCGCCTACGGCGCATCGGCACCGGCTCTAAATCAGAGCGTGCGGACCCAGCCGGCCGGATCGGCCACGCTGCCGCGCTGGATGCCGGTCAGTTCGGCGCGCAGGCTTTCGGTGACCAGGCCGCCATCGCCATTGCCGACGGTGAAATCGCCGTCGGTGCTCTTGACCGTGCCAATCGCCGTGACGACGGCAGCGGTGCCGCAGGCGAATGCCTCGCGCAGCTTGCCGCTGGCGGCGTCGGCACGCCACTGGGCGAAGCTGTATGGCTCCTCGCGCACCTCATGCCCCTTGGCGCGGGCGAGGCTGATGATCGAGTTGCGGGTGATGCCGGGCAGGATGGTGCCGGTCAGCGGCGGGGTGACGATCGAACCGTCATCCATGACGAAGAAGACGTTCATGCCGCCCAGTTCCTCGACCCACTTATTTTCGGCGGCGTCGAGGAAGACGACCTGGTCGCAACCATGCTTGATCGCTTCCTTCTGCGCGACCAGCGACGCGGCGTAGTTGCCGCCGCACTTGGCCGCGCCGGTGCCGCCGCGCGCGGCGCGGGTATAATGTTCCGACACCCACAGGGTCACGGCCTTCTTGCCGCCCTTGAAATAGGCGCCGGCGGGCGAGGCGATGACGCAGAAAATATATTCGTTCGACGGGCGCACACCCAGGAAGGCTTCGCTGGCGAACAGGAAGGGGCGCAGATAGAGGCTGCCCTCACCCGACGGGATCCAGTCCGCATCAATCTTCACCAGCTGCTCGACCGCTTCGAGGAACATGTCTTCCGGGATCGCCGGCATCGCCATGCGTTCGGCGGACTCGGCGAAGCGGCGTGCATTTTCCTCCGGCCGGAACATGGCGACGCTGCCGTCGGCCAGGCGATAGGCCTTCATCCCTTCGAAGATTTCCTGGGCATAATGGAGCACGGCGCAGGCCGGATCGAGCTGGAACGGCTCGCGCGGACCGACGCTGTGGCTGTGCCAGCCCTGCCCCTCGGTATAGCGGATGGTGACCATATGGTCGGTGAAGAGCCGGCCGAAGCCCGGATCCTCCAGAAGTACCGCGCGCGCGTCCGCCGCCACAGCCTTGCTGCTGGGGGTAACGGTAAAGCGCGACTTCTGTTCGACGTCCATGGTGAGTCTCCTTATGCGTTGGACGGGGGCGCCTATGTCACATCCGGCCCCGCGAAACAATTGGTCATATATACTGACCAATTTTGGAATAAAGAGCCAAGGCGCTGTCGCTGGCCTCTTCCCGTCCCAGCGCGCGCCCTGTATCGCATGCGCCATGCACTTCTTTTCGGACAATGCCACCCCGATCTGCCCTCAGGTGATGGCCGCCATCGCCGGCGCGGACCATGCCGACCATGGCTATGACGGCGACGCGTGGAGCGCGCGGCTGGACGGCGCCTTTTCCGACCTGTTCGAAACGCCGGTGAAGGCACAATGGATCGCCACCGGCACGGCGGCCAACAGCATCGCGCTCGCCTGCCTGTGCCCGCCCTATGGCGGGGTGATCTGCCATGAGGAAGCGCATATCGTCGTCGACGAATGCGGCGCGCCGGGCTTCTACACCCATGGCGCCAGCCTGATGGCGCTGCCGGGCGTCGGCGCCAAGCTGTTGCCCGATGTCGTGGCGGCGCGGCTGAAGGCGATCCGCCCCGACGTGCATCAGGTGCCGGCGCGGGCGATCAGCATCACCAATGCGACCGAATATGGCATGGTCTATACGCCGGACGAAGTCGCGGCTCTGGGCGAGATCGCCAAGGCCCATGGGCTGGGCTTCCACATGGACGGCGCGCGCTTTGCCAATGCGGTGGCGCATCTGGGCTGCGCGCCCGCTGATGTCACCTGGCGGGCGGGGATCGACATCCTCTCCTTCGGCTGCGTCAAGAATGGCGGCATGGTGGGCGAGGCGCTCTTGTTCTTCGGCCCCGAGCGCGAAGCGCGGGCGGCAGAAGCGGCGCGCTGGCGCAAGCGGGCGGGCCATCTCTTTTCCAAGGGGCGCTACCTTGCCGCGCAGATATTGGCGATGATCGAGGACGGACTGTGGCTGGACAATGCCCGCGCCGCCAATGGCGCGGCGCAGGCGCTGGCGCAGGCCGCGGCCGGACGGCTGATGCATCCGGTGGAGGCCAATGAGCTGTTCGTCTGGCTGACCCCGGCGGAAGCGGCAACGCTGCGCGCGCAGGGCTTCGACTTTTATGACTGGGGCGAGGGTGCAGCGCGGCTGGTGACCAACTGGACCCAGGATGCGCAGAGCGTCGCGCCGCTGGCCCACGCGATCCGGGCCTTGGGGCATCATGACGCCTGACGACAGGGCACGGCGCGGGATGGAGCGGGGCGGGATGGAGCGGGGCGGCATCGCCCTGCCCTTCATCCTCGTCACGCTGATCTGGAGTTCGACCTGGATCGTCATCCGCGACCAGCTGGGCAGCGTGCCGGCCAGCTGGTCGGTCTGTTATCGCTTCCTGCTGGCGGGCCTTGCGATGGCCGCGTTCGCGCGAATGCGCGGCGTGTCGCTCAATATCGGGCGGAGCGGGCTGGTCTTTGCCGCATTGCTCGGCACGGCGCAGTTCGTGCTCAATTTCAACTTCGTCTATCGCGCCGAAGTCTATCTGACGTCGGGCGTGGTGGCGGTGGTCTATGCGATGCTGCTGATCCCCAACAGCATCCTGGCCTGGATCTTCCATCGCCAGCCGGTCAGCCGGGCCTTCATCGGCGGGTCGGTGATCGCGACGGCGGGCATCGCCATGATGCTGGCGCATGAATATCGCTTTGCCGGGATCGACCCGGACAAGGTGGTGCTGGGCGCGGCCTTTGCCTGTGCCGGGCTGATGAGCGCATCGACCGCCAACGTGATGCAGGGCATGGACATCGCCCGCCGCCTGCCGATGATCGCGGTGCTGGCCTGGGCGATGCTGATCGGCGCCGGGATCGACGCCGCCTTTGCCTGGATCACCACCGGGCCGCCGGTGATCGAGCCGCGGATCGGCTATCTGCTGGGCATAGGCTGGCTGGCGCTGGCGGGATCGGTCGTCACCTTCCCGCTCTATTTCGGGCTGATCCAGCGCATGGGCGCGGGTCGGGCCGCCTATACCAGCGTACTGATCCCGGTAATCGCGATGCTGATCTCCACGGTGGTGGAGGGCTATCGCTGGAGCGGGCTGGCCGTGCCGGGCGCGCTGCTGGCGATCGCCGGGATGGTGATCGCGCTGCGGGCCAAGACCAGAGCCTGATCGCCTGAGGTGGAAGCGCTTCGCGCTTTCACCGATGGCGTGAATCAGGCTCTATTCTATGATTCTAGAGCCTGACGCCGCCGGGCTGGTAGCGCAGCTTGGCCATGTTGAGGCGGGCGATCAGGCTGCTGAGCGATTCCGGCGCGGGGGCCGCGCGATCGGGCACGGACATGGCGTTGATGCGGTCACCGAGCGTGGAAACAGTCTTGTCGATGCTGGTCATGACACACCCTTGTTGATGCGGTAATCCCGCTTTCGGCGCACGCTGGTTAACGGGGCGTAAACCATGCGACGAACCGATCAGCAAGGCTGATTTTCTTCCACAAGACAGGCCCTTAGACCTTCGACATGGGTGGGGTAAAGAGGTTTCCAGCTGAGCAGCCGACGCGCCCGGCCAGTGGCGACGCGGCGGTTTTCGGCATAGAAGGCCAGCGCCTGGGGCGAGAGGTCGGCCTGTTCCAGCGACAGCAGCGGCGGCAGCGGCTGGCCCAGCAGTTCGCAGGCGGTCGCGATCACATCATTCTGGGCGCAGGGCCGGTCGTCGGCCAGATTATAGGCGCCGGGCGGGCCGTCGAAGGCGGCGATGATGCCGCCGACGATATCGTCGACATGGACGCGGCTGAACACCTGTCCGGGCAGGGCGATGCGATGCGCCTTGCCGGCCCGGACACGATCGAGCGCCGAGCGGCCGGGACCATAGATGCCCGGCAGGCGGAAGCGGCGGACATCGGGCCGCAAGGCGCCCCAGTCGAGATCGGCGCGGGCGCGGGCGGTGCGGCGCCCCTGCCCCACAGGGCTTGCCTCGTCGACCCAGGCGCCGGCCGCATCGCCATAAACGCCGGTCGAGGAGAGATAGCCGACCCAGAGCGCCGGTGCGGCGGCGATCGCGGTGCCATAGCGGGTGAGGACGGGATCCTCCTCGCCCTCGGGCGGGACGGAGGAGAGGATATGGGTGGCGCCGGCGATGGCGGCGCGGACGGCGGGTTCATCGTCGAAGGCGATCGCCTGGGCATCGGCGCTGCGGCGGACGCCCGTCACCTGCCAGCCCTCGGCCCGCAGTCGGGCGGCGAGGCGGGAGGCGCTATAGCCCATGCCGAGGATCAGCATGTGCAGCATCGGCGCCCTCCCCTGAACTGGTATCAGACCGTGAAGCTCTCGCCGCAGCCGCAGCTGCCCTTGGCATTGGGATTGGCGAAGACGAAGCCGGCGGTGAAATCATCCTCGACCCAGTTCATGGTCGAGCCGATGAGATAGAGGACCGAGGCACCGTCGATGTAGAGGACACCGCCGGGGGTTTCGATCTTCTCGTCGAACTTGGCCTCTTCGGTGACATAGTCGACCGAATAGGCAAGGCCCGAGCACCCGCGCTTGGGGGTCGAGAGCTTGACCCCGATCGCGCCTTCAGGCGCCTGCGCCATCAGCTCTGCGATGCGGCCTTCGGCGCTGGGCGTCAGCATGACGGCGGCGGGGCGGGCGCGGGTCTTGGTGGTCGTCTCGGTCATCAGAGCATTCCCAGTTCGAGCTTGGCTTCGTCCGACATCTTGCCCGGATCCCATGGCGGATCCCAGACCAGGTTCACCTCGACATCGCCGACGCCGGGCACCGCGCCGACGCGCAGTTCGACTTCGCCGGGCATGGATTCGGCGACAGGGCAGTGCGGCGTGGTCAGCGTCATGGTGACGACGGCATGGCCGTCACTGGTGACGTCGACGCCGTAGATGAGGCCCAGGTCATAGATGTTGACCGGGATTTCGGGGTCGAAGATTTCCTTCAGCGCATCGATGATGCCATCATAGAGATCGCCGCCCGGCTCGCCGGCCGCGACTTCGCTGGGCTTCTGCGCCAGGAAACCGTCGAGATAGTCGCGCTGGTGCGGAGCGGCCTCCGCCTCTTCAACGCGCGCCTTGGGCGGGGTTTCCACCGCGTCCACTTCTTCCACCATGAACTTCTTTTCCTCGGTCATCCGAAGATCTTCCTTACCCGTTCGATACCCTTGACCAGCGCATCCACGTCGCTGTCGTCGCTGTAGATGCCGAAACTGGCCCGTGCGGTCGCCTCGACGCCCAGATGCCGCATCAGCGGCTGGGCACAATGATGGCCGGCGCGGATCGCGACACCCGTTTCGTCCAATATGGTGCCGACATCGTGCGGATGCACCCCCTCCACCTCGAAAGAAAGGATACCGGCCGAATCTTCGGGGCCAAAGACGCGCACGCTGTTGATCTGGCTGATCGCGGTGCGGGCCTTGGCCACCATGGCGCATTCATGGGCGTGGATGGTGTCGAGGCCGATGCCCTGCACATAGTCGATCGCCGCCGACAGGCCGACGACGCCGACGATATGCGGCGTCCCCGCCTCGAACCGGGTCGGCGCGGGGGCATAGGTGGTCTTTTCGAACGTCACCTTGTCGATCATCGACCCACCGCCCTGATAGGGGGGCATGGAGTCGAGCAGTTCCTTGCGGCCCCACAGCACGCCGATGCCGGTCGGGCCATAGAGCTTGTGCGCGGAGAAGACGTAGAAATCGCAGTCGAGCGCCTGCACATCGACGGCGAGGCGGGGGACCGCCTGGCAACCGTCGATCAGAATCTTGGCGCCGACCATATGGGCGATGTCGGCCGCGCGGCGGCAATCGAGCACGCTGCCGAGCACGTTCGACACATGGGCGAGCGCGACCATGCGGTGCTGCGGCGTGATCATCGCGCGCATCGCGTCGAGATCGATCCGGCCATCCTGCGTCAGCGGCACCACGTCGATCTGGGCGCCGACCTTTTCGGCGACGATCTGCCAGGGAACGATATTGCTGTGATGTTCGAGGGTCGACAGCAGGATGCGGTCGCCGGCCTTCAACTGCGTGCCGGCCCAGCATTGGGCGACCAGATTGATGCCCTCGGTCGCGCCGCGGACATAGACGATCTCGCTGTCCGACGCGGCGCCGATGAAGCCGGCGACCTTGCGCCGGGCGGCCTCGTAGGCGAGCGTCATATTGGCCGAGCGTTCATAGACGCCGCGATGCACGGTGGCATAGTCCGGGCCATAGGCACGGGCGATCGCGTCGATCACGGCGGCCGGCTTCTGCGCGGTGGCGGCGCTGTCGAGATAATGCCAGTCGCCCCCCTTCCCATCCAAAAGGCCGGGGAAATCGTCCCGCAGGCGCAGGCCTTGGGCGAGATCGGTCATACCAGTGTCCCCAGCTTGGCGAGCGCCGCCGCCTCGAATCGTTCGCGCAGATCATCCTGCGCGACATCGTCGAACACGCCGGCGACGAAGGCCTTGAGCAGCAATGTCTTGGCGGTGGCCGGGTCCATGCCGCGCGAGGCCATGTAGAAGAGCGCCTGCTTGTCCAGCTCGCCGACCGTGGCACCATGGGCGCATTTCACGTCGTCGGCATAGATTTCCAGTTCCGGCTTGGCGTTGGCCGTGGCGGTGCGGTCGAGCAGCATCGCCTTGATCGACTGGAAAGCGTCGGTGCGCTGGGCATCGCGGGCGACATTGATGCTGCCGAGATAATTGCCGGTGGCATGGCTACCCAGGATCGAGCGGACGGTCTGGCCGCTGGTCGCGTCGGGCTGGGCATGGGTGACGCTGGTGATGATCTCCAGCGTCTGCTCGCCACCGCCGATGATCGCGCCGTTCAGCTCGAAATGACTGCCCTTGCCGAGCGTGACAGCGAAGGTGACACGTCCAAGCTTGCCGCCAATGTTGAGCAGATGGAAATCGAACCGGGCACCGTCAGCGATATCAATGACATAGTCATGCACAGCGGTCGCGCCATCGGCCGCATCCTGCAACAGATGGTCATGCGCGCTTTCGCCCTCCGCCACCGTGATCCGGGTCGCGGCCGGCACCGGCCAGACGGCGGCAAGTGCGTCAAGATCGCTGTAACGCCAGGCTTCATCCTTGCGCGTGGGGAGAGCGAGGAGGGTCACGCCGCGATCACCTCGGAATAGCCTTCGCTTTCCAGCTGCAGCGCCAGTTCGGGGCCGCCCGACTTGACGATCCGGCCGGCCGCCAGAACATGGACGAAGTCCGGCTTCACATAGTCGAGCAGGCGCTGATAATGGGTGATCAGCAGCACCGCCTTGTCAGGCTTGCGCATGATCGCATTGATGCCCGCGCCGACGGTCTTGAGCGCGTCGATGTCGAGGCCCGAGTCGGTTTCGTCGAGGATGGCGAGCTTGGGATCGAGGATGCCCATCTGCACCATTTCGGCGCGCTTCTTCTCACCGCCGGAAAAGCCGACATTCACCGGACGCTTGAGCATCTCCATGTCGAGGCCGAGCAGGCCGGCCTTTTCCTTGGCCAGCTTGATGAACTCGCCGCCGTTCAGTTCCTTCTCGCCGCGCGCGCGGCGCTGCGAATTGAGGCTTTCGCGCAGGAATTGCAGGTTGGAGACGCCAGGAATCTCGACCGGATATTGGAAGCCCAGAAAGAGCCCGGCAGCGGCGCGCTCATGCGGGTCCATGGCGAACAGGTCTTCGCCTTCGAAGGTCGCGGTGCCGCCGGTCACGTCATAGTTGGGGCGGCCGCCCAGCGTGTAGGCGAGCGTCGACTTGCCGGCGCCGTTCGGCCCCATGATCGCGTGTATTTCGCCCGCATTGATCTGGAGCGAGAGTCCCTTGAGGATCGCCTTGCCGTCGATTTCGTTGGTGAGATTGTCGATCGTCAGCATCTTGTCTTTAGTCCTTGTGCGCGCGCTGGAGCGTCCGCGCGGTCCAGAAGGCCATGTCGCGCACGTCGCCCGGCGCGGGGAAGAGCGTGTCGATATGGCGCTTGATCGGCATATAGGGCCACCAGTCGGCGTCCGGTTCCGGCGCGCCCTTTTCCAGCAGCGCGACGACGAATTCGCTGACCGGGCCCATGCGGGCGAGGTTCGGCGCCTTCGCCTTGTGGAAGGCCTTGTCGGTGCGCAGCTTCTCGGTCATCGCGACATCGCCCTTTTCCAGCGCATCGCGGCATTCGGCCTGATAGGCGTCGAGATCGCCGAAATCCTTGGCGGCGCGCGTCTGCAGCTCGCCCTCTTCCAGCTCATAATCCTCGGTCAGGATACGGATCGCGGCGGTCCATGCCTGGCCATTGCCGACATCCTCCGCGAAATCGGCGAGGGCATCCTGGATATCGTCTTCGTCGCTCAAAATTCTCGTCCTTCAAATTTCTGTTCTATCGTCACCCCGGACTTGATCCGGGGTCCCGCTGCCTTTCCGTCCCGCTCAAGAAAAGCGGGATGCCGGATCAAGTCCGGCATGACGGGAAGGCGCAGGCAAAATTAGCCCACGCTGCCTTCCAGGCTGATGCCGAGCAGCTTCTGCGCTTCCACCGCGAATTCCATCGGCAGTTGCTGCAGCACTTCCTTGGCGAAGCCGTTGACGATCAGGCTGACCGCGCTTTCCTGATCCAGGCCGCGCTGCATCGCGTAGAAGAGCTGGTCGTCGCTGATCTTGCTGGTGGTCGCCTCATGCTCGATCTGGGCGCTGGGATTGCGCACCTCGATATAGGGCACGGTGTGGGCGCCGCACTGGTCGCCCAGCAGCAGGCTGTCGCACTGGGTGAAGTTGCGCACGCCTTCGGCGCTTGGGCTCACGCGGACGAGGCCGCGATAGGTGTTGTTGGACCGGCCGGCCGAGATCCCCTTCGACACGATGGTCGAACGGCTGCCCTTGCCATTGTGGATCATCTTGGTGCCGGTATCGGCCTGCTGCAGATTGTTGGTGAGCGCGACGGAGTAGAATTCGCCGACGCTATTCTCGCCGTTCAGCACGCAGGACGGATATTTCCAGGTGATGGCGGAGCCGGTTTCCACCTGGGTCCAGCTGACCTTGGAGTTGCGGCCCTGGCAGAGCGCGCGCTTGGTCACGAAATTATAGATGCCGCCCTTGCCATTCTCGTCGCCCGGATACCAGTTCTGGACGGTGCTATATTTGATCTCCGCATCGTCGAGCGCGACCAGTTCCACCACGGCGGCGTGGAGCTGATTTTCATCGCGCATCGGCGCGGTGCAGCCTTCGAGATAGGAGACATAGGCGCCATCGTCCGCGACGATCAGCGTGCGTTCGAACTGGCCGGTATTTTCCGCATTGATGCGGAAATAGGTCGACAGCTCCATCGGGCAGCGAACGCCCTTGGGAATGTAGACGAAGGTGCCGTCGGAGAAGACCGCGCAGTTGAGCGTGGCGAAATAATTGTCGTGCATCGGCACGACCTTGCCCAGCCATTTCTTTACGAGGTCGGGAAATTCGCGCACGGCTTCGCTGATCGAGCGGAAGATGACGCCCGCCTCCTCCAGCTCCTTGCGGAAGGTCGTGGCGACCGAAACCGAGTCGAACACGGCGTCGACCGCGATCTTGCGGCTGCCCTTCACGCCGGCGAGCATTTCCTGCTCGGCGATGGGGATGCCCAGCTTCTGATAGGTGGCGAGGATTTCGGGATCGACCTGATCCAGCGAATCCAGCTCCACCTTCTTCTTGGGCTCGGCGTAATAATAGGCGTCCTGATAGTCGATCGGCGGGACATTGAGCTTGGCCCAGTCCGGCGCTTCCATCTTCTGCCACATGGCGAAGGCCTTCAGGCGCCAGTCGAGCAACCATTGCGGCTCATTCTTCTTGGCCGAGATGAAGCGGACCGTATCCTCGTTCAGGCCCTTGGGCGCGAAATCCTGCTCGATGGCCGACGACCAGCCATGCTCATAGGTGGAGGCGCGCTCGGCGGCCTCCAGCGCTTCCTGATTACGGACGGTGCTCACTTCTTCAGTCATGCCATTTCTCGTGTCAGGCTGGCGATGGTCACGTTCGCGAGCGCTTCGCGGATCGCGTTGTTCGCCAGATTCATGTGCGGACGGATGCGGCAATCCTGTTCCAGATTGCAGTCATGCGCCCCCTGTTCGCTGCATGCAGTCATGGCGATGGGGCCTTCGACCGCCTCCACCACGTCCGCCAGGGTAATCGTCGCGGGCGGGCGCGACAGACGCACGCCGCCACCGGTGCCCCGGCTCGATTCGAGCAGACCCGCCGCCGACAGCCGGCTCACCAGCTTCTGCGCGGTGGGCAGCGGGATGCCGGTTTCGGCGCTGAGCGTGGTCGCGTTCATCTTAGCCGCACCGCAGTGACGGGCGGCGGCAGACATCAGCACGACGGCATAATCGGCAAAGCTCGATAATTTCATGCGTGTTGCGAACCATTCTCAAATCGGATCGAATCAATCCGATTGGGCATGTGGTCCCACTCGCCCCCGGAATCAAGGCATTTTTCCTACCTTGGGAGTCTGTTTGGAAAATGCGCGAAAGAGCGCATTTTCAGAGCCGCACCAAAGGCGCATTCCAAACAGCAATCAGCTCAGCCGGTTGAGCACCGCGACATCGCCGCCCAGCGTGCGGCGGAGCAGGGTGAGCTGGACCACGGCGGTCGGCTCGGTCTGAAGCTGGTGCGGGGTCATGCCGATGAAATGCTTGATCTCGCGGATGAAATGCGACTGGTCGTAGAAGCTGCCATCGTCGCACAGGGCCTGCCAGCTTTCATGGTCGAGTGCGATCCGCGCGCTGCAGCGCAGGGCGCGATATTTGCGGGCGAGCAGCTTGGGCGGGGCGCCATAGAGTTTGTTGGTGATGCGGGCGAGCTGGCGCGGCGACAATTCGGTCATCTCGCTCAGCACCTCGATCCGGGGCGAGCCTTCGCCGATCAGCCAGCTGTCGATCGCCCGCAGGATCGCCCAGGTCGCTTCGGGCAGCGGCTTGATCCGTTCGGCGAGGAAGGACCAGGTGAGCGCGGCCATGGCGTCGCCATCCTCCATGCGCTGCAACTGGGCGAGCAGATCGAGAAAGCCGTCATCCCGTTCCGCCGCCAGATCGCACAGGCCATCAGCCAGCTTGTCGGCGTCGCCGCCATGCAGCGCCAGCCAGCCGGCCGGCAGCAGCGACACGCCCAGCAGCCGGGTCGGCGCATCCAGCTCGAAGCGGGTCGCGCCCTGCGTGGGGCCGATCAGGCCGACGACGGGGGGCCGCTGCACCGATCCATCCTGGAAATGATAGCGCCCATCGCCCCGCAGCATCAGCCGCAACTGCGCGACATCGGCGCGGGTGACGTCGGCATAATGGTCTGCCGCCACGGAAAATATGTAGAGCGAGCCGAAATAGGGTCGGACCTTTTCCGGCGGGGTGAAATAGCGCAAGCGGACCGGGCCCTGTTCGGCATCCACCGAATAGGACAATGGCCCGCGATTATCCGGCACCACCCCCCGCGCCGCACTCAGCGGCAGATCCCAATGTTGCGGCCCCATAGTTTCACCCCAGTGGCGGCATTATGAGCGCGGCCAACGACCGTGCAAGAGCCATGACGTCACCATGACGATTTTTCGCCACAGCGTTGCAACAAAAAAATGACCCGGCAGCTTTCACTGCCGGGTCAGGAAAAGGTCTCATCAGCCAAAATGGCCTAGAGCCTTCGGGTCGCAAGACGGCTTTAAGCCCGAATCGGTGGAAGATTATTGGACAGATCGGACATCTGACGACCGAAAAGGATCGCATTCATGACGTTTTCTGTCATGAAATGACGCAAGGGAATATGTTGTTGCAATAACGCAACACGACTCGACCTGCGCAGGCACCGCTGGCATAGCGCGGCCATGTCCTATCGCCTGATCCGTCCGCTCTTCTTCGCGCTCGATGCCGAGCGCGCCCATAATCTGTCGATCGCGCTGCTGCGGATGATGCCGACCCCAGCCCCGCTCAAGGCCGACCCGATGCTGGCGCAGACGGTGGCGGGCATCGCCTTTCCCAATCCGGTGGGCCTGGCGGCAGGCTATGACAAGGATGGCCGGGTCGCGCACAAGATGCATGGGCTGGGCTTCGGCTTTGCCGAGCTGGGCACGCTGACCCCGCTGGCACAGCCGGGCAATCCCCAGCCGCGCCTGTTCCGCCTGGTCGAGGACAGGGCGGTCATCAACCGCTTCGGCTTCAACAATGGCGGCCAGGGCGCTGCCGCCGACCGCATCGCCCGCTATCGCCGGCCGGTAGGCAAAGGGCCGGTGATCGGCATCAATATCGGCGCGAACAAGGAAGCGACGGCCGCCGGACGCGCCAATGCCGATTATGCCACCGGCGTTACCTGCATGGCGCCGCTGGCCGATTATCTGACCGTCAATATCTCCTCGCCCAATACGCCGGGGCTGCGCGCGCTGCAGGGCCGGGCGGCGCTGGACGACCTGCTGGGCGCGGTGATGGCGGCACGGCCCGAAGGCGGCCCGCCGATCTTCCTGAAGGTCGCGCCCGATCTGGAATCGGCGGATATCGAGGATATCGCCGCCGCCTGCATCGACCATCGGATCGACGCGCTGATCGTGTCCAACACCACCATCACCCGCCCGGCGCTGCAATCGCCCCATGCGAGCGAGACCGGCGGCCTGTCGGGCGCGCCGCTGACCGATCTGTCGCTGGGCAAGCTGCGTGACTTCCGCCGGCTGCTGGGCAACCGGCTGCCGCTGATCGGCGTGGGTGGCATCGCCAATGCGGAGCAGGCCTATGCCCGCATCCGTGCCGGCGCATCGCTGGTGCAGGTCTATAGCGCGCTGGTCTATGAAGGCCCCTATCTGGCGAAGCGGATCAATGATGGCCTGAAGGCCCTGATGGCGCGCGATGGCGTGCGGCATATCGGCGAGGTGGTGGGGATCGACGCCTGATCCGTCCTTCCCGGACATGATCGAAACAAGACGGGTTGCGAAACGAAATGCGAGCTTTAGGGTGCCGGCCATGACCTCCCGCCTGACCGGCCTGCTGGCCCCCTTCGCCCTGATTGCCCCCCTTGCCCTGGCGCCCGCGACCGCACTGGCGCGCGAGCCGGTGGCGTTGAATGCCACCGTGTCCGCCGCCGATCCGCGCGCGGCCGCGGCGGGGCAGGAAATATTGCGCAAGGGCGGCAGCGCCACCGATGCGGCGATCGCGATGATGCTGGCACTGAACGTGGTCGAGCCGCATAATAGCGGCATCGGTGGCGGCGGCTTCCTGATGCATCATGACGGCGCGAGCGGCGTGCTGGAATCGATCGACGGACGCGAGACCGCGCCGGCCGCCGCCCGACCCGACCGCTTCATGGGCCCCGACGGCAAGCCCCTGCCCTTCGTCCAGGCCTGGCCGGGCGGCTATTCGGTCGGCGTGCCAGGCAATCTGCGCATGGCGTGGGAAGCCCACAAGAAATGGGGCAAGCTGCCCTGGGCCGACCTGTTCCAGCCCGCGATCCTGCTCGCCGACGACGGCTTCCAGCTGGGCGAGCGCACCGCCACGGCGCTGAAGGCATTGCAGAATATCTGGGCTGATTTCCCGGAAATCCGCAGCTATTACTGGATCGACGGGCAGTTGCCGGCGGTCGGCACGACGCTGAAGAACCCGCCGCTCGCCGCCCTGTTCAAGCGGATCGCGGCGGAAGGTCCGGACGCCTTCTATCTGGGCGAGAATGCGCAGGCGATCGCCAAGGCGGTCACCACTGCGCCGCGGAACCCGGTGCCGATGACGACCGACGATCTGGCCAATTACCAGGTCAAGGACCGCAAGCCGGTATGCGGACATTATCGCGCCTATACGGTGTGCGGCATGGGGCCGGCGTCGGCCGGTGGCATCACCGTGCTGCAGGTGCTGGGCATGGTCGAGCGTTTCCCGCTGGCGCAGTGGGGCAAGGATGATCCGCGCTCCTGGCACGTCATCGGCGAAGCGATGCAACTGGCCTATGCCGACCGCGACACCTGGCTGGGCGACCCCGAGTTCGTCCATGTGCCGATCGCCGGGCTGATCGATCCCGCTTACCTCAAGCAGCGGTCGGGCGAGATCCGGCTGAACAAGGCGCTCAATTCCTATAAGCCCGGTCTGCCCGCCGGGGCGCAGCCACGCACCAGCGCCCTGCCCCAGCCGGAAAGCGGCACCAGCCATTTCGTCGCGGTGGACCGCAATGGCGACATCGCCGCCTGGACATCGACGATCGAGAGCTTCTTCGGCAGCCAGCTGGTGGCCAATGGCGTGGTGCTGAACAATGAGCTGACCGATTTCAGCTTCACGCCCGAGAAGAATGGCCCGCCGGTCGCCAACCGGGTGGAACCGGGCAAGCGGCCGCTATCGTCCATGTCGCCGACCATCGTCTATGACGCAAAGGGCATGCCGATCTTCACCGTCGGCGCGGCCGGCGGCAAGACCATCATCATGCAGGTCGCCAAGGCGCTGATCGCCCATTTCGACTGGCGCCTGTCGGCGCAGGATTCGATCGCGCTGGGGCTGGAATTCTTCAATGGCGAGGGGCTGGTGCTGGAACAGGGCACGTCGCTGGAAGCGATGAAGGCGCCGCTGGAGAAACTGGGCCACCACGTCACCATCTCGCGCCTGGGCCTCAAGGCCAATGCCGCCGAGCGGACCGCCGACGGCCACTGGATCGGCGCCGCCGACCCGCGCAGCCCCGGCGTGTCGCTGCAGGAATAAGGCAGGCGATCATGGCGAGCGCAGCGTCGCGCTCGCCAGTCGCGCGTCAGGCGCCCTTCTTGAGGTCGAGCCCGGCGACGTTGAATTCGAACGGGAAGCGCTGGTCCTTGGGGCCAACGGCAAGATCGACCTTCACGCTCTTGGCCTTGGCGATCGCCTCATAGGCATTTTGCGAAGGCATGATCTCGATCCCGTCCTTCGCTTCGGTCATGCGGCCCTTCCAGCGATGGGCCTTGCCATCATCGGTGGTGGCATCGACCGCGCAGTCGGAGAGGTCGCACTGGAAGGGCGCGCCGACCAGCTTCACCGTCACCGTCTTTTCGCCGTTGGACATGGGCTGGACCATCAGCACCGAGAAGGTGTCGGCGGCGGTCATGGTCTGCACGCTGTTGGCGCTGCCGATATAGGCGACCTTCTGGCTGGCGCCGGCGGTTTCATATTTCCAGACCTGGCCGATCTGGTCGCGCTGGGTCGGTTCCTTCTTGTCCCCGCCCGAACAGGCGGCCAGCAGGCCGAGCATGGCGAGGGGCATGATATGGCGCATTGTCGCATTCTCCTTGTCAGGCAAGAACGCGGGGATGCGCGGGAGTTTCCGTCAGGCGTAGCGGGCAGCAGTCTCGCGGATCAGGGCGATCATGTTGGGAATGCCCTGGGTGCGGTTGGAGCTGAGCTGGTTCTTGAGGTCGAAGGGAGCCAGCGCGCCCTCGATATCGGTCGCGCCGATCTCTGCCGGGGCGCGATCCTGCACGGTCAGCAGCACCAGCGCGATGATCCCCTTGGTGATGGCGGCATTGCTGTCGGCAAGGAAATGGAGCCGGCCATCGTCGAGCACCGTGGGATAGACCCAGACCGCCGCCGAACAGCCCCGCACCAGCGTCATATCGGTCTTGAGCGCGTCGGGCATATCCTCCAGCCCCCGGCCCAGATCGATCAACAGGCGATAGCGATCATCGGCGTCGAGAAATTCATATTCTTCCTGGAGGTCGGCCAGAACGGGCATCGGGGCGGGCTGATCGGTCATGCCGCCCATATAAGGGGAAAAGCGGTGCGGGAAAGCCGCTTTTCCCCGCCGGCGGATCAGAGATCGACGCCGGCGGCGATGGCTTCGAGCTTGCGGATGCGTTCCTTGAGGTCGGCGACCTCGATCCGGGCGGCGGCCGATGGTGGGGCGGCTTCCTCGCTGCGGCGGCTCAGTTCCGCGCGCTTGAGGTCGAGCCAACCGTTCCAGCCGCGCAGCGATGCGAAGGCGACGATGGTGAGGCCGGCGAGGCCGGCGGTGGCCATGGTCAGGTAGAAGAGGGGATCCTGCATGATGTCCTCCCTGTGTCCTTTGCCGCGATCAGTCGCGGTCCTTGAGCTTCTCGAATTCGCGCTCCAGCGCGGTCGAACTGTCGGTGGCGAGCCGTTCCAGCACGGCGACCCGGTCCTTGAGCGCCTTCACTTCGGCGCGGAGACGTTCAGCCTCCGGATCGGGACCGCGCTGGATGAACTCCTCACCCTTGTGGCGGCGCACTACGCCATATTTGGCGCGGACGACGCTGGCGACGGCGGTGATCGCGACGATGGCGACGACCATTTCAAACGGGTTCATGTTTGTCCTCCCTTGAGGCGCGCGGGGCGATCAGTTCGCCGGGCCGCGCAGCCGCTCGATTTCGCGATTGAGCTGGTGGCTTTCGTCGGTGACGATCCGCTCGACCACGGCGAGCCGGTCCTTCATCGAGCCGATTTCGGCGCGCAGCTGGGCATTTTCCTGGCTGATCAGCTTGATGCGCTCGACCAGTTCCTCATTCTTCTGCGGATAGACCGCCTTGCCCCAGCTATTTTCCAGCGGGTAGCCGTTGCGGACGCGGAGCCAGGTGGTGAAGATCCACCCGCCGATCGCCATCGCCCCGATCAGAAGCCCGCCGCCGATGATCCACGGCAGGTTGGGCATGACGAAGGCGTCTACCATGTCGGTCTTGTTCATGTCCTATACTCCCCTTGCCTGGTCAGCGTCAGCGCAGCGCGTCGATATCGCGCGCGGTCCGGGCGGCGGGATCGGTGGCGATCCGTTCGAGGACTGCGATGCGTTCTTCGAGGCGGCTGATGCGGCCAGTCAGCTTTTCGTTTTCACTTGAAAGAAGGTCGATTTTTCGACCGGCGTCGGGATCTGTTCGATGAACGGTGCCCGTCCATTCATTTTCAACCGGATAACCATGGCGGGCACGGACCCAGGTGGTGAACATCCAGCCCAGCGTCGACATGGCGATGATGGCCAGAACGAAGGTCGGTCCTGCGAAATTCATGGCCTTAACTCCCCGTTATTGCTGCCTTGTCCTGGCTATGCTTCAGCGCAGGCTGTCGATCTCGTCGGCGAGGCGCGTGTTGCGGCTGGTATAATAAACCTCGATATCGGCGAGGCGGCGGTCGATGTCGCGGAACTTGGAGCGGACGTCGCGGGTGGAGCGCGCCGGGTTGGTGCGCACGCCCTGCCAGAATTTCTCGTCGTCCCGATCCGAATAGAGGCCCTGGGGCTTGGCATCGGCGAAATAGGCGGCGGCGAAATAGGCGATCAGCGTCCAGGGGAAGGCGCCCATCAGGGTCACCAGCACCGCGCCGACCCGGACCCAGACCACGTCGATCCCGGTGTAGTCGGCGATGCCGGAGCACACGCCCATCCACTTGCCATTCTGCTTGTCGAGATAGAATTTGGTGCGGCGGGCGCTCATGTCAGTTCCTCCGGTGGAAGTCGTAATTATCGTCCTGTGCCGGACGTTGCGGGCGGAAGTCGGGATTGTCGGCTGCGACGATCCGTTCGACCGTCTGCAGCCTGTCTTCGAGACGGCGGGCGAGCAGGTGGAGTTCGTCCAGCAGCCGCTCGTCCTCGTCGGTGATCTTGGGCGCCTGCTTCCACTTGGTGACATAGTGGAAGATCAGCCAGGGCATGCCGATGAACAGCATGCCGACCACGGCGATGGGGACCAGTACGTCTTCCATCGGATCAGGCTCCCTTGTTCATGCTGGCCTTGAGCGCGGCGAGATCGGCATCGACCTTGTCGGCCGACTTCAGTTCCGCGATTTCCTCTTCCAGCGTCTTGGGCTGCGCGCCCAAACCCATGGCATCGGCGCGGCCTTCGGCCATGTCGACGCGGCGTTCGAGCATGTCGAAGCGGGCAAAGGCTTCGTTGACCTTCTCGCCGGCATAGGCTTCGCGCACCCGCAGGCGGTTCTGCGCGCTTTCCATGCGGCTGACCAGGCTGTTCTGGCGGGCACGCGCCTCGCGCAGCTTGCCCTGCAGCTTGGCGATGTCCTCTTCCGACGCCTTCAGCGCCTCGTCCAGCACCTCGATCTCGTGGGAGAGATGCTCGGCCATGTCGGCGGCCTTCTGGCGTTCGACCAGAGCAGCCTTGGCAAGATCCTCGCGGTCCTTGCTGAGGGCGAGCTGTGCCTTTTCGGTCCAGCCATCCTGCAGCGCCTGCAGCTTGCCGATGTGGCGACGCATTTCCTTCTGGTCGGCGATCGTGCGGGCGGCGGACGCGCGCACCTCGACCAGCGTCTCCTCCATTTCGAGGATGATCATGCGGATCATCTTCGCCGGGTCTTCGGCCTTGTCGAGCAGGTCGGTGACATTGGCGGCGATGATGTCTCGGGTGCGGGAGAAAATACCCATTTTAACGGTGCTCCTGGTCTTCTCTTCAAGGGGGCCGGGGCGGACGAGAGGGGGCATTTCCGCCCCGGCCTGGGTCGTGCGGCCTTACGCCAGATAGCGCAGGGTCGCGGGGGTATCCTGGGTCGCGAGGACCGGGGCTTCGCTGGCGCGGGCCGGGCCGACCGCCGAAAGGATCATGGTCGATCCGAACAGGACGGCGGCAATGGCGACCGACATCAGCTGACCGATTTCGCGAACGCTGTTGCTGTTCTTTTCCATCTTCAACACTCCTTGAACCTGGCCTTCTAAAGGTGCCGCCTGTCTGTGCAGCGGCTTCGTTCCCAACCTTGCAGAGGCCGTGCCAATTTTCGAGAAGCGCAGAAAACAGCCATTTTTTGATGATTTGGCACGGCTGCGCAAAGATTTCACTTGCTGAAAGTTGGGAAATTTCCCCATATTTTGGCGCATGGAGAAAAATACCCAGTTTGTCGGCCAGTCGCTGGCCTTTCTCGACGCCGTCGAACTGGCCGGGCGGGCCGCCGAACTCAATCGCCCGGTGCTGGTGATCGGCGAACGCGGCACCGGCAAGGAACTGATCGCCGAGCGCCTGCACCACCTGTCGCCGCGCTGGGGCGAGCCGCTGATCGTGATGAACTGTGCCGCCCTGCCCGAGACGCTGATCGAGGCGGAATTGTTCGGCCATGAACAGGGCGCCTTCACCGGCGCGACCAAGGCGCGGCCGGGCCGGTTCGAGGAGGCCGATGGCGGCACCTTGTTCCTGGACGAGCTGGGCACCTTGTCGATGGCGGCGCAGGAGCGGCTGCTGCGCGTGATCGAATATGGCGAAGTGACGCGGATCGGATCGTCGCGGCCGGTGATGGTCGATGTCCGCATCGTTGCCGCCACCAACGAGGATCTGCCCGCCGCCGCCGATGCCGGGCGCTTCCGCCCCGATCTGCTCGACCGGCTGAGCTTCGAGGTCATCACCCTGCCGCCGCTGCGCGCGCGCGAGGGCGACATAACGGTATTGGCCGACCATTTCGGGCGGCGCATGGCAGCGGAACTCAACTGGCCGCAATGGCCGGGCTTCTCCGCCGCCTGCGCGGCCGAACTGGAAGGCTATGGCTGGCCGGGCAATGTGCGCGAACTGCGCAATGTGGTGGAACGGGCGGTCTATCGCTGGCCCGAGCCGGGGCGGCCGATCTCGTCCATTGTGTTCGACCCGTTCGCCTCGCCCTGGAAGCCGCGCCCGATGATGCCGGGGACTGCCGCGCCGTCAGCGGAAAATGCGGCACCGGCACCGGTGACCGCATCGGTGATGGACAGGCATGGCGATGTCACCGATCTCAAATCGGCGGTCGACGCGCATGAGGCGGCGATCGTGCGGGCGGCGCTGGAGCGGTTCCGCTATAATCAGCGGGCGACCGCCAAGGGGCTGGGCCTGACCTATGACCAGTTGCGCCACTGCATGAAGAAACATGGGCTGAGCGCGGGATAGGGCGGCACGAGGCCGCCCCACCGGGTAGTTTTTTAACGGGTCGGGACGGGTTCCGGGCCCGAATAATCATAGAAGCCCTTGCCGGTCTTGCGGCCATACCAGCCGGCCTCGACATATTTGACCAGCAGCGGCGCCGGACGATATTTGGGATCGCCGGTGGTGGTGAGGAAGACGTTGAGGATTTCGAGCGCGGTGTCGAGGCCGACGAAATCGAGCAGGGTCAGCGGCCCCATCGGATGGTTGAGGCCGAGCTTGCAGCCCTGATCGATATCGGTGACGCTGCCCACGCCCTCGCCCAGCACGAACACCGCCTCGTTCAGCATCGGCAGCAGGATGCGGTTCACGACGAAGCCGGGCGCATCAAAGGCATGGACCGTGGTCTTGCCGATCTTCGCGGCGAAACCCTCGACCGCGGCGACCGTCTCGGGCGACGTGGCAAGGCCGCGAATGACCTCGACCAGCACCATCACCGGCACCGGATTGAAGAAATGGACGCCGACGAAGCGGCTGGCGTCAGGCGCGGCCTGGGCGAGGCGGGTGATCGGGATGGACGAGGTGTTGGTGGCGAGGATGGCGTCGGGCGCCAGTATCTTGCCGACATTGGTGAAGATGGTGCGCTTGACCTCTTCCCGCTCGGTCGCGGCCTCGATCACCAGCTGGGCGCCGGCGAGCGGCGCGATCTCGCCGACCGGGGTGATGCGGGCGAGCGCGGCATCGGCGTCGGCCTGGCCGATCTTTTCCTTCTCGACTGCGCGGGCCAGCAGCTTGGCGATGCCAGCCTTGCCCTTTTCGGCGCGGGGCAGGTCGATGTCGGACAGGATCACGTCATAGCCGGCCTGGGCGGCGACCTGGGCAATGCCCGCCCCCATCTGGCCGGCGCCGATCACGCCTACGGTCTTGATGTCGGTCATGTCCCATTCTCCTCACCAAATGTTCGTTCCAGTCACCCCTACCGACAAGTAAGGCCGCGCGCCAAGCCCCTTCGCGGGCGGCGAACGGGCCATCGCGACGGATGGATGGTTCGCCCGCGCTATTTTCCGCCTTTGCGCGAACCGCACGCCATGCTTAATAGCCGCCCATGCCCCTTGCCGATCCCCTGCCAGCGCCCGCATCCGGACGGTTCATCGCCGCCGTGCATCATTTCCCGCTGCGCATCTATTTCGAGGATACGGACCTGTCGGGGCTGGTCTATCACGCCAATTATCTGCGCTATATGGAGCGCGCCCGGTCCGACATGCTGCGGATCGCCGGCATCGACCAGCGCGCCAATCATGAAGGCGGCGAAGGCGTCTATGCCGTCACCGACCTGAAACTCGCCTATCGCCGTCCCGCCCGGCTGGACGATGACCTGATGGTCGTCAGCCAGGTGATGGAGGTGCGGGCCGCCAGCTGCGTCATTCAGCAAAGAGTCATGCGCGGCGAGGACATATTGACCGACGGCGTCATCACCGTCGCCTATCTGACACCCCAGGGACGACCGCAGCGCCAGCCGCGCCCCTGGATCGAGATTTTCAGCCGTTTGATGCGAGGGGAAGACATCCACCCATGAACCTGTCCATGCCTGACGTCGGCGCCGCCGTTGGCGCCGCAGCCGACGCCGCCACCATTTCGCCGCTCGCCCTGTTCCTGCAGGCCGACATCGTCGTGAAGGGGGTGATGCTGGGCCTGTTGCTGGCCAGCATCTGGACCTGGGCGATCATCATCGGCTTCAGCTTCACCCTGCGCAAGGCGAGCAAGCAGAGCCGCGCGTTCGAGGCGGATTTCTGGAAGGCGGACGATATCGACCGTTTCTATGAAGCCCGCGGCAAGGCCGAGTTCCCGGCCGCCAAGGTGATGGCCGCCGGCGTCACCGAATGGCGCCGCTCCACCGCGCAGAAGGTGATCGACCGCGACGGCACGCGCGACCGGCTGGCGACCAGCATGTCGAGCACGATCGCGGCCGAGGTCGACCGCCTGTCGGACCGGCTGAACATCCTGGCGACGGTCGGTTCGGTCGCGCCGTTCGTCGGCCTGTTCGGCACCGTCTGGGGCATCATGCGCGCCTTCACCTCGATCGCCGCCGCACAGAACAGCTCGCTCGCCGTCGTGGCGCCGGGCATTGCCGAAGCGCTGTTCGCGACCGCGATCGGCCTGTTCGCCGCCATCCCGGCGGTGATCGCCTACAACCGGTTCAGCCATGGCATCAACCGGATGGAATCGCGCCTCAACCGCTTTGCCGACGGCTTCTACGCGACGCTGAGCCGCGAGCTTGAGGCCCAACGCTGATGGCGATGTCTGGCCCTCCATCCGGTCGGCGCGGGCGCAATCGCGCGCCGATGGCAGACATCAACGTGACGCCGCTGGTCGACGTCATGCTGGTGCTGCTGATCATCTTCATGGTGACCGCGCCGCTGCTGGTGACCGGCGTGCCGGTGAACCTGCCCGAGACGCGCGCCAAGGGGCTGGACCAGGATGCCAAGCCGACCGTGGTGTCGATCGATCGCGACGGCGCCATCTATGTCGACGAGGATGTGGTCAGCGACGCCGACCTGCCCGACCGGCTGGCCGAGATCGTGTCGGCCAATGCCGGCAAGCCCGACGCACCGCAGATCTTCCTGCGGGCGGACACGGCGCTGGATTATGGCCGGGTGATGCGGGTGATGGGCGAGCTCAACCGGGCCGGCCTCAACAAGGTGGCGCTGGTCAGCACCGGCGGGCAGGACGGCGCCGACGATGTCAGCGCAGGTTCAGAATAGGGGCCATAGGTCAAACCGATGGAACGCGCGGAAAAAATCGGCCTTGGCGTTGCGACGGCAGGACATGTCCTGCTGTTCGGCCTGCTGTCGGCCGGGTTCCTGGCGACGCCCAATCCGCTGAAGCTGAACAGCCCGCCGATGGATGTCAGCCTGGTGGACGAAGTGGCGCTGCAATCGACCGCGCCGCGCATCTCGACCGAGCCGCCACCGCCCAGCGTCGCGCCCGAACGCGGTCCGACCGAGGATGCCGCGCCCGCTGCCCAGCCCGAGCCGGCCCCCGTGCCCGAGCCGACCCCGGCGCCGCCCAAACCAAAGCCGGTCCCGCCCAAGGAAGTCGCGCAGCCCGCGCCGCCCAAGCCGAAGCCAACGCCGCCGAAGAAGGAAACGCCCAAGGCCGCACCCAAGCCCAAGCCGGCCCCTGAAAAGCCAGCGGAAAAGCCCAAGGCGAAGCCGGCGCCGCAGAAGCCCAAGGCAGCGGCCGCCGCGCCGGCCAAGGCGAGCGCCAAGCCCGCGCCCAAGGCCGCCAAGCCGGCCGCCGCATCGGGATCGGGCAAGGCCGCGGCCAAACCCAAGGGATCGCTGCTGGGCAATGATTTCCTCAAGGGCATCGACACCAGCGCCGACGCGCCGCGCAAGCCGGCCGCCGCGCCGCAGGCCGCCGCCATGGGACCGCAGCAGAAGGCCGCGCTGGACGCCGAGATCCGCCGGCAGCTCAAGCCCAACTGGCGCCCGCCGTCAGGCGCGGATGCCGATCAGCTGGTGACCCTGCTGGAAGTGCGACTGGACAAGAATGGCGCGGTGATCGGTACGCCCGAAGTGATCGACCAACTGGGCGTCACCGCCAGCAACCGGCCCCAGGCCAAGCTGCATGCGGAGCGCGCGATCCAGGCGGTAAAGCTGGCGTCGCCCTTCCGCAATTTGCCGCCCGAATATTATGAACAATGGAAATGGCTGCGGCCACTCCGCTTTGACGCGAGGCTGACCCGATGACGACGACCCTGCTCCGCCGCCTGGCCGCGGCGACCGCCGCCCTGCTCGCCTTCACCGCCATGCCCGCGCTGGCGCAGCTGTCGGTCGACGTGACCGGCGATATCGACAGCAACCTCAAGATCGCCGTGCCCGCCCTGCCGGCGCAGCAGGATGTGGCGACCCCGGCCGGCACCGCCAATGAACTGGGCCGCAAGATCGCCGAGGTGATCGCCACCGACCTTAAGGGATCGGGCCTGTTCGATCCGTCCGGCCCGGCCGGCATGCCCGCGCTCGCTTTCCCGGAAGTGACCAACCCCGTCTATGACAAATGGGGTGCCTATCAGGCGCTGGTGCAGGGCTTTGTCCGCACCACCGGCGGCGAGGCGGACATTACCGTGGGCTGTTACCTTTATGACGTGGCGCTGAAGCAGGAACTGACGCGCCAGGGCTATGTCGTCGCCCCGCGCGACTGGCGCCGCGCCGCGCACAAATGCGCCGACGCCATCTATGCCCGGCTGTCGGGCGAGAGCCCCTTCTTCGACAGCCGCATCGCCTATATCGCCGAAAGCGGCCCCAAGGATAACCGCGTCAAGCGCCTCGCCATCATGGATTCCGACGGCGCCAACCACCGCTTCATCACCAATGGTCAGTCGATCGCCCTGACCCCGCGCTTCTCGCCCGATTACAAGTCGATCGTCTATGTGAGCTATCTGGGCAGCCGGGTGCGCATCTATGTCTATGACATCGGCACCGGGCAGCAGCGGCTGGTGACCGAAAGCAACAACACGACCTTCGCACCGCGCTGGTCGCCCGATGGCCGCAACATCCTGTTCTCGATGGCGGTGTCGGGCAATACCGATATCTATCGCGTGTCGGCCCAGGGCGGCGCGCCGGTGCGCCTCACCAATTCGCCGGGCATCGATGTCGGCGGTTCCTATTCGCCCGATGGCCGCCAGATCGTGTTCGAAAGCGACCGGTCGGGCGGACAGCAAATCTATGTGATGAATGCCGACGGGTCGAACCAGCGCCGCATCAGCCATGGCGGCGGCCGCTATGCGACGCCCGAATGGAGCCCGCGCGGCGACCTGATCGCTTTCACCAAGCTGTCGGGCGATTTCAAGATCGCGGTGATGACGCCGAGCGGCGACAATGAGCGCATCCTGACCAATGGCTGGCAGGACGAGCAGCCGACCTGGTCGCCCAATGGCCGCGTGCTGCAATTCTTCCGCACCACGCCGGGCCGCCAGGGCAGCAGCCAGGTGTGGCAGGTCGACCTGACCGGCGTGAACGAACGGCGCATTCCGACGCCGCTCAGCGGCTCCGACCCGGCCTGGGGTCCGTTGCTGCCATAAGTTTTCCACAGCTTTTCGACGCGATGGGGAACCCTATCGTCTTGACAGCGTAACGATTTTTACCAACCATGCTGTTGCCCGTCCGGGTGGCAGAATGGCGATATCCTTAGGAGACCCCGATGAAGATCACCCGGCCCCTGCTCATGGCAACCGCCGTCCTGGCCCTCGCCGCCTGTTCGAAGAAGCCGCCGGCCGAGCTGCCGCCGGCACCGGGTGGCAGCGACACGACCCAGACGGGCGGTCCGGTCGGCCAGACCGGCCCGGTCAAGGGCAGCCAGGAAGATTTCGTCGCGTCGGTGTCGTCCGACCGCATCTTCTTTGGCCTCGACCAATATGATGTCGATGCCGAGGATCAGGCGACGCTGCAGAGCCAGGCCGCCTGGCTGCAGCAGAACCCCAATGTCCGCATCACCATCGAAGGCCATGCCGACGAACGCGGCACCCGCGATTACAATATCGCGCTGGGCGACCGTCGCGCCAATGCGGCCAAAAATTATCTCGCATCGCTGGGCATTTCGCCCAGCCGCATCAACACCGTGAGCTATGGCAAGGAACGGCCGGCGGCTCTGGGTTCGGACGAGGCAAGCTGGGCGCAGAACCGCCGCGCAGTGACCGTTACCGTCCAATATTGATCCCCGTCGGGTCGCGACTGACGGCTATGGGCCCGCCGATTTCGATCGGCGGGCCCTTATGTTTTTGGGCCGACCGCGATCATTGCTCCATCATTGCGAAATTCGTTTCCGATATGTGGGACGACCCTATATATGGGACGAAAACAGGAAGCGAAAAAACATATGCAAGATGGCGAAGAGAAGCAGGAACAGGGCGTTAAGGGCACGCAGACGCTGATGCGCGCGCTCGATATCATGGACGAGGTGATCGACGGGCCGATCCGCGCCGCCGATCTGGCCCGCAAGCTGGGCATGAGCAAGACCACCGCGCACCGGCTGGTGCAGGCGCTGAAATCGCGCGACTATCTGGCGGTGACGCGCAACGGCTTCGCGCTCGGCCCCAAGCTGTTGCAGCTGGGCGTGCTGGCCACCGAGCAGATCGACTATGTCCGCGTCGCCCGCCCGTTCATGGAATTGCTGTCGGAAAAGACCGGCTTCTGCGTGTTCGTGGGCAAGCGCGAGGGCGACTGGTCGCGCCATCTGGACCGGGTGACCGGCAACCAGCGGCTGCGCGTCGCAACCGCACCGGGCGATCGCCGCCCGGTGGCCGAAACGGGCCTGGGCAAGGCACTGCTGCTGGACGAGGATGAGGCGACCTGGGAACGGCTCTATGTCGAGGCCAAGGGCGGCGAGGCCAGCCGCAAGCAGATCGACGCCTATATTGCAGAAATGCGCATCCACAAGGCGCGCGGCGAAGTGCTGCATGACAGCGAACTGGGCGATGGCGTGCGGTCGATCGCGGTGCCGGTGCGCGATGCCAAAGGGCAGATCTGCGTCGCCATCTCGATCGCGAGCGCGGCCCATTATCTGACCGACGATGTCCGCCCGGCGCTGGCCGAGCAGGTGATGAAGTCGGCCGAACAGATCAGCGCCGCGGTGGGCTTCAGCGGCCAGCGCTGAATTTCCTGACCTCCCGGATAAGAAAATGGGCGCGGTTACCAATGGTAACCGCGCCTGCCACATAAAAATGGAGCCTGATTCACGCCTTCGGTGAAAGCGCGAAGCGCTTCCACCTCAGACGATCAGGCTCCAAGTTTGGGGAGGACTGGGAAATTACATCCGGTAGGTCACGCCGAAGGTGAAGGTGCGACCGATACGGGTTTCGAACAGCGTGTCCTGACGCTGGCTGTCGATATAGAGGCGGTTCTGCTCGTCGGTCAGATTCTGCGCCTCGACGATGATCTTCAGGCGATCGGTGACATTGTAGCTGGCCGACGCATCCATGTAGAAGGTCTTGGCATTGCCCTGAAGGTCACTGCCGGGCGAGGCCGGAATGCCGCGGATGAACTTGTCGCGGAAGTTGCCGGTGGTGCGGATCGAGAATTTGTCATCCTCATAATAGAGCGTGCCCGACGCGGTGTTGGGCGACAGGCCGACCAGATCCGCCGTGGTCGTCACGGTCGGCACGCCGTTCACGCTGGCGAGGATATAGTCGATCTTCGACGTGACATGAGTGTAGTTGGCCAGCACGCCGAAATTGCTGAAGAAGCCGTCGAGGAAGGTGAAGGGGATCTGGGCATTGAGCTCGATACCCTTGAGCTTGCCGCCCGGCGTGTTGAACGGCTGCGACACGGTGAACAGCTCATCCGGCAAGGTGTTGCTGTTTTCCAGCAGAGCGTTGGGCAAGCCGAGCTGGTTGAACGGGATCTGGCTGTTCACATTCTGGATGAAGCTCTTGATGTCCTTGTAGAAGAAGGCGGCCGAGAGCAGCGAACCGGGGCGGAAATACCATTCGACCGCGACGTCGAAGGTGTTGGCCCGGATCGGGTCGAGGAACGGGTTGTTGACATTGCCGACGCGGGTGACCGGATTGACGCCGCTGGTCGGGGTCAGCAGGCCGAGTTCCGGACGGGCCATGACCTTCGCGCCGGAGAAGCGGACCAGGACATTCTCGACCGGCTCGACGACGATGTTCGCCGAGGGCAGCCAATCATCATAGCTGTTGCTGGCGGCCGCGAACTGGCCGGTCAGACCCGTCGGCGAACTGGCCTGCGCCACGGCGATATAGCCCGACGACAGCATGTCGGTCTTGACGTAGCGCACGCCGACGTCACCGCGAATGCCGAAGCCGATCGCATCGCTGAGATCGAAATTGGCCATGAGATAGCTGCTCATGACCTCTTCGCGCACGCGGCTGCGGCCGCCGCCACATTCGACGCCGCAATAGCGGACATCGTCAAAGCCGAAGGTGTCGGCCCATTTCTCGGGATCGATCGCCGCCCAGCTGGACGGGGCGCCATGGCCCCACAGCTTGTCGACGCCGGTGATGTTGGTGGTGATATCGGCCAGCGTCGTGCCGGCCGGCAGCGCCCGCACCACGGTATCGGCATTATAGGGACGCAGGAAGGTCGAGAGGAAATTGCTGCGCCGATATTGCGCGCCGCCCTTGATCGAGAAGGCGTCGCTGACCGTCCATTTGAGGTTGATGTCGGCGGTCATGTTGTCGGTGGTGTTCTTCGACGGCTTGCCCTGATAGCTGAAGCCGCCCAGCACCGTGCCATCGGCGCGGCCCGGCGCATAGTTGAAGCTGGCGGGGTCATTGACGTCGATGCCGAAGCCCAAGGTCGGGGTGGTGCCGCCCTTGCTATAGTCGATCGAGAAACCATCGGTGTCGATCGCGTCCATGAAGGTCTGGAGACGCTTCTTGCCGTCCCAGATGGAGCGGTTGAAACCGACGATGCCGCTCAGTTCCAGACTGTCGTTGAGGCGACGGCGGAAGTTGAGGTTGGCCTGCTTGAAGGTCGAAACGAAATGATCGACCAGCCCTTCGGAACGGACATCGACGCCGTCGAACACGCCCTGGACCAGAGAGCCATTTTCGTCGAACTCGATATCGCGGACGGACGTCATCGGCTGGCCGTTATTGGCGGCCGAGCGGGCGAAGGAGATGGCGGCGATATAATTGTCGCGCCGGGTCACCTCGAACCGCGAATAGAGCATGTCGAGCGAGATGTCGGTGTCGTCGTCGGGGTTGAACTGCAGGGTCAGCGACCCGCCGATCCGTTCCTGATTCTGTTCCGAATTGAGGTAGCGCGGAATGCGCGGCAGGAAGGCGCCGCTGCCCGGCGTATTGGGCAGGTCGTCGCGACGCAGATCATAGATGGCCTGATAGGCGGCGCTGGTGCTGGTGCGCGGATTGCCGGTCGAGCAATTGAGCGCATCGGCGCCCTTGGCGGCATTGTCGGCCGGGTTCTGCGGCGCGAAGCCGACCGGCGAGCAGAAACCGCCATTGGTATTGGCCGACAGGATGTCCACCGCCGAATAGCCGACTTCGCGGATGTGCCGCTTCTGATAGGCGACCGAGCCGAGGATGCCGAAGCCGCTGTCGCCGAACTTCTTCGAGACCAGCAGCGAAGCACGCGGGTCGACCTCCTTCGACAGCTCGTTATAGACGCCGCGCGCGGTCATCGAGAGGACGAAATCCTCCTTCTGTTCCATCGGCTTGGGCGCGCTCAGATCGACCGTCGCGCCGAGCGAGCCTTCCTCGACATCGGCCGAGGGGGTCTTGCGCACCGACAGGGCCGAGAAGATTTCGGTCGGGAAGACGTTGAAGTCGAAGCTGCGGCCATTATTGCCGGCGCCGTAAATGTCCGACGAACCGGTCTGCGACGTGCCTTCCATGCCGTTGATGCGGGTGCGGGTGAAGGCCGGGCCAAGGCCGCGGACCGAGATGTTGCGGCCTTCGCCGCCGTCGCCGCGCTGGAGCGCGATGCCCGGCACGCGCTGCATCGATTCGGCAAGGTTGGAGTCGGGGAACTTGCCGATATCTTCGGCGACGATCGAGTCGATCGCGGCGGCTTCCTGCCGCTTCATGCTGAGCGCGCTGTTGAGCGAGGCGCGGAAGCCGGTGACGACGATGTCGGCATTTTCCTGGTCGGGCTGTGCCTGCGGCGCCTGGTCCTGCGCCAGGGCCGGCGTGCCCGCCATCATGGCGACGGCCAGCGCGATCACCGACGAACGGCGCGCGGACGCAATACGGCTGTAATGCTCGATCATGACTTCCTCCCCAATGTGCCGGCCCTCGCCAGCATTCCCACTATGTGAAATTTTGTGTCACACTATATTATATTTCACGACATTTCCATAAAAATCATAATATGATCGCAAGTTCCACGATGTGGACCGCCATGACGCTGATCGCATTGGATGCAGGGAGGGATTGACCGGAATTTTTTCCCTATATATGGATCGCTCTATCAATTTATGAGACCGATCCCATCGTGATCGCGACCGGATTCCTGCTTCCGCCTCTGCACGGGCGGTTTTCTTGGGGGAGCGCGTCTTGGCGCGCTCCCCTATTTGTCTCGCTCAGGATGTTTGCGTCATGCCGCTCAGCACCAGCCTTGCCCTGATCCTGATGGCAGGATCCTCCATCGCCGCGCCGCAGTCCTTCGACCTGTCGTCGGGCAGCGCCACACGGCAGACGCCCTATCAGGCCGGCGGCCATGGCATGGAACCGGGCAGCACCGCAGATGACTTCCTGTTTTCGGTGGCGGTGCCCGACGGCACCTATCGGGTGACGCTGAAGCTGGGCGACCGCAAGGCGGCTGGCGACACGACGGTCAAGGCGGAGGCGCGGCGGCTGATGCTGCGCAATGTCGCGACCAAGAAGGGGCAGTTCGTCGAACGGCAGTTCCTGGTCAATGTCCGCAGCCCTGCCCTGCCGCCGCCGCCCGCCAATGCGCCGGGCGGAACGGCGGTGCGGATCACTGCCGGCGATGCGCGCGAATATACGTGGGACGACCGGCTGACGCTGGAATTTTTGGGCAAGCCGCAGATCGCTTCGGTGACGATCGAGCCGGTGAGCGCACCCACGATTTTCCTGGCGGGCGATTCGACCGTCACCGACCAAGCGGCCGAGCCGGCGGCGAGCTGGGGCCAGATGCTCCCCGCAATGCTGGATGGCGGAGTCGCGGTCGCCAACCATGCCAAGTCGGGCGCGACGCTCAAATCCTTCCTCACCGACCTGCGCTTCGACAAGCTGCTGTCGGCGGTAAAGCCGGGCGACTGGCTGTTCATCCAGTTCGGCCATAATGACCAGAAACAGGAATGGCCGCAGACCTATGCCGATGCGGCCACCACCTATCCCGCCTATCTGCGCGCCTATATCGCCGAGGCGCGGCGGCGCGGCGCCCATGCGGTGCTGGTGACGTCGCCCGAACGGCGCAATTTCGACGAGAGCGGCCGCATCAAGGATACGCTGGGCAGCTATGCCGATGCGGTGCGCAAGCTGGCGGCCGAGGAACGGGTGCCGCTGATCGACCTCAATGCCGACAGCCGTGCCATCTACGAAGCGCTGGGGCCGCAGGTCGCGCCCACCGCCTTCAATGATGGCGGCAAGGACAAGACCCATCATGATAATTATGGCGCCTGGCTGCTGGCGAGCGCGGTGGCCGAGCGGATCAGGGCGCAGATTCCCGAACTGGCGCCCCATATCGTCGCCGCACCCTTTGTGCCGGCCCAACCGCCGAGCGCCGCGCAGGTGGCGATCGTGCCGAGCCGGGCGCATAGCGATGTGCGTCCGGCAGGTAACTGAGCCATGTTGCGGATGAGCCGGCGCGAGATGAGCCTGGGCCTTGCCGCTAGTGCGCTGCTGGCACCCGGCACGGCCTTCCCCTTTGCCGGTCATGCGGCGCGACGGTTCGACGTGCGCGACCATGGCGCGCGGGGCGACGGCATCGCGATCGACAGCGATGCGATCAATGCGGCAATCCTGGCCGCATCGCAGGCAGGTGGCGGCACCGTGCTGCTGCCGCGGGGCCGCTATCTCTGCTTCTCGGTCCGGCTGAAGAGCCATGTCACCCTGGTCATCGGCGAAGGCGCGGTGATCGAGGCGGCCGATCCGGCGCGCCATGCCGGCCGCTATGACCTGCCCGAGACGGGTATCGACCAGCTTTACCAGGATTTCGGCCATAGCCATTGGCACAACAGCCTGATCTGGGGCGAGGATTTGGTCGAGGTCGCGATTCTTGGCCCCGGCATGATCCATGGCCTGGGCCTGACCCGCGACGGGCCGGGCGCGCGCTGGAAGAAACAGGCGGGCGAACGGCCGCTGTCGATGCACGGGATGAGCGACGCGCAGATTGCCGAGCTGGAGCCCGATGCCGCCAAGATGAACGGCCTGGGCAACAAGGCGATCGCGCTGAAGAACGGCCGCAACATTCATCTGAGCGGCTTTTCGATCCTGAAGGGCGGGCATTTCGCGATCATCGCGACCGGCACGCAGCAATTGCGCATCGACAATCTGGCGATCGACACCGAACGCGACGGCATCGACCTCGACTGCGTGCGCGACGTGGTGGTGGAACGCTGCCGGGTCAATTCGCCCAATGACGACGGCATCGTCGTCAAGAGCAGCTATGCGCTGGGCCGGGCGATCGCGTCGGAAAATATCCTGATCCGCGACTGCGACGTGTCCGGCTATGATATGGGATCGATGCTGGACGGTACGAAGCGCAGCACGCAGCAGATCGCGCCCGACCAGGACCGGGTCACCGGCCGGATCAAGCTGGGCACCGAGAGCAATGGCGGATATCGCAATATCCGGATCGAGGATTGCCGCTTCACCCGTTGCCGTGGGCTGGCGCTGGAGACGGTCGACGGCGGGGTCATGGAGAATATCGTCGCGCGGCGGCTGACCATGCGCCAGGTGACGACCGCGCCGATCTTCCTGCGCATCGGCGATCGGCGGCGCGGGCCGGATGGCACGGGCATCGGCGCGATCAGCGGGGTGGAGATCAGCGAGGTGGATGCGCGCGGGATCGACCACAGATTTGCCGCAAGCATTGCCGGCCTGCCCGGCCATCCGGTGCGCGACGTGACGCTGCGCGACGTGCATCTGGTCTATCAGGGTGGCGGCACGGCGCAGGATGCAGCGCGCAGGCCCGACGAACTGGCCGACGCCTATCCCGAACCCAGCATGTTCGGCGTGCTGCCAAGCTGGGCGCTTTGGGCGCGCCATGCCGAGCGGCTGACGATCGAGCGCTTTTCCGCCGAGACGGCGACGCCCGACGCGCGGCCACCGGCGCTGTTCGACGATGTGGCGGGCCTGACGATCCGCAACAGCCCGATCCTGGCGCGCTGAAACGGACATCGTCCCACCCATTCTTAGCATTTGACGAACATGTGGGACGATGTTACCCAAATATCGGTTTCGAGTTCCATAATATGGTTCACAGGGGAGAGCCGATGTCCGTCCACGCCTTCAAGATGCAGCTCAAGCCCGGCGTGGTCGCGGAATATCGCAAGCGCCATGACGAGATCTGGCCGGAACTGTCGGCGCTACTGACCGAGTCGGGCATCCATGACTATTCGATCTTCCTGGACGAAGAGACGCTGAGCCTGTTCGCGGTGCTGAAGCTGCGCGAGGACAATAGCCGCGACAGCCTGCCCGACCATCCGATCATGAAGCGCTGGTGGGATTATATGGCGCCGCTGATGGAAGTGCAGCCGAGCAACCAGCCCAAGGAATGGCCGCTGTCGCTGCTGTTCCACATGGATTGAGTGCAGGGACAGGCTGACATCCATGCGTAGCTTCATCGCCGCCCTCGCCCTTGGCACCATGCTGGCCACGCCTGCGCTCGCGCAGCAGGCCAAGCCGACTGCCAACCTCTCCGCGCCGGTCAAGACGTTCGGCCGCGTGTCCTATGACGCGCGATCGCTGATGATCGACGGCAAGCGGATGGTGATCTGGTCGTCGGAATTCCACCATTTCCGCCTGCCCTCGCCCGATCTGTGGCGCGATATCCTCCAGAAGATGAAGGCCAGCGGCTTCAACAGCGTCGCCGTCTATTTCGACTGGGGCTTCCACAGCCCGAAAAAGGGCGTGTACGACTTTAGTGGTATCCGCGACATCGACCGGCTGCTGACCATGGCGGAGGAGGAAGGCCTCTACGTCATCACCCGCGCCGGACCCTATGTGAATGCGGAATTGTCGCGCGGCGGCTTTCCCGGCTGGCTGGTCAACCAGCGCGCCCGCGCCCGCACTGACGACCCCGATTATATGGCGGCGGCCGACGAATGGCTGACCAAGGTCAACGCGATCATCGCCAAGCACCAGATCAACACTGATCCCAGCCGCAAATATGGCGTGATCCTGCACCAGATCGAAAATGAGCTGGCGATGACCACGCCGGCGCAGCGGCGCTATATGGACCATCTCTATGCCAAGGCGCGGGCCGACGGCATCACCGTGCCGCTGTTCCACAATGACCAGGGCCGCAACGGTTACTGGGCGCCCGAAAACAGCAAGGTGGAGAAGGTCGTCCACGGCCCCAACGACATGTATGCGTTCGACGGCTATCCCGGCGGCACCTGCACCGTGGACGGCAAGCCGACGCGCGGGTCGGCCGCGCCCGACTGGGGCTATTATGGTCCCGGCGGGGCCAAGGGCGGCGCATCCGCGTCCCCGGACACGCCCGGTTTTCTGGCCGAATTCGGTGGCGGCTGGTTCGATTATTGGGGATCGAACGGCGGCTATGAGTGCAACGCGATCCAGCGGGGCAAGCGGTTCCAGCGCGTCTTCTATGGCACGAACCTCGCCAATGGCATCGGCATCCAGAGCTTCTACATGGGCTATGGCGGCACGAGCTGGGGCTGGCTGCCCGCGCCGGTAGTGTTCAGCAGCTATGATTATGGCTCCGCCATTTCCGAGCCGCGCGAAGTGCGCGAGAAGGCGCTGGAGATGAAGCAGCTGGGCGGGCTGATCGCCTCCGTCCCCGACATGGCCGGCATGATCCCGGCCGGGACGCCGGAGATCAGCTCGCCCAATATCCAAATCTATCACAACAAGAGCCCGGAAACGGACGCGCGCTTCCTGATGGTGACGCACAAGCCGTCCAACGGGCAGACGAGCGACACGTTCAGCTTCACCGCCGACCTGCCCGACGGCCGCTATACCGTGCCAATGCAGCTCAATGGCTTTGATGCCAAATGGCTGGTCGCGGGCGTGACGCTGGGCGGGCAGCGGCTGGTCTATTCCAGTTCCGAACTCCAGTCGGCGCAGCAGATCGACGGCAGCGACCTGATCCTGCTCTATGGCCGGGCCGGCGAGCCGGGCGAGACAGTGCTGCGTTATGCATCTGCGCCCAAGGTGACGGTGCTGGAAGGCCAGGCGCGCAGCGCCTTCGATGCCGCGAAGGGCGACCTGAAGCTGGATTATAGCCATCAGGGCCGCGCCGTCGTGCGGATCGAGGGGGGCGGGCGTCCGCCACTGACCCTGATCCTGGCCGACGAAGCCGAGGGCGCGCGCTACTGGCGCGCGCAGGACATGCTGGTGCGCGGGCCGGCGCTGGTACGCAGCGCTGTCGCCAAGGGCGGTGCGTTGGCGCTGACCGGCGATACGAGTGCGGCCAGCCCGCTCGAAATCTGGGCACCCAAGGCGGTCCGCTCGGTCAGCTGGAACGGCGCGAAGGTGACGACGAAGGCGACAGCCATCGGCAGCATTGCCGCGGTCCAGCCGCTCGCCGGCCCGGCCGATGTCGCGCTGCCGGTGCTCAACGACTGGCGCATGGCGCAGGGTTCGCCCGAGGCGCAGCCCGGTTTCGACGACAGCAACTGGCAGGCGATCGACAACCGATCCTATGCCAGCACCACTGCCAAGCCCGACGGCCAGCCCAATATGCTGATGGACGCCTATGGCTTCCATGACGGCGATGTCTGGTATCGCGGCCGCTTCACCGGATCGCCCGATGCCAGGGCGCTGTCGCTTTATTATGGCGCGGGCGGTTCGGGACTGGTGCAGGCCTGGGTCGACGGCAAGTTCCTGGGCGAAGGCGAGACGCCGGGCGGTCTGCCCCGGCCGATCACCACCGGCACGGCACGCTTTGCCCTGCCGGCGGAAGCGCAGGCGGCGGGCGAGCATGTCATCTCCGTCATGGTCCGCAACAATGGCCATAATTGGGATCTGGACAGCGACGATTTCCACAAGGAAGCGCGCGGTCTGGTGTCCGCATCGCTGGAGGGCGGCCCGAGCGGGCGCAGCTTCGCGGTGCCGATCAACTGGAAGATTCAGGGCAAGCAGGGCGGCGAGGATCTGCCCGATGTCGCCCGTGGCCCCGCGAACAATGGCGGCCTTTATGGCGAACGGATGGGCTGGCACCTGCCCGGCTTCAACGATGCCGGCTGGGCCAAGGCCAGTGTGCCCGCGACCCAGGCGGCGGCCGGGACGAGCTGGTATCGCACCAGCTTTGCCCTCAGCGTGCCCAAGGGGCAGGACGCGACCATTGGCCTCAGCTTCGGCGACGCCAGCAAGCCGCGTTCGCCGGTCCGTTACCGTGTGCTGGTGTTCGTCAACGGCTGGAACATGGGGCAGTTCATCGCCCATGTCGGGCCGCAGCGGACCTTCCCCATTCCCGAAGGCATCCTGAACCACAGGGGCCAGAACCATGTCGCGCTGGCCGTCACGTCCGACGGTCAGCCGGGCGATGCGCTCGAAACCGTGCGCCTCGTCACCCTACGCAATGTGAAAGGCGGTCTGCCGGTGCAGATGGTGACCGCGCCAAACGCACCTTCAGACCCCAAGGAGACCAAGTAAGTGGCCGCTCTCACCCATGATGTACCGCGCCAGCAGGTCGTCGACTCCATCGACCGGCTGATGGACAATCTCGTCAATATCAAGGACGAGACAGGCGAATTCCTGCTCCATCTGGAAGATGGCCGCATCATCGACACCAAGGGCTGGGCCGGGTGGGAATGGACCCACGGCGTCGGCCTGTTCGGCATGTGGCGCTATTTCGAGCAGACCGGCGACCAGAAGGCGCTGGGCATCATCAAGCAATGGTTCGAGGATCGCTTTGCCGAAGGCACGCCGACCAAGAATATCAACACGATGGCCCCGTTCATCACGCTGGCCTATCTGTATGAATATGAGCCCGATCCGCGCTACATCCCCTATCTGGACGTATGGGCCGAATGGCTGATGGCGGCCGATGGCCTGCCCAAGACCGAGGAAGGCGGGTTCCAGCACATCGTCTATAATGACGTGAATCCCGGCGAGATGTGGGACGACACGCTGATGATGTCGGTGCTGCCGCTGGCCAAGATCGGCCTGCTGCTGGATCGCCCGGCCTATGTCGAGGAAGCCAAGCGCCAGTTCCTGGTCCATATCAAATATCTCTATGATACCAAGACCGGCCTGTGGTTCCACGGCTGGGACTTCAACGGTCGCCACAATTTCGCCGAAGCGCTGTGGGCGCGCGGCAATTGCTGGGTGACGATCGCCATCCCCGAGATCATCGAGATCCTGGACCTGAAGGAAGGCGATTTCTTCCGCACCTTCCTGATCGACACGCTGGCCGCCCAGGTGAAGACCCTGGCCGAGACGCAGGACGCCGAGACCGGCCTGTGGCACACGCTGATCGTCGATCCCACCAGCTATCTGGAAGCATCGGCCACCGCCGGCTTTGCCTATGGCATCCTGAAGGCCGTGCGTAAGGGCTATCTGCCCCGCCATTATGAGGAAGTCGGCATCAAGGCGGTGCGCGGCGTGCTGGCGAACATCGACGAGACCGGCGAGCTGCAGCAGGTGAGCTTCGGCACGGCGATGGGCGACACGATGCAGTTCTACAAGGACATCGCGCTCACCTCCATGCCCTATGGCCAGAGCCTGGCCATGTGCGCACTCGGCGAGTTCCTGCGCACCTATATCTGAGTCACGGGAAACGGGGATCGAGGGGTAAATGGAAGGACCGTTCGATCGCCGTTTCCTGCTGAAAGGTGCCGCCGGCATATCCATGCTGGCGGCACTGCCCGCTTTCGGTCGCGCCCTGCCTCAGGGCATAGCGAATGTCCGCGATTTCGGCGCGAAGGGCGATGGCCAGCATATCGACAGCCCGGCGATCGACCGGGCGATCGCTTATGCCGCGGAGCGCGGCGGCGGGACCGTCTATGTGCCCCCCGGCCGCTATGCCAGCTATACCATTCACCTGAAGAGCAACATCACCCTGTGGCTGGACCGGGGCGCCACCCTGCTGGCCGCATCAGTGCCGCTGACCGGCCTTCCCAATGGCGGATATGATGCGGCCGAGCCGCAGGATCCTGCAATCGCCCCCTATCAGGATTATGGCCATAATCACTGGCGCAACAGCCTGATCCATGGCGAGGGGCTGCATGATATCGCGATCTGCGGCGACGGGCTGATCTGGGGCAAGGGGCTGAGCCGGGGCCATCCCGACACGGATCGGCCGGCCGCCGAACTGCCCGGCGTCGGCAACAAGGCGATCGCACTCAAAAACTGTCGCAATGTCGCGCTGCGCGATTTTTCGATTCTGGAGGGCGGGCATTTCGCCCTGCTGGCGACCGGGGTCGACAATCTGCTGATCGACAACCTGACCGTCGACACCAACCGCGACGGCTTCGACATCGACTGCTGCCGCAATGTGCGGGTGAGCAACTGCACGCTCAACACCCCCTATGACGACGCGATCGTGCCCAAGTCCAGCTATGCGCTGGGCTATCCGCGCGCGACCGAGAATGTGACCATCACCAATTGCCATGTCAGCGGATCCTATGTCGTCGGCACGCTGCTGGACGGGACGTTCCGGCCATTGGCGCGCAATCGTGACACCTGGCTGCTGGGGCGGATCAAGTGCGGCACCGAAAGCAATGGCGGGTTCAAGAATATCACGATCAGCAATTGCGTGTTCGACCAATGCTGGGGGCTGGCGCTGGAAACGGTGGACGGCGCGGTGATGGAGGATGTGACGATCAGCAACATCGCCATGCGCGGCTGTCACAGCCCGGCCCTGTTCCTGCGGCTGGGCCGGCGGATGCGCGGGCCGGCGGGTGCGGCGGTGGGATCGATGCGGCGGGTGCTGATCGACAATATCACCTGCCAGAGCGGGTCGATGCTGCCGTCGATCATCGCGGGGGTGGCCGGCCATCCGGTCGAGGACGTCCAGATCAGCAATATCTTCATCGACCAGCCGGGCGACGGCGACGCGGCGATGGCGGCGATCGATCCCCCGGCGAAGGAAGAGGATTATCCCGATCCCGATCGGTTCGGGCCGTTGCCGGCGAGCGGCTTCTTCATCCGTCATGCCCGCAATCTGGACCTGAGCCATGTCGAGGTGCGGACACGGGCGGTGGACGCGCGGCCGGCCTTCTGGCTGAAACATGTCGAAGGGTTTGACGGGTCCTATCTGAAGATGCCGGGCGGTGCGGGCGCCTTTCGGCTGGAGCATGTGACCGGCTTTCGCAGCAGCGCGATCCGCGATTTGCCGGACCGGCGGATCGACACGATCGGCATGGTGCGTTTCTGATGCGCTGGTGGCTGGCGCTGCTGCTGCTCGGCGCGACGCCGGCGCAGGCGGCGGACTGGGTGCGGTCGGTGGCGCAGCGGGGGGATTTTCCGCTGGTGGCGCAGGGACAGGCGGCACGGATCGTCACCGATCCGGCCGATGACGCCGTGGTAGGAATCGCCGCCGACGATCTGAAGCAGGATATTGGCCGGGTCACCGGGGCCGCGGAGGGCGGCGCGGCGCAGGTGTGGATCGGCACGCTGGGCCACAGTGAAGCGATCGATCGGCTGGTGGCGGACAAGCGGATCGATGTCGCGAAGCTGAACGGCGCATGGGAGAGTTTCCTGATCCTGCCGGTCGAGCGGCCTGCACCCGGCGTGGCGCGCGCGCTGCTGATCATCGGCAGCGACCGGCGCGGCACCGCCTATGGCGCCTATGAACTGTCGCGCGCGATCGGCGTGTCGCCCTGGCATTGGTGGGCGGACGTCACGCCGCTGCATCGCGATACGCTCTATGTGGCAAAGGATGCAAGGCGGTTCGGGCCGCCTTCGATCAAATATCGCGGCATTTTCCTGAATGACGAGGATTGGGGGTTGGTGCCCTGGGCGGCGGGAAAGCATGCGCCGGACGAGAAGCCGCTGGGGCCGAAAACTTATGCACAGGTTTTCGCGCTGCTGCTGCGGCTGAAGGCCAATCTTCTGTGGCCGGCGATGCACAAGGTGACGACGCCGTTCAATGCCGACCCGGCCAATGCGGCGCTGGCCGATCGCTATGCCATCATCATGGGGTCGAGCCATGCCGAGCCGATGCTGCGCAACAATGTCGGCGAATGGACCGCCCCGGCCGAGGATTTCGATTATCTCAAGAACCCCGATGGGGTGCGGCGCTATTGGGACGCGCGGGTGCGCAGCAATGCCGGCTATGAGAGCATCTGGACGCTGGGGATGCGCGGCATCCATGACAGCGGCATGGTGGGGCCCAAGACGGTCGAGGAACGGCGCGCCACGCTGGAGCGCATCTTTGCCGACCAGCGGGCGATGCTGGCCAGGGCCGGTGCGGCCGACGCGCCGCAGGTCTTCACCCCCTATAAGGAAGTGCTGGACGTCTATCGCGCGGGCCTCAAGGTGCCGGACGATGTCACGCTGATGTGGCCGGACGATAATTTCGGCTATATCCGCCACTTTCCCGACGCCGCCGAGCGGGCGCGCAAGGGCGGGTCGGGCGTCTATTATCATCTCTCCTATCTGGGCGCGCCGCTCTCCTACCTATGGTTATCCACAACCCCGCCGGCGCTGATCCGCGAGGAGATGGGTCGCGCCTGGGATGCCGGCGCGCGGCAGGTCTGGGTCGCCAATGTCGGCGACTTGAAGCCGGCGGAGCTGGCCACCGACTATTTTCTGAGCCTCGCCTGGGCTGTGGATAAAGTGCGGGCAAAGCCTGTGGATAAGTTTGTGGAAGACTGGGCGGCGGAGAATGTCGATGCCGCGCAGGCGCCCGCCATTGCCGGGATTTTGCGCGATTATCACCGGCTGAATTTCGCCCGGCGGCCCGAGCATCTACAGTGGAACCTGCCTGTGGATAAATATCGGCAAAGCCCGCTGACGATCGGCGAGGCGGATGAACGGCTGGCGGCGTTTGCGGCGATGGAGACGGCGCTGGCGCAAGTTGAGCCGGCGGTCCCGGCCGAGCGGCGCGACGCCTTCTACGAATTGCTGGCCTATCCGGTGCGGGCATCGGCGGCGGCCAACCGGCGTTTCTTCGCGGCGGAGGCGCATGACCGGCTGCGCGACAGCGACCTGGCCGAGGCGACGCGGCGCGGCAGGATCGCGCATGAAGCGGACAGCGAAATTGACAGGCTGACGACCTATTATAACCGCGAACTGGCGGGCGGAAAATGGCGCGGAATCATGGCGGTTGAGCCGGCAGACGGGCAATGGCGCAGCTATCGCCAGACGCCGGTGATCCTGCCGCCGGTCGATGCACTGGCGCCGCCGGCCGGACCGGCCAAGGCGCAGCCGGCCGTTCCTGACCTGCCGCTGCTGACGCCGGACCGATTCGCCGGCTGGACGCGCGTGGAGGGACTGGGGCGCCATGGCGCGATGCTGGCGCCAAGTGAGAAGGCCGGGGCGAGCCGCGCGACGATCGACCTGCCGCCGGGCGAATGGACCGCGCTTGTGGATATCCTGCCGACCTATGCCGACCGGGATGGCGATGCGCTGCATTTGACCATCGGCATCGATGGCGTGACTCAGGCGCTGGAGAGTCGGCGCGAGACCGGCAGTCGCGACTAGGCGATGGGGGTGCTGGACAATCGGACGACCATGACGTTAACGCAACGAATGAGCGGCGGGCGGCATGTCGTGACGCTGGAGCGTGCCGATCCCGGCGTGCTGATCGAGGCAGTCCGCTTCGTGCCGGCGACCGCAGAAAAGGCCGAGAACGGCTTGCATTAGTCTCATATCGTGTGATAGCCGTTCACTATGTGGCATATATCTCATATGCCCGCGCGCGTCAGAACAAGAGCCCAAGCGCCGATCATTGCCCTAGGCGGAGGACCTGAATTGCCCGAGACTGCCCCATCCACCGCGCGTCCCGTCCGCCTGCAAAATTACCTCGCCTATGGCTCCAACGACGTGCTGGGCGCGGGATCGATGGCGGTCATTTCCGGCTGGGTGCTGATCTTCTACACGCAATTCTGTGGCCTTAGCGCCGGGCAGGCGGCGACCATCTTTGCCGTCGCGCGCATCCTGGACGCCTTCGCCTCGCCGATGATCGGCTATATTTCCGACCATTTCGGCGGCACCTGGCTGGGCCGCAAGTTCGGCCGCCGCCGCTTCTTCATCCTGGCCGCAATCCCGCTGCTGCCAAGCTTTGCATTGATGTGGCTGCCGGGTCAGGGCTTCTGGTATTATCTGGTCAGCTATGTGCTGTTCGAGCTGGTCTATGCGATGGAGATCATTCCGTTCGAGACCCTCGCCGCAGAAATGTCGACCGACTATCGCACCAAGGCAAAGTTCGCCGGGTCGCGCATATTGTTCGGCCAGGCATCGGCGATCCTGGCGGGCTTCCTGCCGCTGTGGCTGATCAACGCGCTGGGCCGCGACAGCGCCGACACCTTCTTCTACATGGGCATCATCTTTGCCGCTCTGTTCATGGTGACGGCGGGGCTGCTCTATCTGTTCAGCTGGGAACGGCATCTGCCCGGATCGGCCGAGGCGATCGGCCAGCATCCGGTCGGCGCGGGCGGGCCGGGACAGGCGTTGAAGGCGCTCTACCGCAACCTGTTTTCCACCATGCGCATCCGCGCCTTCCGCCTGCATCTGGGCATGTATCTGGGCGGCTATATCAGCCAGGACATCTTCAACGCTGCCTTCACCTTCTTCGTGATCTTTGCGCTGGCCGGATCGACGGCGATCGCATCGGGCCTGCTGGGCACCATGTATATCGTCCAGTTCGTGGCGGTGATCATCGCCATCAACCTGGCGCTGCGGGCGTCGCCGGCCAAGGCCTATCAGGTCGCCGCCGCCGACTTCGCCGTCGGCTGCCTGACGCTGATCGGCCTGTGGTTTGCCGGTGTGCCGGCGACCAGCCCGTGGATCTGGCTGCCGATCATCCTGTGCGGCCTGGGCCGCGGCGCGCTCAACTATATTCCCTGGGCGACCTATAATTATATGGCTGATGTCGACGAGATCGTGACCGGACAGCGCCGCGAAGGCAGCTTTGCCGGGGTCATGACCTTCGTGCGCAAGGCGACGCAGGCGGCGGCTGTCGCCGGCGTGGGCTTCATCATGCAGGCTGGCGGCTTCGTGTCGGGCGCGGCGGAACAGAGCCATGGCGCGATCCTGACCATGGCGCTGCTGCTGGGCGTCGGCACGGTCGGCTGCCTGGGGCTGGGCATCTGGGTTTCGACCAAATTCCGCCTGAGCCCGGCAACGCACGACATATTGATGCGCGAGATCGAGCATCTGCGCAGCGGCGCGCGCACGCCGACATCGCCGGTCGCGGCCGAAGTGGTCGAGGATCTGTCGGGCTGGCGCTATGACCAGCTGTGGGGCCGCAACCCGGTCGCGCAATAAGGGCCGGTCAGACAATAAGGGAGAGGGACATGGGCAAGAGGATGCTGTTGGGTGCGGCGCTGCTGGCGATGGTCGCCGCATCGCCGGCGCAGGCCCAATATTGGTCGCGCAGCTGGATGGCGGCGCCTTTGGTCAACCGCGCCCCGCCCGAGAAGCATCCCGATCTCAATGACCGCACCGTCCGCCAGGTCGTGCGCCTGTCGAGCGGCGGGCAGCGTATCCGCATCCGCCTGTCGAACGAGATGTCGGTCAATCCGCTGCTGGTGGGCAGCGTGCATGTCGCGCTGGCCGGCGAGAATGGGGCGATCGTGCCGGGCAGCGACCATGTCGTGACCTTCAACCAGGCGCAGGGCGCGACCATCCCCGCACGCGCGCCATTGCTGAGCGATCCCATCGACCTGGCGGTCAAGCCGCTGACCCGCATCACCATTTCCATCCATCTGCCGCAGGGCGCGGCGGATGCGACCGTCCACAGCTATTCGGCGGCGACCACCTGGACCGCGCCGGGCGACCAGACGGGTGCGCAGACGCTGACCAGCCCGACCGTCATCGGGCCGCGCGTCGTGATTTCCGCGGTCGAGGTCGACAATGCCAAGCGCGGCACGGCGATCGTGACGCTGGGCGATTCCATCACCGATGGCGTGCGCGCCACCCCCGACAGCAACCGGCGCTGGCCCGACCTGCTCGCCGAGCGGCTGCAGAAGGCGGGCCGCAAGAGCGTCGGCGTTGCCAATGCCGGGATCAGCGCCAACCGGCTGCTGAGCGAGGCGGACGGCTATAATGCGCTGGCGCGGTTCGACAGCGATGTGCTGGCGGTGCCGGGCGTCACCCATGTCGTCATCCTGGAAGGGGTCAATGATCTGGGCGGGGCGGCGCGCGACAAGCGCCCGATGCTGACGCCGCAGACCGTGATCGGCGCCTATCGCCAGATGATCGCGCGGGCGCATGACCGCAATATCAAGGTCATTTTGGCGACCATCCTGCCCTATAAGGGCGCAGGCTATTGGAGCGCGGAGGGCGATGCGGTGCGCGTCGCCGTCAATGACTGGATCCGCACGACCAAGGAGGCGGATGGCTTCGTCGACTTGGCCAAGGCGGTGGCCGATCCGGCCGATCCGTCGCGCATGGCCAAGCCCTATGATGTCGGCGACGCGCTGCACCCCAATGACGAAGGCTTCCGCGTCATGGCCGATGCGTTCGACCTGAGGCTGTTCAAATGATCGCGTCGCTGCTGTTGATGGCCGCCGCCGCGAGCGGGCCGGTGGCGCCCAAGCCGCTGCTGCGCGATCCGGTGCATGATGGCGCGGCCGATGCGTCGACCGTCTATGATCGCAAGAGCGGCGAATGGGTGATGTTCTACACCAATCGCCGCGCCAACCTGCCCATGGAGGACGCCAAGGATGTCCGCTGGGTCCATGGCACGGCGATCGGCACGGCGCGGTCGAAGGACGGTGCCAAATGGCGCTATAGCGGCACCGCGACGATCCCGACCAGTTGCACCGGCGAGACGCTGTGGGCGCCCGAAGTGCAATGGCTGGAAGGCCAGTGGCATATGTGGCTGACGGTGGTACCGGGCATATATCGCGACTGGAATGCGCCGCGCTTCATCGTCCATCTGACCAGCCCGGACCTCAAAAGCTGGACCTGTGGCGAGCGGCTCGACCTTGGCTCCGACCGGGTGATCGATGCCAGCGTATTGGCGTTACCGGGCGGCGGCTATCGGCTGTTCTTCAACGACGAGCGGATGAACAAGGCGATCCGCACCGCCGACAGCAGCGACCTCATCCACTGGAGCGTCAAGGACCGGCTGACCGACACGCCGGGCGAAGGGCCCAAGGCGTTTCGCTGGAAGGGCAAATATTGGCTTATCTCCGACGCGTGGAAGGGGCTGCTGGTGATGCGCTCCGACGACGGGACGCACTGGACGCGCCAGCCGGACTATATCCTCGCGACGCCGGGCAAGGCGCCGACCGACCGGGCCAAGGGCCAGCACCCCGACATCATCGTGTCGGGCGACCGCGCCTATATCATCTATTTCGTCCATCAGGAGGGCGAGGATGAAGCCAAGGCCAATCCCGACTGGAAGCGGCGGTCGGTGCTGCAGATCGCCGAACTGACCGAGAAGGACGGGATCGTGACCGTCGATCGCGATGCGCCGGCGCATATACGACTAAAGCCCTGATCGCCGCGATTTTCCTTGCCCGTAAAAGTGGCTAGGAAGATGGACGATGCAGAAAGCCGCGAAGAAGAAGCCGCCCACGATCCGCGAGGTCGCCGCCCGTGCCGGCGTGTCGATGATGACCGCGTCGCGCGCGATCAACGGCAAGGCGCTGGTCAGCGCCAAGTCGCAACAGGCGGTCGAGCAGGCGGTCAAGGATCTGGGCTATGTGCCCAATGCGTCGGCACGCGCGCTGGTGGGCAGCGCCGACCGGCGGGTGGCCTTGCTGCACAGCAATTCGACGACGTCGGCCTATCTGGGCGAGTTGCTGCTCGGCGCGCTGGGCGAGGCGCCGCAGCGCCATCTGCATCTGGTCGTCGAGCAATGCGCGCCCGGCGCCTTTGCCAAGGAGATCGTCGATCAGGTGTCGAAGGCGCATGTCGCCGGCGTCATCCTGCCGCCGCCGCTGTGCGACTGGGCCGAACTGGTCGAGGCATTGCAGGCGCGCGACATCGCCGTGGTCGGCATCGCGCCCGATGGCGATGTGCCCGGCATGCTGGCGGTGGGGACCGACGACCGCCATGCCGCCTATGACCTGACCCGGCACCTCATCGACCTTGGCCATCGGCAGATCGGCTTCATCTCCGGCAATATCCGCCACCGTGCCAGCGCCCGGCGCCTGCAGGGTTTTCGCGACTGCCTGGCCGACCGGGGGATAAGGCTGGACGAGCGCTGGATCGTGCCGGGCGACTTTTCCTATCGATCGGGGCTGGACGCGGCCGAGCAGTTGCTGAGCCTCGACACGCCGCCCAGCGCCATCTTTGCCTGCAATGACGATATGGCGGCGGCGGCGATCACGGTGGCGCATCAGCGGCGGATCAACGTGCCGGGCGACATCACCATCTGCGGTTTCGACGACACGCCGCTGGCGAGCGCGATCTGGCCGGCGCTGACGACGATCCGCCAGCCGATCCGCGACATGGCGCGCGAGGCGATCGGCCTGCTGGGCGCTCATTTCAGCAGCCAGGACGATGGCGCCGGCGAAGAGGCGCTGGGCCGGGTGAAGCTGGATTATCAGCTCATCCGGCGCCAGTCGGATGCCGTGCCCTCACGGCATTGATTACAAGCTGCCAGGATGCTGACGCATCGGCAGCTTGAAACGCTCAGGCGCCGCGCGGGCTGATCAAAGCCCGCTTAAGGTGACAGCGAAGTTTACAGGAAGCCGACCTGCCTGAGCCAGGCTTCGCACAGGCGCGGCCAGAGCGAGACCGGCTGATCCTGCGTGTCGAGCGCGAAGCCATGGGGGGCGTCGGCGAAGATGTGCAGTTCCGCGCTGCCGCCCGCATCCTGCCAGGCGCGATCCAGGCGATGGGCGTTTTCGACCGGCACCACCGGATCATTGCCGGCATAGGCGATGAAGGCCGGCGGCGGGCCGGGCAATAATTGCGCGTCGGGCTGAAGCGCGTCGTAGAGCGCCTGCTTTTCCACCGGCGGCAGCGGCGGCTTGTCGGCGACGATGGTGCGCCCTTTGGCATTGGTCGAGATGGGCGCATAGCCGATGACCATGACGTCGGGCCGCTGTGGCGCGACATCGCCCCAGTCCGCCGGATAATGCGCGGCGAGGCAGGCGGCGAGATGGCCGCCCGAGGAGAGGCCGACGACGCCGACGCCATCAGGCGCCAGATCGGAGGCGCGGATCATCCGCATCGCGGCGAGCGCATCGTCGAGCGGCGCGGACGGGCCGGTGCCGGCATGGGGGAAGCGGTGGATGAGGACGAAGGCATGATAGCCGAGCGACGTCAGCCATTGCGCGACCTGCACCCCTTCGCGTCCGGCCATCAGCGCGACATAGCCGCCGCCACCTAGGATGAGCATGGCGCGGCCATTGGGCCTGTCGGGCGCATAGCCGAGCAGCACCGGGCGATCGACGGCGGTGACGACCGCCTGTTCGGGCGCGGCATTGGCGTCTTCCAGCGCGAAGGCGCCGCTTGGCGCGTCGCGCAGCGGCCAGACCAGATCAGCAGCGAGCATCGGATACTCCCATCGGGCAGCCATGGGTAGGATAGGCTTCGCCATCCAGTTCCACGGCCTCGCGCACGACCTCCAGCCGATCGCCGGCGTCGCGCATTTCGTAGAATTTGGCGATCGCCCGCTTGAACGGGCGGTGGAGGACCAGAATCAGCCGGCCGTCAAAGGCATGGAACAACATGCCATGGCCGCTGTCCTGCATGACGAGCGGCCCAAGCTGTTCCCACGGGCCGGCGAGCGTGCCCGATGTGGAGCGGGCCTGCGCCTGGACATAGCCGCCCTTCCCCCAGCTCGACCAGAGCATCAGCAGGGTGCCGTTTTTGGTGCGATAGAGTTCGGGGCCGTCGGTGACATAGCCCATGTCCCCTTCGGGCTGTTTCTGGCCGATCACCCAGTCGGCGTCATTGGCGCGGAACAGCAATTGCGGCTTGCCGGCGGGCGAGAGATCGTCCTTCAGCGGTAGCGCCTCCATCGTGCCGACGCCCATCTGCAGCCATTCATGGGCATAGACCATCCAGGGCTTGCCGGCCGGGTCGATATAGAGGCTGCCGTCGAGCGTCATGTCATTGGGCGTAGTGACCGGCTCACCCTTGTGGATAAGCTGATAGGGGCCATCGATCCGGTCCGACACCGCCAGCAAGGTGGCGCGGCGATAAGTGGGGCGCTTGCCGCTGGCCGGGACGGCCGCCTTGTCATTGTGGAAGGTGGCGAAGAGATAATAGCGCCCCTTCCAGCGATGCACCTCCGGCGCCCAGCCGCCGTCATCGGCCCAGCTGTCCTTCGGCAGGGCGAAGACCAGTTTGGGTGTCTGCCAATGGGCGAGATCGCTGCTGGCATAGGCCATGATGCCGATGCGCGGATCGCCGGTGACGGCCGGGTCATTCTTCGAGAAGAGCCAATAAGTTCGGCTCGCCTGCTCCGCCACGACGAAGGGGTCATGGATGCGCAGATGCGAGGTCAGCAGCGGCGCGTCGGCCGCCGCCACCGGGGCGGCGAGCGTCAGCAGCAGGGCGGCAAGCCAGCGGCGCATCAGCTCGCCAGCCTGTTGCCATAGCCGATGATGAGGGTGGCGAAGATCAGCAGGCCGACGCCGCTCCACACCATGCGGCGGACCGCCGGCGCGGCATCCTTCCACTCGCGAAAGGCAAAGCCCCAGCAGGTGCCGAAGATGATGATCGAGGCCATGTGCAGCGTCCAGCTGGAGAAGCCGAAGCGGCCCATCTGGCTTTCACCCATGGTGTAGAAGAAGAACTGGAAATACCAGGCCGTGCCCGCCACCGCGCAGAGCAGGAAATTGGGGAGCAGCTTGGGGCGCTGGCCGCTGGCGTCGGGCGCGCCGGCCCACTGGCCCGCCGACTTGTTCCTGGCGATCAGCCAGCCGCACCAGAGCGCGTTGGTGATGAGGCCGCCGAACATGACGAGGCAGAGGGTGGGAAGACCGGTCCACAAGGGGCCGGTGCCGGCGGCGGCCGACAGCGCCTTGACCGGCTCACCGGCGGCAAGGCCGAAGGCAAAGCAGCTCGACATGATGCCGGAGAAGATGGCGACGGCAATGCCCTTCCTGAAATCGAACTCGGCGACGACGGCGGCCTTCTGTTCGGTCGAGAGCGCCGCATCCTTGCGAGCGCCGGCGCGGGCGACGACGACGATGCCGAGCACGGTGACGGCCAGGCCCAGCAGGACGATCTGGCCGTGCAGGGTTCCGGCAATTTCGGTCATGAAAGTGCCGTCAAAGATCGGCGGGATCAGCGTGCCGAAGACGGTGCACAGGCCCAGCACCACCGCCATGCCGAGCGAGAGGCCGAGATAGCGCATGGTAAGGCCATAGGTGAGGCCGCCAAAGCCCCAGAGAAAGCCGAAGAAGATGCACCAGCCGACGACCGACGAGGGCACCTGGGCCATCACGCCCATCAGGTCATTGGTCTGCACCGAGGCGAAGAACCAGGGCGCGATTACCCAGGAGAAGATGCCGCCGGTGAGCCAGAAAATCTCCCAGTTCCAGCGCTTCACGCCGCGGAAGGGGACATAGAAGCTGGCCGAGGCGAAGCCGCCGAGCCAGTGAAAGAGGACGCCGAGCAGGGGATTGGGGGTCATAGGGCAAGTCCCAGACGATAGAGGCGATTGGCGTTGCCGGCGAACATGGCGCGGCGATCGGCTTCGGGGAAATCCGACACGATGGCGTGATAGGATTCCATATAACGGTCGATCGGGCCGAACAGCTTGTCGGTCGGCGTGTCGCTGGCAAAGGCGCAACGATCGACGCCGAACATGTCGATCGCCTCATGCACCAGCGGCGCGATGCCGGCCATGGTCCAGTCGCGGCGGATGAAGCCCATGCCGGACAGCTTGACCGCGACATGGGGCAGCGCGGCGAGCGCCTTCATGCCCCGACGCCAGTCGTTGAGGCCATCCGGATCGGTCAGCACCGGCATGCCCATATGGTTGATGATGACCGGGATGTCGGGATGCCGCTCGATCAGCGGGACGAGGCCGGGCATCTGCCCCGGATAGCATTGCAGGTCGAAGGAGAGGCCATGTTTGGCGAGCAGACCATAGCCCGCCTGCCATAGCGGATCGACGGTGAGGTCGACCGGGCTATAGGTGCGCTGGGGATCGGCATGCCAGTTGACGATATGGCGGATGCCCTTGACGCGGGGATGGGCGGCCTGGGCGGCCAGCAGCGCATCGACATCCGGGTCGTTAAGGGCGGCGAAGGCGACGAAGCCGGTGGGGAGGCCGTCGACGGCGGCGAGCGTGTCGAGCCACTGGGTCTCGCGCAGCGCGCTTTCCGCAGCCGCGCCGGCATCGACATGGACGGCGCCGATGACGTTCCAGCGGGCGAGGTCTTCGCGATATTGGGCGACGCCGTAATTGCGGGCGATCGGCTCGACACTGCCATTGGGGCCATCGTCCGAAAAGGGCGGGCTCAGCCAGTCGTAGCGGATATGATTGAGATCCCACAGATGGATATGGGCATCGACAAAGGGGATCATGCGTCCTCTCCCATGAACAGTTCAGCAGCCTCTTTCCCGTTCGGGCCGAGCTTGGCGAAGGCTTCGACTTCGCTCAGCCTGCCCTTCGACAGGCTCAGGGCGAACGGGGGAGACTGGCGTAAATCGCGGCGCGCCGGGCTCTTGGATGGCCGGTCGCGCCGCGTAGAGGCTTGGATCAGAAGGTGGTGCGGCCGCCCGAGGTGTCGAAGGTCGACGCCGTGGTGAAGCTGCATTCCTCGCTGGCCATGAAGCAGACCATGGCGGCCGATTCCTCGACCAGGCCAAGGCGGCCCATCGGGATCTTCGAGCGCATATAGTCGACCTGGCTCTGCGGCAGCTGTTCCAGGATCGGGCTTTCGAAAGTGGCCGGGGTCAGCGCATTGGCGATCACGCCCTTGCCTGCCAGTTCCTTGCCGATGCTCTTGGTCAGGCCGATGACGCCCGCCTTGCTGGCCGAATAGGCGCTGGCATTGGGATTGCCTTCCTTGCCCGCGACCGAGGCGAGGTTGACGATCCGGCCATAGCCGTTTTCGAGCATGAAGGGCACGACTTCCCGATTGCAGTAGAAGAGGCCATTCAGGTTGATGTCGATCACCCGCTGCCAGCTGTCGACCGGATAGTCCCACACCGTGGCGGTCGCGCCGGTGATGCCGGCCGAGCAGACGAGGACGTCGATCTTGTCCAGCGCATCCGCGCTGGCCTTGGCGGCGGCGGCGACGGCGGCCTGATCGGAGACGTCGAGCGCAACCACATGGGTCGCGCCGACTTCCTGGCTAGCAGCGGCGAGGGCGTCGGCGTTCAAATCCCACAGGACCACCTTGCCGCCTTCTTCGACGATGCGCTTGGCAACCAGCTTGCCCAGGCCCGAAGCGCCACCGGTGACGATGGCGCAGCGACCTTCATAGCGTCCGGAAAAGACGCTCATCCGAGCACCTCGTCACCCAGGTGGCGCCATTCCACGACATTCTGCTTCTGGCTGCCGAGCTTGGCGATGCCCAGTTCCATGACGTCGCCGGCCTTCAAATAGACGGCTTCGGGCTTCTTGCCCTCGCCCACGCCCGGAGGGGTGCCGGTGATCATCAGGTCACCGGGGTAGAGGGTGATATATTCGCTGACATAGGAGATGAGCTGGGCGACGTTGAAGATCATCGTCCTGGTGTTGCCGGTCTGCATCCGATCGCCATTGACGTCGAGATACATGTCGAGATCCTGCGGGTTGCCGATTTCGTCGGCGGTCACCAGCCAGGGGCCGACCGGGCAGAAGGTGTCATGGCCCTTGCCCTTGCTCCACTGGGTGCCGCGCTGCTTCTGGTTGAAGCGTTCCGACACGTCGTTGACGAGGACATAGCCCGCGACCTTCGACAGCGCGTCTTCTTCCGACACGAAGCGGCAGGTTTCGCCGATGACGACGCCCAGTTCGACTTCCCAGTCGCCATGGGTCGAACCCTTGGGCAGCATCACTTCGTCATTGGGACCGTTGAGCGACGACAGCGCCTTCATGAACATCATCGGCTCGGTCGGGATCGGCAGGTTGGATTCGATCGCATGGTCCTCATAGTTGAGGCCGATGGCGACGATCTTGCCGATGCCCTTGACCGGCACGCCATAGCGCGGGTCGCCATCGACGACGGGGAGCGAGTCCACATCGACGCCCTTGGCGGCGGCGAGGCTCTCGATCGTCAGGTCGGCGACGACGCCGGACAGGTCACGGATCTTGCCCTCGGCATCGATCACACCGGGCTTTTCCTGGCCACGCTGGCCGAAACGAACAAATTTCATGGGATCAGTCTTTCTCTGTTCAGGCGATCAGTGGGTATAGGGGCGGTGCATCGCGATGTCGGGGTTCAGGTCGACACCGAAGCCCGGCTTGTCGAGCGCGGTCACCTTCATGCGGCCATTTTCCGGCACCGGTTCACCCAGCAATTGCGGGTGGAACATCGGCACCACTTCCGTCGGCCCCGGATGCATCATCAGGAACTCGGCGAAGGGCGAGTTGTGGCGGGTGATGACGAAATGATAGCTGTAGACGGACGAGCCATGCGGCACGACCATCTTGCCATGGGCGTCGGCCAGCGCGCTGATCTTGAGCAGTTCGGTCACGCCGCCGCACCAGCCGACATCGGGCTGGATGATGTCGCAGCAATCCATTTCCATCAGCATGCGGAAGCCCCAGCGGGTCGCTTCATGCTCGCCGGTGGTGACCAACATGCCCTTGGGCACGTTGCGCTTGAGCTGCTGGTAGCCCCAATAATCGTCCGGGCTGATCGCTTCCTCGATCCACTTGAGGCCCAGTTCATGCGCGGCGATGGCGAGGCGGGTGGCATAGTCGACGTCGAGCGCCATCCAGCAATCCCACATCAGCCAGAAATCGTCGCCGACCTTCGAGCGCATGTCGGCCAGTTCGGCGATATTCTTCTTGAGGCCCTCGACACCCTCGGCCGGGCCGTGGTGCAGGGCCATCTTGCCGCCGATGAAGCCGAATTCCTTCGCCTTGTCCGGGCGCGCGCCGGTGGCGTAGAATTGCAGTTCGTCGCGGACCGCGCCGCCGAGCAGATGATAGACCGGTTCCTGGCGCAGCTTGCCGAGCAGATCCCAGAGCGCAAGGTCGACGCCGGAGATGGCGTTGATGACCAGGCCCTTGCGGCCATAATATTGGGTCGAGAAATACATCTGGTCCCAGATCTTCTCATAGTCGGTCGGCGACCGGCCTTCGAGGAAACGGGCGAGATGCTTTTCCACGATATAGGCGGCAGGCTCGCCACCGGTCGTCACGGCGAAACCGACGGTGCCGTCTTCCGCTTCGATCTCCACCACCAAGGTGCCGAGGACATTGATGCCGAAGCTCTGCCGCGACTGGCGATATTCGGGATATTTCGACATCGGCGTCGCGATGTGATCGTCGATCCAGTGGCCTTCGCCCTGGTCATGATAATCGGCACCGCCGCCGCGCACGGTGAAGGCGCGGACATGCTTGATCTTCGGCAACGTCACGATGGGCACGCTGAAACTCCCTTGGGCCAGACCCATCGCAAGGGGATGGGCAATAACACTTCCACCATATGGACAAAATGCGCACAACGTGGGGCAATTGAGGGGAAGAATCGCGTCCGGCCTCTCCTACACCCTTGTTTTTCTCATTTTGTGGGATAGAGTGTTAGTAGATGAGACAAAATACGTCAAACCCGGAATCGGGTCCGCGAGAGGAAAAGTCGAAGACGCAGGGGTCGCAGACCCTTCAGCGCGGGCTGGACCTGCTCGACCAGGTGATCGACGGGCCGGTGAAGCTTGCCGACCTGTCCGAGCGCATGGGCCTGACGCGCTCCACCACCCACCGCCTGGCCAATGCGCTGGTCGAGCGCGGTTTCCTGACCTTCCTGCCGCGCGAGGGCTATCAGCTTGGCCCCAAGCTGCTGCAGCTCGGCTTCCTGGCGCAGAGCCAGGCCGACGTGGTGCAGATTGCCCGCCCCCATCTGGAAGCGCTGGCCGCCGCAAGCGAGGATGTGGTGCATCTGGGCCGGCTGGACGGCGACCAGGCGCTCTATCTGGACAAGATTCCCGGCCGCCGCCGGGTCGAGATTTCGAGCCGGATCGGCGATCGCCATCCGCTGACCTCGACGGGCCTGGGCAAGGCGCTGATGCTGGACGACCCGGAGGCGGGCTGGACCCGGCTGCTGGAAAGCGAGCGGGAGAACGGCACCCATGATGCCGACCCGGCCACATGGCTGGAGCGGATGCGCGGCTATGTCGCGGCCGGGCGCGCGTTCGACCTGGAAGAGAATGAGGACCAGATACGCTGCGTTGCCGCACCGATCCGCGATGCGTCGGGCGCGATCGTCGCCGCCATCAGCCTGTCGAGCGCCGCCCAATATATGGACGATGAGCGCATGGCATCGCTGAGCGACGAGGTCCGCGCCGCCGCGCAGAAGGTCAGCGCCGATCTGGGCTGGACCCCCGGCGTCAAATCCCCCCGCCGCCCGGTGCGGCGCTAGTTTGTAGCGGTGGCGAGCACGGCAATATTCCTCCCCTGCAAGGGGAGGGGGACCACGAAGTGGTGGAGGGGTGTCGCCCCGTCGAGAGCGGGACACCCCTCCGTCGGACGCTTCGCGCCCGCCACCTCCCCTTGCAGGGGAGGATTGTCATTTGCCTGCGACCCGAAATCTTTGAAGCAAGGAAGACCAATCCCATGAAGCTGCTTGAAGGCAAGACCGTCCTCGTCACCGGCGCATCGACCGGCATCGGCCGGGCGGCCGCCATCGGCGCCGCCCAGCATGGCGCCGACGTCGTCATCAATTACGCCCATAGCGACGGCCCGGCCGCGAGCTGCGTCGCCGAGATCGAGGCGCTGGGCCAGCGCGCGATCGCGGTGAAGGGCGATGTCGCCGATCCGCAGACCGCGCAGGATTTCGTCGCCAAGGCGGTCGAGGCGTTCGGCAAGGTCGACGTGATGGTCAGCAATGCCGGCATCTGCCCGTTCCACGGCTTCCTCGACATGCCGGTCGACGTGGTGGAGCGCACCTTCAAGGTCAATCTGCACGGCGCCTATTTCATGGTGCAGGCGGCCGCGCAGCAGATGGTGAAGCAGGGCCATGGCGGGTCGATCGTCGCCGTCTCCTCCATCTCGGCGCTGGTCGGCGGCGAGTTTCAGACGCACTACACCCCGACCAAGGCCGGCGTGCATTCGCTGATGCAGTCCACGGCGATTGCGCTCGGCAAATATGGCATCCGCTGCAACAGCGTGCTGCCCGGTACCATCCTGACCGAGATCAACAAGGATGACCTGGCCGATGTCGAGAAGCGCGAATATATGGAAAAGCGCACGCCGCTCGGCCGCCTGGGCGCCCCCGAAGACCTGGCCGGGCCGATCGTCTTCCTGGCGTCGGACATGGCCGCCTATGTCACCGGCGCGGCGCTGCTGGTCGACGGCGGTATGTATGTGAACCTGCAATAAGATATTGAGCGCCGTCATTCCCGCGAAAGCGGGGATGACGGTATTCAGGAAACAGGACATCGCCGATGAGGATCGTCACCAAAGCCGCCGCCGCCCTCGCCCTGCTGGCCACGCCTCTGCCGGCGCTGGCGACGCAGCCGGGCGACACGATCCTGATCGCCAGCGATTCGACCGCGGCCAATTACAAGAAGGGCAATTATCCCCAGACCGGCTGGGGCATGATGCTGGGTTGCGGCCTGTCGCCCGAGGTGCGGGTGTCCAACCATGCGATGGGCGGGCGGTCGACCCGCACCTTCATCGAGGAAGGGCGCTGGACGAGATTGATGAGCGAGCTGATGCCCGGCGACACGGTGCTGATCCAGTTCGGCCATAATGACGCCTATCGCGCCAAGCCGCAGCGCTGGGCGCCGGCGCAGACCGACTATCGCAACAATCTGCTGCGCTTCATCTGGGACGTGCGCGGGGCCGGCGGCACGCCGGTTCTGGTGACGCCGGTGACGCGGCGCAGCTTTGGCGCCGACGGCAAGGCGAAGGCCGACTTCGCCGAATATTCCGCGGTGATGCGCGAACTGGCCGCGAGCGCGCATGTGCCGATCATCGATCTGGAAGCGCTGTCGCGCGCCTGGGTCGACCGGGCCGGGCCGGACAAGGCAAAGACCTATTTCCTCCATTACAAGGCGGAGGACAAGATGCCCGGCTTCCCCAAGGGGATCGACGACGATACCCATTTCAGCGAACTGGGCGCGCGCAATGTCGCAGATCTGGTCGCCGGCGGCCTCAAGGCGCTGAACCTGCCGATTTCGGCCAAGGTGCTGGCGAGCCGGCCGGCGCTCAATCGGACCATGCCGCTGGGAAGGACCGAATGCCAATGACCATGCTTGACCGCCGCGGCCTGTTGACCGGCGCCGCCGTTGCCGCCGCGCTTGCGCCGATGAGCGAGGCGCTGGCGCAGAGCTTTCCGCTGCCCCAGGGGTTCGTCCGCTTTCCGATCTGGCCGGGCAAGGCGCCGGGCAGCGAGCATGTGACGGTGAAGGAAGTGGAGACGCTGCGCCGGCCCGACAGCGGGCCGGACGATGGCGTGTTCGCCCATATCGTCACCCCGACCCTGACCCTGTTGCGGCCGGCAAAGCCCAATGGCGCGGCGATCATGCTGATCCCCGGCGGCGGTTACAGCCGGGTGGCGATCGGCCATGAGGGCTATTCGATCGCGCGCCGCTTTGCCGAGGCGGGCTATGTCTGCTTCGTGCTGCTCTATCGCCTGCCCGCCGATGGCTGGGCCGCCGGGGCCGAAGCGCCGCTGCAGGATGCGCAGCGCGCGCTGCGGCTGGTGCGCAGCCTGGCCGCGAAGGAGAAGTTCGACGCCAATCGGGTCGGCGTGATCGGCTTTTCCGCTGGCGGGCACCTGGCCGCCTGGCTGACCAGCCGGGCGCCGGTGGAAAGCTACAAGCCGGTCGACGTCGCCGATCGCGAGCCGATCAAGGCCGCCGTCGCGGCTTATATGTATCCGGTGATCCAGATGGAGGGGCCGTTCGTCCACAAGGGGTCGCGCACGCAGTTGCTGGGCGAGAATCCGAGTGCCGAACGAATGCGCGCCTATTCGCTGGATCAGGATGTGAGCGCGGAGACGCCGCCGGTGTTCCTGGCCCATGCGATCGACGATCCGGCAGTGCCGGTCGACAACAGCATCGCCATGCTGGCGGCGCTGCGGGCGCAGAAGATCCCGACCGAATGCCATTTGTTCGAAAATGGCGGCCATGGCTTTGGCATTACGGCGCAGGCCCAGTCGGCCGCGCCCTGGCCCGACCTGTTCCTGGCCTTTGCCAAAAGGCATGGCGTGTGACCCAGCGCAAGGTTGCCCTGTTCGTCACCTGCCTGGTCGACATGATGCGTCCGCGCATCGGCTTTGCCGCGATCCGCGCGCTGGAGGCGGCGGGCTGCGACGTGGTCGTGCCCGAAGGCCAGACCTGTTGCGGCCAGCCGGCGCTCAACAGCGGTGATACCGAGCATGCGATCGCGCTGGCCAAGCAGACGATCGTCGCGCTGGAACCCTATGAAGCGGTGGTAGTGCCGTCAGGGTCGTGCGGCGGGACCATCCGTTGCCATTATCCCGAACTGTTCGAACATGATCCCGAGTGGCTGCCGCGCGCACAGGCGGTGGCGGCCAAGACATGGGAGATCATGGCCTATCTGGACGAGCAATGCGGGTGGAAGCCCGACGGCGTGCAGGTGGATGCCAAGGCGACCTATCATGACAGTTGCTCGGGGCTGCGCGAGCTGGGCGTCAAGGCGCAGCCGCGCCGGTTGCTGAAACCCATCGCCGGGCTGGAGCTGACGCCGCTGGCGGGCGAGGAGACCTGTTGCGGCTTTGGCGGCACCTTCTGCGTCAAATATCCCGCCATCTCCAACGCGATCGTCGGCGAGAAGGCGGACGCAATCGAGGCGACCGGCGCCGACCTGCTGCTGGCCGGCGACCTGGGCTGCCTGATGAACATGGCGGGCAAGCTCAACCGGCAGGGCAGCAAGGTGCGCGCCTTCCACGCGATCGAGCTGATCGCCGGCATGGGCGACGGTCCGGCGATCGGGGAAGAGGCATGAGCGGCGCACCGGCCGAGGCGGCCAGTTTCAAGGCGCGCGCCGATGCGGCGCTGGCCGACCGCATCCTGAAGGTCGCAGTCGAGCGGACGGCTGGCACGGCCGAAGCCAAGCGCGCGGTCGCGGTCGACGCCTTTCCCGATTTCCAGGCGGCGCGCACCCGCGCGGCGGCGATCAAGGACCATGTCGTCGCCCATCTGGGCCATTATCTGGAGCAGTTCGAGGCGAACGCCACCGCGGCCGGGGCGAAGGTCCATTGGGCGCGCACCGCCGACGAGGCGTGCGACATCGTCATCGCCCTATGCAAGGCGGCGAAGGCCAAGAGCGTCGCCCGGTCCAAGTCGATGCTGGGCGAGGAGATCGGCCTGCCCCATGCACTGGCCGAGGCCGGGATCGGCCGGGTCGAAACCGACCTTGCCGAACATATCATCCAGTTGGCCGACGAGCGGCCCTCGCACATCATCTGGCCGGCGATGCACAAGACCCGCGAGCAGGTGTCCGCCCTGTTCAAGGCCAAGCATCGCACGCCGCATGAGGAAGAGACGATCGCCGCGATGGCGGAAAGCGCGCGGCGCGAACTGCGCACGCAGATGCTGGGCGCGGATGTCGGCATTTCCGGCGCCAATTTCCTGATCGCCGATACCGGCGCGATCTGCACCGTCACCAATGAGGGCAATGCCGAGCTGTCGCTCGTCCCGCCGCGCGTCCATATCGTGACCGCCGGGATCGAGAAGATCGTGCCGAGCATGCCGCATGCCGTGCATATGCTGCGGATGCTGGCGCGGTCGGCAACCGGCGCGGCGCTGACCCAATATACGACCTTCTACACCGGCCCGAAGCGCCCCGGCGACCGGGACGGACCGGAGGAAATGCATATCGTGCTGGTCGATAATGGCCGCACCCAGATGCGCGAGGACGGGCTGGCCGAAATGCTGCGCTGCATCCGCTGTGGCGCCTGCATGAACCATTGCGTCGTGTTCCGCCAGATTGGCGGCCATGCCTATGGCGGCACCTATCCGGGACCGATGGGCGCGGTGCTGACCCCGGTGCTGGACGGGCTGAAGCAGAGCCGCGATCTGCCCAATGCCTGCACCATGAACGGCAAGTGCCAGGAAGTGTGCCCGGTCCGCATTCCGCTGCCGACGCTGCTGCGCGGCTGGCGCGAGAAGAGCTGGCGCGAGGGGCTGGAGCCGCAATCCTTGCGCGCGGGGCTGGGCCTATGGGCCTGGGTCGCGACCCGGCCGCGCCTCTATCGGATGGGCACCGGCCTGGCGGTGCGGGCGATGCGGCTGCTGGGCAGCAAGGGCTGGATCCGCACGCTGCCGCTGGCGGGCGGCTGGACCCGCTATCGCGACATGCCCAAGCCTGCGGCGCAGACCTTCATGGACCAATATCGCAAGGAAAACGGCCGATGAATGCGCGCGAGGCCATCCTTGGTCGGCTGAAAGATGACAGCGACATTGACATAGCGGCGGAGGCTGCGGCGCTGCTCGGCACGCCGGAACGGCCGGCGGTCGATGTCGCCCATGTCGAGGCGGAGTTTCTGGCGCGGCTGGCCCTGCCCAGCGTCAGCGCCAGTCATGACGTTATCGAAATGATATCGGACCTACCCGCTGCGGTCGCGCGCTATCTGGACGCGCAGGGCGAGGCGCGCGCGCTCTGCCTGCCGCCCGACCCGCGCCTGTCGGGCTGCGACTGGAGCGGCTTTGCCCTGCACCAGGATGCGGCCCCCGATGAGGCGGCGACGCTGGCGATCGCGCGCAAGGGCATTGCCGAGACCGGATCGCTGATATTCGAGACGAGCCCGCAGGCGCCGATGCTGCCCAATTTCCTGACGCTGCACCATCTGGTGCTGCTGCGCGTGGCGGATATCGTCCCCTGGCTGGAGGAGGCGCCGCTCGCCGGGCCGCAGCCGCGCGCCCATTACTGGATCACCGGCGTGTCGGGGACGACCGATATCGAGGGCACCTATGTGCGCGGCGCCCATGGCCCCCGCTTCCTGCATGTCATCCTGCTGCGCGGCGATTTTCCTCATATGTCGGAACAATAGTCCACATTCCGGGAAAACAGGCTTACATTCGCCGCCTGCGCCGTTATAAGCTTCGCCAAAGTTTAGATGGAGATTCCCGATGTTCGACAAGACCTATTATGCGACCCACCCCGACATGATGGAGTGCGTGTCGAACGAGGAGCTGCGGGATCGCTATCTGATCGGCGGGCTGTTCCGTGACGGCGAATGCGTGCTGAACTATACCCATGCCGAGCGTTTCGTGATCGGCGGCGTGGCGGTGGCCGATGCCCCGGTGAAGCTGCCGGCGCAGACCGAGCCGGCCTCGGCGGCGGGCCATCCCTTCCTGGAGCGGCGCGAACTGGCGATCGTCAATGTCTCGGGCGTGGAAGGCACCGTGACCGTGGACGGCGAAGTCTTCACGCTGGGCAACAAGGATTGCCTCTATGTGACGATGGGCGCGAAGGACGTGGAGTTCGCCGGCGCCGGCGCGCGTTTCTATCTCGCCTCCTGCCCGGCCCACAAGGCGTTCACCACGCGCAAGCTGGGCATCGCCGACGCCAATGCGCTGGAGCGCGGCAGTCTGGAAGAATCCAACGAGCGCACCATCTTCCAGCTCGTCATCCCCGGCATCTGCGACAGCGCACAGCTGGTGATGGGCCTGACCGTGCTCAAGCCCGGTTCGGTGTGGAACACCATGCCCCCGCACATCCATGAGCGCCGCAGCGAAATCTACTTCTATTTCGAGCTGGATGGCGATGCCGACCGCGTCTTCCACTATATGGGCGAGGGCGACGCGATGCGTCACATCGTCATGGCCAATGAGGAAGCCGTGATCTCACCGCCCTGGTCGATCCATATGGGATCGGGCACCAAGGCCTATGCCTTCATCTGGGCGATGGCCGGCGAGAACCAGGACTATACCGACATGAACGTGCTGGATATCTGCCAGCTGGCCTGACGGTTTTTCGCCCCTTCCGCTCTGGCGGGAGGGGCCAGGGAGTCCTGACATGAGCACTATCTTCGATCTTGGCGGCAAGGTCGCCATCGTCACCGGCGCCAATACCGGCATTGGCCAGGCGATCGCGCTGTCGCTGGCTGCAGCGGGCGCCGACATTGCGGCGGTCGGCCGCACCCCGGCGGGAGAGACCGTCGAGAAGGTTCGCGCGCTCGGCCGCAAGGCCGAGATCGTCTCGGCCGATCTTTCCAGCATCGAACCGGTGCAGCGCGTTGTCGACGAGACGATCGCAAAACTGGGCGGGCTCGACATCCTGATCAACAATGCCGGCATCATCCGCCGCGCCGACAGCGTCGACTTCACCGAGGAAGACTGGGACGCGGTGATCGACACCAATTTGAAGTCCACCTTCTTCCTCGCCCAGGCGGCCGGGCGGCATATGCTGGCACAGGGCAGCGGCAAGATCGTCAACATCGCCTCGCTGCTCTCCTTCCAGGGCGGCATCCGGGTGCCGAGCTATACCGCGTCCAAGAGTGGCGTCGCCGGCCTCACCAAGCTGCTGGCGAACGAATGGGCGGCCAGGGGCGTCAACGTCAACGCGATCGCGCCGGGCTATATCGCGACCAACAACACCGCTGCGCTGCAGGCCGACGAGACCCGCAACCGCCAGATCCAGGAACGCATCCCGGCCGGCCGCTGGGGCGACCCAAGCGACATTGGCGGCGCCGCCGTGTTCCTGGCCTCGCCGGCGGCAAACTATATCCATGGCCATGTCCTCGCCGTCGATGGCGGCTGGCTGGCCCGCTGATATCCCGTCCTGCGCCCGTTCCTTCAAGGCGGGCGCAGGACAACCCCGATCCAAGAGGAGGGCTCAGCCTCCCGTTTCATCACAGGAGGACGGATGCCCGATATCGACCGGCGCACGGCGCTGACTGCCACGGGCCTTGCCGGCCTGGGCCTCGCCCTTCCCGCTGACGCGCTGGCCCAGACGGCCAACAGCCTGGACGCGCGCAAGCCGGGCCTGCCGCTCAAATCCGGGCATCTCCATATGGGCACCGGCGCCGGGCCGCAGGGGCGGATCGGCATCACCAATCTCTATCTGACCCGCGACGACCGGCCCTGGCTACCGGTGATGGGCGAATTTCACTTCACCCGCTTCCCGAGCGCCTATTGGGAAGAGGAATTGCTGAAGATGAAGGCGGCCGGTGTCGGCATCGTCGCCTCCTATGTGCTGTGGAACCATGTCGAACTGGCGCCCGGCGCGCTCGACTGGACCGGCGATCGCGATATCGGGCGCTTCGTGCGGCTCTGCCAGAAACATGGCCTGCTCTTCTTCCTGCGGCCCGGCCCCTGGGGCCATGCCGAAGCGCGCTTTGGCGGCATTCCCGACTGGATCGCCGGCAGCACCCGCACGCGCAGCAACGACCCGGCCTATATGGCGCAGGTCGAGCGCTTCTGGCGCGGGCTGTACGATCAGCTCACCGGGCTGATGTGGAAGGATGGCGGGCCGATTGTCGGCATGCAGGTCGAGAATGAATATAATCTGGGTGGTCCCGGACAGGGCCGGGAGCATATCGCCGCGCTGAAGGCGCTGGCGCTGCGGATCGGCTTCGACGTGCCGCTCTATACCGTGACCGGATGGGACCAGACTGTCTATCCCAAGGGCGAGGTGGTGCCGGTACATGGCGGCTATCCCGACGAACCCTGGTCGGCGAAGACGGTGAAACTGCCGCCCAAGGAAAATTACCTGTTCCGCTTCGACAGCCGGGTGAGCGGCGACCTGGGCGCGCAGACGCGCGGCGGGCGGCGCGGCGACGCCGACAGCGACATGGAAGATACGCCCTTCCTGGGCGCGGAATATGGCGGCGGCGTGCCGGTCATGTACCGGCGGCGGCCATTGCTGCAGCCGGCCGACGTGGCGGCGGCGGTGACGACGCAGGTCGGGTCGGGCGTCAATCTGCTGGGCTATTATATGTTCCATGGCGGCGCCAACCCGCTGGCGAACGGGCGCATGCTGGAGGAAACGCAGCGGTCGGGCGGCTATAATGACTGCCCGGCGATCGCCTATGATTTCCAGGCGCCGATCGGCCAATATGGCGAGGTCAATCCGGTCAGCGCAGCGCTGCGCCCGCTCCATTATTTCCTGGCCGCCTATGGCGAGGCGCTGGCGCCGATGACGGTGCATGCGCCCGCCCATCTGCCGGCCGACAAGGATGACCTGAAGACGCTGCGCTGGGCGGTGCGGGCGAAGGGGGACAGCGGCTTCCTGTTCGTCAACAATCATGTCCGCCAATATGGCACGGCGGCGCATCCCGGCACGCAGTTCGATGTGACATTGGCCGGCGGCCCGATCCGCCTGCCGAGCCGGCCGGTGACGATCGCGCCGGGCGACAATTTCTTCTGGCCGATCGGCATGGATCTGGACGGGGTGCGGCTCGACTGGGCAACGGCGCAGCCGGTGACGCGCATCGCCGACAGCGACGGGCCGATCCATGTGATGGCCGCCTGCCTGCCCGGCCCGGTCGAGCTGGCCTTCCCCGCCGGGACAAAGGTCGATGCGCCGGCACGCAGCGAGGGCGGACGGGTGATCGTCCAGGTGCCGCCATCCGCGACGCGCCCGGTGCGGGTGACCGGCGCAGACGGGCGATCGGTGCGACTGCTGCTGATCGAGCGGGAGGCGGCAAAGCGCATCTGGGTCGGCGAGATCGGTGGCGAGCGGCGCGTGGTGCTGAGCGCGGCGGATGCGCTGTTCGGGCCGAACGGGCTGGAACTGCGCCAGCGCGGCGAGGCGCGTTTCGCCTGGCAGATATTGCCCGGCAAGGCAGCGATGATGACGGCGAAGGCGACAGGCATCGCGCCCCTGCCCTTCACCCAGACGCGCGAGGCCGGCACGGCGCCGCCGATCGAGATTGGCGGACCGGCGAAAGCGGCGATGCAGCCCCTGCCCGAGGCGCACAAGGCAGCGGCCGCGTTCACTTTCACCATTCCCAAGGATGTGTTGGCGGAGGGCGACGACGCTTTTCTGGAGATCGACTGGCGTGGCGATATCGGCCGGCTGTTCGATGGCCCCGACATGCTGGACGATGCCTATTGGGACGGACGGGTCTGGCGGATCGGCCTCAAGCGCTTTGCCGCGCGGCTGGGGCGCCCCTGGACGCTGACGGTGATGCCGCTGCGCGCCGATGCGCCCATCTATCTGGACGATATGGCGCGGGCGAAGCTGCCGGCGGGGGAACAGGTCGCGACGCTGGAAGTGCTGCGCATCGTCCCGGAATATCGCATGGAGGTGAAGGCATGACCCGTTTCACGCGTCGCGGCACATTCGGCCTTGCCACCCTGCCCCTGCTGGCCCGGCCGGCGCTGGCCAAGGTGAGCAAGAATGGCGCGCGGCCCGGCCCCTATCTGATCGGCGCCGACATTAGCTGGGTGCCCGAGGATGAGGCGGCCGGTGCGCGCTATTTCGTGGGCGACGTGCAGAAAGACCCGATCCTGATCCTGCGCGATGCCGGGTTCAACGCGATCCGGCTGCGCATCTTCGTCGATCCGGCCAAGGGCTATTCCAGGCGGGAGCCGGACAAGGGCTGGGCTGGCCTGGCCCAGACGGTGAAGCTGGGCAAGCGCGTGCGCGACGCCGGCATGGGGCTGGTGCTGAGTTTCCATTATAGCGACACCTGGGCCGACCCGGAGCATCAGGCGGTGCCGGCGGCCTGGGCCGGTTATGACCTGCCGGCGCTGGCCAGGGCGGTCGAGGCGCATACCCATGACACGCTGGTGGCGATGCGCGCGGGCGGCGCGCCGGTCGACATGGCGGTGATCGGCAATGAAACGAGCTTCGGCATGTTGTGGCCCCATGGCCGGGTGAAGCTGTCGACATCGACCGGCAATCCGGTGACCGACGCCAATCATGCCAAGGTCGGCGAAGTTGGCGGGTTCGACGGCTTTGCCGCATTGCTGCGCGCCGGGATTGCCGGTGCGCGCCGGGCCGAGCCGGGAGTGGCGATCCAGGTGCATAATCATCTGGGCCGGCACTGGCCGATCGTGCGCGAATGGACCGACGCGCTGATCGCGCGGCAGGTGGATTTCGATGTGGTCGGCTTTTCCTGCTACCAGCAGCGGGCGCAGGGCGACTGGGCCACGACCTTCAGCGAATTTGTGCAGCGCTATCCCGACAAGGGGTTGCTGGTCGCCGAATATTCGAGCCGCAAGCGCTATATCAACGATCTGGTCCACGCCCTGCCCGGCAAGCATGGCTGGGGCACGTTCATCTGGGAGCCGATCCGGCACCAGGAGGCGATTTTCGATCAGGATGGGCATAATGCCGGCGAAGGCGCCAAGCCCGACCTGATCAGCCAGGGGCTGAACGGGGCGGAGGCGCCGGGCGGGCTGGCATCGCAGCAGCCGGCCGTGCCGAAACCCGAACCCACCGGGCCGATGGGCCATGGCGGCGACTATGTCGCCAATGACCTGATCAAACTCTACCCGCAAATGGCCAAGGATTATCGCTGATGAGACGGCGCGATTTCACATTGGGACTGGGCGCATTGGCGCTGGCGGGGTGCGCCACCCGATCGGCGGCGCGCGCCGATGACCTGCTGGTCTTTGCCTATTTCACCACCGGCAAGGGCGAGGCCGATGGCCTCAAACTGGCGGTGAGCGAGGATGGCTTTGCCTTTCGCACGCTGGCGGGCGGGCGCAGCCTGCTGGTGCCGCAGGTGGGCGAGAAGAAGCTGATGCGCGACCCCTATCTGTTCGCGGAAAAGGGCGTCTATCATCTGCTGTGGACCACTGCCTGGGAAGGGGTGACGATCGGCCATGCGACCAGCCGCGATCTGGTCCACTGGTCGCAGCAGCGCGCCATCCCGGTGATGAAGGACGTGCCCGGCACCCGCAATTGCTGGGCGCCCGAGGCGGTCCGCGATCCGGCGACCGGGCGGCATATCCTGTTCTGGTCGAGCACGGTGGAGGGCCGTTTCACCGAGACGGCGGGGACGTCGGAATCGGGCTATAATCATCGGCTCTGGTCGGTCAGCACGGCCGATTTCGAGACGTTCAGCGCGCCCGCGCCGCTCTATGACCCCGGCTTCAGCGTGATCGACGGGACGTTCGCGCAGGCGCCGGGTGGCGGTCTCTATCTGATCGTCAAGGACGAGACGGTGCAGCCGCCGCACAAATGGCTGCAGGTGGCGAAGGCAGACAGCCCGACCGGGCCTTTCGGCCCCTTGTCGCCGCCCTTCTCCCCCGGCTGGGTCGAAGGGCCGATGAGCGCGCAGGTCGGCGATGCGCTGCTTTGCTATTATGACGTCTACAAGGAAGGTCGCTGGGGCGCGGCGATGACGCGCGACATGGTGACGTGGACCGACGTCAGCGCGCGCCTGACCATGCCGGCCGGCGCGCGCCATGGGTCATTGCTGCGCGTTCCCCGTGCTCTGGTTGCCGGTATCGTCTGAGGTCCAGCCGCCGCCTAGCGCCAGGAAGATGGCGATCTGGTCCTGCACCAGCTGGACGCGGGCGGCCGCGGCCGAGGATTCGGCGCTGGCGAGACTGCGCTGGGTATCGAGCAGGTCGAGGAAATCGCTGCGGCCAAAGCGGAACAGCTTGTTCGCCTGCCCCGCCGAGACATTGGCGCTGTCGCGGGCCCGATCGAGCGCAGCGGCCTTTTCCGCATCGCGGCGATAGGTTTCGAGCGCGGTTTCGGTCTGGCGCAGCGCTTCCAGCACGCTGCCGTCGAAGCTGGCGAGATCGGCCTGCACCTGGGCATCGGCCTGAGCAATGCGGGCGCGAACCACCGGGCGGTTGGGGAAGGTCCAGCTGATGAGCGGGCCGAGGCTGAAGCCGAAGGCGGAGCCGGAGCCGAAATCCTTGAGCGGACCGGACAGGCCGACCGAGCCGCCGATGCTGACCTGCGGATAGAGATCGGCCATGGCAACGCCCAAAGTCGCGGTGTCGGACGCGATCATGCGTTCGGCCTGGCGGATGTCGGGGCGGCGGCGGATCAACGCCGTGCCATCGCCCACCGGTAGCGGCGCACCGAGCGATGGCAGGGTGGCGCAGCTTTCCACATCCCTGGGATAATCGGCCGGCGGACGGCCGAGCAGGGTGGCGAGCAGATAGAGGCCGCTCTGGCGCTGGGCTTCATAGACCGGCAGCGTCGCCTCGCTCTGGTCCACGGCCGCCTGGGCGCGGCTGACGTCGAAGGCGGTGCCGCGACCGCCCTTGAACAGGCGCTGGGTGGCGTTCAGCGTATCGCGCTGGAGCGAGACGACCCGGCGATTGACGCCGAGCGCATAATTGGCGGCGCAGACCTGGGCATAGGCCTTGGCCGTGGCGGCGGCGACGCTGACGCGGACATAGTCGCGCGCGGCGGTCACCGCCTCGACATTGGCGCCGCTCGATTCGATCGCGCGGCGGATGCGGCCGTTGAGGTCGAGCGGATAGGAAGCGCTGAGGCCGAAATCATAGCTGACCGAGCCTGGCAGATGCTGGGTCACGCCCGAGGGCCGTGCCAGCGTTTCGCCGCCGCTGATCGTGGTGCTGATCTGGCGCCCTGCCTCCGTTTCGCGCAGCACGGCCTGCGCCGCAGTGAGATTGGCGTCGGCGACGCGCAGGTCGGTATTGGCGGTCAGCGCCTCGGCAATCAGTGCGTCGAGCCGGGAGTCGTTATAGAGTTTCCACCAATGATCGGGCAGGTCCGCATTGCTGAAGCCCGCGCCCTGCGCCGACTGGAAATTGCCCTGCGCCCCCGGCGCGGTCGCGGCCGAATGTTCGGGCGGATGATAATCCGGCCCGGCGGTGGCGCAGGCGCTGAGCGCCAGTGCCATCAAGGATGCAGCAAGGCCCTTACGCATGGCGGCAGCTTCCCGGCTTGGCATCCTTCTTCGCCGGTTCGACCGTCACCGTGGCGGTGCGGCCCGAGATCAGCGTGATATTGGCCGGGACATTGGTGAGCTTCACCCGGACCGGGATGCGCTGGGCGAGGCGGACCCAGGAGAAGGTCGGCTCGACCGTGGGCAGGAGATTGCCGGAGTCGCTGCGGGTCGAGTCATTAATGCCGTAGGCGATGCTTTCGACCTTGCCGTGCAGATCCTGCTTCTCGCCCATCAGGCGGACGGTGACGGGCGCGCCGATGCAGACCAGGGGCAGCTTGGTTTCCTCGAAATAGCCCTCGACCCGCAGGCTGTCGCTGTCGATCAGCGCCATCGCCTGGGTGCCGGCGCCAAGATAATCGCCGGGATGCAGATCGAGATTGGTGACGACGCCATTCACGGAGGCGCGGACCTGGGTGCGCTTGAGGTTCAAGGCGGCGGCGTCGCGCGCACTCCGCGCCTCGGCCAGCGCGGCCTGCGCCGTGGCGACGCGGGCGACATTCTGTTCATGGCTTTCCTTGGCGACGAGATCGCCCAGCGCCAGATCGCGGGTCGCCTCCCGCCGGGCCTGGCCGAGCGTCGCCTGGGCGCTGGCGATCTGCGCCTCCGCCTGTTCCAGCGCCAGCGCATAGCGCGGCGTGTCGATGACGAAGAGCAGGTCGCCCGCCTTCACCTGCTGATTATCGCGCACCGCGACCGAGGTGACGAGCCCGCCGATATCGGGGGTCACGCGCACCACGTCGGCGCGCACGCGGCCGTCGCGGGTCCAGGGGCTGCGCTCATAATGGTTCCACATCCACACCGCGACGATGACGGCGAGGATGACGATGATGATGGTGGCGGCGCTGCGGATCAGCGTCCCGGTCAGGCGGTTCATAGGCGGATTCCCAGCATCGGAACGAGAATGGACAGGCCCCCGAGCGTCAGCACGAACAGGCTGAGGTCGACGAGGGCCCGATAGGCAAGAAAACGGTATAGGCCGAACGCCGCGATCAGGCGGGTGAGGCCATAGGTGAGGATGAGCGCGGCCAGCGCCAGCGCCAGCAGCGTGGGGAAGAAGACCCCGTCGATGGACAATTCGCCGGTCATGCGGGGACTCCGGTCATGGGGGACATGCGATAGCCGGCGCTGTCGGCGAAGAGATTACGCCGCAGACTGACCAGCGCCAGGATCGCATCGCGGCGGACCGAAGGCGCCGGATTGGCGGCAAGGTCGCCGATGGCGCTGTCGATGTCGTCGAGCAGGGCGGGATCGGCCGCAGCCGGCGCATCGGGATCGAGCCGGCGATAATGGTCGGCCACGCCGCCCAGCACCCGGCCGAGCGGGGCGCCTTCATCGAAGGGAAGATCGACGCGGAGCTGGCGCAATTCGCCGATGGCGACACCGGTGCGCAGGTCGCGCAGTGCGTCATAGAGCGGCTTGCCGCTGTCCGTGCGAATGGCGGCGAGGCGCGGCGCGAGCAGCGCGATGCGGTCCAGCATGCGGTTGATCCAGCCGCGCACGTCGGGCTGGGTCATGAGGTTGGCGCGAGTGGCGATATCCGCCCAGCCGGCGCGCACGGTGCGGCGCACGGCGCGCTCCACCCCGGCCGATTGCAGCAGGCCGGCCATGATGATCGCGAACCAGATGCCGACAAGCTGTGCCACCGAACCGTTCACATAGGAGGCGAAGGCGCTGACATAGGCACTGGAGAGCAGCACGGGGCTGCCGAGGCCGAGCAACGTCGGCAGGGCGATGCCCATCCAGCGCGGCGAGGCCATCATCGCGCCGAGCACCAGCAGCGGCGGCGCATAGGCCATGGCCAGCATGGCGAAGCCGTCGAGCCGGGGCATGATGGCATAGCCATAGAGGGCGCCGAGGAAGGTGGCGATGATCGTGCCGATCATGAAGCCCTTGAGCGGGGCGAGCGGATTGTCCGACGCGGAGAAGAGGGCAAGGAAGACGCCGGCCAGCATCACCGCGCTGCCGCCGTCATGCCAGCCGCTGCCGATCCACAGGGCGCAGCCGATCGTCACCGTCATGAAGGCGGCGAAGGCGCCGCGCGCGGCCCCGGCATAGTCGCGATGCAGTTCCCGGTTGCGGCGTCCCTCCAGCAGTTCGGCGACGCGCGGCGTCACCGGGCTGCGGCTGTGGGTCAGCATCTGGTCGAACAGGTCGCGGCAGTCGCGGTGGACGGCGATCAGCGTGCCGAGGCGGGAATAGAGGCTGAGCCGCATCATGCCGGCCCAGTCCATATCGCTGTCGGCCGCCGGTTCCAGCGCGGCGCAGCGGTCGATCAGCGCCTGGGCGCCGGCGGCGCGGGTCGCACTGTCGGTGCCGGGATGATCGAGCCAGTCGCGCGCATCGGCGATCAGCTGTTCGACCTGGGCCGGGACGATGCCGCCATTGGCCTGTTTCAGCATCGCCAGCCGATCCTCGACCGCGGCGCCCAGCGGCAGCAGCAGCGAGAGCTGGTCCTGCATCGCGCGCACAGTCCGGACGCGCGGCGCGAGGCGGCTGATGTCGAAGGGCAGATGGATCGACATCTGGTGCAGTTCGGTGACGTCCTGCGCCAGACGGCGGCGTTCGGCATCGAGGCCGGGCACCGGATCGGTCGCGATCGCGTCGCGCGACCAGCGTTCGGCATCGCGCAGCATGGCTTCGACGCGGGCGAAGAGGTTGCCGGTGATCGAGCCGGGCAGGACGACGCCATGGACGATGCTGCCACAAGCGATGCCGATCCAGATTTCCTGCACGCGCAGGGTGGCAACGGTGAAGATGGTCTGGGGCGAGTCGACGTCGGGGAAGACGATCAGGCAGGCGCTGTAGCCGGCCAGCACGAACATGTAGGAACGCGGCGTGCGATCGAGCAGCGACACGAAGACGCAAAGCGCCAGCCAGGCGGCCATGGCAAGGGTCAGAAGTTCGGGCGAATTGACCAAGGGCGGGACGATCGCGACCGAGAAGGCGGCGCCGACGATGGTGCCGATGGCGCGGAAGATCGCCTTGGAAATCACCGCGCCGGCGAGCGGCTGGGCCACGATATAGGAGGTGAGGAAGGCCCAATAGGGGCGTTCCAGGCCAATGCTGAGCGCCACATAAAGGGCCAGCATCGCCGCCAGGAAACATTTGAGCGAGAATAGCGCGGCGGGAACGCCGAGGCGCTCGCTCCAGCCTGACAAAGCGGCCTTTTTCATGACTGGCCCCGGCGCTCCCCGATACGGCGTCGCAGCAGTTCTAACAGATTGACCGCCGTCTCGATATCCGCCTCTGGCACACCATCGAGCAGGTCGTTGCGCATGTTGCTGAGCCGCGTTTCGATGCGACCGACAAGGTCGCGGCCGGAGGTGGTGAGCGACAGGCAGTTGGACCGGCGATCCTCCGGATTGGGGGTGCGCTCGATGAGAGCGGCGGCCTGAAGATGGTCGAGGGTGCGGACCAGCGAAGGCTGGGTGATGCCCAGTACGTCGGCCAGTTCGATCTGTCGCACGTCGGCGCCCAGCCGGTCGAGATAGAGAAGACACCAGCCGGCGGAATTGGAGACGCCGAATTCGGCCAGGGTGGAATCGGCAAGCTGACGCCAGAGGCGCGCGATCTGCGGCATATTATGCGCCAGGGCGCGCTGAAGGTCGGTCCGATTCACGAACGCTTAGATAGCTAACTAATTTTATAGTGCAACGGGTCGGCCATGAATTTTTGGTAATGTCGGCTGCGGCCCGGCATGAACCGGGCCGCAGCCGATCGGGATTATGCGCGACGCGTGCCGGTGAAGGGCGCGGCACCGAAGGCGCCGAGCTGCATCGTGCCGGTCAGGCTTTCGCCGGTGATTTCGGCTTCGCATTCCAGCGTCATCGGCATGGGGATGGTCATTTCCATCTTCCAGGTCAGCTTGTTGCCGGCAACCACGCCATCCTTGACGTCGAGCGAGCCCATCATGCCGGCAAAGGTGCCGTTGAAACGGTCGCCCGTGCTGATCACGGTGAACACGCCGGTCTGTTCGCCCAGCGGGGTCTTAGCCACGCAATCATAGGCACCATCCACTGCAGCCATCTCACTTCTCCTTTACGTTAGCGTCAATCAGCCAATGTGCCCATTTCCACCGGCAGGCCGACCGCGTCAAGCTGGGGCTTCACCAATTTCGCATCGCCGACCACGACCCAGATCAGACGATCAGGATTGATCGCCTCGCGCGCGGCCTGATCCATCTGCGCCGCGGTGATGGCGCGATAGGTTGCCGGCAGAGTGGCATAATAGTCGTCAGGCCGGCCGAGCAGATTGTTGCGCATCATCGCCGAGAGCAGGTCGGACGAGGTTTCGAAGCTGCCGGGCAGCGACAGGATCTGGCCGTTGATCGTCTGGTCGCGCTCCGCCTGGGTCGTGCCCTTGCTGGTCAGGAAATCCTTGATGTCCTGGCGCGCGGCGATGATCGATTCGCCGGTCTTGTCGGTCTGGACCGGGGCATAGACCAGCAGCGGGATGGTTTCCTTGACGCCGGGCATGCCGGTGCCCGCGCCATAGGCCCAGCCCTTCGCCTCACGCAGGTCCATGGTCAGGCGCGAGGTGGTGCTGCCGCCCAGCACCTCGTTCGCGGTGATGAGGGTGACCGGATTGTCGGTGCCCGATTTGTTGGTGAGCTGGCCGGCGAGGATCATCGACTGCGGGCTTTGCGGCTTGTCGATGAGGACGATGCGCGACGGACGCATCATGCGGTCCATGCGGAACAGCTTGGCGCCCTTGGCAAGGGCCGGCGCCTTCCAGTCGCCGAAGCGCTTTTCGAGCAGCGGCAGCAATTCGGCCAGCGTCGTGTCGCCGGTGGCGAAGATGGTCGCATTGTCCGGGCGCATCCATGTGTCATGGAAGGCGACCAGATCGGCGCGCGTCACCGCCTTGACGCCGCTTTCGGTGCCCGAGCCGGTGAAGGGAATGCCATAGGGATGGGCCTGGCCATAGAGCATCGGCGGCAGCATGCGCTGGGCGATGGCCATGGGCTGGGTCTTTTCCGCGGCGATGCGGGTCAGCATCTGGCTGCGCAGCCGCTCCACTTCCTTGGGATCGAAGGCGGGGTTGCGGATGATGTCGGCGAGCAGGCCGAGCGAGGCGTCGAGATTGGGCTTGAGCGCATAGAGGCCGACATTGGTGGCATCCATGCTGTTGGCCGCGCTGATGCCGGCGCCGAGCCGTTCCTGCTCCTCGGAAATCTGCACCGAGTTGCGGCTGGTGGTGCCTTCGTCGAGCAGGGCGGTGGTGAGCGCGGCGGTGCCGAGCTTCTGCCGGTTGTCGGCGGCATTGCCCGCGTCGAAGGCGACCGAGACCTTGACCACCGGCACGGTGGCGCGGCGCGAGAAGACGACCGACATGCCGTTCGACAGCTTCGCGCGCTCGACCGGCGGGAAGACCAGATCCTTGACCGGCTCGATCGGCGGCTCGGCAACCTTGGTCGGCGGCGGCGGCGTGCCGGCCTTTGGCGCCGGGCCATTGGGATCGCGGAAATGGGCGGGATGCATGGTGGCGCTGCCCGAGGGCGCATTGCCGGCGAGCGCATTATCCTCGGCCGAGCGTTCGCCCGGAGACACGGTCAGGCGGAAGACCGGACGGCCCAGCCATTTGCGCGCGGCGGCCGAGACGCTGGCGGGCGTCGCGGCGGCATAGATGGCGAGATCCTTCTTATATTTGCCGGGATCATCGGAATAGACCGCGCCTTCGGCCAGGGTCACCGCCTTGCCGGAGAAGCCGCCGACCTTTTCGAGACCACCGATCGTGCCGGAGAGCTGCTGGGTCGCGGCGCGCAGCACCTCGTCCGCGCTAGGGCCCTTGGCGAGATAGTCGGCGAGCAGCGCATCGAGCCGCTTGCCCACGGCGACCGGATCCTGACCCGGCTTCACGTCGACGGTGATCTCGACCATCGACAGCTTCTCGAACGGCTGGATGCTGGCCTTGACCGCGACCGCCACCTTCTCGTCGCGCACCAGAATATTGTCGAGGCGCGAGGAGCCGAGGCCACCGAACACCGAGAGGGCAAGGTCAAGCTGCTGCAGGTCGGGCGAATTGACGCCGGGGACGATCCAGTTGCGGTAAAGGCGGGTGGCAGCGACATTGTCGTGCATCACCTTTTCCACATCCTTGTCGAGCGTCGGCACGGTTGCATCGACATCCTGCGGGGCCGGGCCGGAGGCGATGTTGCCGAACCATTTTTCGACCTTGGCCTTAGCGGTCGGCACATCGATGTCGCCGGCCAGCACCAGCGTGGCATTGTTGGGGCCATAATGAGTCTTGAACCAGCTCTGGACGTCGGCCAGGCTGGCCGCGTTCAGATCCGCCATCGAGCCGATGGTCGAGTGGCGATAGGGATGGCCTTCGGGCAGCATGCCGGCAAGCTGGGCATATTCGACCAGGCCATAGGGCTCATTCTCGCCCATGCGCTTTTCATTCTGGACGACGCCGCGCTGGGCATCGAGCTTGGTCTGGGTCACGGCGCCGAGCAGATGGCCCATGCGATCGGATTCCAGAAACAGTGCGCGATCGAGCGCGCCGGTCGGCACCGTCTCGAAATAATTGGTGCGGTCGAACCAGGTCGTGCCGTTCCAGTCGGTGGCGCCGATATCCTCCAGACGGCCGAAGAAGGGACCGTCGGCATTTTCCGAGCCATAGAACATCAGATGTTCGAACAGATGGGCAAAGCCGGTCTTGCCGGCAGGCTCGAAGCGCGAGCCGACATGATACCAGACCGAGACGGCGACGATCGGCGCCTTGCGATCGGTATGGACGATGACCCGCAGACCGTTGGGCAGGCGAAATTCCTGATAGGGGATGTCCACCGCCGAAACGAGGCTGGAGAGCGGCGCGGGCGCGGCGGCGGCAGCGGCCGGGGCGGCCTGCGCGGCGGAACCGAGCGGCACGAGCGCAAGCGCGGACAGGCCGAGCATCAGGGGAAGCCGGCGGGACATGCGGGTAAGGATCATGAAGACCTCTAGGACAGGAGGGCAGTCGATGCGGCCGGGACGGACCCCGCCGCGATGGCGCGCAGCATAGCGGGGCGTGATAGCGGCGCAATACGCATGATATCGACAAGCGGAGGCTGGACAGCGACGGGGCGCAGCGGCAAGTCTGCACGCCATCATCCATAGAGACGGAAAGTCCCCGATCCCATGAAACGCCTGGCCCTGCTGGCCGCCACCGCCGCCCTTGTGCTGCCCGCCGCCCTGCCCGCCCAGACCGCCGCCCCGGCCGCATCCGATACGCCGACCTTTTCGGCCGCCGCGGTGCGCGCCCATGTCGAATTCCTGGCCGACGACCTGCTGAAAGGGCGCGACACCGGCAGCGAAGGGCATGAAATCGCTGCCCGCTATGTCGCCAGCCAGTTCGATGGCCTCGGCCTCAAGCCCGCCGGCGACAATGGAAGCTGGCTGCAGCGCATCGGCTTCCAGAAGACCGAGCGCGCCAGGACGCCGGGCACGCTGACCGTCACCGGTCCGGCCGGCAGCAAAAGCTTCACCCATGCCGGCGACGTGCTGATCGGCATGAACGCGGCCGAGCCCAAGCTGGACGTGTCGGCGCCGCTGGTGTTCGTGGGCTATGGCCTGGAAAATGCGCGGCTCGGCCTCAACGACTATGCCGGGCTGGACGTGAAGGGGAAGATCGTCGTCACCCTGCGCGGCTATCCCAAGGGACTGCCGAGCGAGGAAGGCGCGCATCTGTCCGCCACCAAGGGCAAGATTGCCGAGGCGCATGGCGCGATCGGCATGCTCTCGATCGGCACCCTCCAGTCGATGAAGGCCCGCCCCTGGAACCGCATGGTCCAGTTCGCCGATGAGCCCGACTTCACCTGGGTCTCGCCCGAGGGCGTGCCGTTCGACGCCGCCCCCGGCATCCGGGTCGGCGCCAGCCTGGACGATGCCGCGGCGCAGGCGGTGTTCGCCGGCGCACCGACCAGCATCGCCGCGATCCGCAAGCAAGCCGACAAGGCCGGCGGCAAGCCCAAGGGCTTTGCGCTCAAGTCGACTGCCCAGATCCAGGTCGAAAGCGTGAGCGAGCGGGTGACCAGCCCCAATGTCGTCGCCATCCTGCCCGGCAGCGACCCCAAGCTGAAAGACGAATATGTCGTCCTGTCGGCACATCTCGACCATATCGGCATCAGTCCGGAAAAGCCCGGCGACAAGCCCGACACCGACCGCATCAACAATGGCGCGCTGGACAATGGCGCCGGCATCGCGACCATGCTGGAAGTGGCGCGTGCCATGGCCCAGTCGCCCAACAAGCCGCGTCGCTCGATCGTCTTCCTGGCCTCCACCGGCGAGGAGAAGGGCCTGCTGGGCGCGGACTATTATGCCCGCCATCCCACCGTGCCGGGCAAGCAGATCGTCGGCAATGTCGACCTCGACATGCCGCTGCTGCTCTACCCCTTCACCGACGTGATCGCGTTCGGCGCCGACCATTCGACGCTGGGGCCGATCGTCGCCAAGGCGGTTGCGCCGATGGGGATCAAGCTGGCCGCCGACCCGATGCCGCAGGAAACCATTTTCGTGCGGTCGGACCATTATATGTTCGTGAAGCAGGGCGTGCCCGCCGTCTTCCTGGCGACCGGCTATGCCAATGGCGGCGAGAAGGCCTGGGGCGAATTTCTGAGCGGCGCCTATCACCATCCCGGCGACGACATGAGCCAGAAGATCGACTGGGACGCGGGCGCCCGTTTTGCCGAGGCGAATTATCGCATTGCACGGGTTATGACCGATAGCGACACCCCGCCGCAATGGTACAAGGCGGACTTCTTCGGCGACCTGTTCGCACCGGAGGCGGCCAAGGCGCCCAAGCAGTAAGTAAAATATGAGGGGCGCGCGGATTTTTTGCCCGCGCCCCTTGTGTGTCATTTTTGCAACATTACATCGCCAGCAATGCCTTGAAGGGGATGCTAATGAACCTCGAAAAATTCACCGACCGCGCCAAGGGTTTCCTCCAGTCGGCGCAGACCGTTGCGATCCGCATGAACCATCAGCGGATCAGCCCCGAACATCTGTTGAAGGCACTGCTGGAAGATGAGCAGGGCATGGCGTCCGGCCTGATCAAGGCGGCGGGCGGCGATGCCGCGACTGCGCTGCGCGAGACCGATGCCGCGCTGGCCAGGGTGCCGGCCGTATCGGGCAGCGGCGCGCAGCAGACGCCGGGCCTCGACAATGATGCCGTGCGCGTGCTCGATTCCGCCGAGCAGGTGGCGCAGAAGGCGGGCGACAGCTTCGTCACCGTCGAACGGCTGCTGCTGGCGCTGACGCTGGCGACGACCACGACGGCCGGCAAGGCGTTGGCGACCGCCGGCGTGCGCGCCGAGGCGCTGAACGGCGCGATCAACCAGCTGCGCGGCGGCCGCACCGCCGATACGGCGGGCGCCGAAGACCGCTATGATGCGCTGAAGAAATTCGCGCGCGACCTGACCGAGGCGGCCAAGGCCGGCAAGCTCGACCCCGTGATCGGCCGCGACGAGGAAATTCGCCGCACCATCCAGATCCTGGCGCGCCGGACCAAGAACAACCCGGTGCTGATCGGCGAGCCGGGCGTGGGCAAGACCGCGATCGCCGAAGGGCTGGCGCTGCGCATCGCCCATGGCGACGTGCCTGATACGCTGAAGGACCGCACGCTGATGGCGCTCGACATGGGCAGCCTGATCGCCGGCGCCAAATATCGCGGCGAGTTCGAGGAGCGGCTGAAGGGCGTGCTCGACGAGGTGAAGGGCGCGGACGGGCAGATCATCCTGTTCATCGACGAGATGCACACGCTGATCGGCGCGGGCAAATCCGAAGGCGCGATGGATGCCGGCAATCTGCTCAAGCCGGCGCTGGCGCGCGGCGAGCTGCATTGCATCGGCGCGACCACGCTCGACGAATATCGCAAATATGTCGAGAAGGATCCGGCGTTGCAGCGGCGGTTCCAGCCGGTGTTCGTCGGCGAGCCGACGGTCGAGGACACGATCTCGATCCTGCGCGGCATCAAGGACAAATATGAGGCGCATCATGGCGTGCGCATCGCCGACGGCGCGATCGTGGCGGCGGCGACCCTGTCCAACCGCTATATCACCGACCGTTTCCTGCCCGACAAGGCGATCGACCTGATGGACGAGGCCGCGAGCCGCATCCGCATGGAGGTGGAGAGCAAGCCCGAGGAGATCGAGAATCTCGACCGCCGGATCATGCAGCTGCAGATCGAGCGCGAGGCGCTGAAGAAGGAAAGCGACCAGGCGTCGAAGGACCGGCTGGCCAATCTGGAGACCGACCTCGCCAATCTGGAGCAGCAGTCGGCCGAGCTGACGACGCGCTGGCAGGCGGAGAAGGACAAGATCGCGAGCGAGGCCAAGCTGAAGGAACAGCTCGACGCGGCGCGCCTCCAGCTGGAGCAGGCGCAGCGCGGCGGCGACTATGGCAAGGCCGGCGAGCTGCAATATGGCACCATCCCGCAGCTGGAAAAGCAGCTGGCCGAAGCCCAGGGCGCGTCCAAGGGCGCGATGCTGCGCGAGGAAGTGACGGCCGAGGATATTGCCAGCGTCGTGTCGCGCTGGACCGGCATTCCGGTCGACCGGATGATGGAGGGCGAGCGCGAGAAGCTGCTGGCGATGGAAGCCGAACTGGGCAAGCGGGTGATCGGCCAGGCCGATGCCGTGCGCGCGGTCGCGACCGCCGTGCGCCGCAGCCGGGCGGGTCTGCAGGATCCGAACCGGCCGCTGGGCAGCTTCCTGTTCCTTGGCCCCACGGGCGTCGGCAAGACCGAGCTGACCAAGGCGCTGGCCGGTTTCCTGTTCGACGACGAGAGCGCGATGGTGCGCATCGACATGAGCGAGTTCATGGAGAAGCACTCGGTCGCGCGGCTGATCGGCGCGCCTCCGGGCTATGTCGGCTATGAGGAAGGCGGCGTGCTGACCGAAGCGGTGCGGCGCCGGCCCTATCAGGTGGTGCTGTTCGACGAGGTCGAGAAGGCGCATGGCGACGTGTTCAACATACTGCTGCAGGTGCTGGACGATGGCCGGCTGACCGATGGCCAGGGCCGCACCGTCGACTTCACCAACACGATCATCGTGCTGACGTCGAACCTGGGCAGCCAATATATCGCCGCCCAGCCCGACGACGAGCCGGTCGAGAAGGTCGAGGACCAGGTGATGGAGATGGTGCGCAGCCATTTCCGCCCCGAATTCCTGAACCGTCTGGACGAGATCATCCTGTTCCACCGTTTGGGCGCCGGCCATATGGCGCCGATCGTCGATATCCAGGTGGCGCGGGTGCAGAAGCTGCTGAAGGACCGCAAGGTGGTGCTCAACCTGACCGACGGCGCACGCGCCTGGCTGGGCCGGGTCGGCTATGATCCGGTCTATGGCGCGCGGCCATTGAAGCGGGCGGTGCAGCGTTACCTGCAGGATCCGCTGGCCGACCTGATCCTGCGCGGCGAAGTGCCGGACGGATCGACGGTGACGGTGGAAGATGGCGACGGCGCGCTGAAGCTCAGCGTCGGCTAATACAAGGCAGGCCGATGGCGATGCCATCGGCCTGCGCATGCGTAGAAATCGGGCCGGTCATGCGAACGCAGGCAGAATAGCGTGCCCGCAGGCCGGCTCAGCCGTTCGGGTTCATGCCCGCGCGGCTACGAGTGATCATGTCATCGGCATCACGATTTTGCTGCTCGCTGATCGCCCGCCATTCGGCATTGGTCTTGCAGACACGCTCCTTGCGCACCAGCGAACCCGTGACCTCCAGACGGCGGCAACGCACGGCATTGGGATCATTCCGATCCAGCTTCGCGTCCGCCGCAGGAGCCTGCGCGTCCGCGACGACGCTGCTGCCGAGCAGCGTCAGCCCCAGGGTCAGTTGAACCAAAAACACCTTCATGATGAAACTCCAACCATCGGCTCGACTGAACCGAAATCCATGCAATAATCCTGATATAAATGCCGCATCACAGCAAGTCACAACTGCGTTGCGCGTCCTTATTCCGGCGGCCGATGCGAACTCTGATCTGCAGCTGCATAATAGCGAGCCAACAATTGCTGCTCCAGCGGCGTAAGATGCGGATTCCAAACGTCAAAAATCAGGACAGCGCGCAAGGCGTCACTGTCATTCCACGCTTCATGCTCGATCGTATCGTCAAAGGCGAAAGCTTCGCCCTCGACCCAGGCGCGGGTCTCGCCACCGACACGGAAGCGGCAACCGGGCGGCACGATCAGCGGCAGATGGATGATCGTGCGGATATTGGTGACGCCAGTATGTGCCGGAATATGGGCATGCGGCCGCAGCAGCGAGAAAAAGGCCGAAGGGGCACGTCCATCGATGTCGCTGCGCGGCAGCGACTCCAGGATGGCAGCCGTTTCCGGGCAAAGATCGCAGACCGCATCATTGCGGCGACCATATTCCCACAGGAAACAGGCGCCCCAGTCAAGCGACTGGTCCAGTGCCGTCCATTTGTTCGTCGGTGTCCCGTCCTCCAGCCGGACATAAGGACGGAGCAGGTCATCGCCATTTTCAAGCAGGTTGAGCAGTTCGGCGCGGATCGCATCGGTTTTCGCCTCAAGCTTCGCCATCCATGGGAAGTGAGAGCGGTCGAAAAATTCGTCGGCTGGCAGAAACGGAAAATGAAGACCCGAACATTCATTATGGTAGATGCGCCGCCGCCCCAGCAGCCGGTCCATGCCGGCCTGGAACCGCCGCGTCTCGCCAGGATCAAGCCCCTCCATCGCCGGCTGAAGCGCGGCATCCATTTCCTGCGCGAAGCCCGACATGCGCTGGGCAACGAAGGCCCGCGCCTCGGCCAGTCGATCAGTGAGCGCGGGTGGAAGATCCTCATATCCCGACGCCAGTGCCAGGACGTTGCCCCAGCGCTGGGTCGCAGCCGCCAATTCTCCTGCCCGCTCCTCCCATTCCGCGAGCCTCAGCTGGGCCATGAAGTGAGTCTGGTCGAGCGTGACCACCTGTTCCAGCGCCCGGCGTTCGCCATCGCTGTTCCCCGCACCGCGGGCCGCCGTCGCAAGATTCATCCACAGCGCCGGCTCCTTCGGATCAAGCTGCGCCGCCTGCTCGAAAAAGCCAAAGGCTTCTTTCGCCTGCCCCATCGTCAGCGCCAGCATGCCGCGCCGGTTGAGCAGTTGCGGCGAATTGTCCGCCTGCCGCAATGCGGCGTCCAACTGGCGCGCTTCCTCGGCGCGATCCCCCCGGCTGCGCGCGCCATCTGCCGCGCGCAAATAATCTTCCACCATTGTCGTCATCATCATTCCCCCTGCACCGAAACTGCCCAAGGGCCGGCCATCCGGCAACCCGAAATCGGCGGGCCGACGCTTGTCGTTCCAAGGGGAGCATGCGATGGCTCCGGCAATGAAGGACAAGGTCACCGACATGGGCGCGATCGCCCGCAATCCGGCCTGGCTGGCGCATCGCTATGATGAACGACAGGACCAGATTCATCTGATCCATGTGGACCGCGAACAGCGCGCGTCGGCGACGTTCCTGACCGACGAATATCTGAAGCCCGATCGGCCATTGGTGGTCAGCCGCAGCGCGATGCTGGCCGAGGCGCCCGCGCCGGCGCCGATGCATTTCATTTTTCATACCGCCTATTGCTGCTCGACGCTGCTGGCGCGCGCGCTGGATCGGCCGGGCATGGCTTCGACGCTGAAGGAACCGGTGCTTCTCAATGACATGGTCGGCTGGCGCCATCGGGGGGGCACAGGACGGCAGGTCGCGATGGTGATGGACCAGGGACTGGGCCTGCTTGCCCGTCCGTTCGCGGCCGGCGAAGCGATGATCATCAAGCCGTCCAATATCGTCAACGGGCTGATCCCGGCGATGATGGCGATGAAGCCGGATGCGAAGGCGCTGCTGCTTTACGCGCCGCTGGAACAATATCTCTCCTCCATCGCCCGCAAGGGACTGTGGAGCCGTCGCTGGGCGCGGGAATTGCTGATCAAGCAGATACGCGACGGCGCCATTCCCTTCGGCTTTGACCAAAGCGACTATCTGGAACTGACCGACCTGCAGGCGGCAGCGGTGGGATGGCTTGCCCAGAAGGCGCAATTTGCCGCGCTGCTGCAATCGCTGGGCCCCGATCGCGTGCGATCCCTGGACAGCGACCGGCTGATGACTGACCCGGCCGGCAGCATGGCGGCACTGATCCGCCATTTCCGCCTGTCGATCGACGATGGCGGCATCGATGCGATATTGGCCGGCCCCGCCTTCACCACCGACAGCAAGACCGGCAACGCCTTTGGCGCCGAGCGGCGCAGCGATGACAAGAGGCAGGCGATCGCCGCCCATGGCGAGGAGATCGCGATGGTGCTGCGCTGGGCCGAAGAACTGGCGACGCGTTTCGACGTGCCCATGCAACTGGACCATGGCCTGGCCGGATAAGACGCCCACAGGCCCAGCGCTGAGGCAATATCGATTGGACAATAAAAAAGAGGCGGATCCTGCGATCCGCCTCTCTTTTTGTTCAGATGGTTCCGATCAGGATCAGAACTTCATCTTCGCGCTGACAGCGAACTTGCGGCCCAGAGCGTCGTAGGTCGACGGATAGGTGTTGCCGCTGTTGTAGCTGGTCGAACCGACCGAACCACCGAGGATCGGGGGCTTCTTGTCGAACATGTTCATCACGGTGAAGGTCAGCGTCACGTTATCCGAAACCTGCGCACGAGCCGTCAGGTCGAAATAGTCGTACGACTTGATCTTGCGGAACTGCGAGTCAACCACGCAACCGCCTGCGTCAGCGCCGGCATAGTCCGGGCAATCTTGCTGGTCCACGGGCAAAAGAACGCCATTGGAGTCACGGTTGATCGCATCTGCTGCATCCATATCAGCCTGCAACTGGGCGGGCTCATACTTGACCTTGTTGATATGGCGCCACAGGAGCGACAGATCGACATCACCGAAGGTGAAGGTGGTGCGCTGCGACCACTGGAACTTCGGCTGGATCGAGGCGCAGTTGACCGAATAATAGCCAACGCAATCGCGGTTCAGCGAAGTCGGGGTCGCCTGGAACTTGGAGCTGTTGGTCCAGTTGCCGTTGAAGCCCAGGGTCAGCGTCGCGAAGTCGAACTCATGCTTGTAGTTCAACGACAGGTCGATGCCGTCGGTCTTCAGCTTGCCCAGGTTCGACAGCGGCAGGTACAGGCCGGTGGCTGTACCGTTCAGGCTGCCGTCTTCGGCGCGGCCGATAACGGTACAGGCTGCGCTGGTGGCGCTGGCCGCCGTGATGTTGTCGAAGCAGGCTGCAATCGCGTCACCCGGGGTCGGGGTCGTGATCGCGTCCTTCACCTTGATGTTATAATAGTCGATGCTGGCGTTGAAGCCCGGCAGGAAGGTCGGCGTGAAGGTCGCACCGACGCCCCAGCTGTCCGAGGTTTCCGGCTTGATGTCCAGATTGCCGCCGCTGCTGGCATTGGCCTGAGCAGCCGAAGGCTGTTCGATAAAGCCGATGGTCGAAGCAGGCGCACCCTGAGCGATACAGACCGCGGCCAGGTTGGCATTGCCCAGCGGCGCGCTGCCGGCGCAGGGATCGGTGCCGAGGTTGGTCAGACCGGTGGTCACCGGCGTGAACAGTTCCGACACGTTCGGCGCACGAACGGCGCGCGAATAATTGCCGCGGAACTTCACGTCAGCAACGGGAGCCCAGCTGCCTTCGAACTTGTAGGTCCAGGTGTCGTAGCTCGGGCTATTCGCCGCATCGACCGAGTAGCTGGAATAACGAACGCCAGCGCCGACCGACAGCAGCTTTGCGAAGGGACGGTCCTCGATCAGCGGAGCGATCAGTTCGCCATAAGCTTCATAGACGTCGAAGCCGCCCGAAACGTTCGGCTGGGCACCGCCAGCGCCGCCCAGATCGTTCGCCTGCGACAGCAGATCGGATTCGATCGATGCGGTGTACTTGCGGTATTCACCACCGACGGCGAAGCCGATCGGGTTCGATGCCAGCGGCGAGGTCACGCCGAAGTCACCGCTCAGCGTGGCGTGCGCCTGGGCCAGGGTGGTCTTGGTCGTGATCTGGCTGTCGGCGCTCAGATAGTCGACCATGTCCTGCGTGATCGAGCCGGTCGGGCCGAAGATGTTGACCGGAACACAGCCATTCGACGAGTCTAGGCAGCCTTCAGTCGCCGTTGCCAGCAACGCCTGCTGGAAGCGCGAGTTGAGCGTGTAGCCCTTCTGCGTCTGAACCTGCTCCGATTCACCATAGGAACCGCCGACGTCCCAGCTCAGGTGCGAGCCGATGTCGCCCTGGAAGCCCAGTGCATAGTCGAAGAAGGTGGTCTTGAATTCCGAGATACGCGGACCGGCTTCGACCGCACGACGCGAGATCGTGGTGTTGAAGGTACGATAATCCGGATTTGCGATCATATCGGGCTGACCGGCCTGGCCGGCCAACGGATTCGCGATCATCGACGGCGCAGTAGCTGCCGCAGAGCACTGAGCGGCAGTCAGACCATTCGCGTTACAGAACTGGTTGCGGATACCGTCGGTCAGATAGGGGTTGCTGTAGGGAATTTCGACAGCAAGTGCGAAGGCACCCGACGGCGCGATGATGGTGTTGACCGTGTTCTTCGAGAACATGCCACGGGTATAGGCCTTGACCGAGTCGCTGATCTCGTAATTGGCCGAACCGAACATGTTGAAACGCTTAAACGGCGTCTGGAAGATGTTGTACGGGTTGAAGTTGTAGGTCTGGTAGGTCGGAACCAGCGAATTGCCATCGGCGCTGATCTGACGCGTACCGACACCCGGCAGCGTCATGCGGGTCGGCGTGGACGTGCCCGAACCCTGGCACGAGGTACATTCGGCCAGATAGGATTCCAGATAGGTGCTCGAGAAGGAACGGTCGCCCTGATAGACGGGGTCGACTTCCTGATAACCGATGCTGAACACGGCGTTACCGCGGCCGTCATCGAAGTTCGCGCCCATGGTGACGTCGGCGCGGAAGGTGTTGCCGTCGCCCTGTTCGGTCAGCTGCTCCGACAGATTGGCTTCGAAGCCCGAGAAGTCCTTCTTCAGGATGAAGTTGGCCACACCGGCGATGGCGTCGGCGCCATAGGTGGTCGATGCACCACCGGTCAGCACGTCGACGCGCTCGACCAGAGCCAGCGGAATGTTGTTAAGATCGAAAACGCCGCCCAGGCCATAAGGCACCATGCGACGGCCATCGACCAGAACCAGGTTGCGGTTCGAACCCAGACCACGAAGATCGAGGGTCGATGCACCGCCGTTGCCGTTGTTCACGGCCGAACCGATGCTGGGAACGACGCCCGGAATTTCACGGAGCAGCTGTTCCGCGTTGTTGCTCTGACGCAGGTCGATTTCGTCCGACGTGGTGGCCAGGACCGGGGTCGACTGGGCCAGGTTCGGATTCTTGATCAGCGAGCCGGTGACGATGATGGTGTCGGCGGCTTCCGCATCGGCAGCCTGCGGCGCATCCTGCGCGAACGCGGCCGTCGCGATCAGCGACGCACCGAGGATCGCCGGAGCGGCGCTGGCACGCAGCAGTGCCCTCTTCGAAAATGTCTTCACGTTTCCAGTCCCTTGCTCTGGAGTTGGGCAGTCACCTGCCTTCATGTGTACCTACAAGGGGATAAGGTGCCCGACAGCGATCCCCCCGTACGGATTGGCGGAACCTGCGCGGTGGGAAAGCTGCTGTAAAGCGCGGGAAATCGTAGTTTGCCGCTTTTGGACAGGGCTGTATCAAAAATGCAACAAGGCGTAATAACCGCAATTTTACACCTGATAAGCAAGATAATTTCACGGTGATTGAAATGATTGCAGCAATGCTGCATTTGCGAGCAAATCAGCGATCATAATATGACCTTGCACCCATCTGCGCTGCGCCAGCCCGGCCGCCCTTGACCTTCTTTCAGGCCGGTGCATGCTGCAGCCCTCATCCGGCGAGCGAGAAAGAATCATGCGCATCAAGGCCATTTCAAGCCTATTTCTGACCCTTTCCCTTTGCCTGGCGACAACCCAAAGCATCGCGGCATCCCGCCAGCAGCCCAAGCCCGAAATTTTCACGGACCTTTTGCAATGTCGTGAAATCCCGGACGACAAGGTCCGCCTGGCCTGTTTCGATCGACAGGTTGCCGCCATGGATGGCGCGGCGCAGCGTGACGAAGTGGTCGTGCTCGACAAGAGCGAACTCACCAAGACCCGGCGGACCCTGTTCGGCTTCTCCTTCCCCAAATTGCCGTTCCTGGGCGACGATGATGACAAGGCGGACACGCCCGAAGCCGAAGGTCTGTCGCAGATCGAAGCGAAGATTTCAGCGGTGAAGAGCATGGGCTATGGCAAGTGGCTGATCACCCTGGAGGATGGCGCGCAGTGGATGACCACCGAAGCCGTTACCGGTCGTGATCCAAAGCCGGGCAACATGATCGAGATCAAGCGCGGCGCCATCGGCAGCTTCCTGGGCAAGGTCGAGGGCGGACGCGCCGTGCGGGTGAAGCGCGTCGGCTGATCCCTATCGCGCCTGCGGCATCGGCCCGGCGAGCAGCAGCGGGTCGATGCGCGCATCGTTCCATTTCATGCCCCAGTGAAGATGGGGGCCGGTGGCGCGCCCTGTGGCGCCGATCGCGCCGATGCGTTGCCCCTGTGCCACATGGTCGCCGGGCTTCACGTCGATCCGCGACAGATGGAGAAAGGCGCTGTTGAGGCCATGGCCATGGTCGATCATCAGCAGATTGCCCTCCAGCGTGAAGGCATGATCGGCGGCCAGGATCACGACGCCATCGGCCGGCGCCACCACCGGCTCGCCAGTCGCGCCCGCGACATCGACGCCGCCATGATAGGCGCCCGGCTGCCCCTGATAGATGCGCTGCGACCCGAACAGGCCGGAAATCCGACCCAGGCGCGGCCAGATGAAGGTCTGACGCCAGCCCTGCGCGTCCGTCACCTTGTTGCGCGCGGCGGCGATCTGCTCCAGTTCGGGCTTGCGCAGGGCGAGGAAGGCCTCGCTGCTTTTCGTCGGGCGCAGCGGCGCATTGATCCGCTCCAGCCGCCATTCGCGCGGTGCGACGGTCAGGGCGCGATCGACCACCCGGCCGTCCGACAGGCGCGCGCTGAGCTTCGCTGGTGGCGGCGCGTCGCGATCGAAGGCGATCAGGAAGCGGCCATCGGCATCGACGGGAACCAGTTGGTCGCCGAAATGCAGCGCGACCGTGCCGGCCGGCGCGGTGCCGAGCAAAGTGCCGCCCTGGATCGCCGGACCGGACAGGATGAAATCGGGTCCAGCCACACTAGTCGGCGCCGCGCGCAGCATCGCCGGGGCAAGCGGCAGCGCGGTGAGGGCCAGCAAAGCGGCGAGCCGGCGGGTCATCCGGCGGCGCGTGCCTTCAGCTCCGCCTCGACCGACAAAGCGGCGCTGGCATAGGGTTCCTGCCGGGCGATCGACCAGTAGCGCAGATCCTCCAGCGGGATGCGCTGGCCGGACACGGCGCACAGCACATGGTCGCCGGCCTGCAGCACGCGAAAACTGTAGGGCATATAATGCAGCCGGGCCGGGCGGTCGCGGTTGGACATCAACATGGATCAGGCCTTTCTGCGGCGCATCAGGAGAAGAGATCCTGCTGGCCACCTTCGACGGTGTCGCGCGGCTTGCGCGCGGGACGGGATGGGGCGGATATAGCGGGCGCGGGCGCGGCCTCAAGGGGCGCGGTGGTGTCGATCGCGGCAGCCACGGCGCCATCGGCGAAGTGCAGACTGACCTGGCCGGCAGCCTGCGCATCGCTCACCGAGCGGATCAGTCGGTCGCCCGCCATCACCCTGGCAAAGCCGCGCTGCAACGGCAGGTCGGGATTGACCGAGGTGAAGAGGCGCGAGAGGCGATCGAACGCGGTCGCGCGGTCGCGATAGACGCGGGTCAGATAGTCGGGGCGCAACCGCAACCGGTCGACCCGCTCCGCCGCGCGGCTGACATATTGGCGCAGCAAGGCCGGGCGCAGCGCGCCACTGACCTGGCCCAGATGGGCGCGGGCGTCGGCCAGCCGGTGGCGCAGGCCGCTGTTGAGCCCGTCGGACAGCAGATCGAGCCGCTGCCGCTGTGGCGCGAGCAGGGTGTCGGGCGTCGGCATCAGCCGGGCCTGCATCTCCAGCCGTTCGCGCGCCTGCATCGCCCCGCGCCGCACCGCCCGGCCGGAGCGCAGGCCCATTTCACCCAGCATCGCCAGCAGTTCGGCGCGGACCGGCACGGCCATTTCGGCGGCCGCCGTGGGTGTGGGCGCGCGCATGTCGGCGGCATAGTCGCACAAGGTCGTGTCGGTTTCATGCCCGACCGCCGAAATGGTCGGGATCGAGCATTCGGCGACGGCGCGGACGACGATTTCCTCGTTGAAGCTCCACAGATCCTCGATCGAGCCGCCGCCGCGCGCGACGATGACGAGATCGGGCCGGGGCAGCGGGCCGCTGCCGTCCATGGCGGAAAAGCCGCGCACGGCGCGGGCAATCTGTTCGGCTGCGCCCTGCCCCTGGACCAGCACCGGCCAGAGCAGCACCTGGGTCGGGCAGCGATCCGCCAGGCGGTGGAGAATGTCGCGGATCACCGCGCCGGTGGGCGAAGTGACGACGCCGATGGTGCGCGGCAGGAAGGGCAGGCGGCGCTTGCGGTCGCGGTTGAACAGCCCTTCGGCCGCGAGCTTCGCCTTGAGCTTTTCGAGCAGCGCCATCAGCGCGCCCTCGCCCGCCAGCTCCATCCGGTCGATCACGATCTGATATTTGGAGCGGCCAGGATAGGTGGTGAGCTTGCCGGTGGCGATCACCTCCACCCCGTCCTGCGGCTGGAAGGCGAGCCGCTGCGCCCCGCCCTTCCACATCACCCCGTCGAGCACGGCATTGTCGTCCTTGAGCGCCAGATAGAGATGGCCCGAGGCCGCGCGCTTGAAGCCGGAAATCTCGCCGCGCAGGCGGACATGGCCGAAGCGATCCTCCACCGTGCGCTTGAGCAGACCCGACAATTCGCTGACACTGAGCGGCGGCGCGTTGTCCCCCGCCCTTTCCTCGGCTAACAGGCGGCCCGAACTGTCATAGGCATCAAATTCCGGGGACATGGCCGAGATGAACATCCTTCTGCTTGGCGGCGGCGGCCGCGAACATGCGCTGGCGTGGAAGCTGGCACAATCGCCACGCCTCTCGACGCTCTATGCGGCGCCTGGCAACCCCGGCATAGCCCAGCATGCCACGCTGGTCGACCTCGACGCGACGGATCATCGCGCGGTGCTGGATTTCTGCACCCGTCATTCGATTTCACTGGTGGTGATCGGGCCGGAAGCGCCTCTGGTCGACGGCCTGGCCGACAATCTGCGCACCATGGGCGTCGCCGTGTTCGGCCCCGACAAGAAGCCGGCGCAGCTGGAAGGGTCCAAGGGCTTCACCAAGGATCTGTGCCAGCGCGCCAACATCCCGACCGCCGGCTACATCCGTGTCACCAGCAAGGATGGTGCGATCGCCGCGCTCGACGATTTCACCCTGCCGGTGGTGATCAAGGCCGATGGCCTGGCCGCGGGCAAGGGCGTGATCATCGCCGAAACGCGGCAGGAAGCGCTCGACGCGCTCGACACCATGTTCTCCGGCGCGTTCGGCAAGGCCGGCGAGGAAGTGGTGCTGGAAGAGTTCATGACGGGCGAGGAAGCCAGCTTCTTTGCCCTGACCGACGGCAGCGCGATCCTGCCCTTCGGTTCGGCCCAGGATCACAAGCGCGTCGGCGACGGCGACACCGGCCCAAACACCGGCGGCATGGGTGCCTACAGCCCAGCCCGCGTGCTGACTCCCGAACTGGAAGCGCAGGTGATCGAGCGGATCATAAAGCCGACGGTCGAGACGCTGGCGGCCGAGGGCATGCCCTATTCGGGCGTGCTCTATGCCGGGCTGATGCTGACCGAGGAAGGCCCCAAGCTGATCGAGTATAATGCCCGGTTCGGCGACCCCGAATGCCAGGTGCTGATGATGCGCTTCGACGGCGATCTGGTCGAATTGCTGCTGGCGGTGGCCGAAGGCAAGCTGGCCGAGCAGGGGCCGGTCGCGCTGGCCGATCGCACCGCGCTGACCATCGTGATGGCGGCCAATGGCTATCCCGGCACGCCGGAGAAGGGCGGCGTGATCAAGGGGATCGACGCAGCCGAAGCACAGGGCGCCCGCGTTTTCCATGCCGGCACGGCGGATAAGGATGGTGCAATCGTCGCCAATGGCGGGCGCGTGCTGAACGTCACCGCGACCGGCGATACCGTGGGCGCGGCGCAGGCCGCCGCCTATGCCGCGGTCGACGCGATCGACTTCCCGACCGGCTTCTGCCGCCGCGACATTGGCTGGCGCGAGGTCGCCCGCGAGGCGCAATAAGGGCCAAACCGGCGCGGGATCGGGACATGTCCCCCTTGTCCCGCGCCGCCAAGCGTCCTTAAATAGGGCGACATATCCATTCCGGGAGGCAAAGGGCGATGCAGGAATTCTTCATGGACTATGGCCTGTGGCTGCTGATCGCGCTGCTGGTCGTGATCGGCCTGGTGTTCCTGCTGTCGGGCAAGGGCAAGTCGGCTGCGGCGGAAGACCCCGCCCCGGTGGCACCGCCCGTGGCCGCCGACCCGATTGCCGAGCCCGCCATCGCGCCGCTGGTGGCCACGCCCGATCCGGTGCCGGTAGCCGAGCCCGTGGTCGCCGAGCCGGTCGCGGTCGAGCCGGTGATCGAGGAAGCCCCTGCGCCCGCCCCCGTGGTCGAACCGACGCCCGCGCCGATCCCGGCATCGCCTGCCGTCGCGGCACCGGCCGATGGCGCCGACGACCTGCTGAAGCTGAAAGGCGTTGGTCCCAAGCTGGGCGCGCTGCTGACCGAGCTGGGCGTGACGCGCTATGCCCAGATCGCCGGCTGGAGCGACAGCGACATCGCCGCGATTGACGCGAAGCTGGGCAATTTCAAGGGACGGCCGGTCCGCGACCAGTGGATCGACCAGGCCAAATATCTCGCCGCCGGCGACATTGCCGGCTTCGAAGCGAAATATGGCAAGATCTAAACCGTGACCGCCGCCGGCTCCGGTTGCGCGACGACCGGGGCCGGCCTGCGTTGCGGCACCGCGCCCAGCAACAGGGGCGGCAGTCGCCCCTGCCCCGCAAGTGCGCTGGCGATGTAGAGCAGCAGCACCGCACCAGCGAGAATGACGGCGCCATGCGGGTCGAGCATGGCGACCAGCCCCATCACCAGCGGGTGCCAGAGATAGAAGAACAGGCTTTCACGCCCGATCCGGTTGATCGGGCCGAAATGGAGGCGCACCGCCGAGATGCTGGGCAGCAGCGCAATCAGCGCCAGACACATGAGCAAGCGGGCGGGCACGAAGGCAAGCGCATTGCCGGTGCCATAGAGATCCGACCACCAGAACAGTCCCAGCGCCCCGACCAGCAGCACGGGCCACAAATAGCGTTTGGGCATGCCCCGTTCAGCCATCAGCATGCCGAAGAAGAAATAGACGGGGTAGCGCAGGAAACGGCTGTCGGGCGACAACAGGCTGCCGCCCACTGCACCATGGTCGAGGCCGAAACTATACATGGTGGCCAGGCTGACGGGCGTGCCGATCGCTAGCAGCAATAGCGGCGAAAGCGGCAGCAGCCGGGTCACCAGGATCAACAGGAATAGCGCCGGCACATACCAGAGATGAAAGGGCGGACGCAGCAGCAGGTCGAGCGGCGTCTGCCAGGAAAGCAGGCCGCCGCTGGCCAGCCAATAGACGAGCATCGCCACCGCCCAGGGCAGCAGCATGCGTCGGCCATAGCGGCTGAACATCTCGCCAGTCGGCATGGAGCGGGTGCGGGTGACGTTGAGTAGATAACCGGAAATGCCGATCATCAGCGGCATGCGGAAACCCGAGCCGATCCACAGCAGGACATGCTGCTGATGCGTCAATTCCATCGCGTGCCCGCCCATGACGAGCAGGATCAGCAAGCCTTTCAGCAGGTCGATCGACGGGTTCTTGGTCACGATATGCTCGCAAATTCTGCCATCGAAACGATAGCGTCACAATATTGCCAAGCTCTTAAAATCCGCAATGGCATCATTCTGTCGCAGCCATCTTTTCTTAAGGAAAATATCGTTTAGACTTCGGCCATTAGCAGGAGGGTCGCCATCATCTTGCAGAAACTGGATTCCCCATTGGGCAAGCGTCTGCTGGCCCTGTCGATTTTTTGCGTGATCGTCGGGGGCTGGTTCGCCTTCACCCATTATCGTGACGCCAGCCAGACCCTGCCGGACGGGCAGGGACGCGAGGGGCCGTGCGCCCTGTGGTTCGTGGGCAGTTCATCGATCAAGCGCTGGACCAGCCTGGAGCAGGATATGGCGCCCTGGGTCGCGCATAATCGCGGCATCAACAGCGCCACCTTCAACGAGATATTGCCGCGTTTCGCCAATATCGAGCAGGGCACGCCAAAACCGGCGGCGATCATCCTCTATGCCGGCGAGAATGACCTGGCGGGCGGGCGACAGGTGCGGCCGATCTTCCACGATATGGCACGCTTCCTGGAGATGCGGACGCAATTGCTGGGCGATGTGCCGGTCATCATATTATCGATGAAGCCCAGTCCGGGGCGCTGGGCGATCTTTCCGCAGCAGCAAATCTATAATGATGCGACCCGGCGGCTGATCCCGCACGTGCAGAATGTCCATTATGCCGACATCACCACGCCGCTGCTGAAGGACGGCAAGCTGGGCGACAATTATCAGCCCGACAAGGTGCATATGAACGCGGCCGGCTATCGCATCTGGGCCGATGTGGTGCGGGCACGGCTGAAAGACATTCTGCCGGAGAAGACGGTGAAGGCCTGCGCCGGCTGATCAGGCCTTGCCCAATATCTCCTTCGCGCGCGGCGCGAGGCGGGCGGCGGCGGCGGCATGGATGCCCGGCGCCGCACAGAGCAGGCCGAAGGCGACCGGCTGTGGCCGATTGAAGGCGAGCGGATCGCCCAGCGCATCGGTGACGATGGCGCCGGCCTCCTGCGCGATCAGGGCCGAGGCGGCAACGTCCCATTCATTGCCCCAACGCACGGTGGCAACCAGATCGGCCTCATCGGCGGCGACCATCGCCATGCGCAGCGCGATGCTGTTGGGCTTGTCTACAGTAACGAGATCGCGGTCGGCGCGCGGCAGCTGGTCGGCGGGGACGCGGGCGCCGGGCAGCATGGTGCGATTGCCGGCATGGAGCGGCACGCCATTGCGGGTCGCCCCCTGCCCTGCCTGCGCAATCCATAATTCCTTGCGCGCGGGTGCCGCCAGGATGCCCAGACGGACCGCGCCATCCTCGACCAGGGCGACGGAGACCGCCCAGCCGGGCCGGCCGCGCAGATAGTCGCGGGTGCCATCGATCGGATCGACCACCCAGACGCGCGATACGCCGAGCCGATGCACGGTGTCGGCTGTCTCCTCCGACAGCCAGCCGGCCTGCGGATCGATCGCCGCCAGCCGCTCGCGCAGCATGACGTCGATTTCCAGGTCCGCCTCGCAGACCGGGTGACCGGGTACCTTTTCCCACTGGCGCACGCGCGTTTCGCCATCGGCCCATAGCGCCAGCGCGCGATCGGCCGCATCGGTGACCGCCGCGACGACGGCCGGCAGAAGGGGCTCAGCCGCCGGCAACGGTCATCCCGTCAACGCGCAGGGTGGGCACGTTCATGGCATAGCGGAACATCAGGTCATTGGCCGGCACCAGGGTGCGGAACATGTCCTTCAGATTGCCGGCGATGGTGATTTCCGACACGGCCGGGCCGACCGCGCCATTTTCGATCAGGAAGCCGGCAGCGCCGCGGCTATAGTCGCCGGTGACGCCATTGACGCCCATGCCGATCAGTTCGGTGACATAGATGCCGCGCTTCACATCGGCCATCAGTTCGCCGACCGACAGGCTGCCCGCTTCCATATGGACATTGGTGATGCCCGCGCCCGGCGCACCGGCGCCGCCCCGGCTGGCATGGCCGGTGGGTTCCAGGCCAAGCTGGCGGGCCGAGGCGCTGTCCATCAGCCAGCCGGTCAGCACGCCATCCTCGACCAGCGCACGACGCTCGACCGGCAGTCCTTCGCCGTCGAACGGGCGCGAGCGCAGGCCGCGCAGCAGCAGCGGATCGTCGATGATCGTGATCTTGCTGTCGAACAATGTTTCGCCCAGCGAGTCCAGCAGGAAGCTGGAGCGGCGGGCGATCGCCGGGCCGACCATGCCGCCGATCAGATGACCGACCAGGCTGGAGCCGATGCGCGGATCGAAGATGACCGGCATGACGCCGCTGTCGACCTTGCCCGGATTGAGCCGGGCCACGGCGCGCTGGCCGGCGCGCATGCCGACTGCTTCGGCATCGTCCAGATCCTTGAGATGGCGGCTGGCATGGCTGGCATGGTCGCGCTGCATGTCGGCGCCGCTACCCGCAAGCACGCTGGCCCAGGTCGAATGATTGGTCGCGGCATAGGCGCCGGCAAAGCCATGGCTGGTGGCGAGTGCGACCTGGCTGCGGCCGCTGGCGGCGCCGCCGCCTTCGCTGTTGGTGATGCCGGGAATGCTGCGCGCCGCTTCTTCCGCGATCAGCGCGCGTTCGCGCAGCGCGGCGGGTTCGGGCTCTTCCTCATCGACCAGGTCGAGCGACGGCGCGCGCTTCCTGAGCAGGCGATCCTCCGGCGCCAGGCCGGCATAGGGATCTTCCGGCGCTTCGCGCGCCATGGCGATGCTGCGATCGATCAGGGTGGCGAGCGTCGCCGGATTCATGTCCGACGCGGAAATGCTGGCCGAACGCTGGCCGATGAAGACGCGCAGCCCGATCTCCTCACCCTCGGACCGTTCGACATCCTCCAGCGCGCCAAGCCGCACTGCCACCGTGGTCGAGGCGTTGCAGGCATAGATGGCGTCGGCCGCGTCCGCCCCCGCCTTGCGCGCCGCCGTCACCAGATCCTGCGCGCGCGACTGGGCTTCTTCGAGGCTGAGCATAAGGGGAGGTCGATCCTGTAGTGAAGACGAAGCCGGGCCTTACGCCCTTGCGTCGGACGGGGCAACCGCGCCGCGCAGCCAATGATCGAGCAGGTGCCAGGCGACCGCCATGCGTGGCGGCGCCAGGAAAGGCGCGTCGGGATCGCCCGCAAGCGCGGCGGCGACACCATCGGCATCGCACCAGAAGGCATGTTCGATCTCGGTCTCGTCCAGGGTCAGCGCGGGATCGTCACACTGGGCAACGCAGGCGATCATCAGCGAGGACGGGAAGGGCCAGGGCTGGCTCATCACATAGCGGACCGAATGAACCGTGATGCCGGCTTCCTCCTTCAGTTCGCGCGCGACCGCTTCCTCGACCGTCTCGCCCGGTTCGATGAAGCCGGCGAGCGCGGAATAGCGGCCGGGGGGCCAGCTATGCTGGCGGCCGAGCAGCACCCGTCCCTCATGCTCGGCGAGCATGATCGAGACCGGATCGACGCGCGGGAAATGTTCGGAGGCGCAGGATTCGCAGCGGCGCGCCCAGCCGGCCTTGTGTACATGGGTCGGCCCACCGCAGACCGAGCAGAAGCGATGCCGGGCATGCCAGAAGACGAGGCTGCGCGCGGTGCCGTAGAGCGCGACATCGGACGCGGAGACGAGATCGGCGAGGCCACGCGATCGCGGCGTCGCATTGGGGCCTTGGTCCAGCGCCTCGACCAGATGGGCGAAGATCGGGCGATCCTGCAGATCGACGCCGAGCAGCACATGTTCCTCGATCCGGGCATCGGGACCGAGCGGGGCGAGGGCCAGGCCATGATCGTCCGTCACCGGTTCGAGGCCTTCGAGGATCAGCAACCGGGCATTGGGCGAGGCAAAGGCCTGCGCATGGAGCGCGGGATTGCTGCGGATATGATCGACCCGATCGAGCGTGCCGCCGACGAAACCGGGCAGGCCGTGCGCTTGGGGGTCAGTTCCGTGCATCGTCCGTCATCTCCTTCATCGCCGCATCGGCCGCCCGCGCGAACAGGGTGGGCAGCCCCGCCTCGCCGATCCGGTCGCGCGGCCACCATTCGCCCGCGCCCGCCGGCACATGGTCCAGCCCCACATGGGTAGTGTGGACGCTGAGTGCCAGCGAGAAATGGGTGAAGACATGGGCGACCGGCGGATCGATCGTCCGCCACGGCGCGGCGAAGGGCGGCGTGGCGTCGGGTGCGGCATTCCAGTCGGAACTGGGGAGCGCGCGCATGCCGCCCAGCAATCCCTTGTCCGGGCGCCGCACCAGCCAGACCTGGCCATCGCTGCGTTCGATCCACCAGGCATGGCCGAGGCGATGGGGCTTGGCCTTTTTCGGCGCCTTGACCGGGAAGGCGGCCGGATCGGCAGTGCGCACCGCCGCGCAATCCTGACGCAGCGGACAGATGCCGCAGGCGGGGTTGCGCGCGGTGCAGATGGTGGCGCCCAGGTCCATCATCGCCTGGGCAAAATCGCCGGCGCGCAGATCCGGGGTGATGCTGTCGGCCGCCGCGCGTATTTCCGGCCGGGCGGCGGGCAAGGGCGTCGCTATCGCGAACAGCCGGGCGACCACCCGTTCGACATTGGCGTCGACCACTACGGCGCGCCGGCCAAAGGCAATCGCGGCGACGGCAGCGGCGGTATAGGCGCCCAGGCCCGGAAGGGCGCGCAATGCATCTTCGGTATCAGGGAAGCGGCCGCCATGATCGGCCACCACGGCGCGGGCGCAGGCCAGCAGGTTGCGGGCGCGGGCATAATAGCCCAGCCCCGCCCAGGCGGCCATCAGGTCGGCGTCGGCGCTGGCGGCCAGATCCTCCACCGTCGGCCAGCGGACCGTGAATTTCTCGAAATAGGGGCCGACCGCCGCGACCGTCGTCTGCTGCAGCATCACTTCGGATAGCCAGACATGATAGGGATCGGCCGCATTGGCGCCCGGCGGCGCGCGCCAGGGCAGGCGCCGGGCATGGACGTCATAATGGGCCAGCAGATCCCGTGCGATTTTTGAACCCGACATCTCGACGCGCATGGCGGCCCTATGCCATGTAGCGCGCCATGACGGAACGCCCCCCGACCGCGAAAAAGACGAGCCGCGCCGCGCCACCGGCCGAGCGCCCCCGCACGGGTGCGCCGCGCGCGATCGCCGACCTGATGCCGGAGATCGGCCGCACCGCATTCCGCAAGTTCGGTTTCGTCCAGTCGAGCATCGTCACCCGCTGGAACGATATCGTCGGTGCCGACTATGCCGCGATCACCGCGCCCGAATCGATCCGCTTTCCGGTCGGCCAGAAATCGGGCGGCACGCTGCAACTGACGGTGATGAGTGGCCATGCGCCGATGATCCAGCATGCGCTGCCCGACATCATCGAGCGGGTGAACCGCTTCTTCGGCTATGCCGCCGTCGTCAAGGTGGCGATGAAGCAGGGCATGGTCGGCCCAGCGCCGGTCGAGCGGCGCCCGCCGCCCCGCAACCTCAAACCCATTCCGGTCGAGCTGGGGGATTCCCTGCGCGACATCGGTGACCCGGAATTGCGCAAAGTCCTCGAATCGCTGGCACAGGGGCTTGCGAATTCGAATGGCCTGCCCAAGATCGGTTGATGCAACCCGCCCCGTCCGGGGCGATGCCTTAGGACTGCCCCATGACCAAGTTCCGCCTTTCCCTGTTTGCCCTGATCGCCGTTCCCGCCATCGCCGTCGCCGCCGCGCCCAACTGGGTCGCGCAGGTGGTGCGTTCGCCGATCGGCGGCCATGTCATGGGCAACCCCGCCGCGCCGACCAAGCTGGTCGAATATGTGAGCTATACCTGCAGCCACTGCGCCCATTTCGTGAATGACGCGAGTGCATCGCTGAAGGCCGATTATGTGAAGGGCGGCAAGGTCAGCGCCGAAGTGCGCAACGCGGTGCGCGACAAATATGACCTGACCGCCGCACTGCTGGCCCGCTGCGGCGGCGCCAAGCGCTTCATGGGCAATCATGAGGCGCTGTTCGCCAACCAGGATGCCTGGATGGAGCAGATCATGGCGTACGACAAGGGCGCGGCCAAGCCGACCGAGCAGAAGGCGGCGCTGCGCGACATCGGCCAGAAGACCGGCCTCTATACGCTGATGAACAAGCGCGGCTTCACGAACGCGCAGCTCGACGCCTGCATCGCCGACCCGGCTTCGGAAAAGGCGATCCTGGCGATGACCGACGAGGCGTGGAACAAGGTCAAGATCACCGGCACGCCCGGCTTCGTCGTCAACGGCACGCTGGTCCAGGGATCGACCTGGGAGTTGCTCAAGGCCGCATTGCCCGCAGCCGCCCGCTGATCTAAACCGTCCCCAACTATCCATAATTCGGAGCGTCGCCCGTCGTGAAAGTCCTGTCCGGCCTTGCCCTTATCGCCCTGTCCCTGACGCTTGCCGGTTGCGGCAAGAAGGATGAGGGCAATGCAACCTCCGCCGCGCCGATCGCCGCCGTCGCCGCGCCCGCCGGCACCAGCTGGTCGGAAACCGTCGCCGAAACGCCCGAGGGCAATTTCGTGATGGGCAATCCCGCCGCCAAGCTGAAGCTGGTCGAATATGGCTCCTTCACCTGCAGCCACTGCCGCGACTTCGCCCATGAATCGTCGGAAGAACTGAAGGCGATGGTCGATAGCGGCAAGATCAGCTACGAATTCCGCGTCTATGTCCGCGACCCGATCGACATCACGACGGCGCTGCTGGCCCGTTGCGGCGGCAAGGACATCTATTATCCGCTGTCGGAACAGTTCTTCGCCAACCAGAGCGCGATGTTCGAAAAGGCGCAGGGCCTGGGCGACGCCCCCTATCAGGCGATGGTGTCGGCGCCGCCGGCACAGCGTTTCGGCCAGCTGGCCAACGCGCTGGGCCTCATTGACTATGCCAAGCAGCGCGGCATTGCCGAGGACCAAGCCAAGCAGTGCCTGGCCGACACGGCAACTGCCGAGAAACTGGCCAAGGGCGTCGAAGCGGCCAATGCCCAATACAACATCTCCGGCACGCCGACCTTCCTGATGAACGGCGTCGTGGTCGAAAATGCCTCCTCCTGGCCGGTGCTGAAGAACAAGCTCAAGGAAGCGGGTATCTGATTGGCGCAAGGGGGGGCGACATCTGAAGGCCTGAGGCCCAAGGAGACCGGGGCGGCACCCTGCCCCGGCGTTTCCCCATGCAAATAAAGCGGCTCAAGCTTTCGGGCTTCAAGAGCTTCGTCGATGCGACCGAATTGCGCATCGAACCGGGCCTGACCGGCATTGTCGGCCCCAATGGCTGCGGCAAGTCCAACCTCTTGGAAGCGATCCGCTGGGTGATGGGCGAATCCAGCGCCAAGTCGATGCGCGGCGGCGGCATGGAGGATGTGATCTTCGCCGGCACCACCAGCCGGCCACAGCGCGACTTTGCCGAAGTATCGCTGCTGACCATCCAGGAACAGGGCGAGCTGTTCAACGCGGTCGATGTCGGCACGGATGGCGAACTGGAAGTCACGCGCCGGATCGAACGCGGCGCGGGCAGCGCCTATCGCGCCAATGGCAAGGATGTGCGCGCCAAGGATGTGGCGCTGATCTTCGCCGATGCCGCCACCGGCGCGCACAGCCCGGCGCTGGTCAGCCAGGGGCGGATCGCCGCCGTCATCGCCGCCCGGCCACAGGAACGGCGCGCCATGCTGGAAGAGGCGGCGGGGATCGCCGGCCTGCATGTCCGGCGCAAGGATGCCGAGCAGAAATTGCGCGCGGCCGAGGGCAATCTGGCCCGGCTGGACGAGATATTGGCCGACATGGACAGTCGTGCCGGCAATTTGCGGCGCCAGGCGCGCGCGGCGGAGCGCTATATCCGCCTGTCCGAACAGATACGCGTTGCCGAGGGCCGGGTGATCTTCGCCCGCTGGCGCGAGGCCAATGCCAGTGCCGAGGCGGCGCGGGCCGAGGCGAAGCTGGCCGAGGCGACGGTGGGCGCGGCGCAGGAGGCGCTGACGGCAGCCAATGCTCATAGCGGTGCCGCGGTGACCGCGCTGGCCGAGCGGCGGGCCGAGGCATTGGCGACGCGCGATGCCGCCAGCGAATCCGGCCACCAGCTCAACACGCTGAAGGCAGAGCGCGACGGGGTCGTCCGGCGGCTGCATGACCTGGCGCAGCAGGCGGCGCGGCTGGACGAGGATCGCGAGCGCGAGGGCACGCTGGCCAATGACGCGGCCGAAGCGATTGCGCGGCTGACGGCCGAGGTCGCGAGCCTGAAGGGCCGGATTGCCGAGACCGAGGCGATGCGCCCGGATTTCGCCGCGCGTATCGCCCGCGCCGAGGATGGCGCGCGCGATGCCGAGCTGGAGTTGGCCAGGGCGATGGCCAAGCAGGCGGGCGAGCAGGCCGAGCTGCGCGTCGCGGAGGCGGCGCTGGCGGCGGCGCGCGATCGGCTGGGCCGGGCGGAGCAGGCGATGCGACGGCTGGAGGGGGAGGCGGCAGCCTTGCCCGATGCCGCGCCGCTGGAGGCGAAGCGCGACGAGGCAGTCGCGGCGCAGGTCCGCGCCAATCACGATCGCGAGGCGGCGGAAGCGGCGATCGCGGCGGCCGAGACGGAACGGCAGGTGGCGAGCGAGGCGAGGTCCAGCGCAGAAGCCGCGCTGGCATCGGCGCGGGCGGCGCTGGCGGCACTGGACAGCGAGGCGACGGCACTGCGCAAGGCGATTGACGCCGGCGGCAGCGGCCGGGCGCGGGCGCTCGACCAGTTGAAGGCGGTGTCGGGCTATGAGCGGGCGCTGGCGGCGGCGCTGGGCGATGATCTGGAAGCACCGATCGGGGCGGAAGGGCCACGTCGCTGGGCGGGCGCTGATGCGTTGAAGGATGATCCCGGCTTGCCCGACGGCGCCAGCCCGCTGGCCGCGCACGTGACCGCACCCGCGGCGCTGGCGCGGCGGCTGGCACAGGTAGCGGTTGTGGAGCGCGACATCGGCCAGGCGCTGCAGGTCGGCCAGCGGCTGGTGACGCTGGATGGGCAATTGCGGCGCTGGGACGGCTATGTCGCGGTCGAGGGTGGCGCGGCGGCCGCCGAACGGCTGATCCGCATCAACCGGCTGGAGGCGATCGATGCTGCGCGTCCGGCAGCGGCGCAGGCGGTCGAGACGGCACAGGCGGAGCAGGCCGGGGCTGGTGCGCGCGAGAAGGCGGCGGTGGATGCGCTCGCGGCCGGGCGCACCAAGCTGGGCGATGCCGACCAGCGGCTGCGCACTGCGCTGCGCGCGGCGGACGAGGCGGCGGGCGCGCTGGAGCGGTTGAGCGGCAAGCGCGAGGCGATCGAGGAACGGCTGGCCGAGGCGCGGCGCGACCAGGCGGCGGCGCAGGCCGAACATGACAAGGCGTCGGCCGCGCGGGCCGCCCTGCCCGATGGCGCCGAAACGCGGGCGCAGGTGGCGGCGCTGTCGCAGGCGAGCGAGAAGGCGCGCATGGCCGTCAGCCAATTGCAGGCCGATCAGGCGCTGGCCGATCGGGCACTGTCCAGCGACCGCGAGCGCATGGCGGCGGCCGATGCCGAGGCCAAGGGATGGAACACCCGCGCCGGCGAGGCCGCCAAGCGCATCGCCGCCATGGCGACGCGCGGCGAGACGGTGGTGCAGGAGCGCGCCGCAATCGAGGGCCAGCCCGAGGCACTGGGCGCCAGCATCGCCACGCTGACCGAGGAGCGCGAGGCGCAGGTCGAACGCGCCGAACAGGCCCGCCGCGCCGAGATCGAGGCCGAGGCGACGCTGAAGGCGGCCGAGAAGCGTGCCGCCGATGCCGGCGAGGCGCTGGCCGGCGCGCGTGAGGCGCGGGCGACGGCGGTGGCGCGGGCCGAGGCGGCGGACGAACGGCGGATCGAGACGAACCGCCTGTCGGGCGAGCGGTTCGAATGCCCGCCGCCGGTGCTGCCGGAGAAACTGGGCTTTCCCAGCGCCGACATCCGCATCGCCCAGAGCGAGCAGGCCGAACATGATCGCCTCTCGGCCGAGCGGGAGCGGATCGGCCCGGTCAATCTGGTCGCGGCGCAGGAGCTGGAGGAGCTGGAGACGATCCAGGCGACCAGCCGGTCCGAAAGCGCGGAACTGACCCAGGCGATCAACCAGTTGCGCGGATCGATCGGCAGTCTCAACCGCGAGGGGCGGCAACGGCTGCTGGCCGCGTTCGAGGCAGTGGACGGGCATTTCCGCCGGCTCTTCACGACGCTGTTCAATGGTGGCCAGGCGCATCTGGAACTGATCGACAGCGACGATCCGCTGGAGGCGGGGCTGGAGATCATGGCCCAGCCGCCGGGCAAGAAGCTGGCGGCGCTGACCCTGTTGTCGGGCGGCGAGCAGGCGCTGACCGCGGTGGCGCTGATCTTCGGCCTGTTCCTCACCAACCCGGCGCCGATCTGTGTGCTGGACGAAGTCGACGCGCCGCTGGACGATGCCAATGTCGAGCGTTTCTGCGACCTGCTCGACGCGATGGTCGCCCAGACCCGCACCCGCTATCTGATCGTCACCCATAATGCGGTGTCGATGGCGCGTATGCACCGGCTGTTCGGCGTCACCATGGTCGAGCGCGGCGTCAGCCGGCTGGTATCAGTCAACCTGCATGGCGCCGAGGCGCTGCTGGCGGCGCAATAGTTTTTGTAGTTACAAATATTGACGACTCACCGCTATTATGCGACTTTGGCAATGGCCTTTTCCACCCCGCCGATAAAAAACGGATAATCCTCAACGGTGAGGTGGAATGATGAACATCAGTTTCGATCCCGCCAAACGGCAGGCAACGCTGGAAGAGCGTGGGCTGGACTTTGCTGATGCGCTTACGCTGTTCGAAGGGCCGGAACTGACAGCTCTGGACGACCGCAAGGACTATGGTGAGGATCGGTTCATCACCTATGGCTATCTCCATGGCAGGGCGGTGATTTTGGTGTGGACACCACGCAACGACGGACGGCGCATCATTTCAATGAGACATGCAAATGACCGAGAAAGAGCCAGATTTGAAAACGCCCTGGGTCGACCCAGATGATGCGCCGGAACTGGACGACCATTTCTTCACGCATGCTGAATTTCGGGTCGGTGGGAAGATTGTTCGTCCTGGCACCGGCACGCTTACCAAGCCCGGCCGGCCGAAATCGGACCAGCCCAAGCAGCAGGTGACCCTGCGGCTCGATCAGGTGGTGCTGGACGCCTTCCGCGCGACCGGTCCGGGCTGGCAGAGCCGGATCAATGCGCAATTGCGCAAGGCGCTGGGCCTCTAGGAGCCGCCTTTCCGCGACTGGACCTTGCCGGTCGGCGCCGATTGCCGACTGTGGCGGCCTGATCACGGAGTTGTGCCATGGACCTGCCGCCCTTTGCCCTCGACCATTGGCTGTCGACCTATGATTTCGCGACGCCGCCGATCGCCTATAATCTGGCGTCGAGCACCGGGCCGCGCTGGAGCGTGGCGGAGATTTGTGCGCTGGGCGACGCGCCGCTGACGATCGACGACACCGTGCTGAGCTATGCCCCGCCCGAGGGGAGCGCGGCGTTGCGCGCGGCGATCGCCGCCTTTCATGACAGCGAAGCTGACAGGGTGGTGGTCACCACCGGATCGTCGGAGGCGCTGTCGATCTTCTTCTGCCTCGCCGCGCGACCGGGCGCGCATATGCTGATGCCCGATCCGGGCTATCCGGCCTATGCGGCGGTGGCGCAGGCCTGGGGACTGGGGACGCGGCACTATGCGCTGACGCGAGAGACCGGCTTTGCGCAGGATGTGGATGCGATTCTGGCGCTGGTCGATGGCGACACCGCCGGCGTCGTGGTCAATACGCCGCACAATCCCAGCGGATCGGTGATGCCGCGCGCGCAGATCGCACGGCTGGCGGCGGCGCTGGCCGAACGTGGCGTGCCGCTGCTGGTCGATGAGGTCTACCATCCGCTCTATTTCGGCGCGCCGCAGCCATCGGCCGCCGGCATCCCCAACGCCTATGTCACCAGCGACATGTCGAAGGCGCTGTCGCTGCCGGGATTGCGGATGGGCTGGATCATCGCGCCCGACGACGCACAGCGCGCCCGGATCATCGACGCGCGCAGTTACTTCACGATCAGCAGTTCGCCGCTGCTGGAGCGGCTGGCGACCCATGCGCTGGAGCATAGCGTGGCCATCACCGATCGGTTGAAGGCCGTTGCGACTGTCAACATCGCTGTCCTCGACCAACTGATCGCCGGGGCCGAGGGCAGGCTGCAATGGGTGCGGCCGCAGGGCGGCACCACCGCCTTTCCCTGGCTGGGCGACGGGCGCGACAGCCGGCCGCTGTGCGAGGCGCTGGCGGCGCAGGGCGTGCTGCTGGCACCGGGCGACTGTTTCGGTCAGCCGGCGCATATGCGGCTGGGCTTCGCGCAGCAGGCCGAAGGCTTCGCGATCGCGGCGGAGCGGATCGAAACGGCGCTGGCCGCCCTTTAGCTCCGGCCGAACCAGCCCTTCATCCGGCGGAACAGGCCGCGCTCGCTGACCGCCTCGAACATCTCGTCCGGCCCTTCGGGATCGAGCACCTCATTGTCGGCGAGCCAGGCCTGGACATCGGCGAGGTCCGGCACTTCATAGGGGCGCAGGGTGCGGCCCGGCTTGGTGCGCAATTCCTCGATCGCGGCGATCAGGCCGCGCTGGGCGATCACCGCCGACACACGCTCGCGCGGCAAATCGAGATGTTCGGCGATCAGGTCGTCGCGAATGGCCAAGATCGCCTCCTGCCGGCCGTCATTGCCGGGCAGCGCGGTGTCGATCACCACGTCGCATTCGGTATCGAGCCGCATCGAGCGGTTGTTCATGTTGGACGATCCGACGCGGATCAGCCGATCGTCGACGATCAATATCTTGGCATGGACATAGATGGGGGCGCCGCGCGTGGTGAAGGGGTGGTAGATGCGCAGCTTGCCATGCGGGTCGCGCTCCTTGAGCGCCTCGAACAGGCGGGCGCGAGCGGTGTCCATCGCCTGCTGTTCCAGCCAGCCATCGGCCTGGAGCGGGTTGATGATGACGATGTCCGGTCCATCCGGATCCCCCAGCCGCTTGGCGATCGCCTCGGCAATGCGACGCGAGGCGAAATATTGGCTTTCGGCATAGATGCAGTGCCGGGCGGCCGCGATCTGGTGGAGATAGAGCTGCTCGATCTCGATCAGTTCGTCCTGATCGTCCATCTTCGGCGCGGAGCGGGCAATGGCGACGTCGACATGCTCGAAATGGACCGGCAGCGCATCGGGCCAGCAATCATATTCGCCCTCGACCGGGGCCAGTTCATCACCGCCGGCGCCGACCCAGCGGGCGCGGGCATGGTCGCCCAGCGCCATCGCCACCGGCCCCTGCAAGGCGGTGGTCGCATCATGCCAGGGGCCATAAGGCGAACCGTCGGGATGGCGACGGGCAGGATCCTCGTCGCGATGATGGCGCGTGTCCCAGCGGTCGCCGGTCATGTCGATGCCGCCGCAAAAGGCGAAGCAATCGTCGATCACGACGATCTTCTGGTGATGCGAGGCGGCGGGGGGATGATGGCCGTCCAGCTTCACCGTGACGCGCGGATGGGCCATCCATTTGAGCGTGGTGAAGAGGTTGGTCGGCCGGACCATCGACTTCATCGCGCCCATATCCCAGCGCAGCAGATAGATTTCCAGGTCCGGCGTGCGTTCCACCAGCCAGCTGATGAAGTCGCCGATCACTACCGGCGCGCCATCATCGGCCTGGTCTTCGCGGATCAGGCTGATCGCGGCGTCGAAGTCCCAGCCGATCAGCATGATCCGCTTCTTCGCCTTCAGCATCGCGGCGCGGGCATGGCGGAAATAGGCGTCGGCATCGACGATCACGCTGGCGCGCAGCGCCTGTTCGATGCGCCAGCAATCCTCGCCGGGGGTGGGAAGGCCGGTCATGCTCATGCGCCGGCACTCCCGACGACCAGACAGGCAAGGAACATCAGCAATCCTGCAAAACGGTTGGAGCGGAATTTGACGAGCGGATCGGTGCCGTCCTCCTTCAACGTGCCGACCTGCCAGAGCAGATGGGCGGCCATCGGCGCCAGCGCGACCAGCGCCAGCAGCTGCGGCCGGACCTGCCAGATGGCACTGGCCCAGAGCGCAAGCGCGACGAGATAGCAGAGCGTCACCCCGCCCCGGACATGGCGGCCCATCGACAAAGCGCTGGAGCCGATGCCGATCAGCGCGTCATCCTCCCGGTCCTGCAGCGCATAGATGGTGTCATAGCCCAGCACCCAGAAGATGCAGCCGGCATAGAGGCACAGGCCCGGCAGGGTCAGCGCGCCAGCAATCTCGCTCCAGCCGACCAGCGCCGCCCAGGAAAAGACGATGCCGAGCCATACCTGCGGCCAGCCGGTGATCCGCTTCATGAAGGGATAGGCGGCGACCAGCGCCAGCGAACCAAGCGCCACGACCTGCGCATGAAGGCTGAGCTGGAACAGCACGATCAGGCCGATGAGGCAGAGCGCAAGCAGCCAGGCCCAGGCGGTCTTGACCGACATCGCGCCGCTGGCGAGCGGCCGGGCGGCGGTGCGGGCGACACGGGCGTCGAGATCGCGATCGACGATGTCGTTGAAGACGCAGCCCGCGCCGCGCATCGCGATGCTGCCGAGCAGCAGCCAGAGGATCAGCGGCCAGCGGGCAAAGGCACCGCCCGCCAGTGCCACCGCCCAGGCGCCGGGCCAGAACAGCAACCACCAGCCGATCGGCCGGTCGAGTCGGGCCAGCGAGGCCAGGATTCGCGGGGTTTCCGGCAGGCGCGCGAGCAGGCCGCGCGCTTCGCTGTCGGGGACGATCGACTGATTCACTGCAACTCCGTTCGTCCCGCGCTTGTCGGGAACGCGCTTTCCTCTTTAGGGAAGATCGGGCCGACGACAAGCGCGGCCGGAATGGACGAGACAAAATGACCGCTACCCCTGCCTGGCCGCCGCAGAGCGCCCCGCGCCTGCATGTCGAAACGCTGCTGGGCGAAGGGGTCGCCGTGCCGGTCGACGGCAACGGCGCCCATTACCTCATCAGCGTGATGCGGGTGAAGCCGGACGATATCGTGCTGCTGTTCGACGGCAAGTCGGGCGAATGGGCGGCGCGGGCGCGCGATATCCGCAAGCGCGACCTGATGCTGGAATGCGTGCAGCAAACCAAGCCGCCGGAGGTGGTGCCCGATTTCTGGCTATGCTGCGCGCCGATCAAGAAGGGGCGGATCGACCTGATCGCGGAAAAGGCGTGCGAGCTGGGCGTCGCGCGATTGCAGCCGGTGCTGACCCGGCGGGCGGTGGTCGACAAGCTCAATCTCGACCGGCTGCACGCCCATCTGGTCGAGGCGGCCGAACAATGCGGCCGCACCGCCCTGCCGGAGCTGACCGAAATGGTGAAGCTCGACGCGCTGCTGAAGGGCTGGTCGGCCGAGCGGCACCTGTTCTTCGCCGACGAGACCGGTGGCGCGCCGCTGGCGGAAACCCTACGCGCCCATCCCGGCCCGGCGGCCTTCCTGGTCGGGCCGGAGGGCGGATTCGACCCCGCCGAGCGCGACGCGATCCGGGCGACGCCGGGCGCGGTGCCAGTGTCGCTGGGCCCGCGAATCCTGCGCGCCGAGACCGCCGCGATCGCCGCCACGGCGGCCTGGATGACGGTGAATGGCGACTGGAACTAATGGTTTTCTTCCGCAACCAATTGAAGCGGACATAGGCCTGCCTTATCTGTCGCATTCGCGCCTCGATTTGACGCGCAAAGGGGAAAGACTAAGGGCGGGGCATGAGCACCAGAACAGACTCAGGCGGACATGATCCCGTCATCGAAAGCCGCGACCAGCTGATCGCGGCCTTTGCCAAGGGCGCCAAGCCCAAGGATCGCTGGCGGATCGGCACCGAACACGAGAAATTCGTCTATTCGACGAAGGACCATCACGCCCCGGCCTATGAGGAAAAGGGCGGCATCCACACGCTGCTGATCGGCCTGACCCGCTATGGCTGGAGCCCGGTGTTCGAGGGCGAGAATATCATCGCCCTGTCCGGTGCCGACGGCACGATCAGCCTGGAACCGGCGGGCCAGCTGGAATTGAGCGGTGCGCCGCTCGACAATCTGCACCAGACCTGCGCCGAGACCGGGCGCCATCTGGAACAGGTGAAATATGTCGGCGACATGCTGGGGCTGGGCTTCCTGGGTCTGGGCATGTGGCCGGACAAGACCCGCGCCGAGCTGCCCATCATGCCCAAGGGCCGCTACGACATCATGCTGCGGCACATGCCGCGCGTGGGATCGATGGGTCTGGACATGATGCTGCGCACCTGCACCATCCAGACCAACCTCGACTATGGCAGCGAGGCGGACATGGTGCAGAAGTTCCGCGTCTCGCTGGCGCTGCAGCCGCTTGGCACCGCGCTGTTCGCCAATTCGCCCTTCACCGAGGGCAAGCCCAACGGCTTCCTCTCCTATCGCAGCCATATCTGGTCGGACACCGACCCACAACGCACCGGCATGCTGCCCTTCGTGTTCGAGGATGGCTTTGGCTATGAGCGCTATGCCGACTATGCGCTCGATGTGCCGATGTATTTCGTCTATCGCGACGGCAAATATATCGATGCGGCGGGGCTTTCGTTCCGCGACTTCCTCGACGGCAAGCTGTCCGTGCTGCCGGGCGAAAAGCCGACCGAGAAGGATTGGGAGGATCATCTCTCCACCGCCTTCCCCGAAGTGCGCCTCAAGAGCTTCCTGGAAATGCGCGGGTCCGATGGCGGGCCGTGGAATCGCATCTGCGCACTGCCGGCTTTGTGGGTCGGCCTGCTCTATGACCAGGGTGCGCTCGACGCCGCCTGGGATCTGGTCAAGGACTGGAGCATGGAGGAGCGGCAGATACTGCGCGATTCCGTGCCGAAGCTGGGCCTAGACGCGCCGGTGTCGGGCGGGCGCACGCTGCGCGACATCGCGCCGCAGGTGCTGGATATTGCCCGCTCAGGGTTGGCCGCGCGCCAGCGGTTCAACGCCGCGGGCGACAATGAGACCGGCTATCTGTCGGCGCTCGATGAAGTGATCGCCACCGGCAAGACCCCGGCCGAACGGCTGCTCGACCGCTATCATGGCGAATGGGGCGGCGATGTCAGCCGCGTCTATGCCGAGGAAAGCTTCTGATCCTACCCGGCCCGCCGGTCATTCGGCGGGCTGGGTTTCCCGTGGCGCGTCCGGCTTGCGGCCGACGACCCAGGCGAAGAAGCGCGGCACCGGCGCGTTGCGCGCCATCCAGTCGCTATAGGCCTGATAGGCAGGATCGGCGGACAGATGTTGTTCCTCCGTCTTGGCCCGCCAATAATAGACAGCGTTGGTGACCCCCAGCAGCGCGCAATTGCGCACCATGTCGGTCAGGCTGCCCGTCGTGGTGAGGAAGGGCAGCGACGAGAACCACCAGAAGAGATTCTTGGTCAGATAGGCCGGGTGACGGGTCCAGCGATAGGGCCCATGGGTCAATATGCCGCGATGGGTGAGGTTGGAGAAGCGGATGCCGAAGGCGACCGTCGCCCAGGCATAGATGGCGGTCAGCAGCACCAGCAAGGCGCCCAGCCCCCATTGCAGCGCCGGCATGCCTTGCGTCCAGACATCCCATTCGGCGCCGCCGCCATGATAGTCGAACGGCCCGCCCGCCCCCATTATGACGAAGGGCGGATAGCAGAGCAAAGCCGCGAGCCAGCCGCCCAGATAGGGATTGGCGGTGCGGATATGGGAATCCAGCGGTTTCATCGTCAGCAGATAGCCGACCGTCGCCATGCAGACGTCGATCATGAACATGATGCCGATCAGGAAACCGGTCAGCGCAACCGGATTGTGCAGCAGGTCGTCGAGCCGCCAGTCGATGACGCTGGTGAAATTGCCCGGCACGATGCTGATCATGAAGGCGGTGAAAAAGCCCTTCACCGCCCAGACGCGGGCATGGTTGGCGACCTGCGCCATGTCCGCCTTGCCGGCCGCGCCGCCAATGACCCATTGGCCGAAGGCGAAACAGGCATCGCGCGGTTCGACCAGCCGGCGGTCGAGCCAGATGACATAGGGAATGGACAGCAACAGCAGCCAGGGCGCCGCCGCCATCAGCAAATCCATGGCGAAGCGATAGCTGCCCGTCCAATACCAGCGGCCGATGCAGTAGCAGACGGCAATGGCCAGCCACGTCGCCCACAGGCCCGCAATTTTCACCAGGCTGGTGTCGAGCATGCTGCGGACCGAGCGGGCCGGCGCGTTCCAGTCGACGCCGGTGCTGGGGTTGCGATGCACCTTGTCCACCAGCAGCGACCAGAGCACCATCGGTATGCCACAGGCGACCACCGCGGCCAGCCCCGCATTAGGACCGTTCATGCCATAATGGCGCGCCACCAGGGTCCACAGGCCGAGGCCGACGAGGCCGGCAATGCCGACACCATGGCTGACGGCGGATTTGGGGCAGGGATCGGCGCTCTTGCTCATGGGACCGGGCTTATAGCCGATATTGGTAAGCAAGCCATGAAGCCATCGCCTCAGCCGCCCAGTACATTGATGGTGAAGGCGAGGATGCCGAGGTTGAAGACGAAGGCGGCGAGGCAATGGAGCGTCACCGTGCGGCGCATCCCGGTCGAGGTGATCGACACGTCGGAGGTCTGGAAGGTCATGCCCAGGGTGAAGCCGAAATAGAGGAAGTCCCAATAGACCGGCTCGTCCGTGTCCGGGAAATCCAGGCCGCCCGCATCCCTGCCCTTGTCGTCGGCGAGGTAGAAGGCATGGGCATAGTGCATCGCATAGACGAGGTTGGAAAAGAGCCAGGCGATGACGAGCGTCGCCAGCAGCAGCACGACGCTTTCCGCATCGGGATGGCCGGGCGCGCTGGCGGCGACGCCGACCGCAACCAGGATGACGACGCACACCACCCCGGTCAGCAGCAGCATCAGTTGCCGGTTGGCGTCATTGAGCACGGCCTTGCGCCGCATCTGGGCCGGATCGGAATCGATCAGCGGCACGGCGGCGAGGCAGAAGGCGATGGCAGCAAGGTCGAACCCGCCCATCACCGCCTCATGCCAGGGCAGCCACAGCATCAATGGCGCGATCGACAGCAGCAGCATGAGGAACATGCCATAGCGCCAGGGGAAGAGGGTGGATCGCTTCTGCGTCTTGGCCATGGCGCATCAAAGGCCCGAAAATGCCGCCGCGCAAGCGTTTAGAGCACGGTCGCCACCAGGCCGAGCGCGGCGGCCTCATTGGCTTCCAGATACCAGTTTTCCGGCGCGCGCTGCAGCACCTCCTCCATCGTCACCTGCGATCCCAGGATGAGATTGGCAAAGCCCTCATTCTGGATCGCGATCGACGCCTCAATCTCGTGCAGCGAGGCCTTCAATGTCGCGATGCAGGTGGAAAGCGGCCCTTCGAGATGGATATTCTTGGTGATGAGCCGCTCATGGATCATCAGCCGGGTGCCGCGCGTCAGATAGCGGTTTTCGGTGGCGAAGAAGCTCATGAAGGTGGCGCCGGCGGAATAGACCGCAGTCTTGCCAAGGAAGACCAGCCGCCGTTCGGGATAGAGGTCCGAATGGAAGCGGATATCCTCCCCCATCATCCGCGCGATCTCCGGATCGCCGCCCAGGGTGGAGATTTCCACCACCACCAGCCCCTGCTGCGGCGCGGTGGACAGGCAATTCTTGAAATGCAGATACATGCCATGGTCGACCACGCCCGACAGCATGATCGCGGGAAATTCGAAATCCTTCGGGGTCAGCATCGGCGCGGTCATCAGCATCGTCTCTTGGTCCTCTGGCGGATGGCAATCGACCGGCATTACGCACGGGCCGCCATTTGGTGCCCGATCCGGCATGCGCTTTTGTCTGGCGCGGGGCGCAAGAGGCTGTAAAGAACAGATCATGACCATGGGGCAATGGCGATGATCGCGAAACTCAAAGGACGGCTGGACAGCACGGGCATCGACCATGCCATCATCGATGTCGGCGGGGTCGGCTATCTGGTCGGCGCGTCGTCGCGGACGCTGGCGGCGCTCGGCCCGGTGGGCGAGGCGGTGACCATCCATACCGAGATGCTGGTGGCCGAGGATTCGATCCGGCTGGTCGGCTTTGCCCGAGCGGAGGAACGCGACTGGTATCGGCTGCTGACCCATGTGCAGGGCGTGGGATCGCGCGTGGCGCTGGCGATATTGTCAGCGCTGGAGCCGCTGGAACTGCATCGTGCGATCATGATGGGCGACAAGGCGATGATCGCGCGCGCCAATGGCGTCGGCCCCAAGCTGGCGCAGCGCATCGTCAATGAGCTGAAGGACAAGATCGGCGCCGCCCCGGCCGGTGCGCCAGGCATGCCGGGCGTGGTCGCGCTGCCGACCGGCAGCTTTGCCGCCGATGCGCTGTCGGCGTTGCAGAATCTGGGCTTCAAACCGGCCGAGGCGAGCGGCGCGGTGGCCGCCGCCGAAGAGGAACTGGGCGACGGCGCCAGCCTTGACGCGCTGGTCCGCCTGGCGCTGCGGAAGGCGGCGAAGTGAGCGAAGAGGATCGCCTGATCACCCCGGCCCGCCGGGCCGAGGACGTCGATGCGGCGCTGCGGCCCAAGTCGCTCGACGAATTTGTCGGGCAGCAGGCTGCGCGCGAGAATTTGCGCATCTTCATCCAGGCGGCACGCACCCGTGGCGAGGCGCTGGACCATGTGCTGTTCTTCGGCCCGCCGGGCCTTGGCAAGACGACGCTGGCACAGATCGTCGCCAAGGAAATGGGCGTGGGTTTCCGCGCCACGTCCGGCCCGGTGATCGCCAAGTCCGGCGACCTGGCCGCCCTGCTCACCAATCTGGACGAGGGCGATGTCCTGTTCGTCGACGAGATTCACCGGCTCAATCCGGCGGTCGAGGAAGTGCTCTATCCCGCGATGGAGGACCGGGCGCTCGACCTGATGATCGGCGAAGGGCCGTCGGCCCGGTCGGTGCGCATCGACCTGCCGCGCTTCACCCTGGTCGGCGCGACCACGCGGCAGGGGCTGCTGACGACACCGCTGCGCGATCGGTTCGGCATTCCGGTGCGGCTGCAATTCTACACGGTCGACGAGCTGGAGCTGGTGGTCCGGCGTGCGGCGCGGCTGCTGGACCTGGCGATCACATCGGACGGCGCGATCGAGATCGCCCGCCGGTCGCGCGGGACGCCGCGCATCGCCGGGCGGCTGCTGCGCCGGGTGCGCGACTTTGCAAATGTCGCCGGCGCCCCGACCGTCGATGCCAAGGTGGCGGACGCGGCGCTGCAACGGCTGGAGGTCGATCATCTCGGCCTCGACCTGATGGACCGGCGCTATCTGCACATGATCGCCGACATCTATCGCGGTGGTCCGGTGGGGGTCGAGACGCTGGCGGCCGGACTGTCCGAGGCGCGCGACACGATCGAGGAAGTGGTCGAACCCTATCTGATCCAGTTGGGGCTGATCGCCCGCACCGCGCGGGGGCGTTGTCTCAACGGGCCGGGCTGGAAGCATCTGGGCCTCAATCCCCCGGCCGGGTCGCAAGACGGGCTGTTCGACTGATCCCATTGGCGCTTGCGCCATCCGGCCAGCCTTTCTAGAGCGCGCGCTTTCCCGATTCGACGCAGCGATATGCGCCGAAACCCGTTATTGTGCATGGCCGTTACGGCAAGGCCGGGCTATAGCCAGCTGGCGCTGCAGGCGCGCGGCAGACGCGCCGATGTAAGAGGAGTTGAGCCTGTGAGGGCGATCGAACGTTTCCCCAATCTGGTCACCATGTTCTTTGCCCGCGCCAAGGAAAAGGGCGACGCGCCCTTCCTGTGGCGCAAGACGCAGGGGACATGGCAATCGCTGAGCTGGGCCGAAGTCGCGCGCCAGGTGGCAGCGATGGCGGCCGGGCTGAAGGCGGAAGGGCTGAAGCCCGGCGACCCGGTAATGCTGGTCAGCGAAAATCGCCCGGAATTCTGCATCGCCGATCTGGCGATCATGGCGGCCGGCTGCATCACGGTGCCGACCTACACCACCAATACGACGCGCGACCATCAGCATATCCTGACCGACAGCGGCGCACGCGCGGTGATCGTGTCGACCGCCAAGCTGGCGACGACGCTGATGCCGGCGGTGCTGCGATCGCAGGTCAGCCTGGTGATTCCGATGGAGCCGATCCGCGGTGCGCAGGGCAATTATACCTGCCGCCTGTGGTCCGACCTGATCGCCGCCCATCCGGCCGATGTCGATGCCTGTGCGCTGGCCCAGACCGCCGCGCGCAGCGACCAGGCTTGCATCATCTATACCAGCGGCACCGGCGGCGCCCCGCGCGGCGTGATGCAGCATCATGGCGCGATCCTGGCCAATGTCGAAGGCGCGGGACAGGTGGTGCTGGAGGATTTCGGCTGGGGCGACGAGGTTTTCCTGTCCTTCCTGCCCCTGAGCCACGCCTATGAGCATAGCGGCGGCCAGTTCCTGCCGATGCTGCTGGGCGGGCAGATCTATTATGCCGAGGGCCTGGAAAAGCTGGCCAGCAATATCGAGGAAGCCCGACCGACCATCATGGTCGTGGTGCCGCGCCTGTTCGAGGTGCTGCGCACCCGCATCATCAAGTCGATCGAGAAGCAGGGCAAATTCCCCACCTATCTGCTCAACCAGGCGCTGCGGATCGCCGCCAAGGAACAGCAAGGCAAGTCGTCGATCGTCGACCTGCCGATGAAGGCGCTTTTGGCGCGCACCCTGATCCCCAAGATTCGTGCCCGTTTCGGCGGGCGGATGAAGGCGCTGGTGTCGGGCGGCGCGCCGCTGAACCCGGATGTCGGCCTGTTCTTCGAGGCGATGGGGCTGATGCTGCTGCAGGGTTACGGCCAGACCGAGGCCGGGCCGGTTATCAGCTGCAACCGCCCCGCCGCCGGCATCGCGATGGACACGGTCGGCCCGCCGCTGGACGGGGTCGAGGTGAAGATCGCCGAGGATGGCGAGATATTGGTGCGCGGCGAGCTGGTGATGCACGGTTATTGGCGCAATCCGGCCGAGACCGAGAAGGTGCTGAAGGATGGCTGGCTGCATACCGGTGACATTGGCGAGATCGACGATCGCGGCCGTATTCGCATCACCGATCGCAAGAAGGATCTGATCGTCAACGACAAGGGCGACAATGTGTCGCCACAGAAGGTCGAGGGCATGCTGACGCTGCAGCCGGAGATCGGCCAGGCGATGGTCTATGGCGATCGTCGCCCGCATCTGGTCGGCCTGCTGGTGCCGGATTCGGAATGGACGATGGAATGGGCGGCCGCCAATGGCCGGCCGATCAAGGGCATCACCGATGATCCGACCTATCTGGCGGCGCTGCGCGCGGCGGTCGACCGGGTCAATGACGATCTGTCGGTGATCGAGCGGGTGCGCCGCTTCATTCTGGCGGATGAGCCGTTCGCGATCGAGAATGAGGAGCTGACGCCGTCGATGAAGATTCGGCGCCATGTCATCCGCAAACGCTATCAGGACCGGCTGGACGCGCTCTACAAGGGGTAAGCGCGTCCAAACGGGCTTACGGGGCCGGCGGACGATAGGGAATGAAATCACCCAGCGCGCAATTGCCGGTCGGAATGCCGATCGTCAGATCCGCGCTGCTCGTGATGTCGCCCCGGCAATATTGCGAGCCGAAGGTGCGCACGATCATCGTGTCGCCCCTCGCCAGGCCATTGCAGCTGCCGATCAGTTCATTCTTGTAGATGAGCTTGCGGCTGACCCTGTACAGCAGCGTATTACCGCTGATGACGGTGAAATTGGTCTGCGGCTCGCGATTGACGCAGGTCACCTTGTCGCCCGGCACCAGTCCGGCCAGCGCCTTGTCCATCTTGGCTGCCTGCTTCTCGGTCAGCGGCGTGGGCTCATAAGTGCCGCTGCAGGCCGCCAGCGCCAGCGGGGCCAGACATATCCATGCGCGCATCGCCTCTCTCCATCCATGTCCTTGCAAACAGGACGCCATGATAGCGCGGAATCCGTCGAGGACCGCGCCTAAAATGCGTCCTTTCCGGCGCGCCGCTCCGCCAGTTGGGCGACGTCCTGCGCGCGCATGAAGATGTTGGTGTCGCGTTCCAGCGCGATGGTGGTGGGCACTGTCGGCTCGCCATGCGCACGGGCCGCAACGACATCCGCCATGCGGGCCTGAAGCGCGGCATTGTCCGGCTCCACCGTCAACGCGAAACGGCCATTGCTCTCCGTATATTCATGGGCGCAATAGACGATGGTATCGCCCGGCAGCGCCTTGAACCGCTGCATATTGGCGAACATCTGCGCCGCCGTCCCTTCGAACAGGCGGCCGCAGCCCATGGCGAAGAGCGTGTCACCGACGAAGAGGATCGCGTCATCGGCCAGATGATAGGCGATATGGCCGGCGGTATGGGCGGGCACGGCCATCACCATGGCGACATGATCGCCGATGCGGACGCTGTCCCCCTCCCCCACCTGCCGGTCGAGCGTGTCGATCTTCGCCGCTTCGGCCGCGGGGCCGGTGATGATGCAGCCGGTCTCCGCCTTGATGCCGGCATTGCCGCCGACATGATCGGGGTGCCAATGGGTGTTCCAGATCTGGTCGATGGTCCAGCCGCGTTCCGCAGCCGCCGCCAGCACGGGCTCGGCAACCGACGGGTCGACCGCGACCGTCTGACCACTGGCATCATCATGCAGCAGCCAGACATAATTGTCCGAGAGGACGGGGACGCGGACGACCTGCAGCATCGGCTTACCAGGCCCCGATATTGGGCATCGACACCCAGGGTTCGGCCGGGTCGAGCCGGCCGTCCTGCAGCAGTTCGACCGAGATATTGTCGGGGGTGCGGATGAAAGCCATATGGCCATCGCGCGGCGGGCGGTTGATGATGATGCCGGCGTCCATCAGCCGCTGGCAGGTCTCGTAGATATTGTCGACCTGATAGGCGAGATGGCCGAAATTGCGGCCGCCATCATAGACTTCCGCCGGGCTGCCATCCTGCGGCGGCCAGTTGTAGGTCAGTTCCACCTGCGCGTCCTCGTCACCCGGCGCAGCCAGGTAGACGAGGGTGAAGCGGCCCGCCTCGCTGTCGAACCGCTTGACCTCCTTGAGGCCGAGCAGCTCGAAAAAGCCGATAGTCTTGTCGAGATCCGTGACGCGGATCATCGTGTGCAGATATTTGAGCAAGGATTTCTCCGTTCGTCGCCATAAAGCAACGGTTCATCGGTAGATTGGCAGATAGCTCCCTAGATAGGACCGGGACCGGCCCGGCGGAAGAGGAAAGCGATCATGGCTCTGGAAATGCGGGACAAGGTGCTTCTGGGTTCGGCGGCGGTACTGGCGGTCGGCGTGATCGCGGGCGGCTATCTGCTGGGTGACGGCCTCAAGCGCGCCAGGGCGGCGGACCGGTCGGTCACGGTGCGGGGTCTGGCCGAGAAGGACGTGACCGCAGACCTTGCCACCTGGTCGATCAGCTATTCGGCGACCGGCACCGACCTGCCGACGGTACGGGCGGAAATCGACGCCAATACCCAGGAACTCAAGGCCTATTTCGCCAGCCTGGGGTTCAAGCCCGATGCGCTGACCCCGGTCGGCGCGGGCGTGAACCAATATCTCAACAATGGCATCAACAATATCACCATCACCCAGCGGATGCTGCTGCGCACCACCGACATTGCCCGCGCCCAGCGCGCCGTCGCCCAGCAGTTCGACCTGGTCCGGCGCGGCGTGACGCTGCAGGAAGGATCGGGGATGCGCTACAGCTTTACCAGGCTCAATGACCTCAAACCCCCGATGGTGGCGGCCGCGACGCGGGATGCGCGCGCGGCGGCCGAGCAGTTCGCCAAGGATTCAGGGGCCGGCGTGGGCGGCATCAAGAGCGCCACCCAGGGCTATTTCTCGATCGACCCGCGCGATGGCGAGGGTGGCGACGGATCGAGCGACACGCCCTACAAGAAGGTGCGCGTCGTCACGACCGTCGACTTCTACCTGAAATAGGGTCAGCAGCGGCCCCGGCGGCGGTCCTTCTTCGAACAGTCGCTCTTGTCGCCGATGATCGCGCCGGCAGTGCCACCGATGACAGCGCCCTCGGTGGTGCCGAGACCGGTCGCGCTGCCGATCACCGCGCCGCCTGCGCCACCGATCAGGCCGCCACGGGTTGCGCCGCGCGAACAAGCCGTGAGCGAGGTCGCGCCAGCCAGCAACAGGCCGAGCGCCATCATGCGGGAAAATTTGCCAGTCATATCATCACCATCCGTTCCGTTATCCCGCTCGGTCGGCGAACGGGCGGGATCGGACGGGGGTTCCGTGACAAAGTCTTGCTGATCAATCAGCCCGCCGGCTTGGGCGCCGTTGCCTCCGGTTCCAGACGTCCCAGATTTTCCGCCGCCGCCTTGCCCGCAGGCGAATCCGGCGACAATTTGGCCGCCCGCTGCCAGGCCGAGCGGGCGATGTCCGCATGGTCGGTCAGGACGGCGATATTGCCCTCCTCCAGCGCGACCGAGGCATCATCGGGCGACAATTGCACAGCGCGGGCGATATGCGCCTGGGCCAGTGACAGTTCGCCGGTGCGGCGCGCCAGCGTAGCCGACAGCAGCCAGGCGAGCGGATCCTTGGGCGCCTGGGTCAGCGCGGTATCGAGCGAACCGCGCGCGCCATCGACATCGCCCAGCGCCACCAGCGCGCGGGCGCGATCGAGATGCAGCTCGCCCTTTTCCATGCCGTCGGGCAGGCCGCGCGCCAGTGCTGCGTCGAAATCCTCCCGCGCTTTCTTCGCGTCGCCGCTGGCAAGCGCGGCATTGCCGGCCTGGCCCCAGAGGCGCGCGCTCTGCACGATCTCGCCGCCGCGCTCGGCTTCCTCCGCCGCCTGTTCGAAGGCGACGATCGCCGGCCCCCAGCGCTCGGCCCGCGACAGGGCAAAGCCCATGCAGTGGCGGGCGTAGAAGCTGCCGCCGTCGATCCGCCAATTCTGGGCGAAAGTGATTGCCTTGTCCGGCGATTCCAGCGCCTGGTCGAGACAGGCCTGGAACGGCCCGGCAAATTTGGCCGGGACCGGGATGCGCCCGTCGGCGTCGGGCGCCGAACGGGCGGCCGCGGCCTGCTGTACTGACGCTGCGGAGGCGGCGGCCGCTGCGGCATCCTCCTTCTTCTTGCGGCTGTTGCGCATCACCGCCTCGATCTCGGGATCATAGGCCTGCATGAACATCAGGAGGGGGAGGATGACGGGCATCAGCGATTGTCCAGAAGAGCGGCGACGGTGCGGATCAGCAGGGCGATGTCGCCGTCGCGGGAAAGGCGATGGTCGCCATCCTTAATGAGCAGCGTCTGCACATCGGATGAACGCAGCCGGTCGGCCGTGCGCAACGCGATCTCCCAGGGGACATCCGTATCGCACTGGCCCTGGAGCAGCCGCACCGGGCAGTCGATCGCGATTGCATCGTCCAGCAGGCGATGCGCCTGGCCGGACTGCCAGAAGGCCAGCGTCGTCACATAGGGATGGTCGCCATAAGGCGTGGGTTCCTCGATCCGCCCCTCGGTCGCCAGCAGCGCCTTGTCAGCGTCGGTAAAACCCCACTCCGTGAAGTCGGGCGCGGCGGCGATGCCGACCAGCCCCATGATGCGGTCCGGGCGGGCCAGCGCGATCAGCAGCGCCAGCCAGCCGCCCATGGACGATCCGACCAGCAGCAGCGGCCCCTGCGTCAACCCGTCGATCAGGGCCAGCGCATCGTCACGCCAGTTGGCGAGCGTGCCGTCCTCGAACCGACCCTCGCTGGCGCCGCAACCGGCATAGTCGAGCCGCAGCATCGCCCTGCCCTGTTCGCCCGCCCAGGCGTCGAGCGCGATCGCCTTGCTCCCTTCCATGTCGGACATGTAGCCCGGCAGGAAGAGGATGGTCGGCCCCTGCCCCGGACGATGGCGATAGGCGAGGCGCAGCCCGTCGGCACGCGCAAGAAATTGGGGGGAAGATTCGGGCGCGTTCAAGTTTCAAAGGCTCCATCGCTGCGGACCGGGGCACGGCATGGCCCCGGATTGCCATGTTTTGACGGCAAAAATAGCCCTTTCCCGTGAAAGTTCAAAAAAAACGCATTGCCGCGTTGACAGGTCTGGAGGCCGCCGTTAGAGGCGCACTCCTACCCCGTGCCCAGATGGCGGAATTGGTAGACGCACCAGCTTCAGGTGCTGGCGATCGCAAGGTCGTGGAGGTTCGAGTCCTCTTCTGGGCACCACTGACGCCTCTGGATTCGTCCAGAGGCGTCCGGTAAGCGACTGGTTTCACAGCATTTCTAGACCGAAAATCGCCAGACACCGTCCGGCGACATCCGGCTAGGGGCATGTGCAGCGGCAACAATTGTTGCTCTTTTTGTTGCCCTCGGATCGACCCGGCCTTGCTGGGAAAACGACCATGCTGACCTACATCCAGATCAATGCCGCCAAGCCCAGGGAAAAGGCTTGGACCCTGAGTGATTCTCAAAGCCTCTACCTCGTCATCCAGCCCAACGGCTCGAAGCTCTGGCGCTTCAACTACCGCTTCCTCGACAAGCAGAAGAAGCTCCATCTCGGAGGATGGCCGACCATCAGTCTCGCGGAAGCACGCGCCCGGCGCGACGAGGCCAAGAAGAAGATTGCCGAGGGGATTGATCCAGCGCTTGAAAAAAAGCGCGCGAGGATCGCCGCCAAATACGCTGCAGCCAACACTTTCGAGGCGGTCGCGGAGGAATGGCTCATCAAATGCGAGCGCGACGGCCTCGCCCCGGTGACCGTCGACAAAATCCGCTGGCTTCTCGCCAAGGCCTACCCCGTGATCGGCACCATACCGATCGCGCAGATCACGCCCCACGAAGCCCTTGCAGTCCTCCGGAAGGTAGAGGCCACCGGGGCCTATGAGAGCGCGCGGCGCATGCGAAGCGTGCTGAGCCGCGTCTTTCGCTATGGTGTCGCGACCGTGCGGTGCGACAAGGATGTCGCCGCCGACCTGCGCGGCGCAATCGCCGCGCCGAAGGTCAAGCATTTCGCAGCCATCACCAAGCCATCGGAAGTCGGCGCGCTGCTTCGGGCCATCGACGGATATACGGGGCACAAGGTCACGGTCATGGCCATGCGGCTGTCACCGCATGTCCTGCTCCGTCCTGGGGAACTGCGGCAGGCCGAATGGACCGACATAGATTTCGATGAGGCCATCTGGTTCATCCCTGCCGAACGGATGAAGATGCGCCGCCCGCACCGGGTACCTCTGTCCCGTCAGGTCATTGCGATGTTGAAAGAACTGCATGAGCACACCCATTGGTGGCGATATCTCTTCCCAGCCCTCGGCCGACCGCGCAAGGCGATGTCGGAAAATGCGGTGAATCAAGGCCTGCGCCGTCTTGGCTACACCACGAACGAGATGACCGCGCATGGTTTCCGGGCGATGGCCGCTACGCTCCTCAACGAGATGGGCGAATGGAACCCGGACGCAATCGAACGACAACTCGCGCATGTCGACACCAACCAAGTGCGGCGGGCTTATGCCCGAGGTGAATATTGGGACGAGCGCGTGCAGATGATGCAGCGGTGGTCGGACTATCTCGATGACCTTCGAGACGGGGGCAAGGTTCTGCGCCCGGAATTCGGAGCGAAGCGATTGAGGGGGTAACTCTAATACCTGCAGGGGATAAGCTTTATTTATCCCCTCAAGGCCCTCCGCAGCGGGGCCAAGCAAACGACAATGACGGCGTACCGGTACGACGCGATCCGGGCGAAACTGGGCGTTCCGACCTATGTGCGGGAATGGCTTGCCGTGCTCGTTCAGCTCATCCTTCACCGATGTTTTCCTTGGCTTTGGCGGTCAGCGGCTTCGTTCCCGCCACCTAAAGATCGGGATTTGGGCAGCTGGCCGTTAGAGCCTTAAGACTAGCATACTGTACCAACGTCGCCCGTCCGACTTTCACCGTGTCGAGATCGCCAGACTGAATGAGTTCGTATATGCGCGAGCGGCTGAGCCCGGTGATACGGACCGCAGTCGAGATACGCACGGTGAGAGGTTCGATCTTCTTTTCCCAGGCACGCTCGATCATGGCCGCCCCTTTCGCACATCCTCGCGCGCCCGTGCGAAGCTGCGGTCGCTTTCAAGAAACGCGGTCAGCATCGCCGGTATCAATTCGGTCACCGGTTCCTCGCGCCCGTAGGCCTGGGCGTATATCGCAGCATAGTCGTTGAGAGCGCTCTGCAAATCCGGGGTGATGGTAATGGCGAGCTTGACCGGCGTACGATCGGGCAATCTAGCAAGTTTGATATCGACCATGTGTCAGCTCCCTGCATTTTTGCGCCATGGCGCCAATATGATATCGCGGGTCACCAGCACGCGGACGGGCGCGCCGGGCCGGATCGTGATCGTCGGCTGGATGTCGAGGTTGCGCTGTGTGATCTGGTCGCCTGCCCTCGTGGTACTAGACTGTGCAGACTCCCGCATCGCCCGCACGAGATCGCTTTCGCCGGAGATCGACAACTCCGATCCGACTCCCAGCATCGTGGCGATGGCAACGCCCTTGAGCAGGGTCCAGGTGTGAAAATCCACCCTGTCGACAAGCCCGGCATGACCCGCCGGGTCAGTCGCCGGCATGTTGTCGAGCCGCACCGAACTGCCATCGGGCAAGATCAGGCGCTGCCAAATGACCAGCGCGCGGCGCTGCCCATAGGCGACGACGGAGTCATATTTGCCGATCAAACGCGCACCCTGCGGCACGAGCAGGATGTTGCCCGTGACCGTGTCGAACACGTTCTGCGTGACCTGCGCGGTGACCATGCCAGGCAAATCGGAGTTGAGCCCGGTGATAAGGCTCGCTGCGATCACGCTGCCGGCAAGCAGGCTGTTAGGTGACATCGGCGCCTCCAACGCTCCTGAATTGACATCGCCACCAACGTCCCGGGCCGACGCGAACTGTTCCTTGCGGGTTCCGGTTGCGGTCGGATTGGCTGGCTGGGCATCGAGCGTTATCGCGCTGGCGCCTGATGCTGCCGGGCCGGCCGCGCCGCGGCCGCTGGTGGTCTGCGCCATGAGCCCGGACTCTCTCGCAGCCTTGAGATCCGCTAGTCGCTGCTGGCGTGCCGCCGCAGCGGTGTCGTTCGGCGTGGACGCGGCCGCGGCTTCCGTCCGTTCCTGCGCACGAAGGATCGGCCGACCGAGGTCGCCGGGCAAGGGTGGACCGAGTTTGGGCGTATCGCCATAACTGGTAGGCAATCCGGAAAGCGCGTCCGAGGCCGACTTCGCCATCGGCTGCGACAGTTCGCTGTCCTGGACGACGTGCTGGAATACCTGCGGCTTCAACGCCATCCATGCGACGCCTATCAGGCTGGCCGAGCCGAGCGCGGCTGCGCCGATGATCGCGCCCCGGCGAAAGCGGATCGCCCGCGCCGGTCGTGAGCGAATGCTCAGCGTTTCGGGATCGAGTATCCGTCTTGGTCAAGGCCGTTTTGGCTGCCAATCGCGCCCTTCACGCAGCAAGGTGTTTGCCAGAACGACGATGCGACGCATGATGGCGGTAATTGCGACCTTTTTCGCTTTCCCCGCAT